>WNGR01003943.1_pt1 | contig 16096 bp, 11 predicted proteins | sample 5407581 | NCBI WGS metagenome assembly WNGR01 (sample SAMN13153383, study PRJNA577476) | soil metagenome | isolation source: 80 cm soil or saprolite under Garry oak tree replicate 2 | place: USA:California | collected 2016-06-15 | reverse complement strand
TCGTGCGTTCCACGCGGGTTCGATCCGGTTTCGTGACCCGAAACGTCGAGGTTGACGATGATAAGAACGGATTCGTCGTGTCCGAGGACCTCAATCCCCAGAAGGCACGCGTTCTGACCCAACTGCTGATCGCGAGCGGCGTGACGGCTCCGGCCGAGCTCCAGCGGGCCTTCACTGCGACTTGGTAATCGGGGCGGATCCGTTCCTACGTTCCTAAAACGAAAAGGCGCCCGCGAGGGGCGCCTTTTGCTTGTTGCAACCTGATCGAGCGGCTTAGCCCGAATAGTACATGTCGAACTCGACCGGGTGCGGGGTCATTTCGAAGCGGGCGACTTCGGTCATCTTCAGCTCGATATAGGCGTCGATGAAGTCGTCGTCGAACACGCCGCCGGCCTTGAGGAAGGAGCGGTCCTTGTCGAGATTTTCAAGGGCTTCGCGCAAGCTGCCGCACACCGTCGGGATCTGCTTCAGCTCTTCCTTCGGCAGGTCGTAGAGGTCCTTGTCCATCGCCGGACCCGGGTCGATCTTGTTCTTGATGCCGTCGAGGCCGGCCATCAGCATCGCGGCGAAGCCGAGATAGGGATTGGCGAGAGGATCGGGGAAGCGCACCTCGACACGCTTGGCCTTCGGCGAAGCGGTGTAGGGGATGCGGCAGGAGGCCGAGCGGTTGCGCGCGGAGTAGGCGAGCAGCACGGGGGCCTCATAGCCGGGGACCAGACGCTTGTAGGAGTTGGTCGACGGGTTGGTGAAGGCGTTGATCGCCTTGGCGTGCTTGATGATGCCGCCGATGTAGTGGAGGCAGGTCTCCGAGAGGTCGGCATATTTGTTGCCGGCGAACACCGGCTTGCCGTCCTTCCAGATCGACTGATGCACGTGCATGCCCGAGCCGTTGTCGCCATAGACCGGCTTCGGCATGAAGGTGGCGGTCTTGCCGTAGATGTGCGCGACCTGATGGATGCAGTATTTGTATATCTGCAAATGGTCGGCCATCAGCGTCAGCGTGTCGAACTTCATGCCGAGCTCGTGCTGGGCGGAAGCGACCTCGTGGTGATGCTTCTCGACCTTGACGCCCATCTTGGCCATGGCGCCGAGCATCTCCGAGCGCATGTCCTGCACGGAGTCCTGCGGCGGGACGGGGAAGTAGCCGCTCTTGGTGCGAATGCGGTGGCCGAGATTGCCGCCTTCATACTCCGTGCCGGAGTTGGTCGGCAGCTCCGAGGAGTCGAGCCTGAAGCCGGTGTTGTAAGGGTCGGAGGAGAAGCGCACGTCGTCGAACACGAAGAACTCGGCCTCGGGGCCGACGAAGACGGTGTCGCCCACGCCCATCGACTTCACCATGGCTTCGGCCTTCTTGGCGATGCCGCGGGGGTCGCGGTTGTAGGGCTCGCCCGTGGTCGGCTCGAGCACGTCGCAGGTGATGACCATGGTGGTCTCGGCGAAGAACGGGTCGATCGTCGCGGTCACCGGATCGGGCATCAGGCACATGTCGGACTCGTTGATCGCCTTCCAGCCGGCGATCGAGGAGCCGTCGAACATCGTCCCTTCGGCGAAAATGTCGTCATCGATCATGCTGACGTCGAACGTCACATGCTGCCACTTGCCGCGCGGATCGGTGAAGCGCAGGTCGACGTATTTGACGTCGTTGTCCTTGATCGATTTCAGGACGTCTTTGGCGGTCTTCATGCATACCCCTTTTGGCTCTGCGGGTCGGTTTCCAGATGAGCAAAATTATTCTCGCTTTCGGCGAGTTTTGCGCGACCGCATAAACGAAATCAGGCCGCCGAAGCAGCCTTATTTCTTGTCAGAGTGTCGCAAAATGCGGGATAGCACCCGGCTCAGATAGCGTCCAGCCCGGATTCGCCGGTTCGGATGCGGATCGCCTCTTCGATATTGGAGACGAAAATCTTGCCATCGCCGATACGCCCGGTCTGCGCGGCGCGGCGGATCGCGTCGATTGCGCGCTCGACGAGGTCGTCGCCGATCACGATCTCGATCTTCACCTTGGGCAGGAAGTCGACGATGTATTCTGCGCCACGGTAGAGCTCGGCATGACCCTTCTGGCGGCCAAAACCCTTGGCTTCGGTCACGGTGATGCCTTGCAGGCCGACTTCCTGAAGCGCTTCCTTCACCTCGTCGAGCTTGAACGGCTTGATGATGGCTTCGATTTTCTTCACTGCGCGCCTCCCGGCCTTTCGATCAAATAGCAACGTCTTCGTCAGGATGCGCTTTTCTCACGCACGGACTTGTCTTCGCTGTCCCGGGTCGCCTGACCGGCCCGGCGACGGCCGGCCACACCTAGAGAATGCCAGTGAGCACGACGAACCGAAGCGGCTTCCTCGAAAGCAGGGTCTATGCCAAGTTGCAAATGCCCTGATTATTGGAGCGTTATCAGCCTTTTAACGAGCATCTCTGATAGGTGGAGCCGACCGGCCCAAAATAGCGAAGACTGCGAAATAGGCAAACGGTCAATGTGTGTGCAGACATCTGTTCCGTGTATGGGATCGGCACGGAAGATGCCTGTTGAAGAGGCGTTTGTACCAGGGAAGTGGCATGGAAGTTCTGACGAACGCTGAAATGCAGCGGGCCGACCAGCTCTCGATCGCGGCCGGCACGCCCGGCTTCAAGCTGATGCTGAGCGCGGGCCAGGCGGTCGCGGAAGCTGCGAACGCGCTGGTGGAGGAGGGGCCGATCCTGATCGTGGCCGGTCCCGGCAATAATGGCGGCGACGGTTTTGTCGCAGCCGCCGAGCTTGCCGCCCAGGGGCGCGAGGTCTCGGTGATCCTGATGTGCGAGCGCGACCAGCTCCAGGGCGATGCGGCCTCCGCCGCGCGCGGCTGGAAGCATCCGGTGCTGCCATTCAATCCGCAGGCGATCGGCAGGCCCGCGCTGATCATCGATGCGCTGTTCGGCGCTGGCCTGAGCCGTCCCGTCGACGGTGAGACGCGCGCCGTGATCGAAGCGATCAACGCCACCGGCGCGCCGGTGCTTGCGGTCGACCTGCCGAGCGGCATCAACGGCACCAGCGCGGCCGTGCTCGGCGTGGCCGTGAATGCCACCGAGACCGTCACCTTCTTCCGCAAGAAGCCGGCGCATCTTCTGCTGCCGGGCCGGATGCATTGCGGCCACGTGCGCGTCGCCGATATCGGCATCGAGAGCCAAGTGCTCGACGAGATCAGGCCGCAGATCTTCGAAAATGATCCGGATTTCTGGGGCGCAGCCTTTCCGGTGCCGCGCATCGATGGCCATAAATACGCGCGGGGCCACGTATTGGCGGTTTCGGGCGATGCTGCTGCGACCGGCGCGGCTCGGCTTGCCGCGCGCGGTGCGCTGCGCGCCGGCGCAGGCCTGGTGACGCTGGCGAGCCCACGCGATGCGCTCGCGATCAATGCGGCTGCGCTGACTGCTGTGATGGTTCGTCCTGTCGACACCGCGGTCGAGTTCGCCGAGCTGCTCGGCGACAAGCGCTACAACACCTGCATGATCGGCCCCGGCGCAGGCATCGGCGATCGCACCTGCGACTTCGTCCACACCGCACTCACGGCGCAGCGGCATCTGGTGCTCGATGCGGATGCGCTGACGAGCTTTGCCGCGAACCCCGAGCGCTTGTTTGAATCGATCAAGTCGTCGCAGGACAATGCGGTAGTGCTGACACCGCACGAGGGCGAGTTCCCGCGCCTGTTCTCGGACCTCAGCAACAAACATCCGGGACGCTCGAAGCTCGAACGCGTGCGCGCCGCCGCCGAACGCTCCGGCGCTGTCGTGCTCCTGAAGGGCTCGGACACCACGATCGCAGCCCCCGACGGCCGCGCCACCATTGCCACCAACGCGCCGCCCTGGCTGGCCACCGCTGGCGCCGGCGACGTGCTCACCGGCATCATCGCAGGCCTCTTGGCGCAAGGCGTGCCGGCATTTGAGGCCGCCAGCATCGGCGTCTGGATGCATGGCGAGGCGGCTAACGAAGCCGGCCCCGGGCTGATCGCGGAAGACCTGACCGAGACGCTGCCGGCCGTGCACCGACGGATTTATAATGCGCTGGACATCGAGTACTGAGCGCTCACTCCACCGCGTACCAGCGCACCAGCCGCGGCGCGGCCCAGTCGGTCACAACGGATTCGATCAGCCATCGTCCGGGTGAGGTTGCGGCGAACGCGATGCGTTGGGTCTGGCCGGGCTCGATCGCGAGCGTATCGAGCCAGTAGGGCTTCCAGCCATCGTCAAGGCGGTCGAGCAGCCGGAAATGGTGGCCGTGCAGATGGAAGACGTTGGTGACCGGCCCCGCGTTCTTGAGTGCCAGCACGATCGTGCGGCCGGTCTTGGCGCGGAAGGCGGGGGCGGAGGAGACGGAGAAACTTGCAGGCCGCGTCCAGCCAGCGTCGGCTCCGCCGAGCGCGACATCGAACCGCAGGGCGCCTTTCAGATCGAGCTGGTCAGGGAGGCCGTTCGACGGGAGTGGCTGTGGATCAAACAGCGGGACGCGCCGCTCCCGTCTGCCAGAGATCGTGAGGCTCCCGACCTGGTGCGCCTCCTTGCCGTCGTGCAGCAGGAACGGGGCCGATGTGGCCGTATCCACAAATGCGTCGACACGCGCGCCGGGGGCCAGCACCACAGCGCCGCTGCGGGCCGGGAACGGCTCGGCCGGCTGTCCGTCCATGGCCATCACGCGGACGTCGTGGCTTTCCAATTTGATCGCCAGGACAGTGCGTTGGGAGCCGTTGATAAAGCGCAGCCGCAGTCGCTCATTGGCTGCGGCTGAGAGTTCGAATGAAGTCCGCCCGTTGATTGTATAGAGCGGTGTCGTGTCCTTCGGGTCGCGGCCCGGGGGAAGCGCGGTCCCATCCGGCCGCAGCCGCCATTCCTCGATCAGCAGAATCTCGTCGCGATCGACGGCGACGCGGTTGGTCTCGTCGGCGATGATCGGAAGCGGGCGCGCGGGCTGCTTGAGGCCATCCTCGAAGAGACGGAAGTCGGCCAGCAGGGTTCCTGCGCTTGGTATTGAAATAATTGATGTTTCGGTCGCATCCGGCGCGGTGGGCGCGCGTCCCCGCAGCGGGTCGGCTGCGGCCGCGCCATTGAGGCCGTACCAGACTGGCGCAAGCGGCACAGGCAGGTCGTTCCGAAATACCACCTCGCAGCGGTCGCCGCGCTTGAGACGGACGTTCCCGATATGGCTTACGGCCGCCAGCTCCCAGATTGGTGTAGCCGGCTGAGCCGGCCTCAGAGCCAGGGTCGCGATGCGGGCTTGGAGCGCGACCTGGGCGGTCACGGGCGGGACTCCGCCGCCGCCAAGCACGCCCACGGCCGAGGCTCCAAGGCCGGCCAAAACCTCGCGTCGGGTCGGGGCAAAAAACCGTGTCGTCATGGGTCGATGCGGACCACGCCGCGCTGGATAAGTCCAGCCGCCATGCCTACTTCAGGTGGGCGTCCACACGGCCATTTTTTTGCTGCGAACAGGCGGGCACATGCTATAAGCCCGCCGCCCGCGGCATCGCGGCCGGTCTTGATGCAAATTTACGCGGGCGTGGCGGAACTGGTAGACGCGCTGGATTTAGGTTCCAGTGACGAAAGTTGTGGGGGTTCGAGTCCCTCCGCCCGCACCAAGCGCTTTCAGCGTTTGCACGGATTACCGACGGGCCTGCTCCTCGCGGATGTTTTCCGTCTTGGGGCCGGGTCCGATGAACCCACCGGCGCAGGGGCATTGGCCTCGCGCGCCGGATCGATTGATGACAGCGTCCCGACGCATGCGTGCCGGGACCGAACGAGAAGAAGATTGGACGCCATGCAGGTCACAGAAACCCTCTCGGAAGGATTGAAGCACGAGTTCAAGATCAGCGTTCCCGCGTCTGATCTCGACGCCAAGGCTGGCGCCAAGCTCGTCGACCTCAAGGACAAGGTCCGCATCAACGGCTTCCGTCCCGGCAAAGTGCCGGTTACTCATCTCAAGAAGGTCTATGGCCGTTCGGTGATGGCCGAGACCATCGACCAGACCATTCGCGACACCAACACGCAGCTGTTCTCCGAGCGCGGCTTCCGCCTCGCGACCGAGCCGAAGATCACGATGCCGACCGAGCAGGTCGAGGTCGAGGGGCTGCTTTCGGGCAAGTCCGACCTGACCTACACGGTCGCGATCGAGGTGGTGCCGGCGATTGCGCTCGCCGACTTCAAGGCCTTCCAGGTCGAGAAGCCGGTTGCCGACGTCTCCGACACCGATGTCGACGAGGCGATCAAGCGCATCGCCGATTCGAACCGCGGCTACGCCGCGAAGGCCGAGGGTTCGAAGGCAGAGTCCGCTGACCGCGTCACCATCAGCTTCAAGGGCACCATCAACGGCGAAGTCTTCGAGGGCGGCACCGGCGAAGGCATCCAGGTCGTGATCGGCTCCAACACCTTCATCCCCGGCTTCGAGGAGCAGCTCACTGGGATCGGCGCCAACGAGACCCGGACGCTGAAGGTGGCGTTCCCCAAGAACTACATGAACGACAAGCTCGCCGGCCAGCCGGCCGAGTTCGAGACCACCGCGACGCTGATCGAGGCGCCGCAGGACGTCGCGATCGACGACGAGTTCGCCAAGACGCTTGGCCTGGAATCGCTCGACAAGCTCAAGGAAGCCGCGCGCGAGCGGCTGGCCGCCGAGTTTGCCGGTGCGACGCGCCAGCGCGTCAAGCGCGCGCTGCTCGACCAGCTCGACGAGGCGCATCGCTTCGAGGCACCGCCGTCGCTCGTCGACGAGGAGTTCAATCTGATGTGGAACTCGGTCAAGGCCGAGATGGACTCCGCGGCCAAGACCTTTGCCGACGAGGGCACCACTGAGGACGCGGCCAAGGAAGAGTACCGCAAGATCGCCGACCGCCGCGTGCGCCTCGGCCTCGTGCTCTCCGAGATCGGCGAGAAGAACAAGATCACCGTGACCGACGACGAGGTCGGCCGCGCCGTGATCGAGCGCGCGCGCTCGATGCCGGGCCGCGAGAAGGAAGTCTGGGACTATTACCGCAGCAACGCCCAAGCGTTGGCCCAGCTTCGTGCACCGATCTATGAGGACAAGGTCGTCGACTTCATCCTCGAGCTCGCCAAAGTGACCGAGAAGAAGGTTTCGCGCGAGGAGCTCTACAAGGACGACGAAGCGGAAAAGACCGCAGCCTGAAGGCTTTGAGAAAGCCGTCTATTAAGGATGATCAGGAAAGGGGCCCAGCTAGCCAGGTGGCCGGCTGGGCCTCTTCGTACGAATCAGCTTCAACTGCCGCGTGGATTAAGCCTTAATTCGTTCCGCACTTGTCTGGCGCGAATTGGGCTATATCTGTCGCTCTATCCTCTACCCAAAGTCCTGCATCACGGGACGTCCATCGGCCTTCCGGCAAATCCGGCCAAAACTGGCGATGTTCGCGTCCGAAAAACTAGGTGACTCATGCGCGATCCGGTTGAAACCTACATGAACCTCGTGCCCATGGTGGTCGAGCAGACCAACCGTGGCGAGCGCGCCTACGACATCTTCTCGCGCCTCTTGAAGGAGCGCATCATCTTCCTGACCGGACCGGTCGAGGACGGCATGTCGACGCTGATCGTCGCGCAGCTCTTGTTCCTTGAGGCGGAAAATCCGAAGAAGGAAATCTCGATGTACATCAACTCGCCGGGCGGCGTGGTGACGTCGGGCCTTGCGATCTACGACACCATGCAGTTCATCCGCCCGCCGGTCTCGACGCTGTGCACGGGGCAGGCGGCCTCGATGGGCTCGCTGCTGCTCGCCGCTGGCGAGAAGGACATGCGCTTCTCGCTGCCGAACGCCCGCATCATGGTGCATCAGCCCTCAGGCGGCTTCCAGGGCCAGGCCACCGACATCATGCTGCACGCGCAGGAAATCCTGAACCTGAAGAAGCGGCTCAACGAGATCTACGTGAAGCACACCGGCCAGACCTACAAGGCGATCGAGGACGCACTGGAACGCGACAAGTTCCTCACCGCTTCCGACGCCAAGGAGTTCGGTCTGGTCGACAAGGTCATCGACAAGCGCGCCGAGGAACCGGCAGCGAAACCCCAGTAACGCGACCGGGGCAGGCAAGATCGACTCCTGGATTACCTCTTGGGGATTCCCTGGGGATCGTCAGGGCGACGTTGACGTTAACGGCGCACTTCGCACGGGCGCAAAAATGCAATTTTGCGCCCTGCGACAGGCAGAAAGTTCCGCTTTCGTGCTTGTTTTTCGTGGCAATCCAGCAACGCCGGGGTGATTTCGATCACTTCACCCGTGCCAAGACCTGAAATCACGGTATTGTCACGGGTAGCCGGCGGGCCCCCGATTAGCGAATTCTTGATAGTCGGGTGACAGCATGGTTGGCTACGATTGATCGGCTATGATCGCGGAGAATCGAGTGACCGTGATTCGCACGGGATGTAACGCGTAGGGTCTTTTTTGGTACGGAATTTGCTCTATTTGAAGGTCTATGCCGGCTGTCGTGCCGGAATAGAGCGATCGAGCGGACGGGATCGAACCGCGGACGGAGACATGAATGAGTAAGGTCGGCACGAGCGACTCCAAGAACACGCTATATTGCTCGTTCTGCGGCAAGAGCCAGCACGAAGTCCGCAAACTGATCGCGGGTCCCACGGTCTTCATCTGCGACGAGTGCGTTGAGCTCTGCATGGACATCATCCGCGAGGAGAACAAATCCTCGCTGGTGAAGTCGCGCGACGGGATTCCGACGCCGAAGGAAATCTGCAAGGTGCTGGACGATTACGTGATCGGCCAGAGCCATGCGAAGAAGGTCCTGTCGGTCGCGGTGCACAATCACTACAAGCGCCTCAACCACCAGACCAAGCACAACGACGTCGAACTCGCGAAGTCGAACATCCTGCTGATCGGTCCGACCGGCTCGGGCAAGACGCTGCTTGCGCAGACGCTCGCCCGCATCCTGGACGTGCCGTTCACGATGGCTGACGCGACGACGCTGACTGAAGCCGGCTATGTCGGCGAGGACGTCGAGAACATCATCCTGAAGCTGTTGCAGTCGGCCGACTACAATGTCGAGCGCGCCCAGCGCGGCATCGTCTATATCGACGAAATCGACAAGATCAGTCGCAAGTCCGACAATCCCTCGATCACGCGCGACGTGTCGGGCGAGGGCGTGCAGCAGGCGCTGTTGAAGATCATGGAAGGTACGGTGGCTTCGGTCCCGCCGCAGGGCGGCCGCAAGCATCCGCAGCAGGAGTTCCTGCAAGTGGATACCACCAACATCCTCTTCATCTGCGGTGGTGCGTTCTCGGGGCTGGAGAAGATCATCTCGGCACGCGGACGTTCGACCTCGATCGGTTTCGCCGCCCAGGTGCTGGCGCCGGAAGATCGTCGCACCGGCGAAATCTTCCGTCACGTCGAGCCCGAGGATCTCCTGAAGTACGGCCTGATCCCCGAGTTCGTCGGCCGTCTGCCGGTCGTGGCGACGCTGGAGGATCTCGACGAGGCTTCGCTCAAGAAGATCCTGGTCGAGCCGAAGAACGCACTGGTGAAGCAGTACCAGCGTCTGTTCGAGATGGAGAACATCGAGCTGACCTTCGCCGACGAGGCGCTTGGCGCGGTCGCCCGCAGGGCGATCGAGCGCAAGACCGGCGCGCGTGGCTTGCGCTCGATCCTGGAGGCGATCCTGCTCGAGACCATGTTCGACCTGCCGGGCCTGGAAGGTGTGGAAGAAGTCGTGATTTCCCGCGAAGTCGTGGAAGGCACGGCCCGTCCGCTCTACATCTACGCCGATCGGTCCGATCGCGCCGTCGAGAACGCCAGCGCCTGATTTGCGGCGCTGGAACGCTCCAATCGTCCGAACAAGTAAGGGCTGCGGAATCTACCTCCGCAGCCGGTGTTGCCTCGCTTATATGCGTGCGTAAGCGCCTGATGGCGCGCGTCTTTCAATGACTTGACACCCCCCGGGTCGATAGCCACCTAATGTCGGCGGCGACCGAGAATTCCCTTCAAGATTCGCCTCAGTTCCGATCCGGCAAGCCCGGTCCAACCTACGAATGGTAGACCGGTCTTGCGGATCAATTCGGCACCTTGTGGCGGTCGCGCATGAGCAGAGCGGACTGCGTGCGAGGGGGCAAAGCAAAAGGAAAAGGCCATGACTAATCCCAAACCCCGGCCAACCATCGTTCATGGCGAAACGCACGCTTATCCCGTGCTGCCGCTGCGCGACATCGTCGTCTTCCCGCACATGATCGTTCCGCTCTTCGTCGGTCGCGAGAAGTCGATCCGCGCGCTCGAAGAGGTGATGAAGAACGACGCGCTGATCATGCTCGCGACGCAGAAGAACGCGTCCGACGATGATCCGGCGCCTGATGCCATTTACGAGACCGGTACGCTTGCAAGCGTGCTCCAGCTCTTGAAGCTTCCCGACGGCACCGTGAAGGTGCTGGTCGAAGGGCTCGAGCGTGCGCGCGTGGAGAAGTACACGGATCGTGCTGACTACTACGAGGCAACCGCAATTGCGCTCGCCGACACCGATGCGAAGTCGGTCGAGGCGGAAGCGCTGTCGCGCTCGGTCGTGTCCGACTTCGAGAGCTATGTGAAGCTCAACAAGAAGATCTCGGCCGAGGTCGTCGGCGTCGTGCAGGCGATCACCGATTTCGCCAAGCTCGCCGATACCGTTGCGTCCCATCTCGCCGTCAAGATCGCGGATCGCCAGGGCATCCTGGAGACGCTGTCGGTCACCCAGCGCCTGGAGAAGGTGTTGGGCCTGATGGAGAGCGAGATTTCGGTGCTCCAGGTCGAGAAGCGCATCCGCTCGCGCGTCAAGCGCCAGATGGAGAAGACCCAGCGCGAGTACTATCTCAACGAGCAGATGAAGGCGATCCAGAAGGAGCTCGGCGACGACGACGGTCGCGACGAGCTCGCCGATCTCGAAGAGAAGATCTCCAAGACCAAGCTCTCCAAGGAAGCGCGCGAGAAGGCGCAGCATGAATTGAAGAAGCTGCGCCAGATGTCGCCGATGTCCGCGGAAGCGACCGTGGTGCGCAATTATCTGGATTGGCTGCTGTCGATCCCGTGGAACAAGAAGTCCAAGGTGAAGAAGGATCTGGAGGCCGCGCAGGCGGTTCTGGATGCCGATCACTACGGGCTCGAGAAGGTCAAGGACCGCATCGTCGAGTATCTCGCGGTGCAGTCGCGCGCCAACAAGCTGACCGGACCGATCCTGTGCCTCGTCGGACCTCCCGGCGTCGGCAAGACCTCGCTCGGCAAGTCGATCGCGAAGGCGACGGGGCGCGAGTTCGTGCGCGTCTCGCTCGGCGGCGTGCGCGACGAGGCCGAGATCCGCGGTCACCGCCGCACCTATATCGGCTCGATGCCCGGCAAGATCATCCAGTCGATGCGCAAGGCCAAGTCGTCCAATCCGCTGTTCCTGTTGGACGAGATCGACAAGATGGGCGCCGATTTCCGCGGCGATCCGTCCTCGGCGCTGCTCGAGGTCCTGGACCCCGAGCAGAACGCGACCTTCAACGACCACTATCTCGAGGTCGACTACGATCTCTCCAACGTGATGTTCATCACGACCGCGAATACGCTCAATATTCCGGGACCGCTGATGGACCGCATGGAGATCATCCGGATCGCGGGCTACACCGAGAACGAGAAGGTGGAGATCGCGCGCAAGCATCTGATCCCGAACGCGGTGTCCAAGCACGGCCTGGACTCCAAGGAGTTCTCGATCGACGACGACGCGCTGCTGCTTTTGATCCGCCGCTACACCCGCGAAGCGGGCGTGCGCAATCTGGAGCGTGAGCTTTCGACACTCGCCCGCAAGGTGGTGAAGGAGCTGATGATCTCCAAGAAGAAGTCGGTCAAGATCACCGAGAAGACTCTCGAAGAGCTTCTGGGCGTGCCGAAGTACCGCTACGGCGAGATCGAGAGCGAGCCGCAGGTGGGCATCGTCACCGGCCTTGCCTGGACCGATGTCGGCGGCGAGCTGCTGACCATCGAAGGCGTCATGATGCCCGGCAAGGGCAAGATGACGGTCACGGGCAATCTGCGCGACGTGATGAAGGAATCGATCTCGGCGGCGGCGTCCTACGTCCGCTCGCGCGCGATCGTCTACGGCATCGAGCCGCCGCTGTTCGATCGGCGCGATATCCACGTTCACGTGCCGGAAGGCGCGACGCCGAAGGACGGTCCGTCCGCGGGCGTGGCGATGGCCACTGCGATCATCTCGGTGATGACCGGCATCCCGGTCCGCCATGATGTCGCGATGACCGGCGAGATCACGCTGCGCGGCCGCGTATTGCCGATCGGCGGCCTGAAGGAGAAGCTGCTCGCCGCTGCCCGCGGCGGCATCAAGATGGTGCTGATCCCCGAGGACAACGCCAAGGATCTCACGGAGATTTCCGATGCGATCAAGGGCGGCATGGAGATCATCCCGGTCTCGCGGCTGGATGACGTCGTCGCCAGGGCGCTGGTGAAGAAGCCGGTGCCGATCGTCTGGGAAGAGGACACCAAGGTGACGGTGAAGCCGGACGGCGACGAAGCCGCCGGTGGCCTGACCGCTCACTGAGATCGCAGCTCGGAAAGATGATAAGACGGCGCCTTCGGGCGCCGTTTTTGTTTTGGGGCAGTTCTTTTCTGAAGAGCAGGGCCATGCAGATCGACGGACAATGCCATTGCGGACGGATCACATACGCAGCCGAGATCAATCCGGAGACCGTTTCGGTCTGTCATTGCCGCGATTGCCAGACCTTGACCGGATCGCCGTTCCGGGTGACCGCGATCTGTACCGGTGCCGCGATCCGGCTGACGGGCGGGAACCCGAAAGTCTACGGCAAGCGTGGCGACAACGGCCGGATGCGCTTCCAGCACTTTTGCGCCGACTGCGGTTCCCCGCTGTTCACCAGCGGCGAGGGCGACCAGGCCGATGATTGGGGCATCCGTTGGGGCAGCATCAACCAGCGCGATGCGTTACGCCCCGCAAGGCAGATCTGGTGCCAGTCGGCGGCGGTCTGGATCGACGCGGTGCCGCTGCTGCCGGGGAGGCCACAGGATTGACGTTCCGGACTTGCCCCTATGGGGCGGGTAGGGATAAAGAGGCGGCGAGGGGCGGTTAGCTCAGCTGGTTAGAGCATCTCGTTTACACCGAGAGGGTCCGCGGTTCGAATCCGTGACCGCCCACCAACGCCGCTCATAGCCGGATCGGCGAACCTTGAGCCGCACGCCAAGGCTCCTGGAGCAGCACAGGGCGCGGCGTTCAATTGCAGAACTCGATCATCCCACCGGAGATTCCGGCTGCATTGCAGCCTAGTGGATGCGATGACAGTCTGCATCCACTCTTGACGGGAAGGCAGCCTGCTTGATTGCAGTACATCTGCCCGGATGTTTGCTGTCTCGTCGGAGCGGACTCGGAGGATTTCCGATCGGCATCCCGTTTTGAAGTGTCTTCGCGTGTCGCGACCGGCTTCTTGTCCTGCACCTTCTCGCATTCATTGTCGTCATTGACGCGGTAGCCGGCGCGGCAGGTGATCTTGACGCAAGCGTCGCCGTCGGCCCTGAAGCCGTGGTCGCAGACCAGCGGGCAGATACGTCCCGGCCTGGCCTTGATCGCGTCCAGCACGTCGAAGCTCGCGAGCTTGGCGTCGAACCTGGTGCCGGCGTACTTGTTGAACAGCGTCAGCGAGCGTTGTGACGACGTGTTCCAGTCGCCGTCTGCCGAAGCCGTCAGGCAGCCCACGCGGCGGAGCTCCGACTGCACCAGCTTTGTCGTTTCCTGCGGCGATATCGAAGGCGGGGTCGAAGAGGGCGCAACGGCTGCGATCTTCTGCTCCGCGTTGGCGGCCGCTTGCTTCTCGGCCAGATCAGCCGCAGCCTTGTCGCTGGCGAGCTTTTCGGCCAGCGCCTTTGCCGCGGCGGCCTCGGCCTCCTTCCGGCGCTGCTCGGCTGCGGCTGCCTTGGCTTCCTCGACCTGTTTGGCCTTCTCGGCGGCAAGACGCTTTTCCTCGGCCGCCTTGGCCGCGGCCGCTGCCTTCTCCTGCTCGGCCTTGTTGGCGCGCTCGGCTGCGAGCCGCGCCTTTGCTTCTTCAGCCTGGCGCGCCTTCTCGGCTGCAGTGGCGCGCGCCTCTTCGGCGGCAACATTCTTCAGTTGCGCACGGGCGAGGCCCGCATAGAACCCGTCGGGATAAGCTTGCAGGAAAGCTTCCCACGCGTCCCGATTTCCCGCCTGCAGCGCTAGTTCATAATCCCGGCGGATCGCGTCCTGAGGACTGGCCTGCGGGGCCCGGCGGCGACGGGCTTGGCCGGCACAGCGACACGTCATCGCCACCAAGCGAGCCATACACATACGGCTCCTGCTTGTAGCCGGTGTTCTTGAGGACATCGTCGCGGACGAAGCCGAAGGCCTTGCGCAGGTCGAGCCCGGGCGTGGGGAGGCGCTCGACCAGCGCTGCGGCAAACGGGCTGTTCCTGGAGTCGCCGTCCGAGGCGCTCGAGCCGGCCTTGGCCGCAAAGGCGATCATTGTGTTCGGGCTGGTCGGCTCCACCTTGGCGAGGCCCCGGCCGATGTTGCGGGCGGCAATCGTCCGCTTCATGGTTTTGGAGAACGGGTTGTCGCGGCAGGCATCGAGGATGACGAGGCGGAGCTGCTTGGCCGGCTCGACTGCGAAGAGGGCACGCTCCAGCAGCAGCGTTTCGTCCAGCACATCGCTGTCCGTCTCGAGCGTGGCGTCCGTGGGGATCAGGTAGTTCGTTCCATCCAATTCGATGCCGTGACCAGCGTAGTAGACCACGGCCACATCGGCCTCACGCGCCTTGCCGCCGAAGTCGCGCAGCGCCCGGCGCGCATCTCGGCGGCATTGAGGTCGAGCTTGATATCGACTAATCGAACCCGGCCTTTTTCAACATGCCGCCGACCAAAGTGGCATCGTTTACCGGGTTGGTCAGTCGGGGTGCGCTCTAGTAGGCGGAATTGCCGATCACCAGGGCGACGCGCTTTTCCGCGCGTGCCGACCCGCAGCCAATACCGATTGCAACAAACAAGAATAGAAAAAACCGGAATGCGCCCATTGCAGCCCCAAATCGCAATTCGAGCAGATTATTCGCAGCATGGCATTAACGCAAAGCCCCATTTGTGATTGACGTCACATGCTTCAGGTCCGGGCGGGCCAATATAATTCGGTAAAGGCGCAAGGGAGGGTTGGCGTATGTGGGCGCTGCTAAACTTTATCTATCGGCGGTTCTGCCGATCTTGCTTGCTCGAAGCGCGACGGGTCGACCGTAACCGCCTCGGACGCGGCTGGCTGGTGAATACTGTTTCATAGTTCCAGATCAGTGGCGAGGGCACCGGGTTCGACGCGGGCCAAGAAGCTCGGTGGCTAGCCAAGCACGCCGCAGTTTGTCGCTCGATTTGTGACTCGAAGTTGCAGAGGACGGTTGCGTCCGAAGAGGCGTCGCCCTGCAAGTCTCGACCGGGCATGCCAGCACGACCATCGTGGGACCGCGAAATGTCCCGCAATGGCGCTCCCTCATTCCTGATGTCAGGCTGTCCTGGGTGTCAGGCAGTCTTGGTGAACATCGTCAGCACACCGTCTGCAATGTTGATGGCAACGACCTGCGACGAGGTCAGGCCCTTCGCCTTGAGCGCGGATGCCACCTGGGGACTCGCGTCAATCGTTTTCCGAAGCGATTGAATTTCGTCATCGCTTGTCTGTGCGATGATTTCATCCACCTTCGAACGAACCGCTGGTTGCAGGTCCTTGACGTCGACAACTTGGATCTGGCGGATGACCGCGCTGGACTGAGCGGGCGGCGATTCTGCCCCGGGTTGCGACGATGTTCCTTGCGCCTGCACGAACGTCGGCGTCCCGAAGGAGAGGGCTGCGATAATGACGGATGCCGTGAAGGTGCGCATGGTCATGCCTTTCCAAGGTGAGAAACCCGAAAATCCTATCCACGAAATCTGGTTGACGTCTGATTCTTATGGGGCCATTCGGTGAAACCAATGCGGCCGCAATGCGAGCGCGTCCCGCCGGAAGTACGGCCAAGTTTACAAACTCGAACGAGGGGCCTGATGGAACAGCCAAGCGGACATGAAGAGAACGCCGATCAGATCGCCTATTGGAACGGCCCCAGCGGCCAGCGCTGGGCCGA
>WNGR01009772.1_pt1 | contig 16098 bp, 18 predicted proteins | sample 5407581 | NCBI WGS metagenome assembly WNGR01 (sample SAMN13153383, study PRJNA577476) | soil metagenome | isolation source: 80 cm soil or saprolite under Garry oak tree replicate 2 | place: USA:California | collected 2016-06-15 | reverse complement strand
TGAGAAGAGGAAAATCTGCGGGCAAGTCGGCGATGACGAGTTGGAAGAGATGGTTCTTCTGCGGGAAATCCTTGAGGCGGTACTCTCCTAGCTCTCGCAAGCCCACCTCAGCGGGCAGGTGGTGCTCCACCAGGTGCCGCGTGGTCTGCGAGAGCAGCACCTGGCCTCCGTACCCAACACTCATGATGCGGGCCGTGAGGTGCACATCCAGGCCCACGTAGCCATCAGCCGTCCGCTGCGGCTCCCCGGTATGCAGCCCCATGCGGACGCGCACCGTGGCCTGATCGGTCCAGGTATGCGAGGCAAGGGCGCGTTGGGCGGCCACGGCAGCCGAGACGGCATCGGTGGCGCGAGCGAAGGCGAAGAAAAAGGCGTCCCCTTGCGTATCAACTTCATACCCATGATACTGCTGGAAAGCGGTGCGCTGCACTTGCCGGCATTGAGCCAGCACACGGCTATACTGCTCACCTACGTATTGCAGCAGGAGCGTAGACCCCTCGATATCGGTGAAGAGCAGCGTGATCGTTCCCGCAGGTACATCAAGCAAGCGAGACCTCCTCCTCCTCTCGAAACACAAAAAACAGAGGTGCTAAAGACCGCGAGTCAAAAAGATAAGCTCGATCATCACTCAGCATTATACCCCATCATCGAGAGAGCAGTGATCCACGGGAGGGAACCGCGAGGAGAGAACGTGCCTATCAATCAGAAGATTCCAGAAGTCAGGTCCACTCCTGGGGAAATGAAGAGCGGATCAGGTGCCTCTCCTTCAAAGATCTGCGCAACACAGTGCTCGGATCGGAAAGGTTCATGATGTATTCAACGTGTAAATTTCCTCTGAAACTCCCGGAGAAAAAGTAACACTGCCATGTCTCCCTCGGTTTCATGGAGGGTGGCACGACGGAGAGCGCATAATGACTTGGAATTTCCAGGACTCTCCCGAATTTTTGATGATCCGGCTTCAGGCTCCTCTAAGTTCATAGTGATAATCAAGACGGTAGGAAAAGTTTCCATTGAATGAGCCACATTAGTTGCTCAACATCCTATAGCTGAGTCAGAAAATCGGTGGTATAACAGACATCTCTTCCTATGAGAGCACCCTCTTTGTTCAGGACCCGCCACCCCGTCGTTCCACCCTGTTTCCTTCACCAAAGCTTCTTGGATATGCTCGCGCCTCTTTTGCCCAAGGGGAAAACGGGGAGGAATATCGGGAGGTCACTTTGAGTCGCTTCCTGCTGTAAATATTCATGAAGTACAGAACAGTATTGTATTGTACAGAATATTATTGTGTGGTACAGGACATTATTGTCTCTGTACAGCACCTTTCTCTCCTTTGGCGCAGCCAAAAGGTTCAGGGCCTGCCTCCGCTTTCCTGTAAGGAACGGTCTTTCTTGACCTGCTTTGCTTTCGTCTACCATACTCCATCACGTCCTTTCACATAGTCATTCCATAGAAAGTCTTCACCTCATACATCCTCACACGTTGGCCAGGATTCACGTCAGAAACCCCCAATCTGCTCAATGTGCTGAGGATATCATGTGACTTTCAGCGTTTTCCCTCACCTCAACGCAGTCGATTGGGGGGAGGCATGGTATTCCCTGACCAGTAATCGGACTGGCTTGCGGCTGGCGCTGTATCGCCGCAAGGAGATGCTGATGTCTCTCTGTCACGATTGCACGCTCTGCTCGCTATGAACTGAGGTGGGTACTGCATCATGCTAGCAATTATCCTTGCATTTCGTCTATACTCGGAGAGAGGCAGTTTAGTTATCAAGTGAGTGGCCCAAAACGATATCAGGGATGAGGTCGTCCCTTTGCCTCTTCTGCACACATCGGATGAGTGTTTCACGGACCATGTGCCTGTACGTCTTTCACTGCCGCGCTCTGTCACGGTAGTTGGCCCGCGTCTTTACGACAGTGAGAAAGGTCAGGGCGAACGTAGAGGGTGCCAGTATAACGCGGCCTATGGTCCTCTCTCGCAAGACCATTCTACTACTGTCATTCAACTGCCTGGTCATCACGATGGAGAAGGCGAGGAGATTGCCCTGCACATCCTGGGTAGCAGCATGATCTGCGAATCATAAGAAACGAGGACGAAGCCATGAGTTTTGCAAACAGCATGCTGACCGAGAACGTAGAGCCACTTCGCCAGCGCTTGTTGTACCACCAGCTCTGGACAGGGATTGAACAGGGAACGCTGCAGCGCGAAACCTTACGCATCTTTGCGCTCCAGGACTGGTGGCTGGTGCGGGAAGCTTACCGTCTCGATGCGTTGGCCGTGGTTGGTATGCCTGATCTGGAGATGCAAGAGCTGTTGCTGGCGAAGCTCGTACCGAAGATTGGCGCCTACAAGCCGCTTCTGCGTTTCGGCGAAGCACTGGGCTTAGCACAAGCGGACTTCGACGCCGTTGAACCTCTGGCTGGCTGTATGGCGCTGACCACTTTCTTCTACTGGATGCTAGGTTATGGCTCTGTGCCGGAGAAAATCGCCGCTGTCAGTGCCAGCGAAGACATTTTCGTCCAAATTTGCGCACGCGTTGGCCCCGCCCTGATGGGCAACTATGGGATGAGCGCGGAACAGGTCGCCTTCTTTACGGCTCATGATGAGATAGGGGTGAGTTTCACTCCCATTGATACGCTCTTGCTGGCTCGCTACGATACACCTGAAGATCGCCAGCGTATCACACGCGCCGTGCGCCTGAGTCACGAGTTCGAGTTGTTGTTTTATGATACGGTCATGGCTGCGACTCCTTCCGAAAAGTGATGGAGAAGAGGCTGGATCATACTTACTCAGGCCTCTTCCTCTCAAGAGGGTGCCTGACGTACCTCCACCAGGCGCTTCACCTCACCTGACAGGTCAGGCACCTCGATGTCAAGCGCTTTGCACATCGCTATCGCCTGCTCGGTTGCGACGATGACCAGGAACGCTCGCTGCGTGAGCACATAGTTAGACCAGGCAGCCATACCCTGGTCGATCACCACCTTCCCTCCCAGATCCGTCAAGCAGCGATAGTCCAACGCCTCACCGATCTTCATGAGCCGGTAGCAATCCCAGCAATCCAACTTGTCGCACCACGCCTGACCTGCGGGGTCAAAACGCACGAGCTGCGCATGCGGATGATGCGGGCAGCGTTTCCTTCGCAGAAAGGCCTCTGTTTGTTTTTCCCGTGCAGTGTTGTCTGTCCCATCAGAGCTTGTACCTTGAATGTCCTCTGCTGAAGTCGGCTCATACATTTGATTACGATGATGACAGTGATGACGTTGATTACGCAAAATGTCAGTAGGATCTCGCTGGTCATGCTCCTGTTGTCTTTCTGCCACGTCTTCGCGCACACTGATCGACTCCTGTTCTTGATACACACCGGTTCCTTCAGAGCAAGAGCATCTCTCAGTGAAAGAATCATGGGACATGTCATCAACGTCATCATCGTAATCACTGTAATCAACGTCATCACTCGCAGGCTCATGCTCGCTTTGGGGGCTTAGTGCCTGCTTGTCTGGAATATCATTAGGAAACAGTGATAGAGTTCCTTCTAGAAGCGTTTTTCATCATCAAGAAAGAGGTCAAGATGGAAGGGACATCCTTGTTTTCCTTGCCCGAAGGGATGCAGGTTTCTCAGATCCAGATCACTGACAACGGCATCGTCGTCGAGGTCATTGCGACCGCTCCCACGTCGTGTTGCCCGCTCTGTTCTGAGCCATCCTCATCGATCCATTGTCATTATCGCCGTGTTCTGCGTGATGTTCCCTGTGTGGGCCGTCGTGTTCAGCTTTTCTTGACCGTGCGCAAATTTTCCTGCCGCAATCTCCTTTGTCAGAGGAAAGTCTTTGCCGAACGCATCCCTACTTTTGTGGAGCCGTGGGCCAGGATGACGATCCGCTACTGCCAGCAGATCACCTCCATCGGGTTGGCGACCTGCGGCAAAGGAGGTGCCAGGCTCGCTGCCCGTTTAGGCATACAGACCACTCGCCAGACCATCCTGCGCCGCGTCATGGATCTCCCCGATAGTCTTTCCGGATCGCTCCTCTTTCTAGGGATAGACGATTTCTCGTTTCGGCGTGGCTTCCGGTTCGGTACGATCCTCGTGAACTTGGAGAGCAGGCGAGTGGTGGATCTCTTACCTGATCGGGAAGCGGACTCCTCGGCGGCCTGGATGCGCCAGCATCCAGATCTGATGGCGGTTAGCCGGGATCGGGGAGGAGCATATGCTTCTGCCGCACGAGTTGGCGCTCCCCAGGCTATACAATATGCGGACAGGTTCCATGTGCTGAAAAATCTGAGAGAGTCGCTGGAGGGGCTTCTGGCACGTCATCTGGCAAATCAGTGCAAACAACAGACACACACTATGCTCGATGAACAGGCATCAGTTTGGCAACCCAAACGAGCTACCCGATCCTCCCCAACGCTGGAGCGCCTTCAACAAAGTCGGCGTGAGGAGCGTCTGGCTCACTATGAGCAGGTGATCGCTTTGCGCAAGCTCGGCCTGAGTCAGGCCGCTATTGCCCGACAGGTTGGCATAGGAGCCAGTACGGTACAGAGTTGGCTGGCTGCTGGAGCGTTTCCCGAACGCAAGCCGCGTGAGCAGGGGAGCCGCCTTGATCGATATCTGCCCTACCTGTCTGAGCGTTGGGAAGACGGCAACCACAACCTGGCGTGTCTTTTTCGAGAACTGGTGGAGCAAGGCTACAAGGGTTCTTATGAGAGTGTCCGTGACAACCTGGTCCGTCTGCTTCCAGAGGGGCGAAAAATACCCCGAGACTCCCTATCGAAGACATCGACTCTCGCTCCTGCACGACAAGCTTCCTTCCTGTTTCTACGTCGGCCTGAAAAACTGCGTACCGAAGAGCAGGAAATGTTGGCCAAATTTCGTCAGCTTCACCCAGAGGTCAATCTGGCCTATGACCTGGTTCAGCAATTTGCCCAGATGTTGCGCACCCGCACTGGAGAACACCTCAATGCCTGGCTTGACCAGGTAGCAAGCAGCAAGCTGCCTGAACTCCAGTCTTTTGCCTCTGGAATCGAGAAAGACAAAGATGCCGTGAGAGCTGGCCTCACTTGGTGGATCAATAACGGCATGGTTGAGGGACACGTGACCAAGCTGAAATTGATTAAAAGACAAGGGTATGGCAGAGCAGGCTTTCCTTTGCTCCGAAAACGCGTCCTTCATGCATTGTAACATGAGGGAAAAATGGTGGTGGCAGGACTCGAACCCGCGACTAATCCAGCGGCCCCTCAACGCACTTCCCTTACTGCGTGTGCCTGCTGTTATCGGTGTGACGTCTCGTTTCTCGTGCATCCGCACTATCGCCTACTGGGCTCCCCTTATGCTGCCGGGTTTCGCAGGCCTGGAGGAGGTCCTCCCTCTCCCAGTTGTAGGGCGCTCTTCCTCCTGAGCTACACCACCAAGATGTGGGTCATAGGCACTTCTGCAGCTGCTTCACTCGCCATTGGGCAAGGAAGCCACATACGGTCTTGTTCAGGGCGATGGTGCAAGTGATGATGGAAGGAGTTCTCCCCACTGGCACATGTACTGCTGCTTTTGACCGCTAGTCAAACTGTCCTAACGCCAGCAGATTACCTTCGCTATCTTTAAACCAGGCTCCTTTGCTCTGCCCAAGTGTCGCCACACTCTTGACGGTCTTCACCTCCGGTGTGTCGTACTCTTCAAAGACCACTCCTCGGGCTTTGAGGTCAGCCACTGCGACCTCGATATCGGGAGTGTTCCATGTCATCTGCGTGTGGGTCCCACTGGCAGTTCCTCCAGAGGGAAAGACAAGAAATCTGGTGCTTCCACCACAACGATAGAACAGGCCATCTGGCCCTTCACTCTCTGGGGTCAGTCCCAACTTGTCGGCGTAGAAGCGTTTGGCCCGTTCCAGATCAGTCGCTGGTAGCCCGGCATGGATAGGGTATTCTGATAACATTGCTTGCACCTCCATTGCATAGTGTCAGTGAGGACTGGCTGTTCTTCCCTCTTCATGAGGATAGCATGTGCTTTTGCATGGACAAAAAACACCAGCAAAAGCGTGTATGATCCAAGAGGTATGGAAAGTCTACCCAAATCTTGCTACAAATGCAAGTACTTCCTTTGCTTATTTCCTGTATTATCAAGCGAGCAGTTTGCCCCCAAAGTGGTCATGAGCCACTCGCAGCACTATCAGTTGGTTGCTGTTTTTCTTGCTGTTCTTTATTATTGTTTCCATGCAATGGCGGCCATTGACTGTGACGGCTTTCCACAGAGACTGCAAGGTAGTGCCCGTCAGCGTGTCTGACCTCCCCGGCATCCTCCATCTTGCGCAGCAGCGAGCGCGTCGTGTGATAGTTCTTCGGGAGCGTTGCGGCAATCTCCCGCGCACTCATCCCATCGGGACCCTGCTCGCGCAACAGGTCGAGTATCTCCTGGCGCGCCCTGGTGCAGCAGAGTTCTTCGGCGTTGCCGACCAGGGTCCACAGCGCGGTCGTGGCATCAAAGCTCAGGGCCAGCTGCTGCTCGCGTTCGACATCGCGCCCGGTGACAAAGAGCGTAGCATCGGTCTGCCCACGATCGCGTTTCAAGATCAGCGTCCCGTCGACAGCCCCGGTCACACCCGACGAGCCGATGATTTCATCCAGCACATCGCTGGAGCCAGTTTTGCGCAGGTGGTGCACCGCCAGGATCGAGACGTGGTAGGTGTCGGCCAGCCGCTTGAGGGGGGTGAGCGACGCATAATCCCCCTCATACTGCGAACAGCGGCGCTCACCAGAGGGTGGCGCAACTCTGGCCCAGGTATCGATGACCACCAGCCGCAGATTGGGATGCGCCTTGAGATACTCTTCCAGGTAGGCCAGTCCTCCCTCACCCAGTCGTGGCCAGTCCAGGGCAAACTCCAGGTTGTTTGGAGTCTCCGTCATGGATGTGAGCAGGCGCCTGGCGCGTGACTGCAAGCGGCGCGCGTTATCCTCCAGTGCCAGGTAGAGGACATCGCCTCTCTCAACGGGCTGTGCGCCCAGAGCCACACCGCCCGCCGCAATGGAGAGCGCGACAGAGAGTGCCAGCCAGCTTTTCCCCAGCTTGGGTTTACCCGCCAGGAGCGTCAACCCCTCTGGTAATATGTCTGGGATGGTCCAGCGCACCGGCGCCAACTCCCAGGACAGCAGGTCCGGCAGGCTGAAGATAGCGGGCTGACCCTGTTGGGGTGGTGACGAGGCCAAGTGAGAACTACGGGAGGAGAGCGGCTCAGCCTGATCCAGCGCACGCTGGAAGGCGGTGCGGAACCCTTGCCTGTCTTGTTGGTGCAACTCGTTGGGGTCTTTGGCACCCTCTAAGCGGAGCACAAAGGCTTTTCCCGGCCACTTCCAGCTTTCCAGCTTACGCGTGAGCTGGTTCACAAATGCCGTGCCCCCGGCATCGTGTTCCTGCATGATATAGAGCCGGTCAATGCCAGAGAGCATAGACTCCTCCAGGGTCCTGGCCATCTCAGCGCCGGGTAGTCCTAACGCCGGGAAACCGTGGTACCAGAGCGTCCAGCAGTCCGATTCCCCTTCCACCAGCACCAGGGAGCCAGCTTTTCTGGCCTCCTCCAGCCGATCCAGACCATAGGGCACGATCGTGCCTTCGCCCTTGCTCCAGCGCGATCCCTCCTTGGCAACCAGCGTCGTTCTGATGCGGTGGCGTGGTGCCAGCGTGCCATCTGGCAGATGATAGGGGATCTGCAAGCCACCGGAGGGATGCTCCATCACCCCTAGACTGAACAGAAACTTCCAGGGTAGCTGCTTCTCCAGCGCCAGGTCAACAAGGTTGAGCGTAGGGTGGGTGGGATGATGCGTATGACCCGGAGGTGCAGCCTGCCCATCAGATGTGGAGGCCGTATCGGGAAAGAGATCGGTCATGGTGAGACCCATGGCTTCCACAATGCGTTCGAGCGAGCACCCGGCGAAGCACTTGAGTAAAACCTGCCCGTGCTCGCCCAGACCGATGCTCAAGCTGGGTTTGCGATCAGCATGTGCAGGACAGCATGCTCTCCACCCGCGCATCGAGGTGCGCACCCCTTTGAGCTGAGATAAGACCTGCTCCAGGGCAGGGGATGACTGTTGTGCGAAAGATGTAACCATTGAGAATATTCTCCTTCTATAGAAAACAGGCAGCAACAGGGATGGTACAGCCTGTGGAATGAAACAATGGAAGAAACTGGCAGTCTCGGCAGACCATCCACCATGGCAGACCTGGGATGCGCATTCAAAACATTCGTCTGTGTCACACAGAGCCATGTTTGCACTTAGATCTCTTCACCCTGCTCGTTCGATCGGGAGAGCAGCAGGTAGCCGTAGCTGTTGAGACAGAGAATATCCAGGCCATACGGCCAGAGCCTGCCGCGCAGGCGGCTCATTTGTTGGGTCAGGCTATGCCGGAGACTGCGAGTCAGGGTCTTATTTCTCTCTGTACCGAGCAGACGAGGAAACGAGACAGGCTCTCCAGCATGCTTCAGCAGGGGCATGAGCAGATCGTACTCGCCCGGCGTGCAGGGAACGACGGCGCCATCGATAAGCAAGAGGTGTTGCGCATCGCTGTGCTGTACGTGATGTCCCTGCAATTGCGGCCGTTCTACCTGTTGAAGCGAGGTCACCTCTGGCATAGCGCTGCCTCTCTCTGTAGCGAACCTCTGAGTGGACACTTGAGTACGTTGAGCACCGCACAGGCGAGGTTGAGCAGAGCGCGTAGGGTGACGGCATATTCCTTGTCACCAAAGGCATCCAGGTGAAGTCTCTCCTGGGTGCGCAGATTGGGCCAGAGGCGCTCACGCCACGCCTGCATCAGTTGCTGACCCACACTCACCACAGCACAGTCTCTTGCGAGAGACTGGAGAAGCTGAACAGACATGGAGACCCCTTGCGCCAGATATGCGGTGACCTGATGCTTCTTCCAAAGCACCATCAATGGCAGGTGGCTAGCCAGTAATTCGCTCTGCCTACGCATAGAGCGTCTCCTCGCTTTCCAGTTCGATGATACGCACCCCAGGATACGCTCGCCTGGCATAGGTGCGTATGAGATGGCGCAGGCAACGTAAAGGCAGAACCAGACTTTCCCACAGTGAGAGCGAAATCGCCACCTCTTGCGCCTGCACTGCGGATTGCTCTGGCCATGACAGGAGGACGAGTGCACCTAATCCAGTTTGATGGGATGGATGTAAGAACGGAGAGATCAACCCTGGCTGCGTGGTGAATGTTTCAACTGGGTTGGAGATCACAGGATTGATAATGCACTGTTTGGCCGTCCACCTGGGCAGTGCCATAGCCGCGGCTATGGCATACAGTTGCTGGCGCGTCAGTCTCTGCGGCGCAACACCCGTGCAGAGCAATGAGGTCTCGCCTACTGAAATCGAAACGGTCTTGTGTACTACCACTCCAGGTGGAAGTAGCACCTGCGTCTTGGCGGCGCTGAGCGTCGGTCCATGCCGGAGCAGACGGGCATGCAGAGGGCGGCGTGAGTGCGGATCCTGCCCAGGCAGGCACAGGCGACGCAGGCTGTGGGTCGCACACTCATAGAGCAACTGGATGCTGGCTCCTGACAAAGTGGTCGGGCCAAGCAGCTGCTTGCGCCGGGCGAGGAGCGAAGACATGCCTGCGGTAGTAGCTGTCACTCCATGGGTGTGCCAGTGTAAAAAGACGCCTTCCAGGGGAGGCAGATCGTACAAGACCTCCTCTAGCTGACGGAGATTCAGAAAGGAAGAAGGAAACGCAGTAAGAGCACGCATTGAATCAGTACCACCTCTCTACGTTCAGACGACAGACAATAGTCATCACGAGAAACACCAGGGGCGAAGAAAACAATTCTCGCCCCCATGCGCATACACAGAACGCACGACAACGACCGCTCCTACGATGATGGCGCTACAAACGTGACAGGTATCCAATCCCTGCTAGAACAAATGTACCAGATCATCAAGGAAAAGGAAAAGTCGCTGTTGAAGAACCGTTTATGTGGGGGACATGAGCCGATTTTTCGCGATACAATGACCGGGCGATTGCGGTTGCACGTGTGTGAGAGGTGAACTCTTGGGCTAAGGGGTAGCGACTGCGGCCTGTTCTGCCGGGAGCGCTTCGATCAGGTAGCCTGCACCGCGGATGGAGCGCACCCGCCAGCCAAAGGCGCGCAGCCTGGTAGGGAGACTGGAAATGGCTCTGCGGAGCGCGCGGATGGAGAGAGATGGCATCTCTCGCATTTGCTGATACGCCTCATCGAGCGGCAATGAGAACAGGCTCGCGATCAGGACCTCATGGTGGCAATACTTGGGATACGCTTGCAGCAGTGGCACCAGAACAAGCATGCCGTTGGGGGAAAATTTCTGCTGTTCTACCATTGTTTGCTTGCCCTCTGGGGTATTATCTAAGAGGGTGGCTGTGTGCAGGGCAAGATTGAGCACGAATTCGTAGTTGGCCGGAATAAGCCCTTCAAGGGTCAGGTGGAGTAACACTTTTTGATGGTCGCTCGTGACAGCATGGCCTTCGCCATCCTGAGCTTCATACGCAGAGTTGTTCATACACAGAGAAGTTGATGGAAGACGACAGCGTGAGACGAACAGCGTGTTCCATCGCTCCTTTCCTTCCATACTGCGTGATCAGACGCTTTCTATACAGCATTCTTCTACAGTAAGACATTGGCTTGCTCAAAAGAGCCGCTGGTTGAATAGGCCAGGAAACGTTTATCAGTTCCACACGACTCGCTCACTCTTAGAGTGAAAGAGCCACGCATTGCATTTTCGCTCCAACACATGACGGAGTGGGATAGGCCGATGCACAGCAAGAGAGTATATTGGTAGATGCAGAAGAGCAAAAGACAGAGAAATATATGCGATACCCTCTACGAGTCGAGATATGAGCAAAAGCGGTAACAGAGAATGGTATCGTACAATAGTGTACTCCTTGCTCTATCATGTATGAAAACGCTTCCTTTTCCTGATCACAAAAATAGAACAAATATTCTATAAATTATCTTGCATAAGTATACCCAGTGCGCACCTGGATTGTCAATACAGCCCTCCCTTGCGGGTGCGATGCATTTTTTTGCGCAGCTCAGCAATTCTGAGCTTAAGTCAAGCACGTAGGTGAGAAAAATCATGTTCTTCGCATGCTTAAGCAAGCAGACGGCGCAAAAAAATGCATCGCACCCCTCCCTTGCTCCCTTGCGGCGTCAGGTGATGAGGACTCTGCTGAAGGGATGTTCCATGGTCATTGCAGGCTGTTTGGTTCATATCGCTCTTGAGGTGAGCAGACTTGCTATACTTAGAGAGTGTGAGCCTTTGTCTAAGCACATGCACGAGCAAGATTGAGAGAGGTGTTGTATGTCATCAAAGATTGTCCTCATAACCGGTTGTTCTACTGGGATCGGCCATGACCTGGCACGGCGGTTGGTGCGAGCCAACTATACGGTGGTCGCAACCGCACGCCACCTGGAGCGGCTTTCCGATTTGGATGTGGCCTTACAACTGCCGCTGGATGTCACTGATCCAACATCTGTTGCCAGTGCCACGGAGGAAGTTATCCGCCGCTTTGGACGGATTGATGTCCTGGTCAATAATGCAGGATATGCCGTGCGTGGAGCGGTCGAAGACATTTCGGTTGAACAGGTGCAGCAGATGTTTGATGTGAATGTGTATGGGGTGATGAGGATGATCCGTGCGGTCGTCCCGCACATGCGGCAGCAACAAGCCGGACGTGTCATAACCATTGGTTCACTGGCTGGTAAACTCGTGCTTCCCGTGAATGGGACGTATTCGGCGACAAAGTTTGCCCTGGAAGCCTTAAGCGATGCCATGCGCGTGGAGCTGGCACCTTTTGGTATTCAGGTGGTGCTCATCGAACCGGGGAATATCCGAACCAATTTCATGGCCACGGCTCAAGCCAACTCGCAGGAGACCCTCTCTGATCCTGACTCGCCGTATCACGCTCTCTATCAACACTATTTGCGGGTTATGACGACCATGCGAAAGAAAGAGCCTGGACCGGAGATCGTCTCCAGGGTGGTGCAGCAGGCAATTGAGGCTTCCAAACCGAAAGCTCGCTATCTGGTCGCTATTCCCCTCTCAAATAGGGTCGTTCTCCATTTTGGAGACACTGCCAGGGATACTCTTTTCAGGCGGATGTTCAAGATAGTATCTTCTCCTGAGTAAGTCGCATATCGATGAGTGTTCCTATGCAAGGGTGAAGGTGTTGTAGCATCCACAAATGACAAAACCAGCATCATTTTCCTTTTTGCAGAGTAATCCTCCGCTGAATGGGTGGTATGAACACGACCGTTTGTCGTTTGACTTGATTAATGGTTCATACACGGCTTTGGTGAAACAACGGACGCTTGTGAGATTTGAACCATAATGTTGGCTCTGACACAACTTTGGTGATAAGCTCATCTATAGACAAGTGGTAAATGGCCTTCCAAGTGGTTCTGGCTCACTCCTGGTGATTCAGGTTGCTTGCTCCTGGCGCATTGATAGATCGTTCTACATCAATAAAAGACTTTTGTAGAAGGATCATGACGAAGATGGAAGTGAAGCAAGTAGCCGATCTCCCAAAACAGTTCACAGTCACAGATGTCGAAATGAGTGAAGATGTGCTTACAATCACGGCTCTTTCCACACAGGCTTGCCCATGCTGCCCGCTCTGCGGCAAACCATCCGCACGGATACATAGTCGCTACCTGCGCAAGTTCGCCGACTTGCCTTGTAGTGGGCGGCAAGTTCGTCTGCTGGTACAGGTCCGTAAATGCTTTTGTGATACGCCCGACTGTTCCCGAAAAATCTTTGTGGAGCGCCTGACGCCCTTTGTAAATACCTTTGCACGGGTCACGCAGCGCTTGTTTCACATTGTGCAGATTATTGGGCTCGCGACCGGCGGCAGGCTGGGAGTTCGTGTCACCGATCGGCTCGGAATCCAGACCTCGCGCCACACCATTCTCCGGCGCATTATGGCCCTGCCAACCGAGCCGGTTGGACACATTACCGAGCTTGGTATTGATGACTTTTCGTTCAAGCGTGGCCGCACCTTCGGCACGCTTCTGATCGACCTGCAAAGTCATCAGGTCCTCGATGTTCTCCCCGACAGAAAAGCCGAAACCGCCGCCACCTGGATGAAATCCCACCCAGAAATCCGGGTTGTGAGCCGGGATCGTGGAGGGGACTATGCTGCTGCGGCACAGACATCGGCTCCCCAGGCGATTCAGTGCGCCGACCGGTTCCATCTGATGACCAACCTGAGTAAATCTCTTGAAGGGTTTCTCTCGCGCCATCTTGCAGCTCATCGAACGCGCGTCGATCTGGAGTCAAGAACGACCCCGCTCTCTCCCGTGCAGGGCAAAGGACCGCCGAAAAAGAATCCAAAACACGCCGAGGTGTGTCAGGCGAAGCGAGAAGAGCGTCTGGCTCAATACCAGCAAGTCGTAGCTTTGCGCAAGCAGGGCTTCTCGCAAACGGCTATTGCTGCTCAGGTGGGAGTAGGCCATGCGACCGTCTCGCGCTGGTTGAGAAATGGCACCTTCCCTGAACACAAATCGCCCCAGCGAAGGACTCAGCTCGATCCCCACCTCAAAGTGGTTGCAGAGCGGTGGGAAGCTGGTTGTCACAACATCGCACAGTTGCATCGGGAACTGGTCGCCGCAGGCCACACCCTCACCTACCGCAACGTCTACAGGCAACTGGTTCGTTACCTTCCAGAAGGCAGGAAGAAGTCCGCCTCAGACAGCCAGCTTCCACGCGCCACTGTACTCGCACGAGATGCAGTGTTTCTTTTGCTTCGTCGCCCCGAAGAACTGGAGACTGGGGACCAAGAAACGCTAGCTCTGCTTCGATCTCTGCATCCTGAGGTGGATCAGGCATATGAGTTGGTTCAGCAGTTCACTCAGATGCTCCGCACGCGCACCGGGGAACAGCTCGACGCCTGGCTTGAGAAGGTGCGGGCCAGCCAGATCCGGGAGTTGCAGGGCTTTGTGGCTGGGGTAGAACGAGACAAGAAGGCTGTGAAAGCGGGCCTAACCTTGCCCCAGAGCAATGGGATGGTCGAAGGAAAAGTGAACAAACTGAAGTTGGTGAAGAGGATGGGCTATGGCAGAGCAGGTTTTCCTCTCCTTCGTCAGCGCGTTCTTTATGCGCTGTAGCGAAACACCTCGTCATATGATGCTTGAAAGGGATGCGCACTCGAATGGGGCAAAAACCGTCACTCTGGAAAATAAAACTGTCGATACAGGACCGATTCTGACCGCTTTTGGTGGTAGCATGGCGAAAAAAGAAGCGGAAAGGAACACCCGTTATGGCTGAACAATTGATGGAGACGACGGTGCGCACCGCTCTGTGGCAGCAGTTCAGTGCGGCCATCGATATGCTGGAAAACGCCCTGCTGGCCTGCTCCGAGACGCTCTGGCAGGAGCATCTCTGGATCGACGTTGAGAGCGCGGACGATGGGACCTTCTGGGAGATCACCTACCACACTCTCGGCTGTCTCGACCGGTTTCTTACCGGCTGCTCATTGGAAGCTCTCCCGGCCTTCAAGAAGAGGTCTGATGGGGTCATTCCCAGGGATGAGCTCCATCCCTATCTGGTGCAGCTCCGCCAGAAGTGCCAGACCACATTTGCTGCATTGTCAGACGAGCAAGCGCACCAACAGTACACTTTCCCCTGGCCCGGAGGAGCGACCGTGAGCTATTTCGAACTCTTATTGTACACCCTGCGCCACGTGCAGGAACATGCGGCTCAACTGAGCCTCTTTCTCGGACAGCACGCCATCCCGGACGAGGCACTCAACTGGGTTCAGCGTGCGAAGGAGGAAGCAGGCCTCTGAGGCGCGGATTTTTCCCTTAGCCAGTCTCTGAGCGTTTTTGCCCCATTCGAGTGCGTACCCCCTTTCAAGCATCATATGACGAGGTGTTCTGTAGCGAAGAGGGCAAACTCATAGATGAAAACTCATTCTTCTGTCGCCAGTAGCAAGCGGCCTGAATCACCAGGAGTGAGCCAGAACCACTTTCCAGGGCATTTACCAACAGGTTGAAAGTGGGAGAGACAGCAAGAAGGATGGGAAACGATCTCTGTTCGGCGAGGAACACGAGACATCTGTTGTCCGCGGCTCCCTCCTTGTCTTTAGATGCGGTGCAAAACCCGTTGACGCGAGGTGCGCAAAACCGGCTTTGCCGTACATCATGCGCTTGATCAGTTTAATCCTGGTCACCTGCCCTTCCACTTGCCCATTTGAACGAACTGTCAACTACACCTGGTAACCCGAATGGTGAGCTTTGCTTTACCATCACCCACCCCTTTCATCCGCTTTGTGGCCGCACCTTTCCCCTGTTGTCCCAGGGCCTTGTGACATGGGTTGGTAGAGAGAATGGACCTCTCGTACCGACGAGTCTCGCAACGCCATGAGCGCACGAGGGCAGCCTTGTCGCCCTCGAGTCTGAGCGCGCCTTGCGCATCAGAGCGCGAGTTGCCAGTTGGGCATTGACCAGAACGGAGAGGCCATACGTGACAGGGAGGAGATGTTGTAGTCCTTCTTCAGGCCCCAACGAACCCAACTCGAACGTGGCACGAGGCGGTCTGCGAGAGCCATCACGCCAGGAGCCAGTAGACGTCGGTCCACACCTTGGCGGGATCGTCGTTGTGGGGTCCGTAGACCTCCCATCGCGTGCCGGTCTTTCGCTTTCCCTGCGCGGCGCACCAGTCAATCACGGCCTGATGTGCCTCCCCCAACCTCGAATAGGGTCCCCAATGCACCGTCATCGCCACCTGCCCAGCTGGCAGGGCCGACGCTCTCACTCGTCCGGTGAGCGGGCACGGGACGAGCAACTCGACCCCAACCTCGACATGTGGCACATCGTCCCAATACAGCATGATCACGCGGCAGCCTCGGTAGATCCCGCCTGCGTGTAGGCACGTCCACACCTCATCACTCAGTTCCCGCCACAGCGTCGGGAACTCCTGCCACGTGGTCGTCGCAGGCACCACCGCCGTCGGGCGAGCCTCGACGTCCGTCATCGTCACCTGATAGCTCATGTTTCCTCCTGTCTCGGCATCCGGTCTTTCTCGCAAAAGACGCCCCATTGAGATCGGTCAAAGTATAGCAAATCAGTTGAACATTTGTCCAGCG
>WNGR01003940.1_pt1 | contig 16103 bp, 14 predicted proteins | sample 5407581 | NCBI WGS metagenome assembly WNGR01 (sample SAMN13153383, study PRJNA577476) | soil metagenome | isolation source: 80 cm soil or saprolite under Garry oak tree replicate 2 | place: USA:California | collected 2016-06-15 | reverse complement strand
CGAGCGCGGCCGGCCGTCCTCGACGACGACCGCGTCCACCAGCGCGCCGAGTCGGATCACCAACACGGCTGCCGGGCCGCCCGCGACGGTAGCGACTGATCCCTCGGGCGCGGGGGAGACGCACGCCGCCACTTGCTGCAGGCGGTCGCACCAATCGAACGTGCCGGAGGGGAGCGGCCCGGTGGTGGACTCGGCCTGGGCCGCCCCGGCCGCAACTTGGGCGCGGACCTTGCGCGCCAATCGCTCCTCGATCGTCAGGGCGGCCGCGAGCTCCTCGGGCGGCAGGAACGTCACCGTGTCGACGGCGGCGTGTGGTGAGCCGAGGCGATCGACCCGGCCGACCCGCTGCGCCAGGCGGGCGGGGCTCCACGGCAGATCATAGTGCACCACGCGAGCGGCGTCCTGGAGGTTGAGCCCTTCGCCGACGAGATCGGTCGCCAGCAGCACATCGGTGCGCAGCGCCGCCGGGGGTGGCGTGGCGCCCTGCGCGAGCGGCGCGAACGCGGCGAGCACCTCGGAGCGCCGCACGCGCTCGGTGCCGAAGAACCCCGCGTCGCCGACCACCGCCGCCACGCGCAGCGTGCCGCTCAGGCGCCGCAGCAGGTGGCGCACGGTGGCCACCGCCTCGGCGAACACGATCGTTTTCCGCGGGTCCGTAGCGAGGAGTCCCACCAATGCGTCGGCCTTGGGATCCGGCGCATCCACGGCGAGTGCGAGGAGCGCGGCGGCGGCGTCGAGGTCGGTCCCGGTGGGCGAGCGGCCCATGGCGAGCAGCACCGGGAACAGCGCGAGCTGGACGGCCGCGGCGTCGTCCGGCGCGAGCCAGCGCCGGCAATCACTTGGCGAGAGCACCCGTCCCTCGGCGGCGGCGCGCGCGGCCAGGTCGAGGAAGCCCTCGTAGCGGCGCAGCGTCACCCGCAGGGCCGGCAGGCTGGAGGCAAGCCGCCGCAGCAGCACGAGACGGAACAGCGGTCCGGCGGTCCCGATCCCGGCGAGACTGCGGATACCGGCCGCAAGCTCGCCAAGCACCTCCGGCGCCGCCGTGCCGGCCCGGATCACGCGGCCCGTCGCTCGCAGCGGGAAGGCGAGGGAGACGGGACCTGCCGCGTAGTGGCGCGCGCGTTCGCGAGAGCGCGCCACCACGAACCGCGCGGCGACGGCCGCCACCGTGGCCTCCGGCGCGTCCCCCGCCGCGGCGCGACGCAGCGACGGGATCCCCAATCCTGCGAGCGCATGATCGCGGAGAAACAGCCGGAACAAGTGGAACAGGTCCGCGGGCCGGTTGTGGATCGGTGTCGCGGTGACGAGCAGGATGCGCGCCCCAACGACGACGCGCGCGAGGCTGCGGTAGCGGCGAGTCTCGGGGTTCCGGAAATGGTGGGCTTCGTCGACGACAAACAAAGGCGTCGGACGGTCGGACTGTCGGACGGTCGGACGGCTGAGGCTCTCGTGGGTGATGATCCGCGCGTCGATGTCGAGGCGATGCAGCAGGGCGCGCCACTGATCGACAAGGACGGCGGGCACGATCAGGGTGAACGGCTCACCCAGCATCCGGGCGACCGCGAGCGCGACGTACGATTTGCCGAGTCCCACCGCGTCGGCCAGCACGGCTCCGCCGTAGCGCGCGATGATCGCCGTCAGCCGCTGGGCAGCGGGGCCCTGGTGTGGGGTGAGCCATGGCGGCGCGCCCGCTGGAATCTCCGGCAGGTCGAGCAGGGCGCACGCGGCCCGCGCCGCCACGGCGGCGGGCGCCGCCGCCGCTCCCGCCCCGAGCAGCAGGGCCAGCGGCTCGGCGGGGGTCTCGAGGTGCTCAGAGAGGATCCGAGGGGGCGGGGGCGACACGGGCGAGTGCACGGCGGTCGGCAGCATCGAGGTGGAGCAGCTCGGCAATGAGGGGCTCGTCGGTCACTCGGCGCGCGCCGGCGGCGGCGAGCTGCGGCCAACCCGGCGAGGCGGCGGGCGGCACGGGCAGTCCGCGCCCGACGCGCGCGTTGAAGCGCCGGAAGCCCCCGCGCGCGGGGTCGGCGGTGAGGCAGGCGAGGGCGGTGTACCAGCGCGAGTTGAGGAGCGCGGCGAGCGCGGCCGCGTCGCACGCCGTACGCGGAGCGATCCCGTACACCGTGTTCAGCGGGACGACATCCGTCGCCGGGACCGCCGCGGCGAGGCGGCGGGCGAGGTCCGCCCACAGGACGCGGTGGGGCGCGGCCGCGAGCGCCGTTCGGAACAGCCGCCACGGCGGGCCGTCGCGATAATCCGCGCGGCGCCTGAGCTGCGCCAGGTGCGGTTCCAGGTGGGCCGAGATCTCGCGCGGCAGGGCGGCGAGCGGTCGTCCGTCTGGGCCATGCGTCCAGAGCAGCCACGCGGACGCTCGCGTCTCCCACGCCCTGACGTCCCGGCCGCGCACGGCCGGGCGCGCGCCGGCGCACGGTGCATCGACGAGGAAGAGATTGTCCGCGCCGGTTTTCACGCCCAGCTGCGGCGTCCACCGCTCGCCCAACGTGGGGAACTCGGCGCGGAGGCGGCGGGCGACCCGGTCGGCGTCGGGGATGAGCACCCACGGTCCCGGTGCCTCGAGGAGACGCTGCGCGATGCGCGGCGCCGCGGGCTTGGGCCCGAGAGCTTGAGCGGTTTCTGCGCCGGGAGCGGGGTCCGCCCGGACGGCGACCAGCGCCATCGGGTAGACGGCCGCGGCGAACGTCGGCGCCGCGGTGTCGAGAGGCGCCGCGCGCTCGAGCCGAGTGCCCGAGGCCAGACGGCGGCGCAGGGGCTCCGCATAGCCGCTCGTCGCAAGCTTCGCCGGCACGAGGAGCGCGCACGCTCCGCCCGGGGCCGTCAGCTCGAGGCCGCGCTCGACGAAGGCGACCGCGAGGTCCGGCAGGTGCGCGTAGCCGGTGCTGCGCACCGGTCGCCAGCAGGAGTAGCGGGCCGCCAGGCTCTCGCGCACGCGCGGGGGAAGGCGCTCGCCGCGGACCCACGGCGGGTTGCCGATGACGACGTCGAAGCCGCCGCGTGCCACGAGGTCGCCGAAGTGCGACTCAAAGGCGAAGAACGGCGCTCCCCCGTCGCGCGCCACCCGCCGCCGGGCGTCGCGCAGCTCGCGTCGCGCGGCGCGCAACCGGCCGAGCCGCACGCGCTGATCCGCGCCGAGGCCGGGACGATGACCGAAGAGGTCGCGCGTCTTGGCGGCGGAGAGGAGCTCGGCGATGCGCGCCTCCATCCGCTCCAGGCCGCGCTCGATGAGGCGGCGCGCGAGCTGCGCCTCCGCAGCGGCGAGCTCTCGGGTGGCGTCGCGCTTCCGCGGTCCGGTGAGCGTATAGAGGGCGTGCCTCGCGGCGGCGGCGCGCGCCAGCTCGGCGCGGGCCTCCAGGCGGTGCGCGTCGCCGGAGAGCGTGGCGGCAAGGGTATACGGGTCGAGCAGCGCATCGCCGTGACGGACGTGGCCGTCGAGGTTCGGCAGCGGCGCGACGGCGGCGACATCGGTGGTGGGGTCGTCGGCGACGAGGGCGAGCCACAAGCGCAGCTCGGTCAAGCGCACCGCCGCCGGGTTCAAGTCCACACCGTAGAGGGAGCGGGCGACGACGTCGCGCCGCAGGGCGGCGGTGACTGGCTCGCCCGTCGCGGCGCGCAAGGCGACGAGCTCGTCGAGCGCCCCGAGCAGGAACGCCCCCGACCCCGCGGCGGGGTCCAGGATCGTGAGGGCGCGGAGATCGGGCGGATGCAGCGGCGCGGCGTGGTCGTGCACCCAGCGGGCGGCGGCCTCGGGTGTCAGGTGCAGTCGGTGCACGAGCGCGGCTTCGAGCGCCGCGCGGACCAGGTCCCGCACGATCGGAGCGGGGGTGTAGTAGGTCCCGCTGGCCCGGCGCTCGCCGCCGTCCATCACGCCCTCGAACACGCGCCCCAGCATGTCGGGGGCGACCAGGTCGCCGGCCGCGGTTTCGCGGGCGGAGAAGCGGAAGCGCTCGAACAGGTCGTCGAACGCGTCGCGCCAATCCGGATTTGGCCACACGGCGGGTCCGTGGCGGTGCTCGAGGGGCGTCGGCTCGAACAGGCCGCCGTTCAGGAACGGCAGCCGCCCCAGCGCGCGCGCGGCCGTGGATCGCTCGGCGGCGGGGCGGTTCAGGACGCCGAAGCACAGCGGGTGCAGGGCGGCGCGGTGAAAGTGACGGTGCGCGGCCAGGGCGCCGTCCAGCAGGCGCGGCAGGTAGCGACGGTCGCCGTCGAGCCAGCCCTTCTCCTGCACGAAATAGAGGAAGAGGACGCGCGTCAGCGCGGTGAGCGCGAGGGCGTGCCGGTCGGCGCGACTGCGCGGGCCGGTGAGACGATCGGTGAAGCGCTCGAGCACGGCGCGGAACGCGCGGAAAAAGCGGGGCGTGACGCCCTCAGTGCCGAGCGCCTCGCCGATCCGCAGGCTCAACGCCAGCGCGGATTCGTCGGGCTGTGGGGCGAGCCGTTCCAGGAGCGCGAGATCGGCGCCGGTGGGGTCTGCAGGGGCGAGCGTCGCGCAGCGGATCGCGGGCCCGCGGCCGCCCGCGCGCCACGCCGCGAGCACGAGGCGGCGCGGGGCGCCGCCCAAGGCGAGCACGAGTCCTCGTTCGGCGCCCGCCGCGAGCCGTGCCGCGGCCGCGCGCGCCGCGCGCAGGGGCTCGTCGCTGTGGAGCGCGAAGATCCTGAAGGCGCCACGGCGGCCGATCAGCGCGGCCCGGCGCACGCCCGCCGTGGTCGCGGCCGGCCCCAGCCAGGGCCCGGGCGGCACGGGTTCCCACGCCGCGTCGTAGCCGAGCACGCGGATCACCTCGCGGAGATCGTCAATCTGCTCGGTGCGGGCGAGAAGCGACCGCAGCACCCGGAACCCCTTTGGCCAAGTCGGGGCTACGCTACGCCGACGTTGGCTCGGTTCCGGTACCGTTCTGACGCGACGCCTACCGAAAATCTGCGGTTAGACTGCCGGTGAACTGCCGGGGAAGGGGGAAGGGTGATGCAACGTTTGGCTCCTACGCGCGTGCGTTAGGTAGGAGGACGGATCGAGGGAGCCGTTAGGTTCTCATCCGTGAGGAGACTTGAATCGCTGGAGGCGTGGAAGGTCGCCCGTGATGTGGCGGGCGGGGCGTACCGGCTCACCATGGAGCCACCACTGAGCAAGCATTATTCGCTCGCCGACCAGATTCGCCGTGCGGCGCCGTCGGTCGCGGCGAATATTGCCGAAGGTTATGGTCTGGCGACGAAGCCGCAGTTCGTGCGTTGCCTTCGCATTGCTCTTGGCTCAGCGACCGAGCTGCGCACGTTCCTGGAACTCACCCAACAGTTGGAACTGTCCGCGGCGAAACCAACTGCAGAGGTGCGGGAGAAGTGTGACCGCCTGATCGGTTTGATCATCGGGTTGATCCGCAGCCTAGCTAGTCACCCGTAGTCACCCTTCCCCCTTCCCCGGCCTTTTCCCGGCCTTTAACTCGATTTTCTCAGTCTGATGCTGCCGTTCACCGTCCCCAAATCCAGCTGGCGGCCGCCGTTGCCGACGGTGCCGTGCATGTGCCGCCGGCCGAAGCGGCCGGTCACCGTGACCGGGAACTCCGTCTCGATGTCGCCGTTCACGGTCTCGGCGCGGATCTCCGCGCTGAACGTCGCGGGCAGCTCGAGCGTGATCCCGCCGTTCACCGTGCGGAAATCGACGCCCTCGGTCCAGTCGGCGCGCCCCAGCGAGGCGTAGATCGAGCCGTTCACCGTCGTCGCTTCGGCGAAGCCCTTCGTGCTCAGCCGGATGCTGCCGTTCACCGTGTAGGCCCTCACGGTGCCGCCCAGGCCCTCGGCCTCCACGTCGCCGTTGACGGTGTTGGCGTACAGCTCCAGGCCCGCCGGCAAGTGGACGGTGAAGTCCACCGACACGTCGTTGTCCTCGGTGCTCGAGCTCCAGTGCTCCCCCGGCTCGCACGTGTTCTCGCGCCTGGCGTGGCGGCCGGTCGGGTAGACGGCGCAGATCGTCACCCCCGCGGCGGAGGGGACGACCTTGATCTCCACCTCCGCGGGGTCGCTGCGGCGCGCCTGCTTCACCGCGGTGACTTCGATCTGGTCGCCGGTCGCGGCGACGGCGTGGATGTCGCCGCTTACTCCTTTGATCTCGAGCCGCTTCCCGGCCGCGAGGCGGCCGGTCCAGCGGAAATCCTGTCCCGCGGCGGGGGCTACGAGGGCCGCGAGCGCCACCGCGGCGAGGGCGAAGCTACTCCTGGTTGTCGTTGTCACGGTCGTGATCCTTGTGTTTGGTGACGCCGCGGCACTCCGTCTGGCTGGGCTGTCGCAGCTTGATGTCCCCGTTGAACGATTCCAGCTCCACTTTGGCGCTGCCCGATCCGATCGTGATGGTGAAACGGTGCCTCGGCGTCACGCCGGTGAGCTGCACCGGGAAGCACGACTCGAAGTCGCCGTTCAAGGTCGCGACCGTCACGCTGGCGTTGGAGCGGGCGGGGATCGTGACGTTCACGTCGCCGTCGTGGGTGGACAGCCGGTAGCGGCCGGCGTCCCGCAGCGCGCCCTCGTAGGTGATGTCGCCGTTGACGGTGCTGGCGTCCACGGCGGAGGACTCGATCCCCGTGAGCTCGATGTCGCCGTTCACCGTTTCGGCGTTGATGTCGCCGTTGCATGCGCGCACCGTGACGCCCTCGTTCACCGAGCTGACTTCGATACGGCCGCGGCAGCCCTCCAGTGTCACCGCGCCTTGGACGGACTTGAGGGAGACGTAGCCGCTCCCCCCCGACACCGTGATCTCGCCCTGGACGGTCTCCGCGCTGATCTCCGCGTCCACGCCCGTCACCTTGATGTCCGTGTAGAGTCCAGAGAGGGTGAGCGCCATGCCTTTGGGGACGGTGACGTCGTAGTCCACCGACTGCGGCGGGCCGCGCCGGTTGGACGCCTTCACGGTGACCACCTGACCGTCGGCGGACACCTCGATGCGATCCCGGCTCGAGTGCTGGGCGTGCAGCCGCACCTCGCTCCGGTCCCAGGCCCGCACGGCGATCTCCCCGCCGAAGTTGTTGATCTCGAGCCGGCTGCCCGGCCGAACGGCGAAGGTCGTGTCGGTCTGCTGCAGGGCGGCCAGGGCCGCGAGGGCCAGGGTCGGGACGAACATCTCTCTCCTCCTAGATCCGCTGCGTGATGCCGCTCGCCTGGCGCAGCAGCTCGATTTTGCGCCGCATCGTTTCGGCGAGATGGTGATTCAGGTACGCGTTGCCGGGATCCTGGGCCAGCGCCCGGCCCGCCTGCGCGATGGCCGTGTCGATCGTCGCGAGACTGTTCTCGAGGATGCGGACGGTCAGGCTGTCGAGCCGTCCGGTGCGCTTGCCCTCGTCCAGCGCCCCCTGCAGCTCGGCGACGGTGCGGTCGTACGTCGGATCGACCGCGCTCACCCACCGCACTCCGCCGGCCCTGGTTTCCGCGATGAGCTGGCCGCCGCCGGTCGGGGCGCGACCCCGCAGGGCGAGCCACGCGCCGCCCGCTGAGAACACGGCCAGCGCGATCCCCGCGGCGAGCAGCTGCGGCACGGTGAACGAGAACCGGCGCCGGCGCGACTCGATGGAGACGACCCCGATCCGCCCGGCGATGGCGGGCCAGAGGTCGGCCCGCGGGGGCCGGTCTTCGAGCGTGCGGGCGCGGGCGACGACCTGGCGCAGCTCGTTCAAGGTCGCGCGGCACTCGGCGCAATCCGTCAGGTGCGCGGCGAGCGCCTGGCGCTCGGGGGGGGCCAGCGTCTCGTCCAGGTACTCCGACAGACGGGCAGTCCAGTTGTCGCTCATCGTGCCACTCCTTCCTTCTTCAATCCAGGTGCTTCCGCAGCGCCATGCGCGCGTGGTGCAATTGCGATTTCGACGTTCCCACGACGATGCCCAGCAGCGTCGCGATCTCTTCGTGCCGGTACCCCGCGACGTCGTGCAGCAGGAACACCTGCTTGGCGCCGTCGGGGAGGCGGCCGATCGCCTGCTCGAAGTCCAAGGCCATTCCCGGCGTCTCCATCGGTCCGGAGAGCTCGTCGAGCGCGTCCGGGTCGCTCTCCTGTCGTCCGCGCTCCAGGGCCAGCGCCTTGCGGCGGCCGAGGACCAGGTTCACGGCGAGCCGGTGCAGCCACGTTCCGAACGCCGCCTCACCGCGGAACGTCCCCAGCTTCTGCCACGCGCGGACGAAGACGTCCTGCGTCAGGTCGTCCGCCTGATCCGCGTCCATCATGCGCCGGCACAGACTGTGGATCCGGGCCAGATGCGTCCGGTACAGCCGCTCGAACGCACGCGCGTCGCCGCTCGCCGCGAGGGCGACGTCCGCTGCTTCCGACTCGGCCGCCGCCGATGCTGGATCCTTGCGCAGTGTCGCCACCCCGGGGGTCATGCACCCGATTGGATAGAGGGATGAGGATAAAGGTTGTAGCAGGTGAGGGATAGGATAGAGGATAGACTGCAACCTTGGCCTCTCGGACTCCGTCTAAGCCCTCATGCCGTCCTCGCTCCTGCTGCTGCTCAGCGTGCTTCAGGCCTCCTCGGCCGATTCCTCCGCCCACGGCGGTCGCGCAGTGCCGACGGCGCGGGCGGCACCCGCCGGCGGCCCGATCCACATCGACGCCCGGCTGGACGAGGCGGCGTGGGCCCAGGCGATGCCGGTAACCGATTTCACCCAACGGGATCCCCACGAGGGACAGCCGGCCTCCGAGCGCACCGAGGTGCGGGTGCTGATCGGCGCTGACGCCCTGTACATCGGGGCGCGGATGTTCGACAGCGACCCAACGGCGATCAAGTCAGTGCTGGCGCGGCGTGACGAGGACGTGCAGTCCGACATGTTCGAGGTGCTGATCGATTCCTATCACGATCACCTCAGCGCCGTGCGGTTCCGGATCACCCCTGCCGGCGCCATCCGCGACGCCATTCTCGGCGCGTCCTCGCAGGGCGGCAGCGACGACGTGTCATGGGATCCCGTATGGAGCTACGCAGCGCGGGTGGATTCGGCCGGCTGGACGGCCGAGCTGGCGATCCCGCTCGCGCAGCTGCATTACAATCCGTCGGATGATGCGACGTGGGGCATCCAGTTCTTTCGGCTGATTTTCCGAAAAGGCGAAGAGGACTACTGGTCGTTTACCCCGAAGCGCGAGGCGGCGGGGGTGAACCGCTACGGGCACGTGACCGGGCTCGGGCGCGTGCGGCCGCAGAAGCTGCTCGAGCTGATGCCGTACGCGCTGTCGCGGGCCGAGTACACGACGGTCGCGGGTGGGGACCCGTTCCGCAGCGGCCACGACTATTTCGGCGGGGCGGGGTTGGACGCGAAGTACGGGGTCACCAGCAACCTCACGCTGAACGCGACGATCAACCCCGACTTCGGGCAGGTCGAAGTCGACCCCGCGGTGGTGAACCTCACCGCGTTCGAGACGTTTTTCCCCGAGAAACGCCCGTTCTTCGTCGAGGGCGCCGACGTGTTCCGTTTCGGCGGGATCCGCACGAACAACAGCTTCAGCTTCCCGCGGTTCTTCTTCACGCGCCGCGTCGGCCGCCAACCGCAGCGGGGGATCGGCGGGCCGGACGTGGCCTACGTGGATGCGCCGAGCCAGACGTCGATCGTCGGGGCGGCGAAGCTGTCGGGGCGCACGGCCGGCGGCTGGTCGATCGGAGTACTGGATGCCGTCACCGCCGCCGAGGACGCGCGCTGGCAGGACACGCTCGGCGTGCGTCATGCGGACCCGGTGGAGCCGCTCACCAACTATTTCGTCGGCCGGCTGCGCAAGGATTTGCGCTCAGGGAATTCGACCATCGGGGGCATCGTGACCTCCGTGAACCGCGACCTCTCGGACGCCGCGCTCGACGGCCTGCTCCGGCGCCGGGCCCTATTGGCCGGCTTCGACTTCACGAACTCGTGGAGCGACCGCGCCTGGTCGTTCGATGGCGCGGTCGCGCTCAGCCGGGTGGCGGGGAGCACGGCGGCGATCGCCACCACGCAGACCTCGAGCGCGCGCTACTACAACCGCCCCGACGCGCGCAGCTACCGGTTCGATCCGTCCCGCACCTCCCTGACCGGAGTCGCCTACCAGCTCTCGCTCGCGAAGAACTCGGGCGTGCACTCGCTGGGGTCGCTGACGTATCAGGAGACGTCGCCGGGATTCGAGGCGAACGATCTCGGCTTCCAGTCGTCCGCCAACCGCCGGGCACTCTCGACGCTGGTCGGCTACAAAGAAGACCGGCCGGGCAAGCTGCTCCGCAACTGGAACGTGTTTCCGTTCACGAACCACACCTGGAATTACGACGGCGATCTCGTGTTCGGCAGCTTCGGCTTGATCGGCAACATGACCTTCCGGAACTTCTGGAGCCTGTTTCTGCGGCACGATTACGCGCCGCGATCGCTCGACGACCGCCTCACCCGCGGGGGCCCGCTCGCCGAGCGGCCGCGGTCGGAAGATGTGGCGATGGAGCTGGGCTCCGACTCCCGGCGCACGACCCAACTCGGGGCCAGCCTCTATTATCTGTGGGACCGAGCGGGCGGCACGTTCGGACAGTACTCCCTGAGCCTGAGCGTGCGGCCGGCCGCGGCGGCCCTGATCAGCGTCGGGCCGACCCTGTCGCGCACGCACTCGCTCGCACAGTACGTCACCACGATCACTGACCCGGTGGCGGCCACGACCTACGGCGCCCGCTACGTCTTCGCGACGCTCGACCAGACGGAGCTGTCCCTCGTCACGCGGCTCAACTGACCTTCACGCCGCGGCTGTCGGTCCAGCTGTTCCTGCAGCCGCTGATCTCCGCGGCGAACTTCAGCCAGCTGAAGGAGCTGCGCCGGCCCCGGGCCTACGAGTTCGTGGTGTATGGGCGCGATCGGGGGAGCGACACGCCGGTGGCGGCCGGGGATTCCATCGACCCCGGCGACGGCGGCGCGCCGTTCGTGATCGGCAACCCCGACTTCAACTTCCGCTCGCTGCGGGCGAATGCCGTGCTGCGGTGGGAGTGGCGGCCGGCCTCGACGCTGTTCGTGGTGTGGCAGCAGGGGCGTCAGGACGTGGGTGCCGTCGGAGACTTTCGTTTCCGGCGCGACGTCGACGCCATGCTCGGCGCCAAGGCCAACAACATCTTCGCGGTGAAAGTGAGCTACTGGCTGGGCATCTGAACCCGCCGGAGACTGCCCAGATTGTCGGCCTTGTTCTGGTGCTTGTAGCCGTTGTCGATCCAGGCCGGAACGCGCCGCGTCATCAGCTGCAGCAGGCAGGACTTCCTCCGGGCGCGCCTCATCGCGCCACCACAATCTGCCGTCTAGATTGCAGGGCGCTATGAGCCCTTCACTTCCCGCCATCGTCGCCGTCAGTCTCGCCCTCGGGGTCCGGCATGCGTTCGAGCCGGACCATCTGGCCGCCGTTTCGACGCTGGCGACCCGGCGCGGCAAGGGCCTCCAGGCCGCGTGGCTGGGACTCTCGTGGGGCTTGGGTCATACGGCGAGCGTCGGCGTGGTGGCGCTGCTCATGATCGCCGGGGGGCTGACGCTGCCGGCGCGGCTGTGGCCCGCGGCGGATGCCGTCGTGGGGCTGCTGCTCGTCGTGCTGGGCGCGTCGGTGCTGTGGCGCTACGCGCGCGGGCGCTGGCACATCCACCGCCACGCCCACGACGGTGCGCCGCACCTCCATCTCCACAGCCACCTCCTCGGCGGCTCGCACGTGCATACGCACGCGCGCTGGGACCAGCGCCGCGCGTTGGGGTTCGGGCTGCTGCACGGCCTGGCCGGGAGCGGCGCGATCGTGGCGCTGCTCGTCGCCACGGTGCCGACGGCCGGGCTCAAGCTCGCCTACGTGGCGGCGTTCGGGGCTGGGACCATCCTGGGGATGCTCCTGGTCTCGCTCACGCTCGTGACGGTGATCCGGATCGCGTCGCGTCGCGGTGAGCAGTGGGCCACGGTGATGCATGTGGGGTCGGCAGTGGCCAGCGTGGCGGTCGGCATGTTGCTGGTCGGCCACATGGTCATCGGGCCGTAGAGACGACGGTCTGGCGTCCCCTGTAGATATGTGAAATACTGGCGACCTTCTGCGTCCTTGCACCCAGGAGGTCATCATGCGCGCTACCATCCTTGGTTTGTCTCTGCTCGTTGTCCCACCGACGCTGTTCGCTCAAGAGGGGTCCGATTCGTTGCCGTTCCGGCGCGGCCAGTGGGCGGCGGAATTCGGTGGGGGCTTGAGTCTCGCGAGTCTCGGCGCGCTCAAGTTCCGGACGCCCACGAGCGCCTGGTTGCTCAACGTCAACATCGGTGCCGGCCATGCCGAAACCATCACAGGCGCTCCGGTCAGCGACGTGGAGGTCCAATCGCAGGCCGGGCTAACGCTGCGCGTCGGCCGCCGCACGTTTACGGCGGCGGGAGCGAAGATCGCGGCGTTTCACTCGCTCGGGATCCTCGCCGGCTTCACGCACAATGCCACGAGCTCCAGCTCCTTCGGCGCTTCGGAGACGAACGGCTGGTCGACGGGGTTCTTCGGGGACCTGGGAGGCCGATACCTGCTCACTCCCCACCTCGGGATTGGTGTGACGGTTGCGGCCACAGCGACGTACATCCGGACCACGACCAGACCGAGTTTCGGCCCGAAGACGAAAGGATGGAGCCTGGGGCTCGCGGGACCGTCGCTATCCTTCGCGGCAACGGTTTTCTTCTAGACCGGTGACTGCCATCGAGCGCGTGCAGCGGCTGCTGGCGGGGCGGCGGCCGGTGGAGGCAGCGCCCGAGCCGGACGCCCAGCCGGCGGCGGTCGCGATCATTCTCCATGAGGGGAGCGACGGCCTCGCCGCGGTATTCATCAAGCGCGCCGTGCGCGCCGGCGACCCGTGGTCGGGTCAGGTGGCGTTCCCGGGCGGGCGCCGCGACCCCGCCGACGCCGACCTGCTCGCCACCGCGATCCGCGAGGCGCGCGAGGAGGTGGGGGTCGACCTGCGCGGGGCGACGCTGCTCGGTGCCCTCGACGACCTTGAGCCTCGCACCCCCACGTTGCCGCCCGTCGTCGTGCGTCCGTACGTGTTCGCGGTGCCCACGCGCCCCACGCTCGCCACGAGCGACGAAGTACAGCGGGTGTTTTGGATCCCCTTTCGCAGGCTGGGCGAGCCGGGTGTGCGCCGGGACGTGACGCTCACGGTGCGGGGCGGACAGCGCACGTTTCCCGCTTACGACCTTGGCGAGGATGTGATTTGGGGGATGACGGAGCGGATTCTGACGCCGTTTGTGGAGATGCTGACTTGAGAGGCATAGGGGCATAGAGGCATAGGGGTTAGGGCGGCACCATGCCTCTACGCCACTAAGCTGCTATGCCTTTAGCTTCCAGAAATCCACAAGTTTTTTTGACAACAATCAAATATTAGCTTATCCTAAGCCCGTAGGTCACGGCTAGGTCAACCCATTTATCCACAAATCGTTGGGCCGTGACTGCCCACTCCGCCATTTCGCCCGGAGAACTGTGCATGCACGCGCTCGCGCACGAGGCGCCCCCCCCGCTCACCCGGTCGGTCGAGGACTACCTCAAGGTCATCTACCATCTCTCCAACCAAGGCGGCTTCGCGGCCACGAGCGACATCGCCGCGATGCTCGATCTCGCGCCGCCGTCGGTGAGCGGCATGGTGAAACGTCTCTCCGAAGCCGGCCTGATCGAGCACGTGCCGTATCGCGGCGTGCAGCTCACGGCGCAGGGACGGCGCGCCGCGCTGCGGATGATCCGCCGGCACCGCATCCTCGAAGCGTATCTCACCCAACATCTCGGTTACGACTGGGACGGCGTGCACGTCGAGGCGGAGCGCATGGAGCACGCCGTCTCGGACGACTTGATCGAGCGCATGGCGGGCGCCCTCGGCGACCCGCGCTACGATCCGCACGGCGAGCCGATTCCCACCGCCGCGGGGGACATCGAGGAAGTGGAGCTGGTGCGCCTGTCGGAAGCGGCCGTGGGGCAGATGCTGGAGCTCAGGGAAGTGGCGACCCAGGACCCGGCGCGGCTGCGCTTCTTCGCGGAGCAGCAACTGGTGCCCGGTGCGCGCCTCGTGGTGACCGACCGCCAGCCGTTCAACGGACCGACGACGGTGCTGCTGGGGCGCTCGAACCAGCCCCGCGTCGTGGGGCAGGAGCTGGCGCGGCTGCTGCTGTGCCGTCCGGAGGGGGGATCCGGCGATGGCGACGCGAGCGCCTGAGCTCCCGGGGGGGGGAACACCCGAGCCGGGGTGGCGCCGGCCGCGGTTCGCGCCGAGCCTCGCCGAGGTCTATCGCACCGTCCCCGTCGCGGAAGGCAGCTGGTGGCGTAAGGCCCTGGCGTTCGCGGGCCCGGGTTACCTCGTCGCCGTCGGCTACATGGATCCCGGCAACTGGGCGACGGATCTGGGCGGCGGGTCGCGGTTCGGCTACAGCCTGCTCAGCGTGATCCTGCTGTCCAACCTGATGGCAATCCTGCTGCAAGGGCTGGCGGCCAAACTCGGCATCGCGACCGGGAGGGACCTGGCGCAAGCGTGTCGCGACCACTACTCGCGCCCGGTATCACTGTTTCTGTGGGTGCTGTGCGAGATCGCGATCGCGGCGTGCGATCTCGCCGAGGTGATCGGCTCGGCGATCGCGCTGAACCTGCTGTTCGGCATCCCGCTCACGTACGGGATCGTGATCACGGCACTCGACGTGCTGCTGGTGCTCTACCTCCAGCACAAGGGGTTCCGGTTGCTCGAGGCGCTGGTGATCGCGCTGATCGCGACGATCGCCGGCTGCTTCCTGTTCGAGATCCTGATCTCGCGCCCCGATGCGAGGGGCATCGCGGCGGGGTTCGTGCCGGGGACGTCGATCCTCACCGACCGCGAGAAGCTGTACCTCGCGATCGGCATCCTGGGCGCGACGGTGATGCCGCACAACCTGTACCTGCACTCGTCGATCGTGCAGACGCGCCGCTACGAGGAGACGGCGGCCGGCAAGCGGGTGGCGGTGAAGTACGCGTTCATCGATTCGACAATCGCGCTGACGTTCGCCCTGTTCATCAACGCGGCGATCCTGATCGTGGCCGCCGCGACGTTCCACACCAGCGGGCACACCGGCGTGGCCGAGATCCAGGACGCCTACCGGCTGCTCACGCCGCTGCTTGGCGTCACGGGAGCGAGCGCGGTGTTCGCGTTCGCGCTGCTCGCCTCGGGGCAGAACTCGACGCTCACGGGAACACTGGCGGGGCAGATCGTGATGGAAGGCTTCCTCAACATCCGCATCCGGCCGTGGCTGCGGCGGCTCATCACCCGGCTCATCGCGATTGTGCCCGCGGTGCTGACGGCTATCTTCTTCGGCGAGAGCGGCACCGCTCAGCTCCTCATCCTCAGCCAGGTGATCCTCAGCCTGCAGCTGTCCTTCGCCGTGTTCCCGCTGGTGCTCTTCACTTCCGACCGGGTGAAGATGGGGGAGTTCGTCAATCCGCGGTGGCTCATCGTCCTCGCCTACTTCGTGGCGGTGATCATCGCCGGGCTCAACGCCTGGCTGTTGGTGCGGACCGTGGGCGGCTGGCTGAGCTGATGTACCGACGCATCCTCGTCCCCGTCGAGAACGGCCCCGCCGACGCGGCGATCCTCGAGCACGTGACCCGCCTCGCCAAGCTGTGCCGGGCGGAAGTGGTGGTGATCCACGTGGCCGACGGCTGGGTGGCGCGCAACATCGAGCAGCTCAACCTGCGCGAATCGGAGGAGATGAAAGAGGACCGGGCCTACCTGGAGCGCGTGGTGGCGGGGCTGCGCGCCGGCGGCGTGAAGGCGGATGCCGTGCTCGCGGCCGGCGACCCGGCGAAGGAGATCGGCGCCGCCGCCGAGCGCGAAGGCTGCGATTTGATCGCGCTGGCCACGCACGGCCATCGGTTGCTGGGCGATGTCGTTAGAGGCAGCACCGCGACAGCGTTGCGACACCTGACCAGGATTCCGGTGCTGATGGTCCGGGCAGACAACAAAACAGACGTGAAGGGAATGCGTGGAGAAAAAACGTAGAGAAGGGGCGTCAGCCAGTCCGGGCCTGCTCCAGAGTTCGCAGGATGGCTGACAGCCGCCGGTCCCGGGCCTCCCGCAGCATCGGCACTTTCCCGCCGTAGGCTTTCTCGATCGCCTGCATCAACGCCCGCTGCTGTTCGG
>WNGR01009336.1_pt1 | contig 16108 bp, 15 predicted proteins | sample 5407581 | NCBI WGS metagenome assembly WNGR01 (sample SAMN13153383, study PRJNA577476) | soil metagenome | isolation source: 80 cm soil or saprolite under Garry oak tree replicate 2 | place: USA:California | collected 2016-06-15 | reverse complement strand
TTTCCATTTTGCCAAGTTCTACCTCTGGTTCCCAGCGTGATAATTCCTTACGTCATTCCGGCCAACCCCGGATCACAGTCCGGGGTAGCGCGAGCCGGACTCCAGGATTTCTGAGGAGGTCTAGATTCCCGCTTCCGCGGGAATGAGACTGAGACTGTCTTGCCTAAAGTACAAACAGCGTGAGACATAACACTAGACTATTCACTGTCGGGCGCCGACGGTGTCGGCTACATAGGCCTGGCGGCGGCCTAAAGGCTTGGGCGAACCGACCGTGGTGTCTTTGGCCGTCTGATGCTCCATCTCAGCGTTGATCTCAGCTCCCAAAAGAATGCTGTAGCTGCACAAGAAGAACCACATCATCAGGATCACAATCACGCCGAGCGAGCCATAAGTCGCATTGTAAGAGGCGAAATTCGCCACATAAAAGGAAAACAAAGCCGAGCCTACCAACCACAGTGCTGTTGCAATAACGGCACCCCAACTGACCCAGTTCCATCTCGGTTGATTGCGGCTAGGCCCATAGCGATACAGCACCTGCAAGCCAAAGATGCCGCCGAACGCGAGCAACGGCCAACGCAAGTAGTTGATTAGCGGATCAGCCATCTCGCCGATACCGACGGTTTCTAAGATGACCGGAACACCGATCACCAAGCCGAGAAATACGATGACAAAAAGAATCGCCGCGAGAGTCAGAACTAGGGATAGCGCCTTGAGTTTAATGAAACCCCGCTTTTCCTCTTCATCGTAGGCGATGTTCAGCGCGGTCAACATGGTACTCATACCACTTGCCGCACTCCACAAAGCCAGGATAATGGCTCCCAAAGCTCCCCAGCCGAGACCGCTTTGCTGCGCGCCGACGACCCGCCGTAACTGATCATTGATCACTCCCGCCGCTTCGAGAGGCAAGACCGTTTCGATACTTTGGAGATGTTTCTCAAGCTCCGCGGGGCTGGTGATCAAACCGTAGATGGAAACCAGCGCTGCTATGGCGGGAAAAATCGCAAGAAAACCATAAAAAGCTACTCCGGCAGCGACGATAGATAGATTGTCGTGGTCCATTTCGCTCTTTACCCGAAAGAAAATGTCACGCCAGCCTGGTCGCGGAATTTGGCTCGGACGGTCCGCCTCCCGGCCTCGGTTTTTCTCCATGGCAGCAGGAACAACCGGATTGGCATCGGGGGTCTGCTCACCCGTGCGCTGTGACAATCGCGCTTGAAGCGCTTCACAAGTGATTGCGCTCAGTCCCCCGAAAACTACCTGCTTTCCCAGGAGAGCCAAGACGCCGCCGGAGCCCCGCGACTTTGCCGAGTCCACATGTTTGCCATCGGAATTACCGTTACGATCCGCATGGCCTCGAATAAATCGCCCGAACATCCAACCTGCAAACATCGATATACCCAAGCGCTTCCACCGTCGCGCTTTTTCCTGGTTGACGCGATTCAGAGCCGTCCCTTTTAATTTAGTTGAGTCAATTTTATCGGTAAGGAATTTTTCAGACAGGCTCGCTTGTCTGTGTCGGGTTTCACCATGCAGCCTTTCAGAAGTGCCCCACTTCTGTTTACGAGCTTGTAACATAATTGCCTCTTCACGTCCCGCTGGACCGGCGGCGGTTACGTGCTTAGACGATATAGGCACAACACATGCCAAGCTGTTCGGCAAGTGCTCCAGTCAGTTGCTTGTCCCATCAGCGAACCATTCATCTCCGCTGTAACCAAAAATGGGACGCTAACCCCGCCCATCCGCTTGCTTGAGGCTTAGTAGGCACGCATGCATGCAGCGCGAAGGTAGCCATTAATTTGAATCCTGCACCGCTGGCACAGGCATTGCGCCCCTTCTGGTTTCGATCGAGCGCAACAGATTGAGGGTTCCGGCAAATTTAAACAGGAGGAAATTAGATGAGAATAAAAAAATCGATTGTGACAGCGGTTGCGTTTTCAGGAACACTCGCTTTCTGGCTGCAGCCGGGATGGTCGCAAGTAAGCAGCGGTGATGAGGGAGGGACACAACGTAGGAGTTTAGAGCAGAACAGAAAGAACCGCCCTGGAACCGGTTCCGATATTGGAGGAAGTCCCGGCCCTGGCGATACTGTCAGTCCGTCGGGAAAACAAACTGAACCCAAAAGCACGTTGGGCACGAGCCCCAGTGGTTCCAGTCGAAGTGATGGAAATACATCCGGTCAGACGGGGACCGGCAGCTTCGGAACACAAAGCGGAACCAAATCTGGAAATACCGACAGCTCCGGCACACAACCCCCGGCAAGTTCTACTAGTCCGGGAACGGGCAGCGGAGGCATGGGAGGAACTACCGGCGGAGGAACGACAGGCGGAAGCAGCGGAGGAATGAGCGGTGGTGGGACGGGAAGCGGCGGGGGAAAGTAGTTGCGAAATTATCTTGAACTGTTGCGCTCGATTCTGATAAGCGGTCATTCGTCGTCCGCTATTTCCGCTTCCTAGCCACCTTCTTGTAATTTGAAATTCAGATCAGCAGGTCAGAGGTGTTTTTAGTCGACCTGCATCTCTTATAAGTACTTCCTGCCCTCCAATGGATTCGGAACAGTGAGGCCCATTTTTTCTATTAAGGGATCTACCTCGCGGATAAATTCCTCCCGCGCCTGGCTATTGCTGCGGCGCTTCAAGCCCCAAAAACAATATTGTTTGGAGCGCTGCGAATCCGACCGGCCGAACATATCCAACGCTTTTATGTACCAGTAATCGAGGCTTCGCTGAACTCTTTCTTTGGTTTCCCCGCCTTTAGCCGCCAACTCGCTGGTCTGATTGGTGCCGAATCCGATATGACCAATCTCTTCCTTGATGATTTCAGGCAAACCGCATTGAAGCGGCAGATAGCTGCAATCGAGGAATTCTTCCAGTTGATAACGGCCGACCCGATCGATGAGAAAACCGAAGACAGCGAAGTCTTCCCACGTTTTGATGATTCCACGAAAAGCCTCTAACTGACGTTCTTGATTGGGAGTGCTTAATAAAAAAGAGACATCTACCCGATTTCGCCGGCGAGTCGCGCGATTTTTCGGTAGTGGTCCATCTCTTCGGCTGCGGTCCGGGCAACGATCAATTGATTGGCCTTGCCCGGAGCGCTAGGCAAAATGTCTTTCACGTAGAGGTGCGGTCCACCGATCTCGCAGTCTGCCTGTATGGTAAGAACTCGTCCAAGAAGATCTTTGTATTCAAGTGGCGTCTTATCGAAGTCTTTGAGTTCGATCTTTTCTTCAAACATCTCTTCTCTCCTCTCCTTTCAACCAGAAAGGAATGGTTACTCTGCGGCAAAGCGCCGCTGGGACACTTCTATGAAACTATGATGCAACCGGCGCGCCAAAGGTCCCTTGCCTTCAAATGTCGATACTAACGGTTTTAAAAATGGCCTTTTACAAAACCGCTGTCCCAAAAATCCGACAAGACTTGGCGCAATGGCTTTGCGCTCAGCGCTTCGATGAATTAACCTGGCGAACGGTTTTGCGTCGGCAGGGTAACGCGAAAAGTGGTCTGCGAACCGGGTTCGCTTGAGTATTCGATAGAGCCATTGTGGGCCATAATGATTTGCCTGACGATAACGAGGCCGAGTCCTGTACCTTCCGCCTTGCTGGAGCTAAAAAGCTCGAAGACGTTGATGTCCGGTGGAATTCCTTCGCCGGTATCAATAATCTCGACGCACACCTCTTCATCGGTAACGTACGCCTTTGTGGTCAAGGTTCCCCCGCGGGGCATCGCCTCGCAAGCGTTCTTTATCAAGTTGAGAAATGCTTGCTTGAGCCTATCGGCATCGCCGTTAATAACCGGCAGATCGCTGGCGCACTGCTCCACAATCTTGATTTTTTGCTTCAGACATTCCGGCATCACCAGTGAAGTAAGTTCATGCATCAATCGGGGCAGGTCGACAGGTTGAAAGGTGAGCCGCTGCGGATGCGAAATGGCCTGGAAGTCTCCGAGAAGAGATTGCAGCCGGGCAATCTCGCCCTTGAGATCCCGCATCGTCGCGATCATGGTCTCTTTGGTGGGTTGAGCATCGTTGCTCAGTGAGCGTTCCAAGAGTTGTACGGTCGTCGACATACCATTAAGAGGATTTTTAATCTCATGGGCCAGCATCGCGGTAGCGGTTCCTATGGCCGCCATGTGCTCCTTGTCTTTGAGTCTTTCCCGTATCTTTTTTTGCTCGGTATCGTCGTGCAACAAGATCAGATATCCGTTCAAAGTCCCCGCCTCATCGCGCAATACGAACACTTCGACTCGCGCGTAGAACCGCGATCCGTCCCTGCGAAGCAACCAATCGTTATCTCTGAACCCGTTCTGGACTTTTGCCCTGTCCAACAATCCTTGCCATTTTCCCCGCTCGTTCGGTTCGACGCGATAGAAGTTAGACAAATGCATTTGCTCCACTTCGTCGGATGTATAACCCAAAACGCGTTCCGTTCCCGTATTCCAGTGGAGAACATAGCCTTCGGGACTGAGAACCAAGATGGCATAATTGGTCAGGTTCCGCAGCAAAATTTCCAGCAGCTGTTCGGTTTGCCCTCCCTCGCGCGCCGTTTTTTCAAGCTCCCTGGCCGTGAACATCGACTCTGAACTACGTTGTGGAGCGCGCTGAGCTAGCTGTTGACTCAATCGATGAACAAGGTTTTCGATTTCCTTACGATCGGTAATGTCACGAACCACTACCGTCACATACGAGCCGTCATCTGTTTTAAGCAGCGTTCCGGTTGCCTCCCCTATAAACCGCGAACCATCGCGTCGACGCCATTCCACTTCTCCCCGCCAAAGGCCATTTTGTGCGATTTCAGGAAAAGCCACACCATCGAGTCGATCAAAGGATAATCGGTCGGTAAAAATCCGCTCCGCAGTCTGTTGAAGCATTTCGTCGGCCGGATATTTGAACAGCGCTTCCGCGCCTTCATTCCAATAAACGACACAGCGTGAATTGAACTCGATTACGAAAACAGCTTCAGTTAAGCCTTTGTAGAGAGAGGCGAGAAACTTCTCGTCGAGCGATGGAGGACAAATTATATTAGGCGCTAGATTCTGGGCGTTTTCCTGGCTCACGGCAATATGCCTCCCCGCTAGCATGATCTGACCTACATCAGTAGAGCCGGCGAGTGATTAACCCTTTTGAGCGCCGCTCAAAAACGGAGCTTGGTCTCGAAGCAGCGACACTAATTATAAAGATAAACAAGAAATTATCACTTTTGAATCACCCTATGCATTTTTGTCTCTATTTTTAATCGGACACGAGATTATTTCTCCAAAAATGAAGCCCGAGAAAATGTCGACGTTTCCGCTATTTGTGTCCGACCATGTACCAAAATCGAGATAAGCTCGCGAATGACATCTTAGCGATACGTGTTAAAAAGGCCTGGCATGGCCGTTGCTGGTCTTGCTTAGATAGTATCATGACTTGATAAACGCCATGTATCAGAGAGCTTTGCAGGACCCATTAAGCGACACTTTACGGGCTATAGTCTTGGCAGACGAACCCGAGCCGGTCGCGAATGATCTACCGGAGCCAAGACTTCCGCAGCCGTACATAAAAGTCATTGGCGCTCGTTCCATGTTGGAGCGCACATGGGAGAGAATCGAGAGACTCATTCCTGCGGAAAATATCTATACACTGGTCAGTGAAAGGCACTTAAGCAATCCCGAAATCCGGCGCCAGTTGTCGGTGCGCCCGCCCGGGACGGTTATTGTGCAACCCGAAAACAAAGACACCTGTCCCGGCATCTTGCTTTCGTTGATGTACGTCCGCAGCCGTTTTCCCGAAACGGGGGTGGCGATATTCCCAGCCGACCATTTCATTCGCGAGGAATCCTGGTACATACGTTATGTGAGCCTGGCCGCGCAGGCGCTAGCGGACGACCCGCGGCGCATCCTAATTTTAGGAGTCGTACCGCGTTATCCAGAAACGCAATATAGCTACATTCTGCCGGAAACATTGACCGACCGTTCGCCCTCAATTGCGTATCATCGCGTGTTGGGGTTTGTTGAAAAACCTCATCTCAGCACGGCCATAACAGTCGTGCGCTCGGGAGGATTGTGGAACACAATGACGATGATCTTTAAGGCTAATACAATTCTTGATCTCCTACACAAGGAGACACCGGAGCTTTACGCGATCTTTCAGTATTTTGGTAACGCGATCGGCACGGATGCGGAACGCGGCTTACTGAGGGAACTTTATGCTGACCTTAAGCCGATAAATTTTTCCAGAGACTTGCTGCAACGCTTCTTGGAAAAACATTCCAATTCTCTGGGCGTTGTTCCCGTCCGGGACGTATTTTGGAGGGTTTGGGGGTTACCCGATCCGACCGTCATCAATCTCTCATCAAAAACGAACTCTAAAAATCGCAAACATTGGCGAATTAAATCAGGCAAGCATTTCCAAAAAACCGCCAACCTCGTGGCTGTCTCAGACAAGAAAGAATGATTCCTTCCGGAAGCCACACGTATAAAGAACGTCGCTGATTTCCCCGACGCTTTTTTTGTAAAAAGCTTGACTGGTGTCATAAATATCCCACATCATAGGCGTCCCAATATTGAAACAAAAAGCTAAATCCCGCCTTTTGGGTAACTTAGCACAACTGGCATATAAATTGTTCTATTAGATTTATTTAGTGCCCTGAACGCCATCTAAAACTCTTCCTGGTTCATTCAATGAAACAAAACCTTTCTCCACTCGTGGATGCCATGTCGCGGAAGGAATTCTATCCCCACCGGCCTGCCGAGGTGGAAGTTCGGCAGAGTCACATTTCGTACGTTTTTCTTGCCGGGCCATATGTCTATAAAATAAAAAAGCCCGTACGGTTTCCTTTTCTGGATTATTCAACGCTACAGAAGCGTCAACACTTTTGCAGAGAAGAGGTTCGCCTGAACCGCCGGCTTGCGCCGGAAACCTATTTGGACGTACTTGGTGTTTGTAGATCGAATACGGGCTTTGCCCTGGCAGAAAATCTCCCGGCCGGCGACCGCGTCATCGAATATGCGGTCAAGATGAAGCGGTTGCCGGAAGATCGCATGTTAAGCTTCCTGGTTGGCCAAGAGGTTGTGCTACCAAGCCTCATGCTTGCCATCGCAAAAAAGCTTGCGTCTTTTCATGAAATGGCTTCGGTCGAAAACTCGCGCCTCTACGGGTCGCTGGACGCGATTGCTGCCAATATCCGAGGGAACTTCGAAGAAACACGGAGATTCATTGACCGCACGATCAGTTTGAAATTGTTCGAGCGGATTCGGGAGTATAACGAAACTTTTTTTCGCGAGAACGCCGATTTCTTTGCGCGCCGCATCAGCGAGGGTCGCGTTCGCGAGGGACACGGCGATTTGCGCGCAGAGCACATCTGCCTTGTGGACGACATCGTCATCTTCGACTGTGTCGAATTCGACGAAGGGCTAAGATATGGCGACGTCGCTTCCGAGATAGGCTTTCTTTCGATGGATCTGGACTTCCTGGGAGCCGTCGATCCAGCCGCCGAACTTGAGGTCGCCTATGCATCGGCGGCTCGTGATCCGGCCCTGGCGGCATTGCTGCCATTTTACAAATGTTACCGCGCCTACGTGCGCGGAAAAGTCGAAAGCCTCAAAAGCGAGGAGCGAGAGATTGCCAATGAGGGACGACGAAAGGCCTCCTTGCAAGCCCTGCGCTATTTTTGCCTTTCTTCCCGCTACACAAAACGTGAGAACAGCCCATTGCTTCTCGTCGTATGCGGCATGATAGCAACAGGGAAATCTACATTAGCATGGCTGCTTGCGGCTCTAACCGGTTTTCCGGTGATCGATTCCGATCGAGTTCGAAAGAAACTCGCGAGCATTCCGGCGACGGCGCGCGCCGGAGAAGAATATCAGCGTGGAATTTATAGCGCCGAATTCACGCAGCTTACCTACGAGACCCTTTTGATCTCAGCGGAAAAACAGCTGGCTAGCGGCAAAGGCGTCATTGTCGATGCGACTTTTGGCGACCGGAAACACCACCGCCTATTCCTAAATCGCGCCGGCAGTTTGAAAATCCCGGTGATTTTCCTCGAATGTCGAGCCGATGAAAATATCGTCAGACGCCGGCTCGAGGAGAGAGCCAAGAGCGTTAGAGAAGCCTCGGATGCAACCTGGGAGATGTACCAGCGCATGCGGAGAGATTTTCATCCGTTGTCCGAAATCCCCCAGGAGCATCACCTCCCGATCGATACGGAGCACGCGCTCCTGCACGATCTGGATCGAATCGAAGAATTGCTTTGAGGAAGACATTGGCAACCAGCCATTGAAAGAAATAAATCGTGTTTGTCGCGGGATCCTATAATATCCATGAGTGCGTCGGCGTGGACGGTCGACGTGACCCCGAGCGTATCTCTCGGGTCATTATGAGTCTCGAAGTCGACTTGATTGGCTTGCAGGAGGTCGATTCTCGATCAGCGGGTCCACCGCCGTCCGATCAGCTCGCCTACCTATCGAAAGCCACCGGCCTTCACGCCGTGGCAGGACCCACGGTGTGGAGACCCGACGGCCGCTACGGCAATGCTCTCCTTGCTAAGCGGAGGATTCTCAGTATTCGCCACCACGACTTGAGTTACCCGGGGCATCAACCGCGCGCCGCGATCGATGCTCAGGTCGACATCGATGGGCAGAGCACGGCGCGCGTTCTTGTCACGCACTTCGGATTGGGCCTTGCGGAACGGCGATACCAACTTCGAAAGCTCTTGGAGCTCCTTGATCACGACCACTCTCGATATACTCTCTTGCTCGCCGACATCAACGAGTGGTTGCCCGGTAGTGTCGTGATTCGCCGGCTTAATGCAACCCTGGGACGGTCCTCTTCACGCCGGACTTTCCCTTCACGATGGCCGCTGTTTCCACTCGACCGGATCTGGATGCGTCCAAAAGACATCTTGCTCGAAACCAGCGTCAGCGATACTTTTCTCGGTCGCACAGCCTCTGATCATCTACCCCTAAGGGCAAAGATCGCTCTGCCGTAGGTTTCCGTGAACTTAGTCAAGCCGACCATGAGCAGGGTAGTGGTTCAATTTGGTCAAGATCTCTCACTTCGTTCGAGATGACAGATCATTTAACGTGTCATTTCGAGCGCGGCGCGAGAAATCTTTCTTCGACCCAAAGTACGGTGTGTTCTACTGAACCACTACCATCAGTAGATAGCGGCTTGAAAAAACAGCACGCTGCGCTATATAGAAATTAAGATTGTCTTAATTCTCCAGAAGCTTCTTTCTGCCTTTTAGTAACGCTGGCTCAAGCGTAAATTCGGAATACCAACTATTGCGGGCCGATTGATGTGGAAAAAATCTTTTTCTGGGAGGCGTCTATGCGATTGAAAGAACACCCCAAGATCCCATGGCCACCTACTTGGTCGGAAATAGCGGAAAACTCTCCTGGAGCAGAAGAAGGAATGTTGAAAGATGTAGATCTCATCGAACCGGACAAACTTCTTATAAGCAACGAAGTAGATGGCAAAATCTATTTTGCCGAAATCTGGTGCTCTAATATGGCTTTCGCCTCCAGATTGGAGCAAAAAATCAAATCTATCGTCGGACGGCCGATGCGAGAGGTCGGGGAATTGGATCTCGACTCCTGACCAACTTCAATTTAAAGGCGATTAAATCCGCGTTTGTCGATCGCTGGAGGTCAACTCCCTCGCGACATCCTTTAAGTACACTCGTTGCGCAAGGAGGGAGGATTATTATGTCGCCATCGTTGAAACATTTGAGCATGGGAGCGTCTACATCGTCGTTCGCCCAAAGGTAGAAGAGCAGAGCCGCCGATGCGCTCGCAGATGTACAGCGGATGTTTGTTGTTTTAAGTCCCTCGCTCCGAAGAATTATTATTGTCGAAAACACCTTGAGAGCGATCGGTCTAGGCCCTTCTCCTCCCAAGATAGAGTGATAAAAAATAGTACAAATGAAGGGCAGTGTCTTCGTTGGCACAAGTGGATGGAATTATAAACATTGGGCCAACGGGCGTTTCTATCCTCAGGGCCTCGCTCAGAAACATTGGCTTTCCTTCTATGCCGAGAGATTCGGCACCGTAGAAATCAACAACACCTTCTATCGCTTGCCATCGCCGGAAACTTTTGCCGGCTGGGCCAAAACTGTGCCGAAGGGATTCATTTTCGCCGTTAAAGCGAGTCACTTCATCACTCACATCAAGAGGCTCAAAGATCCACACAAGAGCGTGCAACTCTTTTTGTCCCGGCTGCCGCGACTCGGCAACAAACGAGGACCCATACTGTAATAGAGTTGCGTCATGAGAGCTGGTTCACCGACGAGATCTACGATCTCGTCGGGCAGGCGGGCTGGACGATTTGTTTGGCCGATGCGCCAAAATTTAGTCGCAAGATTCCTGTGCTCGGACCGTTCTGTTATATCCGGCGTCACGGCGCGACGGCGCGCTACGCTTCCTGCTATTCGGATGAGCAACTCTCGCAAGATGCCAGATTGATAACCGGCTTGGCGAAGAAAGGAAGAGACGTATACATCTATTTCAATAACGACGCCGAGGGTCATGCGGTAAAGAACGCCCTTACTCTCATGGAGATGATCCCGAATAAATATCTCCCCAATATCCCGGCAAGAACCAGCAGTACGTCGATATGATTTTGTAACCTTTCTCTGCCGAAAAAGTATGAAATGACCTACAGACGCTGACGATCTTCATCATTTATCTTCCCGAGGGAATTTCACACTAAAAATGGCGGCAAGAAAGGATCTCCATCAAAAAATCTCTAAGGAATTGCGAGTGGCACAGCACTTGCTCACTAATAAACATAGGTACGCATTCCTGTGATCCCAGGCGGACTGGCGGGCCGACCGCCTGAATGTCTCGGAGCATGGGCTGATAGGAGCACGATTCCATAAGTTCAAAAATTAAAGGAGGTAAAATAATATGCAAAAGCAAATCTACAAACCCAAGAGTTTCAACCTGTCCGGATTAAATGGAATCTCTGACCAAACACTCGAAATGCACTTCGGATTGTATGAGGGATACGTGAAGAGCACTAATCTCCTCACGGAACAACTGGCGGAGATGACCAAAAATAAGAAGGCTTCGGCAGCGAATCCTGCTTACTCGGAATTGAAACGCCATGTCGGCTTCGAATACGGCGGGATGGTCCTGCACGAGTATTATTTCGGAAACTTAGCTCCCAAAGGCAAAGGAGATCTCTCCTCGCAGTTGAAGCAAGCTCTCGGAGAGAGTTTTGGAAGCTTTGATGCGTGGAAGGCTGATTTCGTAGCGGTCGGCGGCATGCGCGGCGTGGGCTGGGCGGTTCTCTATCAAGATCCTTTGACTGGCCAGCTTTCGAACCATTGGATCGAACTTCACCAAGAAGGAGTTCCTTCTGGATTTAAGCCGATCCTAGTCATGGATGTGTGGGAGCACGCTTTCCTGCTTGACTACAAACCGTCCGAGCGGAGTAAGTATATCGAGGCATTTTTCAGCAATATTGATTGGGATGTCGTAAACAGGTGCTTTAGCAACGCCGCCGCCATACGGGCTGCGTAGCTACATCGCGACAAAAAGCTTAGCTCGACAGACCATGGCTTGGGGAACGAAAATCTCGGTTCTAATACCACCGTTCCCCAAGCCATCTTCGAAGTTCGAAAGCACCCCACCAAGATGATCGCCTTGACTTGTTCTGCACGAATTTTTTGCGCCGACCTGTCCCAATCTTGCGGATCAGATGATTTAGAGATGTTCTGAAGGCGGTACAATCATTGTTGAAAGAATCGGAAAGTCCTGTAATTGTCGTATAGGCTCAAAATTTGATGATCCTCAGCACGTTTCAATTTTCGATCGTTCTTTATTGGCACGGACGGTGCGCCGAAAAGAAAGTTGACGAACAGATTTTTTACGTAAACATCCTTCCATTTCCACAGGCAGGGCTGAACAGTGGTTTCAGGGTATGGAAGGTAACTTTCAAGACCCAACTGCCAATGCCCTCCAAGATTCTTTTCGGACATATCTCGGTTAAAGGTTTCAACACTATCACTGCCAATGGATTGCTTCATCTCCTATTTTTTGCAGGTGACAATACTTTGCCGTGCTCAGAGACTGTGTCGCAATGGATCACACATCAGGTTGTCATCCCGGAATGACAGTGTGGAGGGCGTGTGTCATCCCGAACAACGTGAGGGATCTTTGGCCAAAATCAGTCACTACCGGCAGCGTGAGACATGGGCCGGAAGGCATTCAGTTAAATTTCCCTTGACACCCATCCTGAATTTGCCCTACGTTAAGGCCGGTTTTTGGCTTACAACGTAGGCTGGGTCGCTGAGACTTCCCATCGACCCAGGTATTCAAAGGAGGCGTGATGAATCAGCTCACACGGCGGCAGTTCATCGGGAGCGCCACAGCCGGACTAGCGGGGATACTTGCCTTCCGCGTCCCGCCCGCCATCGCCCAGAAGCGCGAAGTGACCATGCTTGGCTGGAGCCACTTCGTGCCGGAGTCGGACGCCAAGCTCAAGCAGCTCTTGGAGAAGTTCTCCCGGGAGGCGAACGTCGGGGCCCGCTCTGACCATGTTCCCAACGTACAGCTCGCCACCAAGCAGGCCGCCGAGGTCCAGACCAAAGCCGGCCACGACCTCATGATGTTCTACAACGAGCAGACCTGGCGCTACCGCGACCACTTGGTGGACCTGGACGACGTCGTGGGAGAGCTCAACAAGAAGTACGGCACCGACATCTACCCGTTCTGCAAGGAAGCGTTTTTCATCAACGGCCACTGGAAGGCGCTCGAGTCCATCTGGCCGGCTATCCCTGGCAACTACCTCCAGTCCAAGTTCCGCCAAGTGGGCGAGGGCCCGCCGGACACGTGGGCCGACGTGCTGCGCGCCGGTAAGAAGCTAAAGAAGATCGGCCACCCCGTGGGCATTCAGATCAGCCACTGTATCGACGCCCACACCACCTTTTGGTCCATCGCCTGGTGCTTCGGCGCCAAAGTACTCGAGGCGGACGGCAAGACCATCGCCATCAACTCGCCAAAGATGGCTGAGGTCATCGAGTACTACAAGGAGCTGTATTCGGACGCGATGGAGCCGGAGGTGCTCTCCTGGAACGATGCGGGCAACAACCGCTGCCTCAACGCCGGGAGGTGCGCCTGGATCCACAACCCCGTGAGCCCCTACGCGGTGGCCATCGACAAGAAACTCCCGATCGCCGACGACATCAACCACCACTCGACGCCAGCGGGCCCGGCCGGCCGCTTCTTCGCTCCCAATGCCCGTGGCTATGGCATCTGGAAGTTCTCGAAGAATGTCGAGCTTGCGAAGGACCTCCTCCGCTTCCTCTTCCGCGAGGATAATCTGCGCGAGTGGATTCAGGCCGGGAACGGCTTCAATCACCCCATGTGGCGCTACTGGGAAAAGCACCCGGTTTGGAACACGGATCCGAAGCTCAGGCTGCTGCCGGCCGAGGGGGTCTTCGGCCGGATGCGCGGCTGGCCGGCGTCGCCGAGCTCTATATTCTGCCCGACATGGTCGCGAAGGCGATCGGAGGAATGTCAACGAAGGACGCCATGGCGTGGGGGACGGACCAAGTAAAGCGGATTCTAGCGACCACGCGCTGATAGGACCACGATGAGCCTCGCGTCGAACCCAACACCGAAGTCGAGGGAGGGCAGCCTGCTGCTCCCGGCGGTCCGGCTTACTGTCTGGCGAGAGCTTGGCCAGGTGCTCCAGCGGGAACACGTGATGGGCTACCTGCTCGTGCTGCCGGCCGTTCTGCTGCTCGTGGGTCTCGTCGCTTACCCGTTCGTCATCGCGCTCTGGCTGAGTCTGACCGACGCGTACGTCGGGCGGGGCGGCGACTTCATCGGGCTGCGAAATTTCCTCACGCTGTTCATGGAAGACGATATCTTCCGCCAGACGCTTCGCAACTCGATCCTGTTCACCACCAGCGCGGTGGCCATCAAGACCGTGCTTGGGCTCTCCCTTGCGCTCCTGCTGGCGCAGAACCTTCGTCTGAAGCGGCTCATCCGCGGCGCGGTGCTCTTGCCCTGGGTGATCCCGACGGCGCTCTCCACGCTGGGCTGGTTGTGGATGTTCGACTCGCTCTACAGCGTGATCAACTGGACCCTGCTCCGTCTGGGGGTGATTGACAAAGGTCTCCAATGGCTCGGCACCCCCCACCTCGCGATGATCGCCGTGATCACGGTCAACGTCTGGCGCGGGCTACCATTCTACCGAGTCTGATGGTGCCGGCGCCTGGGCCCGTTTTCGCTACATCACGCTGCCGCTGCTGCGGCCGGTCTTGGCGGTGGTAATCCTCTTCTCCACCATTCTCACCTTCGCCGACTTCAACATCGTCTACGTGCTCACTCGAGGTGGCCCCGTGAACTCCACGCATCTGTTCGCAACGTTCGCCTACCAGGCCGGGCTACAGGCGGGAAAAATCGGCGAAGGATCAGCCATCGCACTGTTCATGTTTCCGGTGCTCGCGGTGATCGTCTACTTGCAGCTCCACTACGCGCGGAGGGAGATCTGATGGCCATCCGCCGCTATCCCCGCCTCCGCCCGATCTTAGACCACGCCGCCCTCCTCCCACTCATATTCTTTGCGCTGTTCCCCTTCTACTTCATGCTGCTCACCTCGCTGAAGCGGGATGCGGAGTTGTACGATCTCACGGCGATCCCCTTCCTGATCCGCCAGGGCATCGTCACCGAGCACTACAGCTTCCTCCTGAGAGAGACGCTGTTCGGCCGCTGGCTTTGGAACAGCCTGCTGGTGAGCGTCGTCGCTACCGCGACAGCGGTCGTCATCGGGACGATCGCGGCCTATGCGCTGGCGCGCCTGCGCTTCCGCGGCGCTGAGAGCTTCGGCCTCGCGGTCTTCATCACCTACCTGGTGCCGCCGAGCCTCCTGTTCCTGCCGCTCTCCCAGGTGGTCAACGCGCTCGGGCTCACCGACTCCATCGCGGCCCTGATGGTGACGTACCCGACCTTCCTCGTGCCGTTCTGCACCTGGCTTCTCATGGGATACTTCCGCACGATCCCCAAGGAGATCGAGGAGTGCGCGCTGATGGACGGCTGCAACCGCTTCCAGACGCTCCTCCGCATCGTGATCCCAGTGGCGGCGCCGGGGATCATCTGCGCGATTCTCTTTGCCTTCACCCTCTCGTGGAACGAGTTCATCTATGCGCTTACCTTCACCTCCGCCGCCGACCAGAAGACGATCACGGTGGGCGTGACGAACGATCTGATCCGGGGCGACATCTACTACTGGGGGTCGCTGATGGCCGGGGCTGTAATGGGATCGGTCCCCATCGTGATCATCTACGTGCTGTTCCTCGACTACTACGTCTCCGGCCTCACTACCGGCGCGGTGAAATAACTCCAACTGAGGAACCGAAATCCATGAAACTCGTGCGCTTCAGTGTCAACGGCGCGCGTCGCGCCTCGGCACTGTGGAGGGGGCGAGCAGCAGATAGGTCAGCCAGGTGGCGCGTCCAGGGGGCGCGGGCCGGAGAACATTGCGGCCGTTCGATCTCACAGTGTCAGACGATCGCTTCCTCGGTCTGGTTGTCGAAGAAGCGGAGCCGCTCCGGGACGTAGGCCAGGCGGATCTTCTCGTGGAGCCGGGCGCGCACCGTGGGGTCCACGCGCGCGACGATGGTCTGGCTCCCCACCCGAGTGTCCAGCAGGATCTCAGATCCCAAGGGCTCCACCACGTCCACGACGGCGTCGAAGGAGAGGTCTTCGGCGTCGCTGCCCCTCGCCTCCCGGAGATCCTCCGGACGAATCCCGAGCGTGATGCTCTGCTCCTTGTAAGAGGCCAGCCGCGCCGCGCGCTCGAGCGGCACCTTCACACGGAGCCCCGTGGTCACCGCATAGAGCCCGCCGGCGGCTTCCGTGATCGTCGTGTCCATAAAGTTCATCGCGGGGGAGCCCATGAAGCCGGCCACGAACTTGTTCCGCGGCCTCGAGTAGACCTCCAACGGCTCGCCCACTTGCTGGACCGACCCATCTTTCATGATCACCACCCGGTCGCCGAGTGTCATCGCCTCCACCTGGTCGTGGGTGACATAGATGGCCGTAGTCTCCAGCCGTTCGTGCAGGCGCTTCAACTCGACGCGCATCTGAACGCGCAGCTTGGCGTCGAGGTTCGAGAGGGGCTC
>WNGR01003937.1_pt1 | contig 16116 bp, 10 predicted proteins | sample 5407581 | NCBI WGS metagenome assembly WNGR01 (sample SAMN13153383, study PRJNA577476) | soil metagenome | isolation source: 80 cm soil or saprolite under Garry oak tree replicate 2 | place: USA:California | collected 2016-06-15 | reverse complement strand
ATTTATGTGAGAATTTTCCATGCCCTTGATTCCGGAACAGTAAAGGGCCGCCCGAGCAAACCACCAAGAGGTCCTGGAGCCCCCTATTCTCGAAATCGGCAAATAGAGCGCAAGCGGCGTTGTCCAGCACGCCGACTCCAGCAGCCTCGGTCACATCTTCAAAGGTACCGTCGCCGCGATTGCGATAAAGGCGGTTGGGAAGACCGGGAGGCTGGCAGACATAAAGATCGTCGTGGCCGTCGTTGTCGAAGTCTCCGGCGGCGACCCCACAGTTACCGTAGACGTTGATGCCGGTCGCTTCGTCCAGGACGGTGCGCCAGTAGTCGGTGCTCCGAAGCATTTGAGTTTTGTAAGACTCAATTGCGCCAAGAGCTTGCGCGCTGACATCCAGGAAAGTCGGCTGCTGACCACGGCTGAGGGTTTCCTCCGTCGCCGCCCAACTAGAAACGCGCCAGTCCCCGGAGTCCTTGCGGATCCACTCGGTGAGCCAATTTCCAATGCGTTCCTCACGCAGTGAGTTGTCCGTAACTCCCACAAGGTCGTAGCGAATGTTTGTGCGAACTCGCAATGGAGAGTTCGCCGTTTGCTCGATTTCGAAGATTTGGAATTCCACAGTTTCTAAGCGCATAACAGGGGCCAGGTAAATCCGGACTTGTTCCAGGAATTTCCCGGGACCCAACACCGCCCCGCGGGGAAACTTTCTTCGAAAGACTTCAATTCCATTCCCTGAACGCACCGTTGTTTCTTGTGCCGGGATTAGCGGCGCAGCTTTGAAGGAAGAGTCCAGCAAGTCCGCGAGGGTTTGCAGAGAGCGTGGGCCCGAGCGCAAGTCTCTCGCCCAGGCGTCGAGGAGTAGCGCGATTTCCGCGGCGTATTTTTCCGTCACATATTCATCGGTGCCGGGAATGACGTAGCGGAGCACATCGTCCAAAGGAGATTTCGCCGGATAATGCGGGGTCAACCGCGATTCCGCAAAAGGGAAGGAAGGCGTCCGTTCCGCGAGGGGATATGGAGTCAAGCAGGGATAAACCGCGGAATCAAGAGGCGCGGGAAGAAAAAGCAGGGGACTCCACCCAAACGCTCCCAGAAATGTTCGGCGTGAAAGTTTGTGGTTTCCTTTTATGTCAGGCCGCATCCCGAAGTTCTCGCGGAAGTTGGGATGTTAGCGCAAATTTCTTCAGCGCTTCAAATTTCTTTGCCGGTCAATCAACTACTGTTTGGCAAAATGCCTTATTGGCGACTGAAGCATCTCAATGCCGCGGCGGAATCGGACACGACAAGGACAGGTTAAGGTGGGCGGACCGCTTCAGCACTCGTCTTTACAAACTCACTCCGGAGGGTGCGGGCCCGGACGAATGTCTCACAATCAGCTCCGCAGGAATCTCGTGTTCCTTGCCATGGGGGTCTGCGGAGCTGCAAAGCTCATGCAGAACGTCCGCCGCCATTTGCCCGGGCAAATCCCGGTGAATGTCCACTGTGGTGATCGAAGGGTTGCTGTATTCCGCCAGGCGAGTGCGGTCAAATCCGGTTACGGAAATATCTTCAGGAACGCGGCAACCCGCGCTCGTCAGTCCTTTCAGCACGCCCACCGCCGTCAGGTCATTCACCGCCATCACGGCGGTAGGTCGCGGAGACATTTTCGCAATTGCCAGACCCGCGGCCAGTCCCTTTTCGAAACGCAGGTCCCCATGAATTACCGGCCCTGGTTTCAGTCCCAGCCGGGACATCGCCTTCTCATAAGCTTCCAGCCGAAGAATGTTCGACTTAAGTTTGGGCCTTCCGGCGACGAAAGCAATCCTTTGGTGCCCCAAGTTGTAAAGATAGTTTACCGTCAGTTCGATTCCCGCTTTGTAGTCGATACGCAGCGTGCTCACGTACCCTCGCGCCGGCGCATGGTCTAGAAATGTGACGGCGATCTTCCTGCCAGCCAATTCGTTGATTAACGACGAGTTGATCTCGGAAGTCATGATCGCCACGCCGCTGACGTTGTGCGACATCATTCGGCTGGCCGCTTCTTGCGTACGGCGCGGGTCATAGTTGGTATCGCTGAGGACTGCGTCTAGCGAACCATCCTCGACATTGGTCTGAAGCGGTGTGAATTCATACCGTACGGGGGCTGCACAAAAGTATATATCAAAAAAAGCTTGACAGCATTTGAACAATTGTGATGGAGTGCCGCAACAAGTTAAGCGGTTAAGCTGTTTCGGGTGCGGGTTTAGTGTTTGAACGTCAAGTAGCGAGGGATGGTCGTGGGTTGTCCCATCTCGACTTGCAGCTTTGTTCCCAGTCACCTTCTGTCTGTAGTTGTCAGCCGCGGGCGCTTTCTGCCCTCGATCCCTTTACGGTTAGGAACGAGTGCCTGAGGTGTTAGGCCAAGCCCCGCATTTCCTTTTTCGGGCCATAGGAATTAGGAGGGACGACGATGAAGGCGAAACCTTGGATCACATTTTTTGATAGCCGGAGACGGTGGTTCGCGTTGATCTTTGTTGTTCTATTCTTCGCGGCTACTCCGCTCCGCGCTCAAGTGGATACAGGTGCCATCCTCGGGACCGTGACAGACGCCTCGGGGGCGGCGATCAGCGGCGCCAAAGTGACATTGACCAACGAAGGCACGAGTGCTTCCCTCTCGACCACGACAGCGCCAGACGGAAGTTACAACTTCACTCCGGTTAAAATCGGTAGTTATAAGGTCACCGCAACGTTTGAGGGATTCCCGACCACCACACAAACCCACATCGTAGTCGACGTCGGTGCGGTCGTGGTGGTCAATTTCTAGCTGAAGCCCGGCGCTGTAACCCAGACAGTGGAGGTCACGGCGACAGTACCTGTTCTCCAGACCCAAAATGCTGCCGTGGGTCAGGTTGTAGGCTCTCGCAACGTGAATGATCTTCCCCTGAATGGCAGGAACTTCACGTTTCTAGCCCAACTCGCCGCGGGCGTGAACAGCCCTCAAGCAGATACACGAGGCAATGCCGCCAGCGGCGCCTTCGCTGCTAATGGAAATCGGCCAGCCCAGAACAACTATTTGCTCGATGGCATTGACAACAATTCGGACACGGTGGACTTCCTCAACGGCACGAACTTCGTCGTTTTGCCTCCAGTCGATGCGATTGATGAGTTTAGGGTTGAAACATCGGGATTCAGCGCGCAGTTCGGCCGTTCAGGTGCCGCGGTTCTCAATGCCACCATCAAATCCGGCACCAACCAGTTGCACGGCGCCCTCTGGGAATTTTTCCGCAACGATAAGCTCGATGCCGCCGATTTTTTTGAAAATGCTGGCGGAATCAAGAAGGGCGAATTACGCCAGAATCAGTTTGGGCTGTCCGGTGGCGGACCGGTTGTAATCCCACATCTTTTTGACGGCCGCAACAAAGTCTTCTTCTTCGGTGATTTTGAAGGCTTTCGCAGGCGTCAGGGAACGATTCTTACGGGCACCGTTCCCACTGCCGCTGAACGCACCAGCGGGTACACCAATTTCCAGGACTTGATTACCCTTCAGACTGGTGCGAGGGCGGATGCTTTGAACCGATCAATCCCGGTCGGAACTGTTCTGGACCCTGCAACCACTCGAGCGGTCACGGCGGGCGCAGTTGATCCTGTTTCAGGCCTGGTGGCGACAACCACGGGATTCGTCCGCGACCCTTTTAGCACAATCTGCGGGCCTGGCACGCCCACGTTTAGCATATCTGCCTGCGGGGACCTAAATATGATCCCCGTCGGCCGTTTGGACTCTAACGCTATCAACCTCTTGAATTTGTACCCAGGTCCAACCAACGGGAAGCTTTTCTCCAACTTCGCCAATTCACCGAAACTGAGCGAAAACCGCAACGCCTTTGACTCCCGGCTGGACATCAATTTTAGCGAAAAAAACGCCCTGTTCTTCCGGTTTAGCTATGTGGACGATCCCCAGCTCATTCCCAGTATTTTCGGCGGTGTCGCGGACGGCGGCGGCTTCCAGCAAGGGACGCAGACGGCAAATGCGCAGCAAAGCGCGCTTGGCTGGACTCATACGTTTTCGCCCACTTTGGTCAACGTTGCGCGCGCCGGCTTGAACTACTTACATACCTCGCGCGTTTCGCCGGAAGCCAATAATTTAACCGACATCCCAGGAACCTATGGCATTCAAGACGTCGCTCAGAACTCCCTGAATGGCGGGCTTCCCGCTTTCGCGATCAACGGCCTGCAAACTCTGGGCAGCAATGCGTTTCTGCCGTCGGATGAAGTCACCTCAACAATTCAGCTCACCGACGACGTTACGAAAATATACGGCAAACATACCTTTAAAATGGGGATCGAGTATCAGCACGTCAAGTTCTCGACCCTCCAACCTCCGTGGTCTCGCGGAGAGTTCGATTACAACGGTGACTATACGGACGTCGTGAACTCCAATAAAGGTAGTACAGGACGTGTCGATTTCTTGTTAACTCCCATTACTTCGACGGTAGCGGGTGGCGTGAATTACCTTGGAGGCTCCAGTCAGATTTACCTCTCAAACATATCCCTTACCGACAATGGAAAAAACTATTACGGTATATATGGCAACGACGACATCAAGATTACTCCCAAGCTCACCGTTAACCTCGGCCTGCGTTGGGACTTCTTCGGGCTCGTCTACGAGCACCATTCAAACCAGGCCAATTTCATTCCCTCTGGTGGTCCGCTAAACGGTCCAACCTATCTTATGCCAGGCGGAAAGGACTCCTGCAGCAACACTTTCGTCTCCGCGAGCTTCACCACTTTGCTCGCTGCTGACGGCATCCAATGCGCCGCCACGAATGCGTACGGAAGCGGGCTTGGCAATTCGCAAAAGACCAATTTTGCCCCCCGGCTTGGTTTTGCCTATCAAGTCAGCCCAAAGCTGGTTGCGCGCGGTGCCTTCGGCCTCTTCTATAACGGCTTTGAGAACCGCGGGTTTTCACCCAATCTTGGCGAAAACTATCCCTTCCAGTTCAATTTCAACTTCCCGGAACCCAACAGCCACACCCCCATTACCTTCCCCGGCTGCGCAACAGCCGGTCCCGGTGGAACGGCAACTTTCGAAACGGGGTTTTCTTGTACTCCGTTGAGCCCGCTCCAGGTCAACGCGAGCGGCTTGGCGTTGCGCGGAATCCAGTTTAACTACCAAACTCCTTACTCGATGGGCGGCAACTTCACCCTCCAATATCAATTGACGCCTTCCCTTTCCGTCCAGGCTGGTTACGTCACCTCTCTGGCGCGCCATTTGGAATCGTTTCCGAGTTCCAATAACGTGACCCAGATCTTGCCTGCCAACATAACGGTCGCGCCCTTTCTTCCGTTCCCCGACTTCGGACAAGGGTCAAGCTACGCGGCCACCGAGGGAAGCAGCGCTTATCATGGCCTTCAAACAAAAGTCGAAAAACAATATAAGAATGGACTAAATTTCCTGGGCACCTATACCTGGTCCAAGACGCGCACCGATGCGGGTGACCTGCTCAACGGCGGAAGCTTGTCCGGCTACCGTGCTCCTAGCGTTCCTGGTTTCGGGATCCAGGGCGATTACGGCCTGGCAAATTTCGATATCCGCAACGTCTTCCACTTCAGCGGTGGTTACGAACTTCCCTTCGGCAAGGGCAAGAAGTACATGCCCGACGCCACAGGGTTCACAAACAAGCTGGTCGGAGGCTGGAGCGTCCAATGGATCACCACGCTCCAGGGTGGCCAGCCCATTACTCTCAATTGCCCCACGGGCACGACATCAGGAACGGGCTGCCGCGACCTCTTGGTTCAGGGACAGGACCCGCAACTAGGACTGCACACCCTCTCGAATGGATTGTTAGGTTGGATCGGGAACCCTGCGGCCTTTGCTCAACCTTGTGTCTTGGGTGCCGGCGGCGTACCCGTCGCTAACACGCCGGCAGGTTGCGTGGCTCTCACCGGGCTTGCTGCCTTGGGTGGTCCCCGATCGCATATTCCTGGGCCGGGATTCCACAGGTTCGACTTTTCAACCTTTAAGGATATCCCGTTTAACGAGCGCGTGCGCTTCCAGTTCAGGGCGGAGATCTTCAACATTCTCAACCATCCCAACTTCAATTCTCCCGGATTCGGGGGTAACGGCGTTGTCTCAATCTCCGGATCGACCAATTTCACAAGCGCGAACTTTGGCGCGATCGGTTCAACCCGAGATGCTCCTTACGATGCAAGGCAGATCCAGTTCGCCTTGAAGCTTTACTACTAGGCCCCAAGTGACAACCCGCAAAGAAGGCATCCCGACGAGGCCGGGACGCTTTCTTTGTTCTTACTCTGGTTTTCTCTGATTCCCCTAGCCCCGTCCGCCACGGCGCGGTGGTAACCTAAAAAGACTGTGAACCTGAGAAACGTCTTCGTGGCGACTCTGGCGGTCATTTCGGCCACTGGAGCGGCTGCCCAACAGAAACGGTATCTGGATCGTGAATTCCAGGCGGCCGTCGCCGAATATGACTCGGGGCATTATCCAGAAGCTGCCGCAAAGCTCGAGAACCTAGTGCGCGAAGCTCCAGAGAGTTTTGAAGTCCAGGAACTCCTGGGATTGATTTATTCAGCGGAATCCGAGGACGCCAGAGCCACGCAACACCTCCACAAAGCCGTGCTCCTGAAGCCGGATTCTGCGCCCGCTAGAACGAACCTTGCCAGCAATCTCGCGCGTCTGGGAAAACTTGATCTCGCCACGGAGCAGTTCAAGAAAGCCGTCGAACTCGACCCGCGGAACTTTGAAACCAATCACAATCTGGGGGAATCCTACGTTCGCTCTGGTAAAATCGCCGACGCCGCCCCCTTTCTCGAAAAGGCCCAGCAAATTAATTCTTCCTCCTACGACAACGGCTACGACTTGTCCCTGGCTTACATTCAAATCGGCCGGCTCGCCAACGCCCGGCAACTGATTCAGGATCTTCTGAAGCGCAAGAACACCGCGGAATTGCACAACCTCCTTGGCGAAGTGGAGGAAAAAGACGGCAAATTCGTAGCCGCCGAAAATGAATACGAAACCGCAGCGCACATGGACCCCAGCGAGAGCAACATTTTCGATTGGGCCAGTGAACTTCTCGTCCACCGCACCCTGGAGCCTGCCATCGAAGTTTTTCGCCAGGGCACGGAACGCCATCCGGACTCTTCTCGCATGGCCATCGGTCTCGGGATGGCCTACTATTCCCTTGGCAAGTACGACGACGCCGTAAAGTCGCTCCTCCGCGCTGCTGACCTGGATCCCTCGGATCCCCGCGTCTATCCTTTTTTGTCCCGCGCCTTTGATAGCTCACCGAGTCAGGCCAGCGAGGTGATGGAACGTTTTCGCCGATTCACCGAGCTTCAGCCGACGAATGGCCGGGCCTTCTACTACTACGCCGTGAGCCTCTGGAAGAGCAAAAGGGAGCAGGATACCAACCTGGATGTTAGTCAGATTGAATTCCTCCTAAAGAAGTCCATCGCCCTCGAACCGGACCTGCCGGAGGCGCACCTGCAATTGGCCAATCTCCACTCGGATCAAAAAAAATATGCGGAGTCCATCCCGGAGTATCTGCGCGCGAGGGAACTCAACCCGGATTTGGCCGACGTGCATTACCGGCTGGCTCAAGCCTACGTTCGAACCGGTGAAAAAGATCTTGCCCAGAAGGAGTTCACCATTTATCAGCGACTCCGCGAGCAGCACCTCTCTGATCTTGATAAGCAACGGGCAGAGATTCGGCAATTTGCTTACTCGGAGAAACCGGGCGCCGATGGCAAACCCTGATGCTGCCGACGTGTACTGCTTCACCCTGCGCCAAGTGATGCGCGCATCTTGACACTGGTTTTCCTGTGTCCTATACCAACCTTGCAGAGTTGCTCGTGACCGTTCATGCCCCATTTCGAATGGCAAACCACCGCGCCGGGCCGGGTGTCGGGAGCAACGCGAATCCTCGCGAACTTGCGCGGCAACTTGCCTTCACGCGGCGGGAGTTTCTGCGCTCGGCAGCGAAGGTGGCACTTGGGAGCGCTTTATTGCCTACGGGCCCGCGGACCTTTGGAGCAACGCCCCCGTCCAAGAGGAAGGTGATCGTCGTTACCTTCGGCGGTGGAGCGCGCGATCAGGAAACGTTTGCGCCGGAAGGCCAGGAAAATGTTCCGCACCTGATGCGCGAACTTATCCCGGAGTCGACGTTTTTTACCCAGGTGGTCAATCACGGAATCCTCGGCCACTACGTCGCGACCGCAAGCCTGGCAACGGGTGTGTACGAGACCATAAATAACTTTGCCTCGCTTCCGCCGGAATCTCCCACGGTATTTGAGTACTTTCGCAAAGACTTGAAGCGGCCTGCTTCGGATGTCTGGGTCGTTGCTCCCAGTAATGGCTTTAATCGCATCGGTGAGAGCAGCCACCGGTCATTTGGTCCCGGTTCGGGGGCGCGAGTGATTTTGCCCAAATATTTGTTGGGCGCGGCAACTTCCGGACTGGGCGATTACGGACATTTGCTTCGGGACAGCTACGAAACGCCGCTGTACGCGCCGGAGCTAAGTGGGAATATCTTTGAGCTGGAGCAGTTGGAGACGATCCTGAAACTCTCGGTGGAGGACTTCAGGGCGCACGCGCTAACGTTGTCGAGCCCGGATGAACTCTCCGTGTATATCGTCCGGCAACTTATGCGGCAGTTTGCTCCCAGTCTCCTCTGGGTTACCTTGCACGACATTGATATCGCGCACGCCGGCGCGTATTCCCTGTACATCGAAGGAATCCGGCGGACGGACCGCCTCTCGGCGGAAATCTGGAAGGCCATCCAGAGCGAACCGGAATATGCGGGTAAGTGCACACTCTTCATACTTCCGGACTTCGGGCGTGATTCCGACGAGGACGCCGGCGGCAACGGTTTTCAGCACCACCGTACGGGGGATGTCATTTCCCGAACCACCTGGATGATGGCCCTCGGTCCCGGCATCCGTGAGGGCGTAGTTTACGACCGGCCGGTCGACAGCATTGACCTGGTTCCCACTCTCGGCTCCATGATGGGGTTCACCGCGTCGCTTTCCAGGGGCAAGCCGATTACCGAGATCCTGTAGGCCTTATGCATCCGGAAGATCTTAAGCCCGAACAGTTCAGCGGTTATCCGCCGGAAGCGAGAAAGTTGGCGCTGGACTATCTGGAGACGTTCAGGCGATTGCCGCTGAGCTTCCTTCCGAGCCTGTTGCGGGAGGTGATTGAATTTGATTTCAAATTTCCCGTGGAGCGCAGGCATCTCGAGAAGGAACTCGGGAACCTGCGCTCCCTTTCGCTGCAGGACCTGCGGGCATGGTTTCGAGAATTCACGGAGATCAGGCTGTCGGAAAGCCTTGAGAAATTAAACTGGATTGCTTCGCCGGCACAATTTGTAGAGCAGCTTTCCGCCCATCTTTGGGCCACCCACCAGATGGATGCCTTTCGCCACGCGGCCCTGGGCTACGCGGACAAGTTACGCGCGGCGGTCGCCCCAGAACCGCCGACATCCCCCCGTTTAGGGATCGCCGTGATTGGTCAGGGAGTCGATGTTGCGCCAGGGCCGCTGTTTCGAAAACTGCGCACTTATGGCGCCTACTTCAGCGCCGTCAATCCGGAAAACGGTCTCCGGCAGCTGCTCGAGGTAGTTGCAGCGCGGGCCAACTCGAATCCCGCCCCCTATGGCCACTGGTATATCGACGGCGGAGAACCGCTTCCCCATGCTTCGGGAGTCACCAGCGTTTCTTACCAGGCCATGGAGCCGGTTCGTGCGGCGCTCCTCGCGAGAATCCATGCGGAAACCCAGAAAACAGGCATGGGGCCGGAGGCCCTGCGTACGCTGATGGCCCGGTTGCGGCCGGTGGAGTTGAGCATGGCTCCTGGCGGCGACCCGGTTCTCAACCGTTTCCAGATCAAGTTATTGACGGAAGGATCAGGGACGCAGATCTTCAGCACGAGCTTTGTCGAATGGGCGGCGCGAGAAGCGCTGCGACGCGCCGAGCCCCTGACGGTGCTTGCCCGTTTTGCACCTCGCCAGCGGCAAAAGCCCATGCACGAACTGCTCTCACCCGGCCCGGAGCAGGTTGCATTGGATCCGGTTGGCTCGCTGGTGGACGCGGATATGGGTGCATATTACAACTGGATGAACCAGCAGCGGCTACCCGGGTCTGAAAAATCGCTCTTTCTGGTGTGGTTCGAAAATCACAAGGAAGCCGTTGCTATTTCACCGGCTCTTCCCCGCGGCACAGTTTCGACGGAAACCATCGATTTGCGCGGGATTCTCTCCTGGATGACTTGAGCGAGTCGCGGCCGTCGACCAAGACACTAAAAGACACTCGATTCCAAATTGGAGTACTCGCGCCGACAATCATTTCGTTTGTGCGCGATGTTGGTATCGCGCTCGGGGGCTGGCGCAGGCTTGGGGGATTCTTCTACGAATACGTGCTTGTCTTTGAGTTGCCGCTTTCGTCAGCAACGGACAGCATGGCGACGAGTACCGCCACCCGCGCCGAATGCGGTGCTTACATGAAATTCTCTTTGCGTCCATGCTCTTGGGCAGACCGTTTCGAGGAAATGAGCGGCGGAGAGTTTACAATATGTCCACATTCTCCGGAGAACCGCTGGTCGTAAGAGCGGCAGCCCAATCCTCCTGTTACGTCTGACGACTCGGAACACGAATCGCAACTAGCTGCTAGATCCAAGGTCCGGAGGCGTCTCGACAGTCGGGGGAAAGGGGGTCGATCATGACGACGTTCTGGGGTGTAGATTCGGCACAGCCTGCAAATAGCATGGTGCAAAACCAAACGCTGTTCGATTTCATCACCGAGCAATGCGGGCAGCCGCCTGCCTTTTGGGGACGCTATATTGGAGGACGCTTTGCGTTGACAGCAGTCGAGGAAAAGTTTCTTCACGACAGGGGCTGCCGCATACTCGTCGTTTATAATGGTACGCGCAATTCTCCTCGAAGTGTGCAGGGAGGTTTTGCCGAGGGAGCGAATGACGCGAACAAAGCGATCGCTGCCGCGCAAACCCTCGGCATTCCCGGCGGCGTCTGGATCTACGCCGACGTCGAGTCTGGCTGGACGCCAACCCCTGAGTGGTTTGCAGGCTGGTCGGACACCATGCTCAATTCGCAGTTTGGAGGCGCGGGCGGTATCTACGGCAACCCCCACAAGACCAACGCAGCGAATTTTAACGTCCCCTACTGCAATGCTTTTAATGGTGACCCCAACATGCGGGGGACCGATCAAGACGCGGCTTACATTTTTAGTTCTGAGCCTGAGCCTGGTTGCACGACGGCTGCGCAAGCCCCGGCGTTCGCCCCAGACATGCCGCCATGCAATCCCAACACAGTGATTTGGCAATACGCTGAGAATTGCTTTGGGGGCAGGGTCGACGAGGACCTGGCAAATGACGCAGGCTTTCGAAGCATGTGGTGAGGCTTCGCGCGGAATGACCTCTGATGCGGGGCAGCTTGAACACGGCGCGAGGGGAGGGCCGCCTTTCGCCCTTCATGGCACGCTTTGCTTGGCTGCGCTTCTGGTGCTCGCCGCATGCGGCCCTTCGCAACCCTCTTCGCCCACCCGGAACGTCAGCACCGGCGCGGAGACCGTCCCGGATTTCGCAGGAGCCGCTGAGCCCATTGCTTCGCTGTCCTCCTGTCCCCACATTCTCTCCCCTGATCTCAGAAATCCTTTTAACGCAGGCCCATCTTCCACATCCATTGCGGACTACAAACTGCTCGGCTGCTGGCAGGGCACACTCGAAGGAAAGACATTTATCCTCGAGGAGTTTTTCTCGGGCGAACTGGGAGGCGGGATCGCTGTTCAATATAGTGGGACGCTCGTCGCTCATCAGATGACGGGAACCGGCCCGCCGGCAATTGTTCGGTTCACGGGAGAGTACGTCTGCATTGCCGAAAAAGCCGGCGCCTACTTTGAGGCGATAAGTCTCCGAACTGGTTCGCGAATGGATGACGAAGCAGCTCAAAAAGTCTGTCCGCCGGCACACTGGCCACCGGCGTACGTGCTGGGCTTAAGCGACCGCCGCCATTACCCCGTCGCTTGGCACACCACAAATCCACATTGAGATTGTGGAACCTATTGGAATGACCAAGAATGTGAATTGCCGCGGTGTCGAGCTGCCATCTCGACATTTGCAGCCGGCCCATTGCGAACGAGGGCCTAGATTTTGTGCTTGTGCTGTTCCAAAGCGACGCGAACAAGCTGAGCGCGGGTATGGGTGCCTGTCTTGGCAAAGAGTTGCTGCAGGGTAGCCTTGACAGAACTCTCTGAGACGTCAATTCGTCCCGCGATTTCCTTGTTAGCCAGGCCCTCAAAGACAAAAGAAAGAACCTGCCGCTCGCGTGGCGTGAATTGTTCTGGACGAGAGGGAGGTGTACGTCTCGCAGTCGCCGCCATAGCTGCCTGCAAGAGTCTTTGGTCGAAGAACACTTTTCCGTTCGCTACGTCGCGGATCGCTTGCGCGAGCAAGGCCGCAGAGTGATGTTTCATAAAAATGCCCGAGATGCCGTCGTGGATTAACTCGGCTGCTTGGTTTTGATCGACCCCTGCAGTCACTACCAAGATCTTGCCGCCAAAGCCTTGTTGCTTTGCAGAACTCGGGAATTGCGTTCCGTTATGTTTCCCAAGATCAAGATCAAGCAGCACGACATCCACTTGCCTTCTCTCGAGAACCCTAAGAGCTTCTTCGATTGAACCGCACTGCGCCACTACTTCCAACCCCGGTTCTGCGTGCAGAAAACGCACCAAACTCTCGCGAAAAAGCGCATGGTCGTCCAGTAACAAGATGGCAATCGTTTTTTCCATTGCTTCAGGCATTGACGCTTTCCTTGGCGGCGCGCAACACTGGCACAGATACAGCGAAGCAACACCCCGCAGGACTGGCTTCGTAGGCCAGCTCACCGCCGAAACTTCTCATTATCGCACGCGACACATAAAGCCCCAGCCCACCAAGGTCAGCACCGCGCTGAAAAGGTCGGAACAGATTTTCCGGGGAGCCGATCCCAACGCCAGTATCTTCGAAGCGGATAACGATCCAGCCATCTTCCTGCGACGCCTGCACGCACAGTCTCTTCGCTTTTGTCGCCAGCATTGCATGTTGGCTATTCTTTGCGAGATTCAAGAAGACTTGAACGAGTCCATAGCGGTCCGCCCAAACGAGGGGCAGCGGTTCAGCGACTTGCCATACAATTTGGATTCCCGATTCGCGGTAGGCATTCTCGATTAAGACGTGGAATTCGTCGAGCACGGTTTTCAACTCAACCACAGCCGCGTTCTGGCCGGGGGCGGCTTGTAACTCCAAAGCCGATACTCTTTGCAGACTCTGCACCAGGGTGCCCAGAGCGTGAAAGTCCTCATTGTCCTGGAGTTCCTTAACCCGCAAAAGATTGTTGTAAACCACCAGTACTGCACCGCACAAATTCCGAACCTCGTGGGCAGCTGCACTCATGAGAATGCGGCTTTTTTTCAATAAATAATCCAGGCTTAGATCCTCTCGGCTACGCAGATCCTCCGAGAGATCCACTATGATCGCCGCCACCCGCGTACCCGAAACCGTCCTATAGGTAGAAAACCAGACGCCGGCCAGGAATAGCTCTCCATTATGTCGCTGCCCTGTGCATTGCATGGTAGTCCGAAATACTGTGGAAGATGGAGTCTCAACGGCTCGTTGCAAGGCAGGCAGGTAAGTGCTGATGGATTGCCCCCGCAACGGTTGTGCTTCCGGCGCCATCAGGTGCTGAGCCGCTTCGTTGTAGAGAAGGATCTTCCCGTCCGAGCCGATTGTCACGATAGCAGCCGGACTGCTTTCGACAAGAACATCCAACTGCTCTTCCGCTTCCTGCCGACGCTTCACCTGGTCTGCCAGTTCGTCCGCGTGGCGTTGGAGTGCGACCCGTCGGTTGCGACTAAGCTCCGAAATAAACAGCCCCGTGCCCATGAAGCCGGCGGAGCTAAATATAAGGTGTACGAGCCTCTCGTTCTGATTCTTTGGCAGATTGCTGAAATCAAGACCAGCGCACAACAGGGCAACGATGACAATCCCTTGGCGAGACAGGAATCCTCCCGCAATCATGATCGGAAACAGGTATAGAAAGCCTAACGAGATATAGGGCTCCGTCCACCAGTCGAGCAGGGCAATCGCTGCTCCGCATACTACTGCCGCAACCAACAATTTCCTGCGGTTGCCGGGAACAAAAATAGATAAAGGGTCCCGCATGACTGACGATGCATGATCCCCCGCGGACTGGACAGGGGGAACCCCTTTCTAATGGACTGGACAAAAGATAGCCAAGCTTCAACCTCAAAGATAGCTATTTTGGTGCACCAGAGCGCCCCCTTCCTTGAGGAAAGAGGGCGGGCATGAACATTGCTGACGTCGTCTCAGGACGGGCTAAGTGGAGAGGTATCCAATGGGTGTTATTCTCTGCCACGGCCTGCAAGGTTTTAGCAGATCAGCTGAGGGCCCTTCTACCGGCGCGGGCCCTGCCGGGGCCGCTTCATCCAAGGGAGGTGCGATTCAAGCCCGGCCGCGAGCTCACGGCTTACTACGACGCGCGTATTTACCGCGAAGGCAGGGAGACGAAGGAGACTTGCGTTCGCCCCATAGCGGTATCCTGGGGACCGGATACTGGCGCAAATTGGAAGGCCGATATCATCAAGGCGGTGGCCGAAGCGGAGCGCCACTCGGTGGCGGCACCCTTCCTGCAACTGATGGCGGATTTTCCCGCTTGGAGCATGCGTATCCAGGTCTCGCCGCTGGATGCCCGATTCACCCAGCTTGCTCGCCTGTCGGATCCGCGTCACGTGCGCGCCATGCTGGCCGACACCTACGAGTCCGGTAAGGCAGCGTCGCATCACCATCAAACCAGCGATTGGATTGTCACATCAATTAAATATCGACCGGGCAGGCGACACGTGCTGCGCTACGATCCGGGCGATCCAGCTAGCGGGGCAACGCTATTCGCCAAAGTCTATATCGCCGAAGAAGAGGCCCGCGCCTTTCGCCGCGAGGACGGAGCCCGCACTTTCCGCGTTGCGTGCGACGTAGCAGACGCGGTGGCAGAACACTGCAGGGGCTTGAATTGTCTGCGGCCGCTGGCCTACCTGGCTGAGGATGCGGTTGTCCTTTACCCACGACTTTGCGGTGTGCCCCTGTCCACCTACGCGCGGCGCCTTAACCTGGACAGCGCGCGGTGGCTGCGCCGTGCCGGGGCAGCGCTCCGCACTTTGCATCGCCTCCCTGTGGCGCTCGCTGGCCGATCTGAGCCCCATGATCTTTCGGCAGAGATTCGGTCGATTGTGCGGAAGAGCCATCCTATCGCGGTTCTCCTGCCACATGTCGGATCGGCGATTGAGGCCCTCCTCGACCGTGCGCGGGAATTGCACGACCGCCTGCCCCAGGAACCGCCAACCTTCACACACGGTGACCTCAAAACTGAACACATCTGGGCTGCGGCCGACGGGCTTACCGTGATGGATTTCGACAGCGCGCGCCCGGCCGACCCGGCCCTCGATGTAGGATATTTCCTGGCCGATTGGCAGTTCCAGCAAGCCAACTGGGATCAGGCCAAAATAGAGGGGATGTACCAGAGTTTCTTTGCCGGGTACGCCGCCAGTGCGAGGAAAGATTTCTCGATCCGCTCCCGCCTATGTGAGGCCGTCGAGTTGCTCAAATGTGCGGTGCGCCGGGTACCGCTCTTCGAGAACGACTGGGCGTCCCGTGTTGAGGGCATAATTGATCGTGCTGAGGCCCTCATAGACGATCTCCAACGCACGCTCGTTTTGCGCACGCGGCGATTCTTGGTGCCACGCAGCTTTGCGGGGAGTTCCCGAGTTAAGAGCAGGTACCTACATTAAGCGATCTGGACCGTATCGGACAGCTTCCATAATTTGGCCTGCTCGATATTCTTCAAGATCGTTTTCCCAAAACAGGCGACATCGCGATCCGAGCGGCGGATGCTTGGCACTCCACAGTGACTGAAGCCGAGCTGATTGCGCCCTGTGGGTTCTTGAGTCCGGACCATCCAGAGACTCCGGAAGCGGTGAAAAGGATCACCCGAGTGGTTCAGCGGAGACCGGCGCCGCACGATCGCTCCGGATCGTGAGATTTGGATTGTGGCCGGTGTTCTTTCTGGCCTACTGGTTCGTTTTCAAGGG
>WNGR01020102.1_pt1 | contig 16118 bp, 11 predicted proteins | sample 5407581 | NCBI WGS metagenome assembly WNGR01 (sample SAMN13153383, study PRJNA577476) | soil metagenome | isolation source: 80 cm soil or saprolite under Garry oak tree replicate 2 | place: USA:California | collected 2016-06-15 | reverse complement strand
TGCTGCCAGGCAGCGCCGAGCATGATCACATTGGCAAACACGGTATCGCCGAACAGGGCGTCCGAGAGCCGGTTGGCGTCGAAGCTTCGGAGATTCTCCGGCCCAATGACGCGCTCGATGCTCCGTAACCGCATCGGCCCGGCGAGACTTGCGTCCGGGTTGCGCACGATGTCGCCGGTCGGCATTTCCGCCATGTTCACCACGGCGCGCATGGCCGGGCGATAGGTGGTCGTGGCCTTCGCGGACGAGCTGACGACGATGTCGCAGCCGATCAGCGCGTCGGCCGATTCGCGATCGATGCGAACCTGGTTGATATCGTCAGGATTTTCCGAGAGCCTGATGAAGCTGAGCACCGGTCCGAACTTTTGCGCGAAGCCGGTGAAGTCGAGAACCGAGGCCCCTTTGCCTTCGAGATGCGCAGCCATGGCGACCAGGGCGCCGACGGTGATGACCCCGGTGCCGCCGACGCCGGTGACCAGCAGGTTGAAGGGCGTCGTGAGGTCGGCAGGCTTTGGCGCAGGTAGTGCCTGCGCTCGCGCCAACACGTCGACATCAGAGCCTTGCTTCTTGCGCCGCGTCGCGCCCTCGACGGTGACAAAGCTCGGGCAGAAACCGTTGACGCAGGAAAAATCCTTGTTGCAGGAGGACAGGTTGATCTGGCGCTTGCGGCCGAACGGCGTCTCCTTTGGCTCGACACTCAGGCAGTTCGATTCAACCGAGCAATCGCCGCAGCCCTCGCAGACGAGATCATTGATGTAGGCGAATTTCGGCGGATCGGCCAATTGGCCGCGCTTGCGCCGGCGACGTTTTTCGGTGGCGCATTCCTGCTCGTAGATCAGGACGCTGACGCCCTTGACGTCGCGCAGCTCGCGCTGGACGGTGTCGAGGTCGGTGCGGGGATGGAAGGTGACGCCAGCGGGAAAATCCCGCGCGTGGAATTTTCCGAGATCGTCCGAAGCAAAAGCAATGCGCGTCACGCCATTGGCGCGAACCTCGTGGGCGATGCTGTGGACGCTGATCGGTCCATCGACCGGTTGGCCGCCGGTCATGGCAACGGCGTCGTTGAACAGGATCTTGTAGGTGATGTTGGCTTTGGCGGCGACCGCCTGGCGGATCGCCATCGATCCGGAATGATAGTAGGTGCCTTCGCCAAGATTCTGGAACACGTGATCGCGGCCGGTGAACAGCGAGGACGCCGCCCAGTTGACGCCTTCGCCGCCCATCTGGATCAGCGACGTCGTCTCCCGGTCCATCCAGCTCGCCATGAAATGGCAGCCTATGCCGGCCAGCGCGTGCGATCCCTCGGGCACCTTCGTCGAGGTGTTGTGCGGACAGCCGGAACAGAAATAGGGCGTGCGGGTCGCGCCGGATATTTCGACGGCCGCTGTCGCTTGCGGCGCAAGCTTTGCGGCGCGCGATTGCAGGTCAAGGCCCGGAAAGATCGCATCCAGCCGCCGCGCCACGATCGGCGCCAGCAGGCGGGGTGACAATTCGCCGACCCATGGCACCAGCGGTTCGTTGTTCTCGTCGCTCTTGCCGACCATCCGCTCCGGCTTGTGGCCGGGATAGTCGTAGAAATATTCCTTGAACTGGCTCTCGATGATGCCGCGCTTCTCCTCGATCACGAGGATCTCGCGCTTCTCGCGCACGAATTCCAGCGCGTCGTGATGGGCCAGCGGCCAGACCATGCCGACCTTGTAGATATCGATGCCGAGCCGCCGGCATTCGCTCTCGCCAAGGCCGAGCAGCCGCAACGCTTCCATCAGGTCGAGGTGACCCTTGCCTGTGGTGACGATTCCGTAGGTGGCGTGCGGGATGTCGTAGATGTGGCGGTCGATCGGGTTCGCCGCGGCGAAAGCAAGCACTGCGTCTTTCTTGAATTGCAGGCGGTGCTCGATCTGCGGACCCGGCAGATCCGGCCAGCGGTAATGCAGCCCGCCCGGCGGCATCTTGAAATCAGGCTGAATGAAATTCCGTCGCGCCGGCAGGTCGACCGAAACGCAGGATTCCACGGTTTCCGAAATCGCCTTGAAGCCTACCCACATTCCGCAATACCGGCTCAGCGCATAGCCATATTCGCCGAAGGCGAGATATTCGCTGACGCTGGCGGGATTGAGGGTCGGGATGAACCACGCCATGAAGGCGACGTCCGACTGGTGCGGCATCGAGGACGAGACGCAGCCATGGTCGTCGCCGGCGACGACGAGCACGCCGCCATGCGGCGACGAGCCATAGGCGTTGCCATGCTTCAGCGCATCGCCGGACCGGTCGACGCCGGGGCCCTTGCCGTACCAGAGCCCGAACACGCCATCGACTTCGCGCTTCGGATTGGTCTCGACCTGCTGCGATCCCAACACGGCCGTGGCCGCGAGGTCCTCGTTGACGGCGGGAAGAAATTCAATGCGGCGACGTCCGAGAAATTTCTTGGCGCGCCACAGCTCCAGATCGACGGCGCCGAGCGGCGAACCGCGATAGCCCGACACGAAACCGGCGCTGTTGATGCCATCAGCGATATCGCGATCGCGCTGGTCGAGCAGGATGCGGACCAGGGCCTGCGTGCCCGTGAGCAACACCCGGCCATGCGGCCTGACGTAGCGGTCCTCCAGCGAATAATCGTCCAGGCTTGCGTGCGGAGTTTTGGGGATGTCCGGCATATCCGTCGTCCTGATGAGGAGGCCGATGGAAGTATCCGCCAATTCGGAGACAGAAATTTCCAGATTTGCCTGATAATTCAAGTATTTCGGTATAAATATCCGCTTTAAGCTATAAACCGGATGAAAATTTCAGATGTGGAGATCGGGGAAAATGATCGATCCGATTGATGGCCGGCTGCTGCTGCACCTCCAGCAGGATAGCCGGCAGAGCAACCAGCAACTGGCCGACAGCGTCGGCATGTCCTCCTCCGCCTGCTGGCGCCGCGTCGCGTCGCTGGAAGAGACGGGAGTGATCGCGCGTTACACGGCCATCGTGGATCGCGAGAAGGCCGGTTTTTCGATGTCGGCCATTTTGCATGTCGCGCTCGACCGTCACGACGAGAAGTTCGTCTCCGAATTCGTCTCGCGCGTTCACAAGCGGCCCGAAGTGCTCGAATGCTTCGCGACAACGGGTGACGCCGACTATCACCTCCGCGTCGTCGTCAGCGACATGGCGGCCTATAATCGTTTCCTGGACGACTTCATGTTCAGGATTCCCGGCCTTCGCCACGTCAGGACGAATGTGATCCTGAAGGAGATCAAATACGACGTCGCGCTGCCGTTCTGAATGGCAGAAACTACAGCCGCGTCACCCGCAGCCGCAGTGCGTTGCCGACCACGCTCACCGACGACAGCGCCATCGCCGCGGCGGCGATGATCGGCGACAGCAGCAGGCCGAAGGCCGGATAGAGAATGCCGGCCGCGATCGGAATGCCGGCGGCGTTGTAGATGAAGGCGAAGAACAGGTTTTGGCGGATGTTGCGCATGGTCGCCTGCGACAGGCGGCGCGCGCGAACGATGCCGCCGAGATCGCCCTGCAACAGCGTGATGCCGGCGCTCTCCATCGCCACATCGGTGCCGGTGCCCATGGCGATGCCGACTTCGGCAGCCGCCAGCGCCGGCGCGTCGTTGACGCCATCGCCGGCCATCGCGACCACGCGCCCGGCTTTCTGCAGTTTTGCGACCACCGCGCTCTTCTGATCCGGCAGCACCTCCGCTTCGACATCCGCAATCCCGAGCCTCCGCGCCACCGCGTTTGCCGTGGTGCGGTTGTCGCCGGTGAGCATGATGACCTTGACGCCTTCCGCCGCCAGCGCCTTCAACGCGTCAGGCGTCGATGCCTTGACCGGATCGGCGATCGCAAACAGCCCAGCGAGCTTGCCGTCGATGGCGATGTTGATCACGGTGGCGCCATCGCCGCGCAGGCGCTCGCCCTGTTCATGCAATGACTGCGTTTCAATGCCGAGCGATACGAGATAGCTCGCATTACCGACCTTGCTCAAATCGAGATTGCGTTCCCTGGCGGCGCGGACGATCGCGTCGGCCAGCGGATGTTCGCTGGCGCGCTCGACGCTCGCCGCCAACCGCAAAATCTCGGCTTCCTGAAAGCCATCAGCCGCCACGATCGAGACCACCTTCGGTTTGCCTTCGGTCAGCGTTCCCGTCTTGTCGACCACCAGCGTGTCGATCTTCTCCATCCGCTCCAGCGCTTCGGCATTCCTGATCAAGACGCCGGCCTGTGCGCCACGGCCGACACCGACCATGATCGACATCGGGGTGGCCAGCCCAAGCGCGCAGGGACAGGCGATGATGAGGACGCTGACGGCGGCAACCAGGCCGAACGCCATCCGCGGCTCCGGACCAAACAAAGCCCACGCGCCAAATGCGACGAGTGCAATCACGATCACCGTCGGCACGAACCAGCCGGCGACCTGATCGGCCAATCGCTGGATCGGCGCGCGCGAACGCTGGGCGTCAGCGACCATCTTGACGATCTGCGACAGCAGCGTGTCGCGCCCGACCTTGTCGGCGCGCATCACGAAACTGCCGGATTGGTTGAGCGTGCCTGCGATCACCTTGCCGCCGGCCTCCTTGCTCACCGGCATGGATTCGCCGGTCACCAGGGATTCGTCGAGCGAAGAACGGCCTTCCAGAATGATGCCGTCGACCGGCACCTTTTCGCCGGGCCGCACGCGCAAGCTGTCGCCGACCCTCAGGCTGTCGATCTGAACCTCATGGTCGGTGCCATTCTCATCGACAAGGCGGGCGGTTTTGGGCGCGAGTTGCAACAGCGACTTGATGGCGCCTGATGTGGCCTCGCGGGCGCGCAATTCGAGCACCTGGCCGAGCAACACCAGCACCGTGATGACAGCGGCGGATTCGAAATAGACCGCGACTGCGTCGTCGTGGCCACGGAAATTCGCCGGAAATAGTCCGGGCGCGAGGGTGCCAACCAGGCTGTAGACATAGGCTACGCCGGTGCCGATCGCGATCAGCGTGAACATGTTGAGATTGCGCGTCACCAGCGATTGCCAGCCGCGCACGAAGAACGGCCAGCCGGCCCAGACAACGACGGGTGTCGCGAACATCAGCTGAATCCAGTTCGAGAGCATCTGATCAATCAAGCCGTGGCCGCCGACCAGATGGCCGCCCATTTCCAGAACGATGGCGGGTAGCGAAAGGGCAAGGCCGATCCAGAACCGCCGCGTCATGTCAGCCAATTCAGGATTGGGCGGCGCGTCGAGGCTCGCCACCTCCGGCTCCAGCGCCATGCCGCAGATCGGGCAACTCCCGGGCCCGACCTGATGGATCTCCGGATGCATCGGGCAGGTGTAGATGGTGCCTTCGGGTACGTTGGCCTTCGGCTTGGGATCGCCGAGATAGGCGGTGGGGTCGGCGGAAAATTTCGTCCGGCAGCCGGCCGAGCAGAAATAGTAAGTCTCACCTTCGTAATCGAACCGATGCTTGGCGGTTGCGGGATCGACCGTCATGCCGCAGACGGGGTCGCGCATCGCATTGTTGCGGTGGGTGTGTTGGCCGTCATGGCCGGAATGATGATGCGCGCCGCCGCAGCAGCTCGCCCTGTTGTTTACTTCGGTCATCCACGCCGGCCTCTTGTAACACATACCCTATAGGGGTATATAGGCGGGATGCGAAAAGACATCAAGGCTTCCTGTCAAAAGCGCTTGAGCCGGATCGAGGGCCAGGTCCGCGGCCTGTCGAAAATGGTCGAGGACGACCGCTACTGCATCGACATCGTGACGCAGATTTCCGCGGTGCGCGCCGCGCTCCGGCGGCTCGAGGAGGAAGTTCTAAAAGACCACGTGTCGCATTGCGTCGAACACGCGATTACGAGCGGCAACAAGGCCGATCAACGCGAGAAGATATCGGAATTGATGGCGGTGATTGCCCGGTCTGACCGTTAGACGGGTCGACGGGGTTCGGCGGATCGATCTGCTTCCGGCCTGTGACCACCTCCATGGTGATGGCCGAAAACATGTATCAACGGACATGCGAGAAGAAGCAGATAGGGCGCTGCGGCGAGGGTATGACCCGTATGCGTCACCAGCAAGTAAACGCCCAGTGCCGCTGCGACGAGAGTTAGCGCCAACCCGGACCTTGTGCCGAGAAAACTAATAATTGCGTTCATGGCCACTCCGATCGTCAATCATGACGCGCCTCGTTTGTCTCCTAGCTACCACGCGACGTGCGGAGCACTTTGAGGCAGATCAATCGACCGGGAATTCGATTCGGAGCCCGCGAGAGGCAAGGCGGGACAAGAACGGGAAGGGATCGACGATCTGCTCGGGCATCCAGGCACCGGCTTCCTTCACGCCACCGTCAGACAGTAGTCGCGCCACGCCTGAGGCCCCTGCAGCCGCCGCGTCGGCCTGGGTCTGCCCGAAGAGCGTAGCGTGTCTCGCATTCTGGCTGCGCCGGACGTCGACCCGGAGCGCGAACCGAACGCCCGCGTCCGAGGGACGATCCCGGCGCCGTCGAGCGATAGCATGACGGATTGTCTCGCTTGCGATGAGGCGTGAGACGCCGCTTTGCACGGCCATCGAAAGAACCTTGGCAAGCCACGCCGGCTCAATGGCCAGCCGCGTTACTGCAGTTCTGACGCCCATCGTTCGGGGGTAGAGCACCTGGTCGGAAAACGGAAACAGGTATGAGAGTTGGGCGCCGACCGGGGCCGGGTATTCGACGCGACGAGGGTCGCTGAAAGCGCGCGCCGGACGGTCCTCCCCCTCAATGTGGACGCCGAACGACATCGCCAGTTCCTGAAGGAAGTAATCGAATGAGGCGGGGCCGCTAACGTCGGATGCGCCCAGCAACAGCGCGGTTTCGATTTCGTCAGCACCGCCAAGGCCGTCGGCAAGGGCTCGCACCATCACGTTGGAGATGCCGGGGACGATGCCGGTCCCCAAAACCAGCCGGGCGCCGGATGCCCGCGCGGCGGCATCGATCTTCTCGTACCCTGCACCGCATCCAAGCTCGGTCAGATGCGGCGTGATATCGGTATATCGCAATCCGCGATCGATGGCCGCCCACAACAGTGCGCGGTCGGGCTGATCGATGCAACTGATGACGACGCCGACGCCTTCCGGCGCTGATGCGATGGACCATGGATCGGTGATGTCAATGCGTCTTCCGCAAGTGCCATGGCCAACAACGAGTGCAGCCTCGTGCGCGCGCGTCGGATTTCGGCCGGCGATGACGACGCTCCCCGGATAATCCGGAGCGAGTTCCGCCGCGATCCGCCGACCGACCACGCCATAGCCGCCGACGATCAGAATGTCCCGATTATCCAAGCTGCGACTCTCCGGTGCATTCGGCATAAAATGCCCGGGCTATCATCCGAGGAAATCCCACCTGAAATTACATTGCTTGGCGCCGTCGGAGATCCGATGTCCCGGACCGCCCCGCGTGAACACGACTCGGTCAGGGAGATACGAATTGAAGGCGGCGTTGTCGATTTGACAAATGACCGGCGTCAGTTCGGGGACCCCCATAGCCGTCGTAAGCTCGTGGTAAAGGCACCGCGTGATCCTGATTTCAAATCGATGCTCGGTTCGCTCGACGACTTCCAGCGTGTTCCAGCGCGTCGGACCGGTCTGATTGACGATGATCTCTTCGTCGCACAGGTTCTTGAAGGTCCGCTCCTCCTCGGTCGCGCGATAGGCGAAATTCCATTGGGCGACGCCGCCGGTGAGGATGGCGATTCGCATGACCTCGAAAGCCGCTTTCTGTCCGAGCTCTTTCTTCAAATTGATGTAGACCCACAGCGGCAACGCGCACATGTCGACCAGTTCGGCCGGGAAGCGTGGATCGATGGCCTTTTTGAACCGGCTGACCGTCAATTTACATTTCAGCAGGAACAGCCAGGGGAAGCGAAGCTTGCCGCGCAGGAGATGCAGCAGGACAGGCGTGGTGATCTTTCGCAAATCGAGCTGCGCTGGCGGAACTCGTGTTTCCCGCGGCATTTTCGATGCATTGCGGAGCGTAGAATAGCTGTCGGTAAGGGCCATGTTGCTTTCCTTTGCACCCAAGCGGGTGCCCGAGAGAGCTACGGACTGCAAACTATCCGGCGGCCTATCGAGTGAGTTGATCTAGATCATTTCTCGAAACGGGGTTGAGAACGGTTCATCCCTCGTGACTGACGCTGTTTGAAGATCATGTAAGCAATTGAGATCGATGGCTCTTAAGCGGCGAACGCCGGCACGCCGCGCGGCTTCATGCGCCGGTCCGGCGCATGCACCGGGACATATTCGACCGCGAGAAAATGCTCGGTGACCTTGACGCGCTCGATCATCCCAGCGGCCTCCGCACTATAGCTCACTTCTGCAGCCGCAACCGGCGCTTCTTCGTCTTCGTCAATCGCCTCAGGAACGAGCGGCGGCGAGACCGTTTCTGGAAACACACTGAATTCGCCGGCTACCTCCTGGAGCGGCTTCTGCTTGTCGGCCCAGTGCAGGGCGGTGTAGTCGAAGCCGTGCACGATGGTGGGTTTGACGACTTCGAAATAGGGCGAGATATCGAAGTCGCGCGGCATGTAGAGCGAGGAATCGCGGATATGCAGGATCTCGCGCCGGGCCTTGCGGCTGGCGGCGCGGGTGATCTTGGGCAGGATCGGATAGCGCACGGCATCGAACGCCTGTGCGATCAGCGCCGAGCAGATGATCTTGGTGGGGTCGCCGGAGCCGAACGCGATCATGCGCCGCCGCCAGCGCTGCGGGATCGGCAGCGGAATCAGGTAGCGCATCAGGTCGACGATGTTCTTGGTGTCGTAGCCGAAGCCGATCCGGTTGATCGCGTAGCGGCACACGGTGGTGCGGTCTTCGAACGACAGGCCGACCGGCCGGCAGAGCCGGGTGTGATAGGGATAGTATTTCGACAGCGGCGCCGAGGTGACGCCTTCGCCGATATTGGCCTCGATCAGAACATGCGGCTCGCCGTCGGGCTCAAAGGCGCCGTCGATCTCGCCCACATAGAGTGCGGCATGCGACCAGGTGGATTGCGTCAGATATTTGATGATGCCGGAAATCCGGTTGTTGCCCTCGACCAGCATGACATCGCCGGGCTGGATGACGCCACGCAGATGTTCGGGGTCGCTGGGCGTGAACGGCTCGTAGCCCGGGACTTCCTTCTGCAGGTAGCCCGCAATCAACTGGCCGACGGTATCGAGCATTACGCCCATCAAAACTCTCCCCAGGAGCGGCTTGCCGTCCGCCTTTTTTGTTTCCTTAGCATGGTCGCAAGCCGTTTCAATTTAGTTCATGCGTGCAACGGATCAATCATGATTGATTCACCATCCCCGTTGCTGCACAGCGTGAGATGCGGCACAGTTCGCTAGCTGTTCTCAATTTCTTCAAGTCCCGGAAACCATTGACAATGACCCGCCGTAATTTCCTGTCGGCGTCGATGGGGCTTTCGGCAACGCCGATTTTGGGCGGTCGGGTTTTCGCCGCGCCGTTGCCGCGCGAGGCCGATATTGTCGTGATCGGCGCAGGTGCGGCCGGGATTGCTGCGGCGCGGCGGATCATGGCTGCGAACCGCAAGGTGATCGTGGTGGAGGCGGCAAGCCAGATCGGCGGCCGCTGCCAGACCGATATCTCGACCTTCGACGTCCCGTTCGATCGCGGCGCGCGCTGGATGCACAATCCCGAAACCAATCCGATGATCAGGCTCGGGCGCGCCGCCGGGCTCGAAATCACGACGGCGCCCTCCGGCCAGAAGATCCGGATCGGCCGCCGCAACGCACGCGCGGGCGAAACCGAAGAGTTTCTCGCCGCGCTGGTGCGCGCCAACCGCGCCATCGACGATGTCTCGCGCAAGGGCGACGTGCCCTGTGCAGCAGCCTTGCCGAAAGATCTGGGCGACTGGGCCGGCACGGCGGAGTTCGTGCTCGGCGCCGGCTTTTCCGGCAAAGACTTGAAGGATGTTTCAGTCATCGACAAGGCCCGCTCGCAGGATCGTAACGCCGCGATCGCCTGCCGCCAGGGATTGGGCACGCTGATCGCCAAGCTCGCGGAGCAACTGCCGCTGTCGCTGTCGACGCCGGCGAACCGGATCTCCTGGAGCAACCGCGACGTAACCGTGGAGACACCGGCCGGCAAGATCGTCGCTCGCGCCGCGGTCGTTACGGCTTCGACCAACGTACTTGCCGCCGGCAACATCAAATTCGCGCCCGATATCCCGAAGCGCACGCTCGATGCCGCGGCCAAATTGAGTCTCGGCAGCTACGACCGCATTGCGCTGCAGATGCCGGGGAATCCGCTCGGGCTGTCGCGCGACGATGTCCTTATCGAGCAGAGCAATTCGACGCGGACGGCGCTGCTCTATGCCAACATGGGCGGTTCGTCGCTGTGTACGATCGATGTCGGCGGCTCCTTCGGCAGCGATCTCTCCGCGCAGGGCGAGCGGGCGATGGCGGCGTTCGCGACGGAATGGCTGACCAAATTGTTCGGCAGTGAAGCGGCCGCGGCAGTGAAGAAATCGAGCGCGACACGCTGGAACGCGTCGCCATTCGCGCTGGGAGCGATGTCGGTCGCAGCACCAGGCGCACAGGGCTCGCGGAAAGTCCTGACCGAGCCGATCGGCTGCGTCTATCTCGCTGGCGAAGCCACCCATGAAACGCTCTGGGGTACGATCGACGGCGCCTGGGAGAGCGGCGAACGCGCCGCGGAGGCCGCGTTGCGGCGGATCGGCGCGCTGAGGGATGCCGCTCCCAATGAGGCCCCACCTTCGGCCGCGAAGCAGCGCCAGCGTCGCGCACCGCGGTCGGCGATGCCGGCGTCTCCGGCGCGCTGACGAACGCGGCCGAAACCACCCAACGACAGTGGTCGGAGTTTGCCGTGCCGATCACACCGGCAGCGCCAGTTCCTTCAGGTCTCGGGCGACGATGATCCGGCCGGAGAAATGTTTCTTCGCCTCGTCGGTCCAATTGTCGTCGGTGACATCGAGATCGCCCGGCACCAGATGGCTCATGACCAGCACCTTGACGTTGGCCGCCGCGGCGATCTTGCCGACATCCTCGGCGACGGTATGGCTATCCAGCAGATGTTTCTTGAGCGTTGCGCCGTTTTTGGTCCTGGCCACAAGACGATCGACCCAGGGGATATAAAGCGCTTCGTGCACCAGCACGTCGGCGCCCTTGGCAAACTCTGCGAGCTTGGGATTGTAGTTGGTATCGCTGGAGAACACGATGGTGCCGTCCGGCGTCTCGAACTTGTAGGCGAAGTTGTCCGCGATCGGCGGATGTGGCGTGCGGAACGCCGTCACCTTCACATCCGGTGTCTGCAGCACCACTCCGTCCTCGGTGATGTCTTTCGCAATCAGCAGTTGGCGCGGATCGGGTCGGCCTTCATCGGCAATTCGTGTCTCGACGTCGAATCTGTTCAGCTCCCAATAGGTTTTGGTCATCGCCTCGACGCCCTTCGGACCGAACGACTGAACCGGCGTCGATAGCCCGGCGGCCCAGGCGTTGTAGACCAGATTGCCATATTCGAGGTTGTGATCGGAATGGTGGTGGCTGATGAAGATATACTTCACCGATGCGAGCGGCACGCCCGCGTTGACCAGCTGCCGGCTCACGCCATTGCCGCAATCGATCACGAACGGCGTATCGTTCACCACGACCAGATTGGCGGGATTGGATGGCCCCTTGTTGACGTTGGGCCCGCCCTTGGTGCCCAGGAACACGATCTTGGTGCGCGGCTTCGTCGGGGCCTGCGCAAATACCGTGGGTGCAGCGAGAACGGCAGCGCTGCCCAGCGCCAGCTTCAGCGCATCGCGTCGTTCGATCATGCAATTCTCCCGGCGAAGGTTTCTTGTCCGTTGAAATCAGCTTAGCCGCCGCGCAGCACGCCGTCGAGCGCCGGCAGGCCGAAGAGAACCGCGGCGGCGATCAGCATGTAGCAGATCGCACGAAACACCGTTTCGCTGGCTTTGCCGAACAGCGAGGCTCCGAACCAGACGCCGATGGCGTAGACCGGTCCGACGACGCAGGCGAGCTTGACTGCATCTGCGGTGATCAACCCGGTCAGCGCGTAGCTAACCATGGAAAAGAAATCGGACGCGCCAAAGAACAGCACGATATTGGCCCGCGCGATGACGGATGCGACCGGGCGTCCCAGCCAATAGCCGACGATCGGCGGCCCGCCGGTCTGCGCCAGGCCGCTGCAGAAACCCGACAGTCCACCGATGCCGACTGAAATGGCCGCGTGGTCCTTGCCGCGGTAGCGCCACCCCGACAGCAGCAACAGCAACAGCGCCGTCACGAAGCCGGAAATGATCCAGCGCGTGGTGACGGGATCGAGCTGCCTGAGAAAATAGGTTCCGGCGGGCACGCCGACCAGCGCGCCCATCACCATGACGGCGGTGGCCTTGCGGTCGGCCTGCTTCCACGCGTTGGGGAGCAGCGGCGCGGCGGCGACGAAATCGATGACCAGCAGCAGCGCTGCGACCAGTCGCGGCCCTGCGATGCTGCTTGCCAGCGGCATGAAGATCAGCGCCGAGCCGAAACCGGAAAAGCCGCGTGCCGTGCCGGAGACAAAGGCGATCGCGCAGATCGCGATCGCTGCGTAAAGACTGACGTCAGACGGGATGAGGTCGGAAAGGCTCATTCCGGCTTCATGCGCGCAACGTGCCGCCGGTCTTCTTCGTCACTTCAGCGACGATCTTCGCCGCCACGGCGTCGATCTCCTGATCGGTCAGGGTCTTTTCACGCGGCTGAATCATAACCGCGATCGCGATCGATTTCTTGGCGTCGTCGATCCCCTTGCCTTCGTAGACGTCGAACACGGTGACGTCAGTGATCAGCTTCTTGTCGACACTTTGTGCCGATCGGACGATATCGCCGGCCTTGACGCTGCGCTCGACGATGAAGGCGAAATCGCGCGATACCGGCTGGAACGCGGAGAGTTCCAGCACCGGCTTGGCACGGGTCGGCTTCCGCTTCGCCTCGGGGACGCGGTCAAGGATCACTTCGAACGCGATCAGCGGGCCATCGGCGCCGAGAGCTTCCAGCGCGCGCGGATGCAGCTCGCCGAAATGACCGAGCACATTTTGCGGACCGATCTGGATGGTGCCGGAGCGACCCGGATGCAGCCAGTTCGGGCCACCAGAAACGATCTGCAGCGCCTGCATCGGTGCACCGGAGGCCGCCAGCACGGCGAAAGCATCGGCCTTGGCATCAAACACGTCAGCCGTGGCCGAGCCCGACCAATGCCGCCCGACGCCCTTCGAGGATGCAAAGCCGTGGCGCACGCCGGAAGCAGCAACGAACTGGTCCTCGGGCTTGTCGCCGCGAAATACCTGGCCGACTTCGAATAGCGCGACGTCGGAATAGCCGCGGTTGGCGTTGGCTTGAGCTGCCGCGACCAGGCCCGGCAACAGGCTCGGCCGCATATCAGACAAATCGGCCGCGATCGGGTTGGCAAGCGCGAGCTCCGCCTGCCCGCCGCCAAACAGTTCGGCATGTGGTTTCGAGATGAACGACCACGTCACGGCCTCGACCATGCCGCGCGCGGCGAGCCCGCGCTTGGCGCGGCGGGTGCGCAGCTGCATCGCGGTGAGGACCGGCTTGCGTGGCTCGTCGCCGCGCTCGAACGGCGTCATCGGCACCTTGTCGACGCCGACGATCCGCACGACTTCCTCGACGATATCGGCTTTGCCGTGCACGTCCGTGCGCCAGGAAGGTACGGCGACCTTCACCACCGGTCCGCTGCCGGCCACCATGAAGCCGAGATGGCCGAGAATGCGCTTCACTTCCGGGAATGGCACCTCGATTCCCGCGAGGCGCTTGACCTCGGCGAGCGGGAAATCGATCACGTGATCCTCGCCAAAGGGATTGCCGACGACGACGTTCTCCGACGGTGTCCCGCCGCAAAGCTCCATCACCAGCTTGGTGGCGAGCTCGAGTCCTGGCACCATGAAGGCGGGATCGACGCCACGCTCGAAGCGATAGCGCGCGTCGGAATTGATGCCGAGCTTGCGGCCGGTCTGCGCGATGTTGATCTCGTTCCACAGCGCCGATTCGATCAGCACGTCCGACGTGTTCTCGTCGCAGCCCGAGGCTTCGCCGCCCATGATGCCGGCGAGCGATTCGACGCCATGATCGTCCGCAATCACGCACACGCCGCTGTCGAGCGTGTAGGTGCGGCCGTCGAGCGCCAGCAGCGTTTCGCCGTCACGGGCGCGACGCACTGTGAGATTGCCCTTCACCTTCTTGGCGTCGAACACATGCAGCGGTCGCGCGCGGTCGTAGGTCATGAAGTTGGTGATATCGACCAGCGCGTTGATCGGGCGCAGCCCGATCGCGCTGAGCCGCTTCTGGAGCCATTCCGGCGACGGGCCGTTCTTGACGCCGCGCACCAGGCGGAGCGCAAAGCCCGGACACAGCGCGGCGTCCTCGACCGTCACCTTCACGGGGCACGGAAATTCGCCCTTGATCGGCTTGATGGACGGATCCTTGAACTTGCCCATGTCGGCGGCGGCAAGGTCGCGCGCGATGCCGTGCACGCCGGTGCAGTCCTGCCGGTTCGGCGTGAGGTTGATCTCGATCACGGGATCGCCGAGTGCGGCCCATTCGGCATAGCCCGTGCCGATCGGTGCGTCCGCAGGCAACTCCATGATGCCGTCATGGTCGCCGAAGATCTGCAACTCGGCGGCCGAGCACAGCATGCCGCGGCTCTCGACGCCGCGGATGGTGCCGATTCCGAGCGTGATGTCCTTGCCGGGAATGTAGGTGCCGGGCGGCGAGAACACGCTGACGAGACCGCTGCGCGCATTCGGCGCGCCGCACACGACCTGCACGGGCGCGCCACCATCACCGGTGTCGACCATGCAGACGCGCAGCCGATCCGCATTCGGATGCTGCTCGGCCGAGATCACCTTCGCGATGGTGAACGGCTTCAGCGCCTTCGCCTTGTCCTCGATGTTCTCGACCTCGAGCCCGATCATGGTGAGCTTGTCGGTCAGCTTTTCCAACGGCTCGTCAGTGTCGAGATGATCCTTCAGCCAGGAGAGGGTGAATTTCATGGCTGCTTTTTCTCCGCGGGGACGGTCTGCTCCCTCGCTCGCTTGCGGGGGAGGGCTGGGGTGGGGGCTCTCTCCGCAATGGCGGTGGCGATTGTTTCGAGAACGCCGGCACGATTGGTCATGACATCGAGATTGCTGAAGCGGAGCACTTTGAAGCCTTTCGCTTCGATCACGGCAGATCGCCGCGCATCGGCGCGCTCGCCTTCATCCGAGAAGTGTTGGCCGCCATCGAGCTCGATGACGAGCTTGGCCGCGTGGCAGATGAAATCGGCGACGTAGCGCTCGATCGGTACTTGGCGGCGAAAAACCACGCTGTTCAATCGGCCGGCGCGCAGCTCCGACCAGAGGATACGTTCCGCATCGGTCGAATTGCGTCTGAGGGCGCGCGCATTGGCCCGTAGCTTGGTCGATACTTTCCAGTCCGAATGTTCAGGATCGACCATCGGCAACCCCATCGAGGAGACACCCTCACCCCAACCCTCCACCGCAAGCGGGGGAGGGAGTTCGATTTGTCGAGCGGACGGAGAATACGTACCCATGAGATAAACGTTGCGCGCTCGCTCTATCCGTTCCCTCCCCCGCTTGCGGGGGAGGGGCAGGGAGAGGGTTCTCTCCGCAAAGGGAACGGAGAGAGTCTTCGCAAGCTGTTGTCCGAGCACGGGCCTCACGAGCTCAGCCCTCCCGCGAGCGTGGGCACTTCGAGCGGCTTGAAGCTGTAGTGGGACAGCCAGCGGACGTCGTTGTCGAACAGCTGCCGGAGGTCGCTCATGCCGTATTTCAGCATCGCGATGCGGTCGATGCCCATGCCCCAGGCAAAGCCCTGATACTCGTCGGGATCGATGCCGCAGGCGCGCAGCACGTTCGGATGCACCATGCCGCAGCCGAGAATCTCCAGCCAGTCCTCGCCTTCGCCGAAGCGGATCTCGCCCTTGTCGCGGCGGCACTGGATGTCGACTTCCAGCGACGGCTCCGTGAACGGGAAGAACGAGGGACGGAAGCGCATGTTGATGTGATCGACCTCGAAGAACGCCTTGCAGAACTCGTGCAGGATCCATTTGAGGTGGCCGAGGTGCGAGTGCTTGTCGATGACGAGCCCTTCGACCT
>WNGR01008981.1_pt1 | contig 16118 bp, 14 predicted proteins | sample 5407581 | NCBI WGS metagenome assembly WNGR01 (sample SAMN13153383, study PRJNA577476) | soil metagenome | isolation source: 80 cm soil or saprolite under Garry oak tree replicate 2 | place: USA:California | collected 2016-06-15 | reverse complement strand
GAGACTGGCTGGGTGACGAGCATCACCGACACCGGCTACGGGCCGCCGCACGACAGCGGTGGTCGACCCTGCGCGGCTGGGACCAGACCACACAAGAGATAGCGAACGCACTGACCGCGCATTTGGGCCTCTCTTAAGGCGCACAGAATGGCCCCGGTGTCCTGGCAGGGCCATCGCGTCGTCTCGCTTGAGCACGGGGCGGCGGGCACGTCCTGCGGCGTGCTGTCGAGCTTTGCCATCTCGCTCAGGCGTCCCCTGGGCACCCTGTTCACTATGGCTTTCGTCGGCCTGATCGCACAGGGTTCGGGGCCGGGCTTACCGGACGGACTACCCGCTGGCACACGGCGCGCCCGCCGCCGCCCCAGGCCCAGGCCAAGCGCCGGGGGACCTTCTCCCGGACCGGCACCCCCGCCGCGGTGGCACGCCGCGCCAGTGTCGGTGCCAGTGATCGGCGGTGGCTTTCACTGCGAATATGCGATGACTCGGCAGGCCGTGCCTGCCATCGCTCAGCGGAGCCCTGGCACAGTATGCGGGATATCGTTTGGAACGTGTCGGAACCCCACGCACCGTTCCGCGGAAGCGCCACGCGCCTCATCGACCGCGCAGGAGAATGCCGCTTGTTGGACGAGCTCCTCGCGGCGGTGCGGGACGGGGAGAGCCGAGCCCTGATACTGCATGGCGAAGCTGGCGTGGGCAAGACGGCCCTACTGGAGTACCTGTCCGAGCGGGCGTCCGACGCGGGCTGCCAGGTGGTGAGCGCGGCAGGGGTCCAGTCCGAGATGGAGCTCGCGTTTGCCTCGCTGCACCAGTTGTGTACACCCTTTTTGGATCGGCTGAACGCCATCCCAAAGCCGCAACAGGATTCCTTGTCCACCACGTTTGGTCTCACGAGCGGGCCGGTGCCCGACCGGTTCTTGGTCGGCCTGGCTGTGCTGAGCCTGCTCGCTGAGGTGGCAGCCGACGCGCCACTGGTCTGCAGGGTGGATGATTTGCAGTGGCTTGACAGTGCCTCCGCGCAGGTACTTGCCTTCGTGGCCCGCCGGCTCGGATCGGAGTCGGTCGCCATGGTGTTCGGGTCACGAGTGACGACGGCCGAGATGGCAGGGCTTCCGAAGGCGCTAGTCAAGGGCCTTGCCGACGAGCACGCGCGGGCGCTGCTAGGGTCAGTCGTGCGTGGGCCAGTGGACCCTCGGGTGCGCGACGAGATCGTCGCTGAGACGGGCGGCAACCCGCTGGCGCTGTTGGAGCTGCCTCAGGGGATGACCGCTGCTCAACTGGCGGGCGGGTTCGGGCTCCCCGGGACGCTCGGGCTGTCAGCCAGCATCGAGGAGAACTTTCGGCGCCGCGTGAAGGACCTGTCCTCCGAAGCCCGGCGTCTGCTGCTGCTGGCCGCCGCCGAACCACTGGGCGACACAGGGCTGCTATGGCGGGCCGCCGGCCGGCTAGGAATCAGCACCACCGCGGCGCCACCGGTGGAAGACGCCGACCTGATCGTATTCGGGATCCGGGTACGCTTCCGCCACCCCCTGGTGCGCTCAGCGGTCTATCAATCGGCCTCGGCTCAGGAGAGGCGTCAAGTGCATGCCGCCCTAGCGGAGGTCACCGATCCAGAGCTCGATCCTGACCGTCGCGCCTGGCATCGGGCCCATGCCGTCCTCGGGCCCGACGAGGATGTCGCCGCCGAACTCGAACGCTCGGCGGGACGGGCGCAGGCACGGGGCGGGCTAGCTGCCGCCGCGGCGTTCTTGGAACGCTCAGTGCGTCTGACAACCGACCCGGTGCTTCGCGCCGAACGCACGCTGGCGGCGGCGGCGGCCAACCTCCAGGCGGGGGCGTTCGACAACGCCTTCGAGCTGCTCACTACCGCCGAGGCCGGGCCGCTGAATGACTTTGCCAGCGCCCGCGTCGACCTGTTGCGAGGGCAGATCGCGTTCGCCTCGGGTCTAGGCAGCGACGCACCTCCGCTGCTGCTGAAAGCGGCCAAGCGTCTGGAACCGTTCGACCCCGCCATGGCGCGTGAGACATACCTGGGCGCCTGGGGCGCAGCACTGTTCGCCGGGCCCCTGGCGGGTGCCGGCGACCTAGTCGAGGTGTCCCGCGCCGCTCTGGACCTGCCAAGGCCGGTGCACGCACGTGTGCTCGACCTCTTGCTGGAGGGTCTGGCGCTGCTCATCACCGATGGCCGCGCTGCTGCGGCACCGACGCTGCGGCAAGCAACGCGCACCTTTGCAAGCGCTGACGTCCCCGTGGAGGAGCGGCTCCGGTGGGGCTGGTTGGCGCACGCGGCTGCTGCCGAACTGTGGGACGAGGACACATGGAACGCGATTACGGTCCGACAAACTCAAGTCGCGCGTGAAGTAGGCGCGCTTGAGCAGTTGCCGCTCGACTTGAACTCACAAGCCATGACGGTCACCTGGAGGGGTGACTTTCCAGCGGCAGCCTTGTTGGTCGCGGAAGCCGATGCGGTCTGCGAGGCGACAGGGTCGCGCATGGCGCCGTACGCCAAGATGTTCCTCGCCGCTCTGCGGGGCAGCGAGGCTGAGGTTGCCGCGCTCACCAAGTCCGCCCTCGAGGAGGCCGCCACTGGCGGACAGGGGGTCAACGTGCCGTACGCGAACTGGGTAACCGCGATCCTCTGCAACGCTCTCGGTCGGTACGAGGAGGCACTTTCCGCCGCGCTGCAAGCCACCGAGTACATGCCGGAGCTCTTCATCTCCACGTGGGCGGTGCCCGACTTGATCGAGGCGGCCGCACGCGCCGGGAACACCAACGTGGCCCGCGATGCTCTCGAAAGGCTGTCGGAAACCGCACAGGCGGGCGGGACGGACCACGGGCTGGGGCTCGAGGCCCGGTCACGCGCCGTCTTGAGCGAGGGCGAGGTTGCCGATCGCTTCTATCGCGAGGCGGTCGACCGGCTCAGCCGCACCCGGCTTCGTCCCGAGCTCGCCCGCGCCCACCTTCTCTTTGGTGAGTGGCTGCGCCGCGAACGGCGGCGGAGCGACGCACGGGCGCAATTGCGCACGGCCTACGAGATGTTCGAGGCGATGGGCATGGAAGCGTTCGCCGAACGGACCAGGCGTGAGCTACGAGCCACCGGCGAGACCGCCCGCAAACGGAGTGTCGCGACAAATCGTGATCTGACGCCGCGGGAAGCCCAGATCGCCACGATGGCCCGCGATGGTCTGTCGAATGCCGAGATCGGTACCCGGCTGTTCGTCAGCGCCCACACCGTCGACTACCACCTGCGCAAGGTCTTCAACAAGCTCGCTATCAGCTCGCGCAGCCAGCTCCACCTCGTCCTGCCCTAAGGGGAGGGAGTTGCGAGGGCAGCGAAGTCAGCCGCGAGTTGCTCTCCCACCATCTCGATCCGCGGCCCAGGTCGGTCGTCCGCTCGCACATTCGCAGCCTAGGCGCGTGCAGCTGAGGACGAATCGTGCGCTGATCGAGCTCTCCTTGGAAGGCAACTTGCAAATACCGGGTGGCGATCAGGTCGATGATCTCTTCCTCACGGCATGGCGGTCTCCGGCTGGGTCAAGTCGTTCCGGGAGCAGCAGGGTCCGGCACCGGTGCCGCCGGCCAACAGGCACGACCAATAGCGGGATAGCGGTGGCGCAGGCCACTTCGGCAACCCTCGCCGGGGAGGCCATACGAGAAGTCCGGGCATGGCTACGTAAATCAGGGATACGAACGGCCCGGACGTCAGTCACCGACCGGCACCGGTTGAGTCCTTTCTGCCCCCGCGAGTCAGCACCGTAAGCTGCGGGGCCCGCGGGACTGCCGGGACAGCTGGGAATGCGTCGCCAGCCAGCCACTGCGCCACACGGGCCGCTCCTACCGACACCGGCCGCCATGGACCGGCAGGCAACCGGCCAAGACTACGAGAACGCGAGATGCGACCAGCGGGATTGCCGCGTCATCGTCAAAGCGCACGGAAGCAGACGAACACATGCGAGCCAGTTCGCCAGGTACGGCCCGCGGCCGGTACTGGCTTACGGGTCCAGGGCTGGCCGCCGGTGAAAGACGGATGAAGGTGACCAGGATGACACAGGCGGCGACAGGACCGACGCCACTGCGCGATCCGGAGACAGATAGCCCGTCAAGTGCGGCCCCGCAGAGTCTTGAGCTGCGGCACTTGCGGTACTTCGTCGCGGTCGCCGACGCGGGCACGTTCACCCGCGCCGCGGAGCGGCTGTTCGTTGCCCAGCCGACGCTGAGCCAGCAGATCCGGCGGCTGGAACAGATCGTCGGCACCCCGCTGCTGCACCGCCGCCGCGGCGGCGTGCGGCTCACCGCGACGGGGACCGTACTGCTGGCGGCGGCCCGGGACGTGCTGTCGGCGGCCGGTCACGCGGTCGCCCAGGCCCGGCAGGCGGCGGGCCTGGGCCGGCCGCGGCTGCGGTTTGTCATACCGGCGGATCTGCCCGAATGCCTGGCGGTGGCGACCGCCTGCCGGTTGCGATCGGCCGCCGAGGCCGCCGGGGTCGCCATCACCTGGATGGAGACGGCGCTGGATGCGGAGTTCTCGCCGGTCCGCCAGCGCCACGCCGACGCCGGCCTGGGCTGGCTGACCGCCACCCCGGACGCGCTGCCCGCCCCGCTGGAGGCGATGAGCCTGGGGGAGTTCGAGCCGGATGTGTGGATCCCGTCCTCGCACCCGGCGGCCCGCCGCGGGGTGATCGGCCTGGACGAGCTGGCCGGCCTGGAGGTCATCCACGGGCCGCGGCGCGCCAGTCCCGCGACATACGACCGCTGGCTGGAGGTCCTGCGCGCGGTGAACCCGCGCTTCGAGTTCACCGACCCGCCGTTCCGCCACTCCCTGCCGATGGTGCTCGCCTTCGCCGCCACCGCCAGCCGGCCTGCCGCCGTGCTGACCGGCCCCGCCGTCATCGCTGGGCCCCCGCCCGGCGTGGTCCGGCTCCCCCATCCGGCGGGCACCGGCGACATGACCCGGGTCGGCATCGCCGGCCACCCGCTGACCGCCACGGCCGCCCTGGTGTGGAACGGCGACCTGCCCCGCCCGCTCCAGCAGATACTCTTCGACTCCGCCGACGGCGTGACCCCGCCGCCGACATCCTCGCCGCCTGCGGCGGCCCGGCCGAGGCAGGACCGCGCTGCCCAGCCGACGGACGGAGAGACCCCGGCCACGTGGGCACCACAACTGGCAGCTGGACGCAGCCGGGCTGGGTTATGTCCCGCCGCTAGCCGACGCGGATCGCCGTAACCGGATCAAAGCCCAGGCCCACGCCTAGGGCTATGGCATCGCCGGAGATCGGAAGGCAACTGCGCGCGCTGCGGCTGGTCAACGACGGGTTGCGCCGGGTGGGCGTGTGGCTGCTGTACGAGCTGCTGGTCCCGGCGGCGCAGGAGCAACTGGCCGCCGTCGGCGGGCAGGCCGCATTGCCACCTGGTACCGAGCGAAGCATCCTGAGGCAGCCAGGGCTGGACCGGAGGACTCCATGATCAGCTACGCGGTCGTGATAGAACGAGCCAGCGACGGCGGATACGGCGCATGGTGCCCGGATTTGCCTGGCTGTGCCTCACTGGCAGACACCGAGGACGCGGTCCTGGCAGAGACGCGGCAGGCCATCGAGTTGCACCTTGCCGGGCTCCGCGAAGACGGCCAGCCAATCCCTCATCCCTCAACCGTGACGGCAACCGTTATCACGCTCGACGCGGCCTGACCCGCTCGCAGTAGTGCTGCGCTCTCGCCTCCGCCGCAGCTGTGAAAGAGGTCATGTCGGGTCATTGTGGCTCGTCGGAGGGGTCCCTGCCGTGCAGGGTTCGTTGTAGGCCGAGCTGGCGGGCGATCTGGTCCCGGAGGGAGTGGTTCTCGGCTCGCAGGCGGGTGATCTCAGCGCGGGCGGCATCGAGTCGCTGGCCGAGCGTGTCGTACGAACAGAACGGCCCTTCGCCGTGCTCTCGGCGCGGCGTCCCATCGAAGCTGACCGAGGCCGCCGGGTTGGATCCAGATGACCCAGTTCGGCATCATGGCGAAGGGACGGCCCAAAACACTTCTGACGGCACCGGAGCGCAAGGGTCAGCCCGCAGATTCAGCACTCGCCTGGGCGCTCGTCTTAGGTCGTTACTGTGACCACGGCATAGCGGTCACGGGAAGCGTCGAAATCGGTGTCGACTTCCCTCAATCCCGCGAGTTCAAGCCGTGCGCGCAGTTCGCCGATCGTGAAGGGACGGAACGTGATCACATGCTCGTGCGGCTCAATCTGGCCGCCGTTGTCGAAGACGAACACCAGATGGGCGATGTGCTCGTCGCCGAGGTGGTCCGGTACCTCCCAGGCATAGAACACCAGGCATCGTCGCCCCCCGCGGGTCACCACCCGGTCGGCAATCTGGACGATCTGGCGCTCGGCATGAAGCTTCTCCCAGTTACGGGAATCAACCACCACATGTCCCCCGGGACGGGCCATCCGCCGTAGCCCGGTAAGCGCCTGAACCATCGCGTCGCGACCGGTGGCGTGCACCAGTGCATTCCCGGTGCACAGCACCACATCAAACCGTTCACCGGTGGCCGCGGGAAGATCCGGCCACCTAGTGCGCAACAGCGGAATCGCCAGCCGCTCTCGCCGAAACCGGGCAGCCGCACCCTCGGCCATCGCGTCGCTTCCATCAGCCGCCCACACAGTGAAACCCCGGCGCGCGAGCACCGCCGCATCGATGCCCGTGCCGCAGGCCGCGTCCAGCACCGCGCTTGTGCGGCTGATCCGCTGCAGCAGGCGTGCCGCCGCGGGCTGGTTGATCGCGCCTCCGTCAGCAAGCGCGTCGCCGTCGAACAGCCAGTCGTAGTCGGCGGCGAGGGTCTCATAGGCGTCGGCCATGAGATCAAAGTCTGCCAGATAGCGCCGGAATACCTGATCTGCGCGCATCACGAGCGTCGCCACCAGGCCCGTCGTCCGCGCAATTGGGCGGTTCGTGATCGTTGTCCGCAGTCACTGTCGGTTACGGGATTAATGCCGGATGAACCCGCCGGGCAGCGTGCCCTGCGTACACGCGGCGACGGCCAGCCGAGGCGGTTGACGAGGGCTTCGGGCCAGTCACCTCACCGAACTCGATCAGGCGGCCGGTCCCGGATGCCACTCCAGTGGCGACCCGCCGCGGATCGTCTGCCGGGACACCTGATCGTGGCCCCGGGGCAAAGCCTCCGGTTTTTCCGCAGTCAGGAGCGCCGGCGAACCGCCAGATCGAGCCGGGCGAACCTCTGATCGGCAGGACCCGTTGCAGCGGCGCAATGAGCCGAATGGTGCTAGCACGACGGCATGCTGGTAGCTGGCAACCTTGGCGGCGCGCCCGGCGCGGGAGATTCTGCCGGTGAACGCTGTTGCGGTCACCGGGCTGCCGCAGGTTTCTCCCGGGGAGGGAACATGAATTCATTCATAGAAAATGACCGCGGCGCGGCCTCAGCCGGCCGGACCTGTCGTCGGTTCCTCCTGGCCAGGCGGGCGCAGCGGATGGTGACCAGCGGCGGCGGCGCCATCGGCCGCCCGGGGACCGGGCAAAGACTTGCCCGGGTCCTCGCTGGTGCCCTCGGCCTTACCGCCGCAATCAGCGGCGTGTTCGCGGCGGTCCCTGCTGGTGCGAGTGCGTCTGTCAATCTCGATGGCTCGTTCTCCGCTGTTGTCGTGAAGCCGGGATTTGTCGGCCTGTGTCCTTCCGGCGTAGCCGACGAGTGCGGCACCATGCAGCTGGCCGGGCTAGGAGGGGCCGACTGGGCATACCTCTTGGGCCCGGCATTCGCGCCGGATGGCCGCTGTTTCGATGTGGATGGCACCCTCACGATCACGCTGCACTCCGATGGGAGCATGATCTCCGGCCCGCTGACCGGCATCCTCTGCCCTGACCCGTCAGGAACCGGGCACCAGCACGCCGGGGCGATCTCGTACGGCAATCCCTTCACCGAGAATGACAGCATCGCGCTCACCGGCGGGACCGGCCAGCTTGCCGGGCTCACCGGCACCGCCAGCCTCCACACCTTCAGCGCCGGCGCCCGTTTCACGGGGACGCTGGAAGGCACCCTCAGCGGCTAACCGGGCGGGCACTGCACGCAGCCAGCGCATCGCGACCACCCAGCCCGAGACGTCGTCCTGCATCCCACCCGAGCGCGACCCGGTGCCATGCGGCCCCAAGGAACGGGCCCACCGAACGCCTGCGAACGCCGATCACGAAGAGCGACATCGGTCCCGCCGAGCTGCGGGGGCGTTCAGCGCCGGATCGCCGAGTCTGAGCGCCGGAAAGAGGTACCCATGATGCGGGTCGCCGCACCCAGATCACCCGGATCGGGGCGCGCTGAGATGTGTCTTGGCTTTGTGGTGCCACAGTTAGATCATCCGGCTTGGCCCGGAGCGCTGCGGGCGTTCCGGCGCAGCTGGCCGCCTAGAAAGTCGCGTCCATGTAGGGCGCCTAGTTCCTCCAGGCACCGGTCCTGGAACCGGGCGGACCCAATGCGGTAGGCCTGCAGCAGCGCCGCGATGGGCACGCCGCGCTGGGCGAGCCGGCGCGCGTACTCCTCCGCCGCCGCGAGGGCGCGCACATTCGCCAGGTCGATGCCGTGCTGGAGAACATGCAGCAAGGTGGCCACGTTTTCGCCGACGCTGGCTTCCAGCAGCGTCAGAACCCGCTTGTCGCCGCGCAGCTGGGGTTTCCCGCAGAATCAGGCCGTAAATTTCCGCGGACAGCTCAGCGGTGCGGGGGGTGAGCGCGCCGGAAACTTCTGAGGCGCTCTGGGCAACGGACGGGCTTGACCTGTCCGCCGACGAATAGTACGCGGCTGGCTCTCCAGTTGCCCAGTCGCGCCCTGGTCGTCAGGTCCGTCCGCCGGGCTGGCGGCGCCGCCACGATGGACCGCCCGGCCGTCGCACCGGGTGAGATGTCCGCGCCCTCGCTCTCCGCCACGCCCGTTGCCACCGCCCGTGCCGGGGCCTGGTGCTCAGGCCGCGAAGCGTTCAGGCGGTCAGCCGGTGATGTAGAGGTCGTCGTGCACGTCGGCGACGCCGATGGCCATCCAGGCGGCGGCGACGACCGCGTCGTGCTCGGCCCAGGTCTCGACGTGGCCGGTCAGGGTCACCGTGTTCCCCGTGGTGTCCACCGCGACATCGCTGTCGTCAGCGATGAGCGCGTTGCGGTCCAGCGCGTCCTGGACGAGCAGGGTGACGTCGACCGGGTCGGCATCGATCCAGATCTCGGTTTCGTTCTTGACGTTGCGGACACCGGTCAGCCCGGCGACCGCCAGTTCGGCGGCAGCGCGCTGCGAACCGTAGGCCACGGTGCCGGTCAGCATGAGGTTGCCGTCGTTTGCGGTCGCCTCGACGCCATCGGGCACGGTGACGTTCGCCGCGAGCGCGTCGTTCGCGGCGGTGGTGAGCAGGGCGTCGTCGCGGTAGTCGCCCGGCGGCAGCACTACCTCCAGGTGGTTATGGACGTTCGCCACGCCGCCGACGCGTTGCGCCGCGGCGGCGGCCTCCAGGTATTGCGGGTAGCTCGGCACGGTGCCGTCGACCGCCACATCCCCGTTCATGTTCCTGACAGTGATGTCCGCCGGGTCGACTAGCGGGTCGAAAGCGAGCTCTGCTTCGACTGCCTCGCGGATATCCTGAGTCTTGCCCACTTGCGCGTGTCCTTTCCGTGGCGGGTGAGGCGGCGGATTCCCGCTCACCGACCAGTCCACCCCGCAATCTCGCGATGGTAAAAGCGAGGCCGGCTCTCGTGATATTGGCCCATTCTATTTGCGTGGGTCAAAAGTGATGCCGTCGGCGGTGTCGAAAAGCAGCTGCTGGAGCTGGCGGGGCAGATCGCCGCTTCACACCAAACCCGCCGTCGCGGCCAGTCGGCGTTGTTCGACGCGGACGGGAACCATGTCATAAGTGCCGGTGCCGGCCGTCCGATCTGGCTCGGATCCGGCTCCAACACGGTGGCATGGCCCGGTCAGGACGGCGGTGGAGCGGCTCCCGGTTGCCGCGAAAGCGAGGGTCATCGGCAGCGACTGCCGGAACGGCGGGTCGAGGAACTCAAAGCGTGGGTTCCTGGTCCGCAGGACCGCCAGCCAGGCGTCATAGGTCCCAGCACTGACCCTGCGCGGCCCGTGGACGACGTCCATGTGGGCCAGCTCATCGAGGCCGATAACCTCGCGAGGCGCCGCCGGGTGCGTGCCGGATACCCACGCCGCGGGTTCGAATTCCCCAAGGTTCATGGCGTCGAGGGGAGCCGGCAAGCTTTCCCCCGCCGGGTTCATCCAGCCCAGGCCGGCATCGGCCCGGCGCTGACGGATCAGCGAGAACTGCGCGTCGAGTGCTGTCTCCAGCCATATGACGTCGACGCCCGCTGCGGCGGCCGCCGACCGGAGCTGCGAGGCCGTTTCTACTGCAAGGGTCTCTGGCAGATTCGGGGGGATGATGATCCGCAGGCGCGGCCGCCCCAGGCCGGCCGCTTGCCGGGTAAGGCTCACTCCATGATCGATTAGGGACAGGACGGCCCGGGACTCCTCCAGCAGCACGGCGCCGGCTTCGGTCAGCTGCACCCCCTCGCGTCTGCGCTGCGACAACGGCGCGCCAACCATCTCCTCCAGCCGCCAGATCTGCTGGCTTAGCGTCGGCTGCGCGATGTACATACGCTCCGCGGCGTGGGTGAAGGTGCCAGCGTCGGCCACGGCGACGAAGTAGCGCAAGTGCCGCAGCTCGACACCCGGCGGCGCAGCGCCGTGGGAACCGGACGGCAGGATCGATCCTGGCCCGGCTTGCTTCATCCCAGTCACCCGTATCGCCTTGGCCGCGCTAGCGAGCGACGCCAGCTTGCCGTCAAACGGCTGATTAGTGACAGTCTGTCCGGCCTGGAGGTGACGCTCAAGGGCTCCGCAGCACAAAGAACGCGATGACCAAGGTCTCTCCAGCGCAAAGAAAGAAGCCGCCTGGTTCATCCGTAACGGCTGCCGTCGGCCGCTCTGGCTACGCTGCGACGTCCTAGTGCTCGGCTCGGTCGTGCTCGCCACCGTCATGCATGTCATCTCGGGCCTGGAGCTCGCCGGGTGCGTGGCCGGGCAGTCCCGAAGAATTGCCTGGCCCAGGCCCGTTGCTGAGTGGTCCGCCCGGCGCGGTGGCCTGCCATAGCTCTCTGACGATTGTCTGCAGGGCGGCCGCACAGGGAATCGAAAGCAGCGCCGCAACAAAGCCGCCGAAGAAGCCGCCGAGCCAGCTGCCGATCGACGAGCCGACCAGGATGGACACCAGGATGAGCAGCGGCCTGACTTTCACCGTACGGCTCATGACCACCGGATTCAGGACGCGGTTCTCCAGCTGCTGGTAGCCGATGAACGCGGCCGCCGTGACGATGCCCGCGGTGAGCGAGTGGCCGGTGGCGAACAGGACGGTCGGGATACCTGCCAGCGCGCCGCCGATCATGGGCAGGAAGTCGACCAGGGCGACCCACAGCGCCCACAAGAACGGGAACGGCACTCCCACGGCGGCCAGCGTGATGAAGATCACGACGCCGGCGATGAGGGAGGTCAGCAGGTCGCCGAGCACGTAGCCGGTCACCGACTGGTTGATCTCATGGGCCACCCGGGCGTATCGGGCCGCCCGCTCCTCCGACATCAGGCCGAGCAGCCCTCGGCGCATGTTTGGGCCCTCGAGCAGCAGAAGCAGGACAAGCGCGGCGATAGTCGCCAGCGTCGCCACCACTGACACCGCACCCCTGCCGAAGGTCAGGGCGGGCTTCGCCAGGCTCACCCCAAGGCTCTGCAGCTTCGGCGCGTTCCGCGCCGCCCAGGCCTCCAGGTGAAAACGGCGCGCCAGGTGGCCGATCCAGCCGTGGCCGTGCGCCGCGTCCTGCACGTACGAGGGCAGCTGGTGCGCCAGATGGGTCAGCCCATTCACCAGCGGGTAGCCGAACGCCAGCGCCAGGCCCACGAACACCAGGGCCGCCCACACCGTCACAATGGCCACCGCCCAGCCGCGCCGGCGGACCCGCCGTTGCACGGCCACTACCAGCGGGTTCAGGATCACAGCGACGAACCCCGCGACCACCATGACAAGAATGACGTCCCGCAGCCGGTAGAGGAGCTTGGCCGCCAGGTAGGCGAGGGCCACCACGGCGACGGCAGCGATGATCGTGGGCAGCGGCACCCCGCGCGCGGCCGCGGCGACCCGAAGACGCCCGCGCCGAGTGGGCGCAGGAGCCGTGGCGTCACCGGATGCCTGCGTGTGATCCCCTGCCCGGCCAACCTCCATGCTGGAACAGTGCAGCACCAGCGGTGTCGTGGCTAATACTCCAGACCAATGGCGCGATTGATCAAAGCCATTAGCTATCGCTCTATTGGCGACAGATCTTGGCTTGAGGCGCCGGTCTCGCCTTCGATTAAGTCCCACGCACGGCGCCGCGGCACCGAATGCCGCGTGCGGCGGGCGCCCACCCAGCCGAGAGGAATATCGCCCATGTTGAAGTCAGTGTCCAACTCGCTGATCCTGCGCGGCGCGCTCGCCGTCATCGTCGGGATCATCGCCCTCGCCTGGCCGGGGGTGACGATCCTCGCACTGGTCATCCTGTTCGCGATCTACGCGTTCATCGCCGCGAGCATCGAGGCGATGCGCGCGTTCAGCAGCGCCAAGGCGGGACCGGTCATCGGTCACCTGCTGCTCGCGCTGATCGACGTGGCGGCCGGGGTGATCGCCCTGGTCTGGCCAGGGCCCACGGCGCTGGTGCTGGTGCTGATCGTGGCGATCTGGGCGGTCACGGCCGGCATCTTTGAGATCTTCGCGGGTTTCGGCGCCAGAAAGACCGCGGGCACCCGTGCTCTGTTCTTCCTGGCCGGGCTGGTGTCGGTCGCGTTCGGTGTGGTGCTCTTCGCCCATCCTCGCATTGGTGCGTTCGCCCTCGCGCTGCTGTTCGGGCTCTACGCCCTGGTCTACGGGGTCTCGCTGATCACGCAGGGGATTGAAGTGCGCCGGTTCCGGAAGAACCTGCACTCTGTCACGGCCGACGCGGCCTGAGTGCCCAAGTGCGCCGGCGGTCCTGGATGACGGGCTGCCCTGATGCGCGCAGCGAAGCCGGGACTGATCGCTGGCGTTGCAACGTGACGACCATAGCGCGTATGGAGGACAGGGTGACGCTGACCATCAGGCGTGACAGCGAGATATTCGCGGCGGACGGTGGGTGGTTCCACGCGCGCTGGCACTTCTCGTTCGACCATTACCACGATCCTGCCCAGATGGGTGTCGGGCCGCTGCGGGTGTTCAACGATGACCGGATTGTGGCCGGGGCGGACTGGCCGATGCACCCGCACCGGGACATCGAGTCGCTGACCTATGTCGTGGAGGGGCATTTCGAGCACGCTGACTCCCTCGGCAACGGCGGCCGGCTGGAACCCGGCGCCGCGCAGGTGATGACCTTCAGCCATGCCGGCGCGCTGCACTCGGAGCGCAACGGGTCCAAGACCGAGCCGATGCTGTTTATCCAGTTCTGGATCTTGCCGTGCAGGGGCCTGCGGTCGGGGGTGCAGCAGCGCCAGTACACCACCAGCGACCGGGCCGGGCGGTGGCTGCAGATCATGGGCCCGGCCGGTGAGGACGGGCTGGATCTGTCCCAGGACGCCCGGGTGCTGGTGAGCCGCTTGGCTGCGGGCCAGCGGCTGTCGCATGACTTCGGTGAGGGCCGCGGCGGCTATGCCTACCTAATCGCAGGCACCGCCATGCTCGGGGACGAGAAGCTGGACGCGGGTGACGCCGCGAAGGCGCGAGGCCGGCACAACTTGGCCGTTCAGGCTGACGCCGACAGCGAGCTCATCCTCATCGACGTCTCGCTTGACTCCCGGCCGGTGGGCGTCTGGGCGCACAGCTGACTGGTTGATGTCGGCTGCCCACGCTCGGCGGCGCCGTGCGTCGGCGTTCCCCAGCCGTGCCTGGCTGGACCTGCGCGGGATCACCTGCCCCGAGCTGGCAATCCCGGGGCCGTGACCGCTCGCCGCAAGCACCGTTGAAGCATTGGTGCGCGCCGCGGCGACCCCGTAAATCCTTCTCGTCGCGTGCCGGAGGCGGCCAACTCTATAGCGTCGGCCAATATCACGAGAGCCGACGTCGCCTTTGCCGCCGCGAGATTGTGCGGTGGACTGGCTGATGAGCGGCCCGGACGGTCATGCCGAGGGTTCTCGACGGGCCACAGCAGTGACGAATGACGGCGGGCGGAATATGGACACCCCGCAAAATGCGCCGGCCGGTGCGGCATCGCCGCAGCCGCCCGGCGGAGCGTCGCCCCGCCCGAAAGGCGGGCGGCGGCCGGCGATGCGGTGGATCGTGCACGGCGTGATGTTCGTGGGGCTGGCCGTGGGCCTGTTCGGCCTGCTGCCACGGCTTGGCGGAGTGACGCACGAGGCCGCCGACCTGCGGCACGCCCGCCCGGCCTTCGTAGCGGCAGCGGTCGTGGCGCAGGCGGTTTCGCTCGCGTCCTATGCCCTGCATACCGGCGGGTGCTCGCCTCGCTCGGAGCGCGGCTGCGTTTCGGCCTCGCGGCGCGGGTCACGCTGGCCACCTTCCTGGTCAGCCATGTCACCCCGTTCGGATCGGCGACCGGCGCCCTGCTGAACGTGAGCACGCTGGAGAGGGAGGGTATCGCCGCCTCAACGACCGGTGAAGCGATCGGCCTGACCAGCCTGGTGTCCACGACCGCGCTGGTCGCCCTGTTCGGGGCCGGGCTGGTGGCGACCGCCGGCCGGCACCTGTCCCGAAGCTACGTCGCGATCGCAGGCATTGCGCTCACGCTGGTGGTGTTCGCGGCGGCCGCCACGCTCCTGGTGGGCGCCCATCCGGCCATCGCTGAGTGGGCTGGCCGCCGGGTGGCCGTGCTGGCGCGGCGTGTCCGGCCGAGCATCGACCCGGAGAAGGTGGCCCACGCCAGCGGGCGGCTGGTGTCGCTGGCCCGGTCCGCGCTGACCGGGCGGGCGTTCTTCGAAAGTTTCGGGTTCGCCGTGGCCGACCTGCTGTTCGATCTGCTCTCGCTCGATCTGATGTTTCTTGCCTTCGGGTACCAGCCCGGCTTTGGGCCACTGGCGGTCGCCTACGCGGCGGCGAACATCGCCAGCGTCATCCCCATCACGCCCGGTGGCCTGGGCGTAGTAGAAGTGACGCTGGTGGCCATCACTGTCGGTTTCGGCGCGCCGCGAGCAACGGCGGTCCTGGCCATACTCGGCTACCGGGTGGTGAACTACTGGCTCCCGCTGCCTCCTGGTGCCCTGGCCTACCTCCGCCTCCGGCTGACCCCGAACCCGGCTGACAAGGCAAAACCCCCGGCATCGCCTCCTGGATGATCTGAAGGCGGCAGCTGTCCCTTCCACTGGGTATCGGTGCGCTTCGCCGCCGGACGCCCACGACAGCGCAGTGCGACAGGCCCGAAAGGAGGAATACATGCCATGGTCAAAACAGGCTGGTGTCCATCGCGTTCAGTGTTGTGCTGAGTTCCCGCCCCGGCGTGGGCGCGGTCACCCTCGAGGTGGGGGCTGAACTGGGTGCGGGGCGTGGGCGTGTGCCCGGCTCCAGCCGAGGTGCGCGCTCGTCACACAGTCCGCCCGCCGCGGGCCAGGTGGCCGGGCCGGGAGATGACAGGACTGCGCACGCGGACGGCAGCCGGCGCCATCCGGTCGTCTTGGCGGAACAGGAGAGACGGGCCGAGGACCTCCAGCTGCGGATCGCTGATTGGATTACCGCGTTCGCGACATTGACGCTGATCGTGTCGCTGGAAGCGATCTTCCTGTCCACGTTTGTCATGATCGGCCAGAACAGGCAGGCGGCATTCCAGCAGGCCAAGGCGGACCATGACTTCAACGAACAGGAGCTGGAGCTCAAAACCAACACGGAATTGACTCGCCAGATCCACGTGCTCACCACCGAGCTGCACAATCGGGCTGCTGGATAAGCGCGCCCGGCAGCGGCCTTGATCGGGTGCTCGGATCCAGAAAAGGTGACGCCGTACGCGACGGGCCACCCGATGACGAGCGGCCATGACGTGAATCGCGGACTGGCTCGCCGGGGGGGTCGTCACGTCCCTGGCGCTGGTGCGCGGAGCACGACGATGGAGCGGGGGCCGGCGGTGACCTGGCTGCCCGCATGAACCTCGGGCGCTGCGCTCGC
>WNGR01007731.1_pt1 | contig 16120 bp, 18 predicted proteins | sample 5407581 | NCBI WGS metagenome assembly WNGR01 (sample SAMN13153383, study PRJNA577476) | soil metagenome | isolation source: 80 cm soil or saprolite under Garry oak tree replicate 2 | place: USA:California | collected 2016-06-15 | reverse complement strand
GATGTTCGTGTCGGGCCTGGAGCGGCGCCTTCCTCACCAGTTCGGCCGGGTGAACCGGAACAAGGTTCCCGCCAACGCCGTTATCGCCCAGACCGTGATCGCCTCGATCGCGACCGCGGTCATCTATTTCCCGGACCAGACAGCCACCTCGAACTACGCCACCAAGGTCTACCTGGTCCTGCTCGCCGCAATAACGGTGGTGTGGTGCACGTCCATGGTGCTGCTCTTCGCCGACGTGTTCTTGGTCAGGCGTTCGTTCCCCGAGAAATTCAGGGAAGTCCAGCGCACTCCGTGGGCCGTACTGGCCCTGTGCGGGGTCCTGGGTGTTGCCGCTGACGCGGCAGCCGTCGTGCTGCTGTTCTGGGCACCCTGGGCACCTATCTTCACCAGGTCCGGATGGGACCTGGCCGTCGGGACGATCACGGTGGTGTCGATTGCCATCGGGCTGGGCATCTACCTCGTCTCGGAACGAGGCCGCGGGGCGCGCCTGCGCCGGGTGGCATCCCCGGCGGGGACCGGGCTGTCATAAGCCGGTCGCCTCGCTGAGAGGAAACTCCGAGGGTGCTCAGCCCCGGCGCCGCGCAGCCGCGCAGGGATTTGCTCGGGTAAATCTGATCTGCCCTCTTGACGGGGCCGTCTCGGCCGCCTTACGTTTCGTGAAACGTCGTTCGACGATGCCGAACACGTTTCGAGTAAGTCCCCATCTCGCCGAGGGAGGTGAGACGCCCCGGCCGCGGCCGAGGGCGAACCGCATGGCAGCTCCACCCACCACTACGCAAAAGCTCCTGGCCGAGGCGCTCGGCACCGCGTTCCTCGTGTTCGTGGGCGCCGGCTCGGCCGCCGCCACCGGCGTGATCGCGGCCGGGACCAAGGTCGCCTTCTCGATGGCCCAGCTCGGGATGATCTCGTTCGCGTTCATGCTGGTCATCGTCGGCGCCGTGTACGCGATCGGGCACATCTCGGGCGGTCACATCAACCCGGCGGTCACGCTGGCCCTGGCCGTCTCGGGCAAGTTCCCGTGGCGCGAGGTGCCCGGCTACGTCGCGGCCCAGCTGGCCGGCGCGATCGTCGGCGCGGCCGCCATCTTCCTCACCCTGGGCCGGGCCGCCACGGTCGCCGCCGGCGGCGGGGTGACCAGCTACAACGCCGCGTCGATGGGATTTGGCCGGGCGTCGCTGATCGAGGCCATCGGCACGTTCATGCTGGTCTTCGTGATCTTCGGGGTGATCGACCACCGGGCCGTGCCGGGCTGGGCGCCGATGGCCATCGGCTCGGTCGTGTTCGCGATCATCATCATCCTGGGCCCGGCCACCGGCGCGGCCATCAACCCCGCGCGTTACCTGGGCACCGTGTTCATGCAGGGCGGATTCGGCGGCACCGTCTCCTGGGCGCAGGTGCCCGCGTACGTCATCGGCGAGATCGTCGGCGGCGTGCTCGGCGGCCTCGCCTACGTCTTCATCGGCCGGGTGCGCGCCGACGCCGCCATGACCAGCCTCGCGCCCGATGCCGATCCCGTACCCGAGAAGGCCCGGACCTGAAAGCCATGGGAGCAACGTCATGAAGAAGCTCATCAACAGCCCCGAGACGGTCGTCACCGAGGCCCTCGAAGGCGTCGCCGCAGCCCACCCGGCGCTGTTTGTGGACGTGGAGAACAAGGTGATCACCCGGGCCGGAGGGCCCACGCCGGGCAAGGTCGGCCTGGTCTCTGGCGGCGGTTCCGGCCACGAGCCGCTGCACGGCGGCTTCGTCGGCTACGGGATGCTGGACGCCGCCTGCCCGGGCGAGGTCTTCACCTCGCCGGTGCCCGACCAGATGCTCGTCGCGACCCAGGCCGTGAACGGGGGCGCGGGCGTCCTGCACGTGGTGAAGAACTACACGGGCGACGTGCTGAACTTCCAGATGGCCGCCGAGATGGCCGGGGACGAGGGCATCGAGGTCGTCCCGGTCGTGATCAACGACGACGTCGCGGTGGAGGACTCCCTGTACACCGCGGGCCGCCGCGGCACCGGGGCCACCGTGTTCGTGGAGAAGATCGCCGGGGCCCTGGCCGAACAGGGCGCCGACCTGGGCGCCGTGGCCGCGGTGGCGCGCGAGGTGAACGAGCGGAGCCGGTCCTTCGGCGTGGCGCTCAGCTCGTGCGCGGTGCCCGCGGCGGGCAAGCCGACCTTCGAGCTCGGCGAGGCCGAGGCGGAACTGGGCATCGGCATCCACGGCGAGCCCGGCCGGACCCGGGCCGCCCTCACCCCGGCGCGGGAGCTGGCCGCGGTGGCGCTCGACGCCATCCGCGCCGACCTGCCCGTCGGCGGCGACCTGCTGGTCATGGTCAACGGGATGGGCGGCACCCCGCTGATCGAGCTCTACCTGATGTTCAACGAGGTGCGGAAGTACCTCGAGGGGCACAGCGGCCACGTGGTGCGGAACCTGGTCGGCAACTACATCACCAGCCTGGAGATGCAGGGCTTCTCGGTCACGGTGTGCCAGCTCTCCGACACGCTCACCGCGCTATGGGACGCCCCGGTGGACACGCCTGCCCTGCGATGGGGACGCTAGGCGCAGTGATTTCCGCTGTCAGTCAGGGAGCCATCATGGACGCTGAAGTCTTCCGGGCCTGGATCGTGTCGGCCGCCGGGGTCATCGAGGCCAACCGCGACCACCTCACGCAGCTGGACGCGGCGATCGGAGACGCCGACCACGGCATCAACCTGGCCCGCGGCTTCACCGCCGTGCTCGGCGCCCTGGAAGCCCAGGGCGCGAAGACGGCCACGCCCGGGGCGATCCTGACCGTGACGGGCAACACCCTGATCTCCAAGGTCGGCGGCGCGTCCGGGCCGCTGTACGGCATGGCGTTCCGCCGGGCCGGCAAGTCGCTCGGGGACGTCGCCGACGTGGACCTGCCAGCCCTGGCCGCCGCGCTGGAGGCGGCCCTGGCGGGCGTCCAGCAGCTCGGCGCCGCCCGCGAGGGCGACAAGACCATGGTGGACGCGCTGGCCGCGGCGACCAGGGCGTTCAGCAAGGCCATCACGGAGGGGGCGGCACCGGATGACGCCCTGTCCGTGCTGGCCGAAGCCGCCTCGGCCGGAGCCGTCGCGACCGTGTCCATGCAGGCGCTGAAGGGCCGGGCGAGTTACCTGGGCCCGCGCAGCGTCGGCCACGAGGACCCCGGCGCGGTCTCGACCGCGCTCATCCTCGGCGCCCTGCGGGACGCCGCCCGGGCCGGGCGATGACCGCACCCAGCCGCTACCGGGGCCAGCCGGTCTCGGAGGGCACCAGCACCGGGAAGATCTACCTCGGTGACGCGCCCGGCCAGGTCGGAGGGCCCGGCCGGGAGCACGGGAGCCGGGGCGAGAACGAGGTGCGGTCGGCGTTCGCCGCGGTCGCGCGGGAGCGGGCCGCGCTGGCGGCCCGGCTCCGCGAGCGCGGTGAGGACCTCCAGGCCGGCATCGTGGACATCGGCGCGCTGATCGCGGCGGACCCCGCTCTGACCGGGCCGGCCATCGATGCGGTGCGGGCCGGGGCCGACGGCGTCGCGGCCGTCAGCCAGGCCGCCGAGGCCCAGGCCGCCGTGCTCGCCGCGCTGCCCGACCCCGACCTGGCCCAGCGTGCCGGCGATGTCCGCCAGGTGGCGGCGGCCGTGATCGATCAGCTGCGCGGGACCAGCGCGCCTCCGCCGCCTGCGGGCCGGTTCATCCTGGTCCGCCGCGAGGTCGACCCGGCCGACCTCATCCGCCTGGCCGACGCGGGACTCGCCGGCGAGGACCCGGGCGGCTGCGGGCTGGCCGGTGCCGTGTCGGTGGCGGGCGGGGCCAGCTCGCACGCGGCGATCGTCGCGCGCGGCCTCGGGCTGCCCATGCTGGCCGGGGCCGATCCGGCGGTGCTGGCCGCCTCGGCCGGTCACGACGCGATCCTCGACGCCGCCGCGGGTGAGCTGATCGTCGACCCGGACCCGCCCGCGGAGGCCGACCGGATCGAGCCGGGCCAGCAAGCCGGCCGGATCGCGCCGGGCCGGCGGGCCGCGGCCCGGGCCCCGCGGGAGGTCAGGACGGCCGACGGCGAGCCGGTCACGCTGCTGTGCAATGTCGCCTCGGTTGCGGAGACCCGGCTGGGGCTGTCCGGCGGCGCGGCCGGCGTCGGCCTGCTGCGCACCGAGATCCCGTTCACCAGCACACCGGGCTGGCCGTCCGAGGCTGACCATCTGGCGCAGCTGGGCCCGGTGCTGGCCCTGCTCGAAGGGCGGCCCGCGGTCGTCCGGCTGCTCGACTTCTCCGGCGACAAGGTCCCGCCCTTCCTGCGCGACCGCGGCCCGCAGGGCCTGGCCGCTCTGCTCGGTGCCCCGGAGGCGCTCGCGGACCAGCTCCGGGCGATCCTGCGGGCGGGCGTTGGTGCGAGCGCCCGGCTGGCCGTCCTGGTGCCGATGGTCACCTCGGTAGACGAGATCAGCCAGGTCCGCGCCGCGCTGGCCAAGGCCGCCGCGGAGACCGGCGCCGAACCGCCCGAGCTCGGCATCATGATCGAGGTGGCCGCCACCGCCGCCGCGGCCGCCGCGTTCGCGGACGCGGCGGACTTCTTCTCCGTCGGCACCAACGACCTGGCCAGCGAGGTGCTTGGCGTGGACCGGGCCGACCCGGGCAGCCGGCCCGCGCTGGCCGCGGACCCCCGGGTGCTCACGCTGATCGCGAACGTGGTGCGTGCGGCCGGGGCCTCGGGCGTGAAGGTATCGGTCTGCGGCGACGCGGCCGCCGACCCGCTGGTCCTGCCGCTGCTGCTCGGCCTGGGCGTGCGGACGCTGAGCATTGGCGCAGCGCGGGTGCCGCGGGTGGCGGGCTGGATCGCCGCCGCCGACACCGCGGCGGCCGCCCGCGACGCGGCGGAGATCCTCGCCGCGGGGGAGAAGGTGATCAGGTGATGAACGGACACCCGCGGGCCGGCTCAGCTCAGCGCGGATGGCGCTCAGCTCAGCGCGGACAACACGGGGCCGCCGCGCCCCGCGCCCAGGTCGCGGGAGACGGCGCGGGCCACCTCGCCGACCGCGCGGACCAGCTCGTCCCTGGTGCCCGACACCAGCAGCCGGTCGGCCGCGCCGACCACCCCGATCGCGCCGGCCACCACGCCGTCCCGGGCCAGGATCGGCGCCGCGATCCCGGCGTCGCCCACGGTCGCCTCCTGGTCCTCCACCGCGTAGCCGCGCTGCCGGACCTGGGCCAGCGCCCGGCTCAGCGCGTTCCTGGTGGTCTTGGTCCGGCCGGTCAGCGGGACCAGCTCGCCGGCCAGCGCCCGGGTCCGCTGGGCCTCGGGCAGGAACGCCACGATCGCATGGCCGAGCGCGCAGGCGTGCCACGGGACGGCCGCGCCGACCTCGAGGATCTGCACGGTGTTGTCGGGCCGGAACACGTGGTGCAGCACGATGACCCGGGATCCGGACAGGGTGGCCACCCAGACCGCCTCACCGGCCCGCTGCGCCAGCGACTCGGCCCAGCGCAGCGACCTGACCCGCAGGTCGGAGCCGTCCAGGTAGGCGTTGCCCAGCTGGAGCACGCCGGGCCCCAGGCTGTACTTGCCGGTGTCGGGGTCCTGCGCCACCAGTTCGTGCGCCTCCAGGGTGCGCAGCAGGCCGTGCACCGTGGGCTTGGCCAGGCCGACCCGGTCCGCGATCTCGGTCACGCCGAGGCGCGGCGTACCCGAGCCGAGCACGGCGAGGATCTGCGCTGCGCGCTGCACCGACTGGATCATGACACCCTTTCAGCAATGCCGAACAACATTCAGGATAGGCCATGATCGCGCAGCCCATGAGCACCGGCACCGTCGGAATCGTCCTTGTCTCGCACAGCGCCGAACTCGCCGCCGGAGCCGCGCACCTGGCCGCGCAGGTCAGCGGCGGCACGGTGACGATCGTCGCGGCAGGCGGCACCGACGACGACGACCTGGGCACGAGCGCGGCCAAGGTGGCCCGGGGCATCGCCGAGGCCGGGCACGGCGCCGGCGTGGTCGTGCTGCCCGACCTGGGCAGCGCGGTGCTGACGGTGCGGGCGGTGCTGGAGGACTACGGCGAGGCCGGGAGCGTGCTGCTCGCGGACGCGCCGTTCGTCGAGGGCGCGGTGGCCGCCACGGTCACCGCCGCGGCCGGCGGAGACCTCAAAGCGGTCGCCGCCGCTGCTGAGGAGGCGCGTCATGTCCGCAAGCTATGAGCCCGCCAATTGTGAGCCTGCTAATTGTGAGCCCGCAAGCTGTGAGCAGGCCATCGTCCTGGTCGGCGACCTGCACGCCCGCCCGGCCGGGGCGTTCGCGGTGGCGGCCGGGCGGTTCGCCTCGGCGGTTTCTGTCACCGCGGGCGGTCACACCGCCGACGCCAAGAGCGTCCTGGGCGTGATGGGCCTGGGCGCCATCAGTGGCCAGCACGTCACAGTCGCCGCGGCCGGCCCGGACGCCCGTGAGGCCGTGGCCGCCCTCATCGCCATCCTCAGCGAGGCCACCAAGGTCGGCGGCTTAGCAGAAGTAGTATGGGTGTATGGGTGTCGATTGGTGGGCCGATGGGTCGACTGTTAAACTGCACATATGAAGACCACCGTGGAGCTGCCGGACGAACTGTTGCGTGCCGCTCGGCGGACGGCAAGGCGCGAGGGGACGACGGTGAAGTCGCTGCTCGAGGAGGGCCTGCGGCTGGCGCTGGCCCGGCACCTGGACAGCGGCGTGCCCAGCCTGCGCGACGCGAGCGTGGACGGAAACGGCCTGCGGCCCGAGTTCCGCGACGCGAGCTGGGCCGAGATCCGCAACGCGGCCTACGGCGATCGCCTGTGATCGCCGTCGATACGAACGTCTTGGTCTACGCCCACCGCCGTGACTCGGAGTTCCACCGCGCCGCGGCGGCCAAGGTCCGTGAGCTGGCCGAGGCGCGGGCGTCGTGGGCGCTGCCCTGGCCGTGCCTGCACGAATTCTTCTCCGTCGTCACCCATCCCCGCATCTACGACCCGCCCAGCCGCGTCGATCAGGCGCTCAGCCAGATCGACGCCTGGCTGGAGACGGCATCGGCCGTCCTCCTGAGCGAAGGGGAGACGTACTGGCCGCAGCTGCGGGACCTGCTCGCCGACGGGAAGATCAGCGGGCCTGCCGTGCACGATGCCAGGATCGCCGCGCTGTGCCTGACCCACGGCGTGCAGGCGCTGTGGACGGCGGACCGGGACTTCAGCCGCTTCCCCCGGCTGCGCACCGTCAACCCGCTGATCTGACCGGCCGCGGTCAGCGCTTCACCCGGTAGTGGATGAACGTAGCGAACGGGGACTGCCTGACCCAGAGATGCTCGAGGTCGAGCGACTGGGTGAACCCGTCGAACAGCCGCGTCCATTCCGGGCGGCCGGCGAACCGTGAAATTGCACGCGCACCGCCATTTGCTAGGGAAAATCATATTTTTATCCCGAACGTGCTGGGCTGGGAGTCCTGGTAACGCTGTAACGCAATGGTGCTGTCCATTTTCACGGCGGCGCAAATGAGGCAAAGCGGGCACTGTTCCAGTAAGTTATATTTCATCGCACGGGTAGCTCGGATGGGGACGCATGCGCCTACTACTGCGGCGTGCGACGAGGGCCATGGGGCAGCAGCCTGTCTGGATGGTGATCGCTCTCGTGCTGGACGCCGTCATCGCCGTTACGGGGATCCTGATAGGAGGTAGTTTCAACCTGACCGGCCTGCTCGCGGTGGGCCCGCTGCTGGCCTGCGCGCGGTGCAACGGCCGGATGACCGCGCTGGTGGCCGGCTGGGCGCTCGCCCTGTACGCCGTGGTGGCGGTGGTCACCGGTACCACCCGCACCACGCTGGAGGGATACCGCTTCGGCACGGTGGCCGTGGCCGGCGCCCTGGCCACCTTCGCCGCCACGGTCCGCAGCCGCCGGGAGGGCGCGCTCATCACGATCAGCGAGAGAGTCCAGCACGCGATCCTGCGCCCGCTGCCCGCCGAGCTCGGCGGCATGGCCTTCGCCTCGCACTACCAGTCGGCCACCACCCAGGCTCTCGTCGGCGGTGACCTTTATGACATCACGATGACGCAGTTCGGTCCCCGTTTCATCATCGGCGACGTCAAGGGCAAAGGGCTGGACGCGGTCGGCCGGTGCGCCGCCGTCCTGGCCGTCTTCCGCGAGGTGGCGTTCGGCGAGGCCGACCTGGTCGACCTGGCCGCGAGCATGGACGCCAGGCTGGCGCGGGAAATGGAAATAGAGGACTTCGTCACGGTCATCCTGGCCGAATTCGCGCCGGGAGAAGTGCGCATCGTCAACTGCGGGCACCACCCGCCGGTCAAGCTGGCGGCCGGGGCCGGGGGCCTGCAGGTCATGGCCCCGGACGGGTACTCGCCGCCGCTCGGCCTGCATCCGCGCCCGGCCCGGCAGGACATCGAGCTCAAGCCCGGTGACCGGCTGCTGTTCTACACCGACGGCCTGGTCGAGACCAGGGACCGCGCCGGGCGCTTCTTCGACCTGGACCACCGGGTAGCCGCCGCGCTGGCCCTGCCCGACCTGGGCGCCGCGGTCAAGCGGGTGGTCAGGCTCCTGCTCGAGCACTCCGGCGACGGGCTGACCGACGACGTGGCGCTCGTCCTGGCTAGCTCGCGTGACAATGTGACTTAGCAGACATTGCCGCGCGGGCATTTCCCTATCGCGAATGGTGTTGCATCGACCGGTGGCCAGGAAAGCAGAAATGGCCACCCGACGAGCCGCTAAGACCCGCCGATAGGACGGTAGGTGCTGCGCAAAACGCAGCGCAATGGAGGTTCTCAACATTATGAGGCTCAGCTCACGGTTCATTCTCGACAACCTTTTCCTGCTCGCAGCCGCATTCCTCGTCGTCGCCTCGATGACGTGGAGTGCCGGGGTGGCCGGCTGGACCGCGTTCGGCGTGTCGGCCGCCATCACCGTCATCGCCGGCACCAGCGCGGTGCTGACCGCCCGGTCCGGCCGCAAGCTCGGCCACGGCCTGGTCGGCCTGGCCGCCCTGTGGTCGCTCGTCGCGGCCCTGGCTTTCTCGGGCACGCTGCTTACCTGGCTGATCTTCGCGGACGCGCTGGCCGTGGGCGTGCTCGCCCTGGCCGACCTGACCGCGCACGAGGCGACGACCGAGAAGGTCGTCCACCAGCTGGTCGTGCACGACGGGACCACCGCCGAGCAGCGCGCCGCCGCCTGACCCCGCAAAACCTTTCCCGAACCGGACCGCGTGCCTACCCCCGGGCGCGCGGTCCTTTCCTATACCGTGACCCATCGAGGCTAACGTGGACACGTGACAGCAGCTCGGGTGCCCTGGCCGGTCCGCAGGCTGTTCCCGCTGCTCGCCGCCGTGATCATGGCCGCCGCCGGGATGGCGGGCACGATCTGGGGCCCGCGTTTCTACGGCAAGACCGCCTGGGCGCTGCCCGACGACCTGTGGGGCACGCTGATCGCGGCCCAGCGGCTCGCGCACCTGGACCTGGCGGGCCTGTACACCTACCCCACTCAGCTGGTCTCGCTGCCCGGCGCGGCCATCATCCTGGTCCCGGCCATCGCCGTCATCGATCCGGCCGGGCTCCCGCTGACGGTCCCGCATGCCCATGGCGCGTATCCCAGCGTGTGGTTGTTCGCCGGGCCTTACCAGGTAGCCATCTCGGCCGTGGCGCTGTTCGCCGCCGACGCGATCGCCGAACGCCTCGGCGCGACCAGGCCCAAGCGCTTCTGGCTGGCCGCCGCGAGCGCCACCGCGCTGTGGAGCGTCACCGTGCGGTGGGGGCACCCCGAAGACGCCGTGGCTGTGGGGCTGTTCCTGTACGCGATCCTGGCGCTGGCCGATGCCAGGCCCGCCCGGTCGGCGTGGCTGGCGGGAGCGGCCGTGGCCGTGCAGCCGCTCGTGCTGCTCGCGTTCCCGCTTCTCGCCGCGGTCGTCGAGCCCCGGCGGCTACCCGGCTATGTCGCCCGCGCCGCCGCCCCGGGGGCCCTGTTGCTGGCCGCCGCGGCCGCGGCCAACTGGACCGCGACCGTTCACGCCGTCACCAGCCAGCCGAACTACCCGGCGATCGACCATCCCACCCCGTGGATCTACCTCGAGCCTTTGTCCCCGCGCCTAGCCGACGGGCAGGTGGCGGCCGGGCCCGGCCGCATCCTGGCCATCGCGGCGGCCCTTGGCTGCGCGCTGGTGGTGGCGCGCCGCTGGCGGGCCGCCCGGGTCCCCGCGGCCGGGCGGTGGGGACCGGGGGCCCTGACCGAGCTGCTCTGGTGGACCGCGGTCGCGCTGGCGCTCCGGTCGGCGTTCGAGCCGGTGATGGTGTCCTACTACCTGTGGCCGCCGCTGGCGGTGGCGCTCGCCGCCGCCGCGAGCGACTGGTCACGTCTGCTCCCGGTCGGGTGCACCGCCGTGGGGCTCACGTTCTTCTCGCAGGTCCAGTGGCATAACCCGTGGAGCTGGTGGACGCCGATGATCGCCGGGCTAGCCCTGGCCCTGTTCTTCGCCCGGCCCCGGCCCGGCAGACCCTGGTCCCGCGGAACCTGGCCCGCTCCGCAGGTGCTCCCAGAGCCGGGGGAGCAGCTCGCCGCCGACGGCGCGCCATGACGCGATCTCGCCGCCCGACAGCGTGGTGACCGGGTTGGCCCCGGACGCGGCCCCGGATGCGGACAGCGCCGCCAGGTAGACGTCGCAGGCGGCCGCGAGCAGCCACATCCTGGCCACCGCCAGCCCGGGAGCGGCGCCCAGGGTGAGGGCCCCGTTGCCGCGCAGCAGCAGCGCCTCGCCGGCGGGGAGGCAGGATGCCGCCCGTTCGGCCCGATCGGCGGACCTGAGCAGCGCCGCGTCGCCGTACACCGGCACCGATTCGCCCAGCCACGCGGCCTGCCCGTGCACCGGGACCATCACCGTGGCCACGGCCGCGACCGCGAACGCGGCGGCCGGCTGGGCCCGGGCGATCGCCGCCGCGTCCGGCCGGGCCCGGTACAGGGCCAGGTGCGCCCAGGCCTCGGCCGGTGCCCCGGCAGGCAGGGCCCCGTCCCGGGCCGCGAGCGGCACCTCGATCACGCTCGCCGCGGTCACGCCGGCCAGGTCGGCGGCGGGCGTGATCAGCATCGAATCGCCGGCCCGGGCGGACACGTGCCCGAAGGCGGTGACCAGCCCCAGCCGCGCCAGCACGCGGGCCGCCTCGGCGACCTCACCGCGCAGTACCCCGTCCCGAATCACCCCGGGGTTCCCCCTTCCCAGACGGCCGGCCGCGTGTCTAAACTGTATGCAGTTTTTACTGTATGCAGTTTGCCGGCGAAGGGGAAGGCCGTGATCTCAGGACTGCACCACTACGCGCTCGAAGTGCCCGACCTGTCGGTGGCCGAGGGCTTCCTGCAGGACTTCGGCCTGGAGACGGGGGAGAAGGACGGGTCGCTGTGTGCCCCGGCCGCCAGCAAGAGCAGGTCAGGCTGGTGGAAGCCCCGGCCAAGCGGCTGCACCACGTCACCTTCACGCTCAGGCCCGGCACGACCGACGCGGTCCGCGAGGCGCTGGAACGGTCCGGCACACCCGTGATCGAGCCGCCGCCCGGCGCCACCGAGGACGGCCTGTGGCTGCGCGACCCGGACGGTACCGCCGTGCAACTGCTCGACGAACCCCAGGCGCCGGCCCGGCCGGCCGCCGAGGTGCTGGTCAACATGGGCGGCACCCGCCAGCGGTTCGACGTCGCCCAGTGGCGGACGGCCACCGAGGACGTGCTGCCGCGCCGGCTCGGGCACTCTCTGCTGTTCACCGCGCAGCCCGCGCGGATGACGGACTTCTACACCCAGGTGCTCGGGCTGCGGGTCAGCGACACGATCCACCACGACCTGGTGACGTTCCTCAACGCCGGGCCCGGCGACCACCACATCTTCGGTTTCATCTCCAGCACCCACCGCGGCTTCCACCACGCCAGCTTCGAGGTCCCGTCCATCGACGCGATCGCGGTCGGCGCCGACCGGATGCGGGCCAAGGGCCACCAGGCGGGCTGGGGCCTGGGCCGCCACACCATCGGATCGAACTTCTTCCACTACAACCCCGACCCGTGGGGCTCGTGGATCGAGTGGTTCTCCGACATCGACCAGATCGACGACTGCTGGGTGGCCGGCGACTGGGACGTGCCCCCGCACCTGTGGGGCACGCCGCCACCCGAGACCTTCCTCGCCAACTCTGAGCCCACCCCAACGAAGGAGTGAACCGTGAGCCGTGACGTAGCCCCCATCTTCGCCGACATCGACGGCATGAACGCCGGCAAGTTCATCTCGCACCTCACGCCCGACGTGCGGTTCCGCTTCGCCAACATGGACCCGGCCATCGGGCACGCCGCCGTGAAGGAGGGGGTGGAGGGATTCTGGACCACGATCGACGGCCTGACCCACCACATCCTGAAGGTCCACGAGGTCGGCGACACCGTCATCGTGCAGATCGACGTCGAGTACCGCCGCAAGGACGGCAAGTCGGTCACCGTGCCGAACTGCGACGTACTGGTCTTCGACGGCGACCTGGTGCGCGACTGGCAGATCTACATCGACCTGGCCCCGGTCTTCGCCTGATTCAGCCTGATTCATGATTGCGCTGACGGATATCGCCTACGTCAGGTCCGGTGTCGCGGACCTGGACGCCGCGACCCGGTTCGCCACCGAGATCGTCGGCCTGGAGCTGGTGACGCCCACCGAGACAGGCGTCGCGCACCTGCGCGCGGACGGCCGGCACCACTGCCTGGCCCTGGTCGAAGGCCCCTCCGGGGTCATCTCGTCGGGCTTCGCCGTGGCGAACCCGGACGCGCTCGACGCCGCCGAGACCGAGCTCGAGCGGTCCGGCATCAGCGTCCACCGCGGCTCGGCCGCCGAAGCCAGGTCGCGGCGCGTGCGTGAGTTCATCGGCTTCGACGACCCGTTCGGCAATCGTGTCGAGCTGGTCAGCCAGCAGGAAACGGTGGCCAGGCCGGTGGCGTTCAGCCGCGGCGCCGGCATCGCCGAGTTCGGCCACCTCTGCCTGGACGCGCCCGACGTGCACGAGGCCTACCGGTTCTGGAGCACGCGCTTCAATGCCCGGGTCTCCGACTGGCTCGGCGACGCGGCCTGCCTGATGCGGATCGATCCGGTACACCACAAGCTCGCCGTCTTCCGCGGCGACGAGCCGGGCCTGTGCCACATGAACTTCCAGGTGGAGACCATCGACGACGTGTTCAGGAACTGGCACTTCCTGGTCTCCCGCGACGTCGAGATCGAGATGGGCCCGGGACGCCACCCGCAGTCGGGCGCGATCTTCCTGTACTTCCTCGGCCCGGAGGGGTTCACCTACGAGTACTCCTTCGGCGTGCGGCGGATCGAGGACGACGCGGTCTGGGTGCCCCGCACCTTCGACCCGGCCGAACCCGGTTCCATCGACATGTGGCTCGGCCCCACCGCCCGCCCCATCACCCAGCCCCAGCTCCGCTCCGCCACCCCAGCCGAGGCTGCCCGCCACGCTTCCTAAGCCAGCGCAACCCGCCCCGCGGGGGCCTGGCGGTCGACCAGCGCCACCGCGTGCGGAACGGCCGCGGGCTCGTAGCCGGGCGCGCAGTCGGCCAGCACCCGCAGCGCGGTGCGCTCCAGGTGGTGCGCCATCTCGGTCAGCGCGCCCTGCTCGTCGCCAGCGATCAGCGCCTCCAGGATGGCGGCGTGCTCGGCGTCGCCCGCGGTCTGCCAGCTGTTCGGCTCGGACAGCTGGTAGATGCGGATGTAGCGGGTGGTCCGGTCGGCGAAGGCCCGCAGCTGGCGCTGCATCGCCTCGCCGGCCGCCGCCGTGCAGACCCGGTGGTAGTCGGTGTGCGCCCCGAACCACCCGTCGAAGTCGCCGGTCTTGGCGGCCTGGCGCATCGCGGTGAGCATCCGCTTGGCCTCGGCCCGCTCCTTGGCCCCGAAGTGCCCGATCGTCATCGACAGGGCCAGGGTCTCCAGCAGGATCCGGCTCGCGTAGACGTCGTCGAGCTCCTGCGGATCCAGGCCCGCCACCCGGGTCCGCTGGTTCGGCTCGATCTCGACCAGGCCCTCCTCCTGCAGCATGCGCAGCACCTCACGCAGCGGGGTGCGGCTGATGCCGAGCTGCGCGGCCAGGCTTACCTGGGACAGCTTGGTGCCCGGCTTCAGCGTGCCGTCGAGGATGCATTCCCGCAGGTAGGCGTGGACGTGCGGGATGGCCTGCCGGGCTTCGGGCAGGTCGACCTTGCGGATGTCAGGCACCTGCACGACACGAGGCATGGACAGCATTCTCCTCGATACGACCGCAATCGGATGCAGTTCACCAAGCAACAATAACTGCATACAGTTTACCCACTCGCCGCACCCCCCACTCCTGCGCTCCACCCGCCGCGCCCGCACCGGCCACTCGCACGTCCCATTTCATGATCGTGAGCAGTTTTGGGCGCTATTTGTCCCGAACCGCTCACGATCATGAAACGCCCCCGTCGGGCCCCGCGCCAGGCCGCTGGAGCCCCGCCACCCGTCAAACTGCATGCAGTTTCCGGGCGCACCCTCTTGAACCGGGCCACCAAACTGCATACAGTTTGTGGTACCAAGCCACCCCGGCGAGGAGGCAGCGATGGACCGAGTGGGCGTGATCGGCCTGGGCAAGATGGGCCTGCCCATCGCCAGGAACCTGATGGTGCGCGGCTTCCACCTCACCGGCTACCGGCGCAGCGGCTCGCCCGAACTGGCCAAGGAAGGCGGTGACGTCGCCGCCAGCGCGGCCGAGGTCGCCGCGGAGGCAGATGTCATCCTCTCGATCGTCCCCACCGCCGACGACGTCGAGGAGATCATCGCGGGCCCGCACGGCACGCTTACCACCCTCAAGCCGGGCACCATCCACATCGAGATGAGCACCATCGACGTGGACCGCAAGGCGCGCCTGCGCGACCAGGTACAAGCCCGGGGCGGCGACCTGCTCGACTGCCCGATCTCCGGCAGCCCGGGCATGGTGGCCCCCCGCAAAGCCACCACATTCGCCTCGGGTGACAAGCAGAGCGTCGACACCGTGACCGCGGTCCTGGACGCCATCTCCGGACCGTGGATCTACACCGGCGCGTTCGGCACCGGGGCCTGGATGAAGTACGTCGCCAACCTGCTGCTCGCGGTGCACACGGTGGCCGCGGCCGAGGCGATGGCCCTGGCCCGGCGCAGCGGCCTCGACCTGCAGCTCGTCCAGAAGACCCTGGACGACTCCATCGCCAGCTCGGCCATCTGGCGCCAGCGCGGCCCGCTGATGGCCGAACGCACCTGGACTCCCGCCCCGGGCCCGATCAGCACGCTGCACCCGATCCTGGAGCAGATCGAGGAGCACGCAGCCAGCGCGGGCCTGTCCACCTCGGTGTTCGCCGCGGCCAAGGGGGTCTTCGACAAGGCCCTGGCCGACGGCTGGGGCGACCTGGACATCGCCAGCGTGCACGACCAGGTGAACCGATGACCTGGGCGCTGGCCAGCTACACCGGCCGGGCCGGCCCGGGCTTCGGGGTGCTGCGCGAGGACGGCGCGCTCGTAAGGCCGGCCGGCCTCGAGCGCTGGCCGAACAGCATGGACCTGCTAGAGGACTGGCCCGCGGCCGAGGCCGTCCTGCGCGACCTGGACGTGGACAACGCGCCGGTGATCGAGTATGACGCGCTGCTCCCGCCGCTGCGGTGGCCGCGCAAGGTCATCTGCGCCGGGGTGAACTACCGCAAGCACATGCGGGAGATGGGCGGCGAGATCCCGGCGGCCGGCTGGCGGCCGTTCTTCTTCCTCAAGGCCCCCACCACTTCGGTCATCGGCCCCAGGGACCCGATCGTGATCAGCGAGGCCGACCGCGCCAGGTACGACTGGGAGGCCGAACTGGCGGTGGTCATCGGGGTCAAGGGAAAGAACATTGATCCCGAACGGGCCGGGTTTCACGTCGCGGCCTACAGCGTCTGCAACGACATCACGGCGCGCGGCTACCACATGCGCGACGCCGCGCCCGCGGACGCGTTCCGCTACGACTGGTTCGCGGCCAAGTCCGTCGAGGGCTCGCTGCCGCTCGGCCCGGGCCTGACCCCGGCCTTCCTCGTGCCAGACCCGCAGGACCTGCGGCTGCGGCTGTGGGTGAACGGCGAATTGCAGCAGGACGAGTCGACCGCCGACATGGTCTGCCCGGTGGC
>WNGR01004116.1_pt1 | contig 16122 bp, 14 predicted proteins | sample 5407581 | NCBI WGS metagenome assembly WNGR01 (sample SAMN13153383, study PRJNA577476) | soil metagenome | isolation source: 80 cm soil or saprolite under Garry oak tree replicate 2 | place: USA:California | collected 2016-06-15 | reverse complement strand
CCCTGGCCGCCCTGGCCGCCCGTTCGCGCTAATCGTGCAGTACAGGGTCGCGTTGGACGCGTCTACCAGCCGTCCCTCGATCTCCAGCTTCCCGCTGGCGAGCAGGTCGAGCGTGGCCTGCTCGCCGTCATCGTCGTCCGGCGCGGATCGCTTGTGCTCAAGCATGGCCGACGCGGTGACCGTTCTGCCGGGGGCAGATATGCCCGTCGGTGTCCAGCGGCAGGCCGCACAGCGGGCACGGGGGCCGGCCCGCCGCCACGATCCTGGCCGCGCGCTGGGCGAAGGCGCGGGCGGCGCCCGGCGTGATCCGGACCCGCAGCACCCCCGGCCCGTCGGCGGGCAGGTCCTCGGCCAGCGGCTCCACCGGCTCGTCGGATTCCTCCTGCGCCTCGATGACGACCATGCCGCCATCGCCATCCCAGGCCAGGGCGATGGCACCCACCCGGAAGTCCTCAAGCAGCGGGAGGTCGAGCGGCGCGTCGTCCTGCAACCCCGCGGGGGCGGCGGCGGGTACGTCCGGTGACCCGCCGGTGCGCCTGAGCACCTCGTCGAGAAGCTCGTCAAGACGTTCGGCTAGCAGGCTCACCTGGAATTTCTCCAGAACGACGCTGGTCACGCGACCGTTTGAAGTCGCCTGCAGGTAGAAGATCCGCTCTCCTGGCTGACCCACCGCGCCGGCCACGAACCTGTCCGGCGGGTCATAGAAATAGACCGGCATTGTCCTATCCTCGCGTGTCCGCCGACTGCTGGCCACTTGTCGCAGCTGCGCCTGCCGGGATGCTGCTGGCACCGTTCACCATGTCCGCCCGCTCGTCCGGTAGCCCGCCGGGATCCGCTCCGCCCGAGCCGCCGCCGACCGCCCCGTCGCCTTGTGCCGCGTCACTGCGGGCCGCACCGCGACCGTGGGCGTGGCCTTCCTTACGTGGCAGGAGGTCATCCACGCCACCCCCTCTGTCGTTCATCCGGACCAGGAAGGGACGCAGCGGCGTGTACCTGATCACGGTCAGCGAACAGGGATCGGCCTGGATCCGCTGGCACTGGTCGAGATGCAATCCCAGGCTATCTGCGACGATGGCCTTGATGACATCTCCGTGCGAGCAGACGAGATAGGTAGCGTCCGGGCCGAGCCTGACATTCCATCCCCTGACCGCGGCCACCGCCCGGTGCTGCATGTCGGGCATGGACTCACCGTCCGGGCCGGGGAACGTCACTGCGCTCGGGTGAGCCTGCACCACGCGCCAGAGCGGCTCTTGCGCCAGCTTCTTCAGCGGCTTGCCGGTCCAGTCCCCGTAGCGGCACTCGCCCACCCGGTCATCGGTGAGGACCTCCAGGCCATCCCTGGCTGCCGCGATCGCCGCCGCGGTCTGCTGGCAGCGTTCCAGCGGGCTGCTGACGATGGCGTCGAGCGGGAGCGGGATCAGCCGGGCCGCCAGGGCGGCGGCCTGAGCCTGGCCCCGGTCATCGAGCGGTATGCCCGGCATCCATCCGGTCAGCACGTGACCGGTCGTCGCGGTGAGCCCGTGCCGGACCAGTAGAACCGTCGTCACGCCTCCCGACTCTAGCCGGTTCTGCGTCCTTTACCCTTAAGGCCCCATGCCGGCGGGCCCCGGCTCCTCCCCCGCTCCGGGTGACGGGGCGCCGGGTGACGGCTCCGCCGGCGGCTCCGCCGGCGGAGCGTCCTGGATGATGAACGCCATCGAACCGAACTCCACCCGGTCGCCCGCGCGTACCGGGACGGCCTCGCGGATCAGCCAGCCGTTGAGCCGGGTCCCGTTGTGCGATCCCAGGTCGCTGAGCACCCAGCCGCCCTCGCGCCGGACCAGCAGGGCGTGCATCCGGGACACCGACAAGTCGGTCAGGCACAGATCGCAGTCGCGGGTCCGCCCGATGGTGAACCGGACCCCGCTTCCCGGCGGGAAGTACAGCGGAGCCGGGTCGGCGGCGGGCGGCGGCACGGGGCTCACCTGGCCGCGGGGGGCCCAGGGAATTCCCTGCGGCCCCGGCCCGTACGGGGCTCCGGTGATCCGCTGAGTCCCCTGGATGCCCTGGCCCCCGGCCGGATCGGCGTCGCGCGCGGCGGGATCCTCGCCCCGCAGCGCGGCCCGGATCCGGGCCAGCAGCCCGGGGCGGCGCGGTGGCAGGTCGGTGAACAAGCCCGCCAGCTGGCCGCGGTTCCGTGCGTCGAGGGCACTCTGCATGCGGTACATGAAGGTCTCGTGCGACAGGCGGCCCTCGGCGAACTCGTCCCTGAGCTCGCTGACCGCGTGATCACGCTCCGCGTCGGAGGCGCGAAGGAATTCGGGTGTTGTGGGCGTGTCCGCCGTCGACCCTCCCATGAATGGAGTATCGGCATCATCTCGCCCCAGGGCAAGAGGACGGCCCGGGAGCCTAGCGGGCGGACTCGCCGGTGCTGGTCATGGCGGGGGCCTCCGCGTCCGCACCGTCCGGGGTCTGCAACGGGAAATGACATGCAGCCACGTGATCCGGGCCGAAGGAGCGGAGCTTGGGCTCTTCGGCCGCGCAGCGCTCCTGCGCGAACCGGCACCTAGTGCGGAACCTGCACCCGGAGGGCGGGTTCACCGGGCTGGGCAGCTCGCCCTTGATGGCGACGCCCTCCTTGGCCCGCTCCAGAGTCGGGTCGGGCACCGGGATGGTGGCGATCAGGCCTGCCGTGTACGGATGCGCGGCTCGCTCGTAGATGTCCTGGGCAGAGCCCAGCTCGACCAGCTTGCCCAGGTACATGACGCCGATCCGGTCGGCCATGTACTTGACCACCGCGAGATCGTGCGAGATCACCACGTAGGTCAGGCCGTGCGAGGCCTGCAGCCGCTTCATCAGGTTCAGCACCTGCGCCCTGATCGACACGTCAAGCGCGCTGACCGGCTCGTCCGCCACGATGAGCCTCGGGTTCACGGTGAGCGCCCGAGCCAGGCCGATGCGCTGCCGCTGGCCGCCGGAGAATTCATGCGGATAGCGCTCCACCGAGTTCCGCGGCAACCCGACCTCGCCGAGCAGCTCGAAGACACGATCCCGCTGCGCCCGCTTGCTGCCCAGGTGCTGCACGGCGAGCGGCTCTCCGATGATCGTGCCGACCCGCATCCGGGGGTCCAGCGACGAGTGCGGGTCCTGGAACATGAGCTGCAGGTCGCGGCGTTTGCGGCGCAGATCGCCGCCGCGCAGCTTGGACACGTCCTCGCCGTTGAGCGTGATCGCGCCGGAGTTCGGCTTCTCCAGTGCCACGATCATCTTGCCGATGGTGGTCTTGCCGCACCCCGACTCGCCGACCAGGCCGAACGTGGTGCCCGCCGGCACGGCGAAGGAAACATCTGACACGGCGTGGACGGCCGCCACCTTGCGCCGCAGGATCGCGCCAGAGGTGATGGGGAACTCCTTCACCAGATTGCGCAGCTCAAGCAGCGGAACAGTGCCATCCCCATTCGCCGCGGTCACCTCGACCTCGTGCGCGGTCACCTCAAGGCGGCCATCGGCCGTCTGGGCGAGGCCCGCCGCGATCACCACCGGCCGCCCGGACTCCAGCGGCTCGCTGACGGCCGTCTCGGGCGGCGCGGAGACCCCAGAGCGCTCTGAGCTCTCGGACGCGGCCGACCCGGATTCCGCGGCCTGGGACGCCTCAGTGCCGGCCAGCGGGGCGCCGGCCAGCGGGGCATCGGGGAGCGGGGCGTCGGCCACGAATCCTGGCTCGGCCACCTTCGCGGCCAGGCCCGTGCTCGCGGCGTCGGGCCCGCCTTCGCCGACCAGGGCGAGGGTGAGTGGCCCGTCTACCGGGTGCCAGCAGGAGAATTGGTGGTCGAATGTCTTCCCGGCCAGTGACGGCTCCTCGGTACGGCACTTGTCAGTGGCCCGGGAGCACCTGGATGCGAACCGGCAGCCCTGCGGCAGGTGCGCCAGGTCTGGCGGCAGGCCGGGAATCGCGTGCAGGGCCTTCCCGGCGTCCTGGTTGAGGTGGGGAATCGAGGCGAGCAGCGCCTGGGTGTAGGGATGGTGCATCTCGTCGAAGAGCGTGGCCGCCTCGGCGGTTTCCACCACCCGGCCGGCGTACATCACGTTGACCCGGTCGGCGTGCCCCGCGATCACGCCCATGTCGTGCGTGATCAGCAGCATCGCCATGCCCAGCCGGTCTTTCAAGTCCCTGAGCAGGGCGAGGATCTGCGCCTGGATGGTGACGTCGAGTGCCGTGGTCGGCTCGTCGGCGATGAGCAGCTTGGGCTCGCAGGCCAGCGCCATCGCGATCATCACGCGCTGCCGCAGGCCGCCGGACAGCTGGTGCGGGTAGTCTTTCAGCCGTTCCTTAGGCCGGGGCAGGCCCACCAGGCTCAGCACCTCCACCGCCCGGTCGAGGGCTTCCGCCTTCGACGCGTTCCTGTGCAGCCGCACCGGTTCGGCGACCTGGTAGCCGATGGTCTTGGTGGGGTCGAGCGAGGTGAGCGGATCCTGGAAGATCATCGCTACTTCGTTGCCCCGGACCGGCCGCAGTTCCTCGTCTTTCAGGCCGACGAGTTCGCGGCCGTCGAGCTTTATCGAGCCGCCGACGATGGACCCGCCCGGCGGCAGCAACCCTATGATCGACAAGCCGGTCATGGACTTGCCGCAGCCGGATTCCCCGACGATGCCGAGGGTCTCCCCGGCGTCGACACGCAGATCAATGTTGCCGACAGCCTGCACGACCGAGCTGGTGAGCTTGATGTGCGTCGACAGGTTCTGGATGTCAAGGACTGGGGCCATCAGGCCGCTACCTCTCGTTTTCGTGGCTTTGGTCGATCATGCTGCCCTCCCCGCGGACCGCGGCTGTGCGCTACCGGCGTCTCAGCCGCACATCCGTCGCGTCGCGGAGGGCGTCGCCGATGAAGTTGAGAGCCATCACGGTGAGGACGATGCAGGCACCGACTGGGAAGATCAGCCACCAGTAGCCGTCCTGCAGGTACTGGATACCGTCGGAGAGCTCATCACCCCAGTCCACATTGGGGAAGTGCAGGCCGAAGCCAAGGAATCCGACATACGAGACGGCCAGGATCGCGTCCGCGACCTGGAATGTCACGTTGACGATGACGACGCCGAGCGCGTTGGGGAGCAGGTGCCTGCTGATCAGCCGCCAGCGGCTCGCCCCCGCCGTTCGCGCGGCCAGGACGAAGTCGCGTTCCCGGATCGAAAGCACCTCGCCGCGGACCAGCCTGGCCGGCACCTGCCAGGAGAAGGCGCCGATGACCAGGGACAGCGACAGGACCGTGGCGCCGTACTTGACCGCCAGGATGAGCACGACGAATAGGAACGGCACGGAAAGGAATACGTCCACCACGCGCATCAGCGTCGAGTCGAAGATTCCGCCGACCAGCCCGGCGACTGCGCCGTACAGCGCGCCGATCGTGATGGCGACGAACGCGGCGAAGAAGCCGATCTCAAGCGCGGCCTGGCCGCCCTTCATGATCCGGCCAAGATTGTCGAAGCCGTTGCTGTCCGTGCCGAGCAGGTGGCTCCCCGACGGCGGCTGGTTCGCGTCGATGAGGTTGGTGCTCAGCTGGTTGGTGCGATAGATGAGCGGCCCGACGAAGCAGAAGAGCACGAAGAACACGACTATGCCGAAGCCGATCACGGCCAGCCTGTTGCTCATGAACTCGCGCAGCGCGAGGCGCCACCCGCTTTGTACCGCTCCGACTTCGCCGCCCTCGGCGATGGCGTTCCGGCCGCCCAGCGTCGGCAGAGGTTGCATCTCCGGTGCTCCTTCCTGTGGCCTGGCCGGTCAGGCCAGGCGGATGCGCGGATCCGCGACCGTCAGCGCCATGTCTGCGACCAGGTTTCCGACGACGACCAGCACGGCGCCGGCCAGGGTGTAGGCGAGCAGCACCGGATAGTCGGCCTTCCCTAGGCTGTCGAAGAAGAGCAGCCCCAGCCCCTGGTAGTTGAACAATTCCTCGGTGACCAGGTTGCCGGCCAGCAGCAGCGGCAGCGACAGGCCGATCAGCGTCACCATCGGCAGGCTGGCGTTGCGTACCAGGTGCCGCGCCAGCACCAGCCGCTCGGGCAGGCCCTTGGCCCGGGCCACCTTGATGTAGTCCTGCGCGAGCACGTCCATGGAGGAGGACCGCATGTAGCGGGAGTAGGCCGCGACCGATATCAGGGTCAGCGTGGCGATCGGCAGCGTCATCGCATTCCAGTCCCCCATGACGGTGATCAGGGAGGTGGACTGGCTCGCCTCGAAGCTGAAGATCGGGAAGGACAGCGCGAACACCTGGATCAGGATCAGCCCGAGGAAGAACACCGGCATCGAGTACAGGATGAAGGCCGCGCTGGTCGCGATGTTGTCCCCGATGCTGTTGCGCTTGACCGCCTGGAAGATGCCAAGCGGGACCGCGATCACCACCGCGAACAGCAGCGCTATCCCCGACAGGTAGACGCTCCTGGCCACCCGTTCCTGGAACAGCGCCAGCACCGACTGGTTCTCCGCATAGGAGTAGCCGAGGTTGCCGTGCAGCAACTGGTTCATGTAACGCAGGTACTGCACGACCACGGGGTCGTCGTACCCGTTCGCCTTGTTCCAGGAATCGATGGTCGACTGGGGCGCGCGCAGGCCGAGCACGGCCCGGGCAGGCGATGGGTAGATCGCGTGCAGCAGGAGGAAGATAAAGATCGAGACACCGATCACGACCACGATGGAGGTCCCGAGCCGACGTATCAGGTAGCCGATCATCGGTACTGCCCTTCCCTTTGGGGCGGCATGCATGCGTCCGCGCCGGGTCAGCGCTCGGCGTAGCGAGCCGCCAGAGCCGCTGCCCTGGCCTCCGGTGTATCACCGGAGGCCAGGGCAGTCCAGCGCCGCGTGACGGTTACTTGGTGAGGTACCAGAATTCCGGCGTGGCGTAGAACTGGGTCAGGTTCTCAAGCGCCTGCGGCTGCGTCGCCGAGACCTTGGTCTTCCACGCCCAGACAATGTCACGGTTGGGCTGGAACAGCACCGGCTGGTCCGTGGTCAGGAACGCGGCCTCGTTCTTGACCGCGGCCGGGTCGCCGCCGGAGATCGACTCGTTGATCAGCTTGTCGGCCTGCGGGTTGCTGTACTCCCCGATCTGGTTCGAACCGCCCGTGCTGAACAGGCTATACGTGGTCGCGTACGGGTTATTGGTCTCGCCGCCCCAGTCCACCATGGCCCACTTGTTGACGTTCGCCGGCGCGGCGGGGTCGATGTAGTTGGCGATGATGTAGTTGAAGTTGCTGCTCTGCAGCGTGATGTTGATGCCCGCCTTCTTGGCCTGCGAGGCCAGGTCGGTGACTATCCCGGGAACCGTCGATGACTCGGCTCTGTAGATGAGGTTGAACGACAGCTTGGTGCCCGCGGGAATGCCGGCCCCGCACTGGCCGGCGCCGGTGCCAGGCTTGGAGCAGACGTCGGTGCCGCCCTGGTTCACCGTCCAGCCGTTGTTCTGCAGGAGGCTGATCGCGTCCTGCACGCTGAACGGGTACGGGTTGGTCGCCGCATTGGACGGCAGATACGGGCTCCGCGGGTACGCCGGGATCGGCCCGTAGGCCGGCGCGCCGGCGCCGTGATCGACCGCGCTGATGATGCCTTGCTGGTCCGTCAGGTGCGCCATCGCCTGCCGGAAGTACAGCTGCTTGGCGATGCTGCCGAAGTCACCGGTCTTGTCCAGGAAGTTGTAGGCCGCGAAGGTCATGCCGAAGTCCGGGATCCCGAAGTAGGCGTAGCCGGACCGGGCGAGCTGCGGCAACTGCGGCACGTCGTTCTGCGGCACGAAGCCGACGTCGACGCTGCCCGCCTTGATGGCGTTGAATGCCGCCGCCTGCGAGGTGAACGGAATGCCCTGGAAGGAAGACTGCGGCGTCGCGTGCGGGCCGCCGTAGGACGGATTCGGCACCATCGTGAACCCGCCCGTGGTGGCGTTGTACGCCGACAGCTTGTACGGCCCGTCGACGACCTGCCACAGCGGGTTGGTCGCGTACGTGCTGACGCCCTTGGACTGCGCGGTGAGGAAGTTGAAGATCTTCAGCGCGACCGCCGGGTTGGTCCAGTTGGTCACGACCGGGCCAGACGCCGAGGTCTTGGCCCAGGCGTGGGCCGGCATCGGGACGATTGGCCCCTGGGCGAGGAAGTTCAGCGTGAACCAGGAGGGGTTGACCGCCTTCTTGAGGTTGAGCACCAGGGTGGACGGGTCCGGCTCCGAGGTGCTCACCAGGGTGTCAGGGAACTGGCCCGGGACGTAGCTCACCCAGTTCGACGGGGCCGCCTTGAGCCCGGCCTTGATCAGGTCGATGTTGAAGAGGATGTCGTCCGCGGTGATCGGCTTGCCGTCCGACCACTTCCAGCCCTTGAGGGTGACCGTCACCGTCTTGCCGCCGTTGGAGTAGACCGGCGCGTTGGCCAGGCTCATCGACGGGGTCAGCTCGGCCGAGGCGCCGTTCACGGTCCAGTACAGCGGCCGCCACATCATCCACTCGAAGGTGAAGACGTTGTAGACCGAGTTCGTGGCGGAAGTCGGGATGGGGAGGATCCAGTTAGGAACGGCACCGGGCTGCTCTGCCCACGTGATCGTGGCTGCCTTCCCCGAGGCCGTCCCCGCGGCAGGTATCGACCCGATCCCGCCGGGAACCGTGACCTTACCAGCGGTGTTGTTGCCACCGCTGCTGGTGCTGCCACTGCTGCAGGCGGCAAGCGCGGTGATGCTCGCCACCGCGAGGGCGAGGCCGGCGACTTTCCTGTTGCGGAGCTTTATCATCGGCCCTCCCTCCTTGCGCTGTCCGCGCCTGTGATCCGTTCTAGGGTCATCAGCTTGTCGCCCTTCTCTCGCTGGTTGCCGGTGATCCGCTCCGCACCGTCGCGGGGCACTGGGTCGCAGTACCCTCAACTCGATTACGGCCCGTCTCCCCGGCACATCCGGGCCGGCTCATACTGAGCCGACCGGTGAGCTACCGGTGTTATGAGTTAGCGGAAGCGTAAGTTCCATATTGCATCGATCTCTCGCCGATAATGTCACAACTTGCCATCAATCCCCTGACGGGGGCGTCTCATCGTGTCACGACTAGCATCCGGAGATTTCCGGATCCAGCCTCACATGTTAACTTCCGCCCCAACGATCCCACAGGCCCTGATGCCGTGAAGGCTTGCCGCCGGACAGCCATCTCGCCGCAGAATCTCCGCCCACGGCGGTCGACAGCACCAAGAACATGACCGGGCCAGCTCCTCGCACTACCCCGGTACCACCGGTGCTACGCCCCAGGCCAGCGACTACTAAGCGTAACTCTTTAGCGGTGCGTAGACAAACCGCTACCCTACGCGGTCACGACGGCCCGGAATTAGCGGCCGGCGCGGCCCTGCAGAGGTGTTGCCTGGTGAAATACCAGCTCTTCTAGGCCCGTCAAATCAATAGCCGTGAATAACAAATTAGCCATCAATGCATAACGCATCGAAAACGACGGCCCGGTTTAGGGGTTACCTGAAGATGACGGTGCGGCGGCCGTGGAGCAGGACGCGGTGCTCGGCGTGCCAGCGCACCGCGCGGGCGAGCGCGACGCGCTCGGCGTCGCGGCCGATGGCCGCGAGGTCCTCGGGACTGTCCGAGTGGTCGACCCGGGCGACTTCCTGCTCGATGATCGGCCCCTCGTCCAGGTCGGCCGTCACGTAGTGCGCGGTCGCGCCGATCAGCTTCACGCCGTGCGCGTGTGCCTGGTGATAGGGCCGCGATCCCTTGAAGCTAGGCAGGAAGGAATGGTGGATGTTGATGATGCGGCCGGCCATCTTGGCGCATAGTTCGGGCGACAGGATGCGCATGTAGCGGGCCAGCACCACGAAATCGATGCCGAGCTCGCTGACCAGGTCGAGCACGCGGCCCTCGGACCGCTGCGCGGCCAGCGGGTCGGCCGGGCCAGGGCCAGCCGGGCCCGTGCTAGCAGGGCCAGGGCCGGCCGGCACGTGCTCGAACGGCACGCCGTGCGCCGCGGCGAGCGGCGCCAGGTCGGGATGGTTGCCGACCACCAGCGGGACGTCGATGCGGAGCGACTCGGCCGCACGCCGGTACAGCAGGTCGTTCAGGCAGTGCCCGGCCTTGGACACCATGATCAGCACCCGCGGCTGGACGGCGGTGTCGTGCAGTTCCCACTCCATGCCGAACTCGGCCGCTACCGGGATGAAGCCGCCGTGCAGGGACTCATAAGCCACCGCCGCGCCGGGCACCGTCTCGACGTGGACCCGCATGAAGAACCGCCCGGCGATGCGGTCCCCGAACTGCTGGCTGTCGAGGACGTTGCAGCCGGCCTGGTGCAGGTAGGCCGCGACCGCGTGCACGATCCCGACCCGGTCCGGGCAGGAAAGGGTGAGCACGTACTCGGTGCTGGCCTTGCCGCCTGCGGCGGCGGGCATCACGCCCCCACGGCGTGCACGCCGCCGTCCACGTGCACGATCTCGCCGGTGGTGGCGGGGAACCAGTCGGAAAGCAGTGCCACGCAGGCCCGCGCGGTCGGCTCCGGGTTCGTGATGTCCCAGCCGAGTGGCGCCCGGGTCCCCCAGACGCCCTCGAACCGGTCGAAGCCGGGGATCGACTTCGCGGCCATGGTGCGCAGCGGCCCGGCCGCGACCAGATTCACCCGCACCCCCTTCTCCCCCAGGTCGCGGGCCAGGTACCTGGCGCAGGACTCGAGCGCGGCCTTGGCCACGCCCATCCAGTCGTAGCCGGGCCAGGCCACGCTCGCGTCGAAGTCGAGGCCCACCACCGACCCGCCGCCGCCCATCAGCGGCAGCGCCGCCATCGTGATCGCCTTCAGCGAGTACGCGGAGACCTGCACCGCGGTCGCCACGTCCGGCCACCTGGTATTCAGGAAATTCCCGCCGAGCGCCTCCTCCGGGTTCGCGTACGCGATCGCGTGCAGCACCCCGTCCAGGCCATCAACGTGCTCCGACACCCGGCTGGCCAGCGAGGCCAGGTGATCCTCGCTGGTCACGTCGAGCTCGAGCACCGGCGGTGGCGCGGGCAGCCGCCTGGCGATGCGCTCCACCAGGCTGAGCCGCCCGAAGCCGGTCAGCACCACGGTCGCACCCTCGGCTTGCGCGACCCGCGCCACATGAAACGCGATCGAGGCATCCGTGATGACCCCGGTGACCAGGATCCGCTTACCCGCCAGGATTCCCATCACAGCCTCACCTCCATGGTGAACAGCACGCTCTTCACTCTGCCCTGCCGGGCACCGTTAGTTACATGGCTCGCAGCGGGCAGGTTCCGCGCGTCAGCTTGTGGCCTCTCGACAAATAGGCTCAGTGGCCCATCCCGAGCCCGCCGTCGACCGGGATGACGGCACCGGTGATGTAGTCGGCATCCGGGCCGGCCAGGAACGTGACCGCCGCGGCCACCTCGGCCGCGACGGCGTACCGGCCGAGCGGCACGGCCGCCTTGATCGCGGCCTTCCTCTCCTCGGACAGGTTGGCCGTCATGTCGCTGTCCACGAACCCCGGCGCCACGACGTTGGAGGTGATGCCGCGCGAGCCGAGCTCGCGTGCCAGCGACCGCGCCAGGCCGACCAGCCCGGCCTTGGACGAGGCGTAGTTCGCCTGGCCGGCCGAGCCGTACATGCCGACGACGGAGGAGATGAAGATGAGGCGCCCGTGGCGCATTTTCATCATGCCGCGCACCGCCCGCCTGGCCACCCGGTACGCGCCGACCAGGTTGGTGTCGAGCACCTCGGCGAAGTCGTCCTCGCTCATCAGCGCGAGCAGCGTGTCGCGGGTCACGCCCGCGTTGGCGACCAGCACCTCCACCGGCCCCTGGTCCGCTTCCACCGACGTGAACGCGGCGTCGACGGACGCCGCGTCGCGCACGTCGCACCGGACGACCGCCAGCCCGTCCACCGGGTCACCCGAACGGGAGGTCACGGTGACACTGTCGCCGTCGGCCGCGAACCGCCGCGCGATGGCCAGCCCGATACCGCGGTTCCCGCCGGTCACAAGCACGGAACGCCCCACGCTGGCCTCTCTTTCCACAGGTCCGGCTACCCATCCTTCCACGCCTCCGGCGCCCGCGGATCCTTCCACGGGTCCTTCCACGGATCCGGCCTTTCCACGGACCCGACGCCCCGGCTTCCACGGGTCCGGCGCCTAGTGGCCTGGGGGGACTTGTCCCCCCCCAGGGGGTATGGGGGGCGGGTAGCCCCCCATGAATCGGGGGGGTCTTGGGGGGTCGTCCCCCCGGGCTAGCACCGCTATACTCACGCCGCGTGAACGATCATCAGTCCAGGATCGACCCGGAATTCACCGCCCGGCCGCTGCGCGAACTGGCGGACGCGGCGCTCACGCAAGCCAGCAGCCTCGGCGCCCAGCACGCTGACTTCCGCGCCGAACGCATCAGGGGCCAGCAGATCGGCCTGTCCGACGGGCGCCCGCAGACGCTGTTCGACGCCGACGACACCGGTCTGGCCGTCCGGGTGATCGTGGACGGGACCTGGGGCTTCGCGGCGGCCGTCGACCTCACCGCGGACGCTGCGGCGCAGGCGGCGCGGCAGGCTGTCGAGGTTGCCCGGGTGGCCGCGGCGATGAACACCGAGCCGATCGAGCTGGCCCCCGAACCCGCCTACGGCGAGGTGACCTGGGTGTCGGCCTACGACGTCGACCCGTTCACGATCAGCGTGGCGGACAAGGTGGACCTGCTGGCCCGGTGGAGCCGCGACCTGCTCGCGCATCCTGCCGTCAGTCACGTCGACGCCGCACTGCAGCAGATCAGGGAGTGCAAGTTCTACTCCGACGGCGCCACTACGGCGACCCAGCAGCGAGTCCGGCTGCACCCGGCGCTCACCGCCGTCGCCGTGTCCGACGACGGCAGGTTCGACACCATGCGGACGCTGGCCCCGCCGGCCGGCCGGGGCTATGAGTTCCTCACCGGCACCGGCTGGGACTTTGCCGCCGAGCTGGCCGAGCTACCCGAGCTGCTCGCGGCCAAGCTGCGCGCCCCCTCGGTGGAGCCGGGCCACTACGACCTGGTCATCGATCCGTCCAACCTCTGGCTCACCATCCACGAGTCGATCGGGCACGCCACCGAGCTCGACCGGGCGCTGGGCTACGAGGCGGCCTACGCCGGCACATCGTTCGCCACCCCGGACAAGCTCGGCAGCCTGCAGTACGGGTCGGATGTCATGCACGTCACCGGCGACCGCACCGCCGAGCACGGCCTGGCCACCATCGGCTACGACGACGAGGGCGTGGCCGGGCAGTCCTGGGACCTGATCAGCGGCGGCGTCCTGGCCGGCTATCAGCTGGACCGGCGGATGGCGCAGCTCATGGGCTTCGGCCGGTCGAACGGCTGCGCGTTCTCCGACGGTCCTGGCCACATGCCGCTGCAGCGGATGGCCAACGTGTCGCTGCAGCCCGCGGCGGGCGGCCCGTCCACCGCGGACCTCATCGCCGGGGTCGAGAACGGGATCTACATCCTCGGCGACAAGAGCTGGTCGATTGACATGCAGCGGTACAACTTCCAGTTCACCGGCCAGCGCTTCTTCAAGATCTCCAGCGGGCGGCTGGACGGCCAGCTGCGCGACGTGGCCTACCAGGCCACCACCACCGACTTCTGGGGCTCGATGGAGGCCGTCGGCGGGCCGCAGACCTACGTGCTCGGCGGCGCGTTCAACTGCGGCAAGGGCCAGCCCGGCCAGGTCGCCCCGGTCAGCCACGGCTGCCCGGCGGCCCTCATGCGCGGCGTGCGGATACTCAACACGGCGGAAGAGGGGGCCTCATGAGCGAGCCGAAGGGGCTCTCGCCCCAGGAGACCGTCGAGCGCGCGCTGGCCGCGGCCCGGTCCGACGACTGCGTGGTGATCGCCGAGGAGACCTCGGCCGCCAACCTGCGCTGGGCCGGCAACACGCTCACCACCAACGGCGTGGCACGCTCCCGCCAGGTCACCGTCATCGCCATCGACCGGCGCGGTTCCCTGGACGGTGACGCCGCGGTCGGCGTGGTGTCCCGGGCCGGCGTCCGGCCCGACCAGATCGAGGACGTGGTCCGCGAGGCCGAGCACGCGGCCGCCGAGGCCGCCCCCGCCGAGGACGCGGCTGAGCTGGCCGGGGCGGAACAACCCGGTCCGTTCGGGATTAATGACGGGGAGCCCGGCTGGGACTCGCCAGCGGGCCTCACCGAGATCGGCGTGCTGCGCGACTTCGCGGCCGCGCTAGGCGAGACGCTGCGGGCGGCCGAGGCCGTCGGCCGGAAGCTGTACGGGTTCGCCGAGCACCAGATGGAAAGCACCTTCCTCGGCACCTCGGCCGGGTTGCGGCGGCGGTATGACCAGCCGACCGGGCGGGTGGAGCTGAACGCGAAATCCGCCGACATGGCCCGTTCGGCCTGGTCGGGCGTGGCCACCCGTGACTTCACCGACGTGGACATCGCCGGGCTGGACAGCGGGCTGGCCGAGCGCCTGGACTGGGCCAAGCGCACCGTGCCGCTGCCCGCCGGGCGGTACGAGACGCTGCTCCCGCCCACCGCGGTGTCCGACCTGCTCATCTACTTGTACTGGTCGGCCGGGGCGAAGGCGGCGGCGGAAGGGCGCACGGTGTTCAGCCGGCCCGGCGGCGGGACGCGGATCGGCGAGCGGCTGTCCACGCAGCCGGTGACGCTGGCCAGCGATCCGCGGGCACCGGGGCTGGCCTGCGCGCCGTTCGTCGTCGCGCACGCGTCCGGGCCTGACTCCTCGGCGTTCGACAACGGCCTCCCGATGCACGCGACCTCGTGGATCAGCGACGGCTCGCTGGCCGCCCTGGTCTCCTCGCGGCACTCGGCCGCGATGGCCGGGGTGCCGGTCACGCCGGCCATCGGCAACCTGACCTTCGCCACCTCGGCGGCGGGCGCACCGGCGCTCGAGCAGATGATCGCCTCAACCGGGCGCGGGCTGCTGCTTACCTGCCTGTGGTACATCCGCGAGGTGGACCCGCAGACCCTGCTGCTCACCGGGCTCACCAGGGACGGGGTCTACCTGGTGGAGAACGGCGAGGTCACGGGGGCGGTGAACAACTTCAGGTTCAACGAGTCGCCGGTCGGCATGCTCGGGCGCCTGCTCGAGGTGGGCGCCACCGGGCCGACGCTGCCGCGCGAGTGGGGCGACTACTTCAACCGGGCCGCGATGCCGCCGGTGCGGGTGGAGGGCTTCAACATGTCCTCGGTGAGCCAGGCCAGCTGAATCCCCCGGGCGGGGGAGGCCGGGTTTGGCGCCTGGGCATACCGTGGGAACGTGAGGATGGGCCATCCGAGCCGACGTGCGCCGGTGCACATGGTGACGCAGGCGCGCCGGTCGCTGTCTGACGACATCGCCTACCGGCAGCGCAGGTACCTGCTGATGATGGGCATCCGCTCGGTCTGCTTCGTAATAGCAGTGGTCCTGTTCATCAATCACTTCGGCTGGCTCACCGCGATACCGGCGGTCGGCGCCATCCTCATTCCATGTACGATTCATATCGATGCTCTGGTCCCCCGTCGGAGCATCACTGCCGGCGTTCCGGGCCCCCGTCGGAACGCCGATGATCGCGACGCCGGGTGGTTTGCCCCCGTAGCCACCCGGCGTCGCCCTATGCTCGGGGCCTTCTGGCCCCTCGCCGGGGCTCACAGTGCCTCCCCGGGAGGACGCCCCCGGGCCCCGCGCGGGCCCCTCGGGATTGGGGTACTCGCCGTGGGCCTTCTTCTCTCGCTGTGCGGGTGCTCTGGGTTCTCTCGGCCCGGCTGCAGGGTTTCTTCTCAGGGGTGCGCATCCGGTGCCGACCGGGCTCCGCCCTCGGCGGGGCGGGGCCCGCCCCGGCGATCGGGGCTGGGTGGTTGCACCGGCCGCACCAGGGATGACCGCGGTGCGGAAGATCGTCGGCGGTGCGGGCCAAGATCGGCGGAAGGGTGCGCAAAGATCTTGAGGCCGGTGCCGAGGATCGGGCCGCGGGGCCGGCGGCATGGTGCCGGATGGCGGTGGAGAGGGCCGGAGGATCACGTGGGCTCTCGGGGCTGCCCGGGGGCTCCGGGGAGCTCCCGGGGATTCCGGGGGGCGGAGCGGTGCGGGGCGCGCGCGGGGACCCGCGGCCGCTCGGACGGGGCGAGGACCAGGCGGCCTTGCGCAACAGCTGCGATATAGGCCGCGCGTTGGGGTTTGG
>WNGR01003934.1_pt1 | contig 16123 bp, 16 predicted proteins | sample 5407581 | NCBI WGS metagenome assembly WNGR01 (sample SAMN13153383, study PRJNA577476) | soil metagenome | isolation source: 80 cm soil or saprolite under Garry oak tree replicate 2 | place: USA:California | collected 2016-06-15 | reverse complement strand
ACGACCTGTGGCACGCGCTCAGGCCCTGTGTGCCCGGAGCTCACGCGCCAGCCTCCGCGCCTCGCGCATGGGCTCGGGCCAGCGCGCGAGGGCGCAGCTTCCCAGGACCACCTCCGCCGCTACCTCCGCGGTCGTGCGCCAGGCGGCGTGGGCGACGACGGGCTTTGACCCGGTGCGGGTGCGGACTCGATAGGCGACCACCTCACCCGCTATCTCGAGCGGAGCATGCGAACTCCACGCCTGCGCTGGCTCGTCACCGGTCGCGAGCAGCGGATCTTCCGTGACGCCCACCGTTGGCAAGTCGAGAACCGCGCCGAGGTGCAGCGCCAGGCCTGCCCGCCGGGGGTGATCCCTTCCGGCCGCGGCGACCAGGAGGACATCGGGCCTGCGCACGACGTCTCGCATGACTCGGTGCAAGATCGGCCCCTCGCGGAGAGCGAGCCGCCCTGGCTCGAAGGGCACGAGCGTCCGCATCGAACACGTGGCGGTTGCGACGATGTCCTCGCCCTCCATCACGACGGCGGCCGCCCAGCCGACGGCGTCGCGTCCCGATCGCCCGAACACCACCGAGGAGGCGCCGACACGCAGCAGCCGCCCCGGTGTTACCCAGGGGTTCACTTGGAGGACCGCAAGCCGGTTCTGCTCGCGTTCCAGGTCCTCCGCTGTGGTCGGCCAATCCATCGAAGGGCCCACCCCACGTCAGTCGTCCGCGACCGGCACGAGCACCGCGCGCCCCCGCGCCTCGCCGACGCGCGCGAGCGCCGAGGGGCCCACGCCCTCGACGCAGACGGACGCGGCCGCGGCGCCGAGTCGGGCCGCATCCGGCGGCTCCGCGCCGCCCGCGAGCGCGAGGAAGAAGGCTGCCGAGAACACGTCCCCTGCGCCGGTGGGGTCGACCTCGCGCGCCGGATGAACCCCTACCCTCCACGTTCGGGCGCGCACGATCACCTCACAGCCACGCCGACCATGCGTGAACGCGACCACCGGGATGTGGCGGGCGAGCCGGCCGACGAGGTCCCCCTGCCCCGGGACGTCGTCCTCGCCCAGGACCGCCGCGTCGATGCCGGCGAGCTCCTCGGACGTCGGATCCCAGCGCGGCTGCGATACGCTCCCGTCCGGCTCGAGGCGACGCACCCAGCCCTGCACGCCCAAGCCGGAGAACCGCGCCCGTACGGCTCGGCGGAACGCGGCGAGGTCGACCTCCGCCAGGATGGGCGCGAGGTGCAGCACGTCGGCCCCGCGCCAGGCCGACGGGATGCGCGCCGGCTCGAGCGGCGGCGCCACCGCGAGCACGCGCTGTGAGCGGAGCCCGTCCGCGCTGCAGGCGTTCTCGAAGGTGGTGGTCCGGGGCGCCGGCTCGAACGCCACCTCGGCGGTCCCGAGGGCATCACGCGGGAACTCGGGCCCAGCCGCGCTCACGACGCGCACCCGTGCGCCGAGCCCGGCGTAGGCGAGCGCGCAGTAGGTCACGGCGCCGCCTGGCACGAAGCCCGTTCCGTGGCGGTCGAGCGTCACGTGGCCGGCGAGCAGGACGGAAGTTGCGGCGGTCATCGGTGGCAAGCGGCGGTTGACGTCCTCCGAAGACATATCACCGCGGAGGACGAGCAAGCTCGTGGCATATTCTGCAGCTCGTGGCTCTTCGCTCGCCAGACCTGATCGCGCTGCCGCGCGTCGCCGAGTACCTCGCGCGCCTGCCAGCAGGGGTCGCCTCGTATCCTCAGTGCGTCGTGAAGGCAGCGCTGCTCCGGCGCACAGTGGCGCGTGTAGACACGGCTTCATCGACTCGCTTGACGAGGCAGGGAGACCTTCATGCGAATGCTGCGGTCACATGATGTTGCTGTTGCGGGTCTGGCGGTGCTCGTCCTCGGCGCTTGCGGGAAGTCGTCGCAAGGCGCGGCGCCTGTCGCATCGGCCCACACCTCTGCGGAGCCCGAGGTCGTGAGCAAGGCCAAGCGCCTGGGAGCGAAGCCGAGCGAAGGCGGAACCCTTCTCGAACAGCTTCTACCGTGCATGATCGGTGCGCCTTGGGACAGCACGGCAGCGAAGCTGAAGGCGCGCGGCTGCGAGCAGGAATCGGATCAGGGCATCGAGCAGATCACCTGCGCTGCGCGGCTCGACCTGGCGGCCCTCGAGGTGGACCGAGTGACATGCCAGTCCTGGGCAGGTCAGACCGTCAATCGCATCGTGGTTGGAACACATTTCGACTCTTCGAGGACACCTCCGCCCTGCGACCACATGTTCGGCGAGATCCGAGCGCTGGTTGCGGGGGCTCGCGTCGCGAAGGAAGAGACTCAGCGCTCCGAGATCGCCCACGGCGTCATCAACTACATGGAGCTCGACGCATTCAACGACCGACGCATCGGCGTCACCTGCTCGCCGTTGCTCCAGCGCTCGCTCTTCATCGAGGACCCCTGGCTCAACGTCAGGTGCCGCGAGACCACGACCGAGTACACCGTGTCGTCGAGTCACATGTCCGCGATCAGCTCTGGTGCGGCCATGGACAAGCTGGAGCGTGCAAAGCAGAAGCGTCACGTCACGAGAAAAGAGATTGCCGACAACACCCGCTCTCTCCTGCGCAATTGCGTCCAGACTGCTTCCGGTAACGTCTCGAGCATCACCGCCGGAGGGCGGGCACGGTTGAAGGCATGGGGCGACGCGGTGCTCGCGCCCGGCTGGACCGAGAAGGCGCTCGAGATCGAGGCCAAGAAGCCGACGGAGGACTAGGGACCGGCAGGTCGGGAAGCCGTAGCGCCGGGGGCAGCGCGTGGGTACGTAACCGGAGCCGTTGCGCGCGCACCGGACGGCGCGTCGACGAGGAGGACACGTGAGCTCTGCGACCTTCACGCGTAGAGGATTTCTGGAGACGGGCGCGGCCGCCCTCGGCGTGGCAGTCATCGAAGCCATTCCCGCGCTGGGGCGCGCCGCGGAGCCGAGTGGACAGCCAGCGCGAGCAGCCGGCACGTTCCTCCTCGGAGGAGATCTCGCGGTCCGGCGCATGGGTTTCGGCGCCATGCGCGTCACGGGCCCAGGCATCTGGGGAGACCCACCCGACCCGGCGGGAGCGCGCAAGCTCTTGCGCCGCACGGTCGATCTCGGCGTGAATCTCCTCGACACGTCCGACGCGTACGGCCCGGAGGTGAGCGAGCGGCTCATCTGCGAGGCGCTGCACCCCTACCCCAAGGATCTGGTCATCGCCACGAAGGGCGGTCTCACTCGGCCGTCGCGGGAGCGCTGGGATCACGACGCTCGCCCGCAGCACCTTCGCCAGGCATGCGAAGCGAGCCTGCGCCGCCTGCGGCTCGAGCGCATCGACGTCTACCAGCTCCACGCTCCCGATCCGAAGGTGCCGCTGGCGGACTCCATGGGCGAGCTCGGGCGGCTGCAGCGCGAGGGCAAGATTCGCCACGTCGGGGTCTCTAACGTCTCGGTCGACGAGCTGCGGCTGGCGAGGAGCATCGTCAAGGTGGTCTCTGTCCAGAACCGGTACAACGTCGGGGACAGGCGGTCCGAGGACGTCCTGGGCGTCTGCGCTGTCGAAGGCATCGCGTTCCTTCCCTGGGCGCCCCTGGCCGGCCGCGAGCGCGAGGCGAGCAGGTCCGGATCGGTCGAGGTGCTCGGGCAGCTCGCGCGGCAGCGCGGAATCACGGAGACCCAAGCCGCGCTCGCCTGGCTGCTGGCGCGCTCGCCTGTGCTCTTGCCTATCCCTGGGACGAGCTCGATGGCGCACCTCGAGGAGAACGTCGCCGCCACGGGGTTGCGTCTCACTCCGGAGGAGCTGAAGCGGATCGGATGAGCCGTCGCGCGAGTGCTGCCTACACCGAGCCTGCAAGAAGCGACCATCCGGTGTAGAATCAAGGTCGTTGCGTAGTCACCCGGCGGCCTCGTTCTGAGAGGCCGTTTTATTTTTCCTAGTACTTTCAGGGAGTTGAATGAGCGAAAAGGAAGCTGGAATCGAAGTGCAGGGCAAGGTGGAAGAGTCGAGCGGCGGCATGTACCGCGTCAAGATCGATCAGGGCCCCATTGTCCTGGCGTATCCATCCGGAAAGATGAAGAGATTCCACATCCGCATCATCACGGGCGACCGGGTGAAGGTGGAGCTCTCGCCGTACGACCTGACCCGCGGCCGAATCACGTACCGCGACAAGTAGGCTCACCGACCCGGGCAAAGCGCGCTCGATCGAACGCGCACCGCTCACCCTTGCTTGCCGTTCTCCCCGGCTCGGACCTCGACGAGGCCCAGTCTCGCTGCAGCGTCGGCGCGTTCCTCGAGGTCGCTGAGGAGCCCCTGGTCGGAGAGATCGAGGGGGTGCGAGTGCTTCCAGTCGTGGTGCACGATCCTCTCGAGCTGCTCCACCACGTCGTCATCGCGCACGTCGATCGCGAGCTCGCGGCGGCCGTCAAGGCTGCCGGGCGCCAGGTTGATCGAACCCACCAAGGCGCCGACGCCGTCGGCCAGCAGCATCTTGGCGTGAAGCTTCAGGTGCTTGAGCTTGTGAACCTTGATCCCCACGTCGTTCAGGATTCGTAGCCCGCCGACGCCCTCGACCAGCTTGTCCAACTTGAGCGTGTGCGGCGGTCGGGCCATGACGTGGACCTTCACTCCGCGGCCCGCCGCGCGCACCAGGTGCTCGATGACGATGGTGTCCTGGTAACGCTCGTTCTGGACGAAGAGCGTGTGCTTGGCCTCGTCGATGAACCGGGCGATTCTCTCTCTGCCTCCCGGACACCACACCAGCTTGGACCCGTCCCCGGGATCGAAGGACTGCCGTTGCCAGTCGGCGTCGAAGCAGTCGGCGATCTCGCGTACTTCGCGCCTGTGCGAGGTGACGACCGCGTAGTCGCGCGTCTCGGTCAGGTTCTTCGTCGCCCAGTTGAACGACTTCACGAACGCCGTCGCCTCGTCCACCACCATCGACTTCTCGTGCGTGAGCTCGAAATCGGGGTTGCTATCGACGACCTCGATCCCGCCGCGACTGAGCTCTTCGCGGGTCTCCTCGTTGTCGGCTTCCCCGCTGCGGCGCGCGGGGTTCAGCATGACCCGGACCTTGACACCGCGGCGCCGTGCCGCGAGGACGGCGTGCACGAGCGCCGCGTCGGAGAAGATGAACATCTTCACGTGGAGCGACCTCGAAGCGGTTCCGATGGCGTCGAGGATCGGCTTAGCCGAGTCGTCAGGAAGGACGATGAGCGACCGGAATGACATTCATGCTCCTGCCCTGCGGATGACCGGATGACTGTCAGCGACGGCGCCCGCCCCGACCTGAATGCGATGGAGCTCCCCGTAGATCCCGTCCAGCGCGAGCAGCTCGTCGTGCGTGCCTCGTTCCGCGATGGCTCCGTCCTTGAGGACGAGGACATTGTCGGCATCGCGGATCGTGCTCAGGCGGTGAGCGATCGTGATCACGGTGCGTCCCTTCATCAGGCGCTCGAGCGCCTCGATGACGATCCGTTCGGATTCGGAGTCGAGCGCGGCAGTCGGCTCGTCGAGGATGAGGATGGGCGAGTTGCGGACGACGGCACGGGCGATCCCGATGCGCTGCCGCTGGCCCCCGGAGAGCGTCTCCCCTCGTTCGCCCACCTGGGTGTCGTACCCGTCGGGCATCCTGACGATGAACTCGTGCGCATTGGCCAGCATCGCGGCCTCGACCAGCTCCTTCTCGGAGGCATCGGGGCGCCCGTACGCGATGTTCGCGCGGATCGTGCCGCGAAACAGGACCGTCTCCTGCAACACGAATCCGATCTGGTCGCGCAACCCCTGGAGCTTGTAGTCCCGGGCATCGACCCCATCGATGAGAACCCGCCCCGCGGTTGGATCGTAGAAACGCGGGATCAGGCCCACGATCGTCGACTTCCCTCCTCCGGTCGTCCCGACCATCCCGACGAACTGGCCCGCCGCGATCGAGAAGCTGACGTCCCGCAGCACGGGCGTCGCTCGATCGTATGCGAACGCGACATGGTCGAACTCGACCGCGCCGCGAAGCCTCCCCGGCTCGCGTGCATCGGGCCGCTCGGGCATGCTCATGTGGAGCTCGAGGATGCCGCGGACGCGCTCCACGCCGACGGCCGCCTGCGCGATCGTCCCGCTCAGCTTGGCCAGGTCCTGTACGGGCTTGAAGAACTTGCCGAGGTAGGAGAGGAACACCGTCAGCGCCCCCGCCGTCATCGCAGACGCGAGCACGAGCAAGGCTCCTCTCCAGAGGACGAAAGCCGTGCACAGCGATACGGTCACGGTGACGACAGGCGAGAGCAGCGACTTCACCCGCCTCGCCTTCAGCGCGGCCTCGACCGTCGCCTGGCTCGCGTCCGCGAGGTGCTTCTCCTCGAGCTCCTGCCGCCCGAAGGCATTCACCACCCGGATGGACTCGAGGCCTTGCTGCACCACGCTCAGCAGGTCGCTCTCGCGAAGCCGGACCTCGCGACTCGCCTTCTTCACCGCCTTCCTGAACCGCAGGACGAACAGCAAGAGAAAGGGCGCCACGCCGACTGCGATGAGCGCGAAATCCCAGCTGAGCCAGAACATGAGGCCGAGCATGCCCGCGATCGTGAGCAGATCGACGACGATCCCGAGCGTGGCAGACGACGCGAAGTCCTGGATGGTCGCGATGTCGTCGATGATGGTGCTGAGGAGCGTGCCGGTCTGATGGGTGTCGTAATACGCCAGCGGTAGGTGCTCGAGGTGGTCGTAGACGCAGACGCGAAGGTCGTTGGCAACCCACTGGCCTACGCTCTCCGTGTAGTAGTTATCGACGTACGAGGCGAGCGCGCCCAGCGCGGCAATCACCACGGTGGCAATCGCGGCCAGCGCGGCGATCCGGATGGCGCTCTCGCCCGGCAGCCAGCTTGCGACGTGCCCTAGCCACTCGGGGGACTCGCGGCCTCCGATCACGTTATCGAGGATGATCTTGAGCGGCCAGGGCGCGGCGAGGCTCGCCGCGGTCTCGACCGCAGTCGCGAACAGGATGATCGTGAGCCAACCGCGATACGGCCGGAGCACCTCGGCGATCAGGCGTCCCATGCCGGCCGGCTGGCGCTTTCGGTCCGCGTTCCGCTTCATCGCTGACGAGCACCCGAAAGAATGGGAAGCCTAGCGTCGCGGCGAGCAATACGCCACGTCGCCAGATTGGATGCGGGGCTGGCGGGGGTGGCCCGCAATGGGTGGGCCCCCGATGCAGCAGGCAGGCAACCGACCTCGCCGGAGGCATCGCTTGAGAACTGGGCTGATGGTCGCGCTCTGGCTGGTGACCGGCGGAGCAGAAGCCGCCGAGTCACCGCCACCGACCCGGACGGTCGCGCCGGGCGCCCGCTACGAAGCGGGATGGCTGACCCGGTTCTTCCTCGGGGGGCAGTGGCGCGACCTGTGGACCACTCCCATCGAGGTGCCGGTCCTCGACCTCGGGTCCTTCGACGGAGGGCTCCAGCCGGAGCGCAGCGGCGGTGGCCAGCAGACGAAGAGCCTGCGGTTCAAGAGCGGGAACGGACGAACATGGAGCTTCCGCTCCGTGGACAAGGACCCCACCAGGATGCTCGATCCCGAGACCCGGGCGTCGGCCCTCGGCGACATCGTCCAGGACGTCACCAGCACCGCGCATCCCGGGGCCGCCCTGGTGGTGGCGCCACTGCTCGAAGCGGCCGGGGTACTGCACGCCACGCCTCGACTGGCGATCATGCCGGACGATCCGCGCCTCGGCGAGTTCCGGTCCGACTTCGCCGGCATGCTGGGTCTGCTCGAAGAGCGTATCGAGCGCGAGGTCCCAGAAGGCGCGAAGGTCTCGGACACGCTCGACCTCTTCGTCCGGCTGGACGAGCGCACGGGCGAGGAGGTCGATGCCCGCAATTACCTCCGTGCACGGCTCATCGACGTCATGGTCGGAGACTGGGACCGCCACCTCGACCAGTGGCGCTGGGTCCGCTTCGACGAGGGCGGCAAGCGTCTCTGGCGACCCGTTCCCCGGGACCGCGATCAGGCGCTGAGCCGCTTCGGCGGCGTGCTCCCGTCGGTGATCGAGTACTACACGAAGCAGATCACCAGCTTCGGTGCGTCATACCCCGCGATCGACAAGCTCACCTTCTCGGGAAGGTTCATCGACCGGAGGTTCCTGGTCTGGCTCGATGCGCCCGACTGGGAGGCCGTCACCGTCGACGTGGTCGCGAAGCTCACCGATGCGGTCATCTCCGATGCGGTCCAGCGGCTGCCCCCGGCGATGTACGCGAAAGGCGGGCTCGAGCTCGAGCGGCGCCTGCGCGCACGTCGCGATGGCCTCGCGCAGGCGTCGCGCGCTTTCTACCGGCTGCTCGCAGCGCGGGTCGACCTTCGTGGCGCCGAAGGCGAGACCCTCGCCATCAAGCGGATGGCGGGCGGGGAGCTCGAGGTCGCAAGCCCGCGTTTCCGGCGAACGTTCCGTCCCACCGACACCGAGGAGGTGCGGATCTACACGCCTCGCAAAGGCTTGGTGCGCGAGGAAGGCACCGGCGACACCTCGATCGCGATCCGCGTCATACCGGCCGACCCGCGGACCCCGGAGCCCATCCCCCAACGCTACGAGCCCTTCCGGGACTGGGGCCAGGATCTGCTCTTCTTTCCGCAGCTCGCCTACGACTCGACGCGCGGGCTCGTCGCCGGCGCGCGTGCGCAGCTGACGCGCTACGGCTTCGGCTTCGATCCGTACTCGTCGCAGATGAACCTCGCTGCCGCGTGGTTCACGGGGGTCAACCGAGCACGCCTGGAATACACGGCGCAGCTGCGAACGCGTTCGCCGCTCACCGGCATCGTTTACCTCGCATACTCCGGCACCGAGGTGTTGAGCTTCTACGGCTTCGGGAACGAGACGGTGCGCGACCCAGCGCGGGTGAGCTCGGGGTTCTACGACGTGCGGCAGGAGCACCTCATCGCTTGTCCGATGCTGGAGACTTCGCTGTTCGGACCGCTCCGCGGCCACGTTGGAGCGCAGTTGAGGCACGTCTCCAGCGTCTCCACGACCGGAATCGCCGTGAGCGGCGTTCCTGGGGCGCAGGGGTTGACGCTTGGCAGCGGCGAGCTGGGGCTCTCGCTCGACACCCGGACGGGCGTGCTCACGGCGACTCGCGGTTTCCGACTACAGATCATCGGTCGCCACACGCCAGCGATCTTCACCAACCCCGACGCCTTCAGCAAGGTGCGGGGAGAAGCGTCAGCTGTCCTGGGTGGAAGGCTGCTGACGGACATCTTTCTCGATCTGCACGTCGCTGGCGAAAAGAACTGGGGACGGTATCCGTTCTTCGAGGCCGCGTTCCTCGGTGGCACCACCGTGCCGCCGGCGCTCAACCTGACCGGCGTGAGCATCGGCAGCCCACTCCGCGGCTACGACACGGACCGCTTCGCCGGTGACGCGTCCGTCGCTGGCAACGCGGAGCTGCGGTTCTCGTTGGGGAGGTTCACGGCGCTGCTTCCCTTCCGGTATGGCCTGATGGCGGTCGGCGACGTCGGACGCGTCTTCGTCGCGGGCGAGAGCTCGTCGCGCTGGCATACCGCCGCGGGCGGCGGCCTGTGGCTCGCGGTGTTCGCGTCCGCCTGGACCTTTCAGGTGGCGTCCGCCGTGAACGCGATGATCGTCCGGTCCGACGAGCGGACCGCTTTCTATCTCACCGCAGGATTCGGGCTCTGACATGCGCCCTCAGGGGGTCGCGCGCGAGAACGAGTAGACGGCCGTATAGGGGACCTTCGTCACCTGGCCCGCGGAGCCGGCATCGCAGCCGCCCGCCGGGGCCTTGCCGCCGGCCGTGTCGAGGCGCTGCACGCTCTTCACGCCCGCGAACATTCCGGCGCTGCTCACGTCGACAGCCTTCAGCAGGAGCCAAGGAATCGCCTCGGGATCCGGGGCATCCGCGCGAGCAGCGACCTTGCCGACGACCTTGCTGCCGTCGGCGGCGCTCTCCCACGTCGGGCCGGCATAGTGCTTGCCAACCGGACGACCTGCCCCGTCGAGCAGCTCCGCCTCGGGCGCGACGAAGACCCATTGCCATGCCGGAGGCGCACTGCTGCTCTCGCGGCACTCGTAGTTCTGGGACCCGCGGGCGCGTAGCTCGAACGCCTGGACCTCGTCGGCCGGAAGTGCCAGCGCTGCTGGAAGGGTGCGCGCGCCCATCGCTGAGCTGGTCGAGCCGCGTGCTCCGGCGCAGCCGAGCGCGAACGCGCTGGCACTCAGAACGAACGCAACGACACGGAGTGCCCGCATGCGCTCCTCGCTTCCTACGTAACCGCTGGTCTCGCTCGTCATTGCTGGCCCTTCCTTTCAGTGGGTGCCGTGTACCCGCCTACGAGCGCGAGGGCGGGCCCGCGACGGCTATGCGGGCCCGCCCTCATCGTGGCGTCACGGCGAGCAGCGTGCGGGAGTGGTCGACGTGTCAGCGTGCGTACAGAGCGGCCCGAGCCTGGTGTTGGCGTCCGGCGTGCTGATCATCGCGAGCGGACCCGCCTTGTGGTCGCCGTTGAAGGGCGTCGGGTTCTGCGGGTTGAAGCCGCAGCCCACGGCGGCGTCGGGATCATCGAACCAGAAGCCGACGTTGAAGGCGCCAGTAGGCGCGAGCGCGACCGTCGGATCGAAGCTGAAGTTCTCGTCGAGCAGGATGGTGCGGATCGCGGCGCGCACCCGGCCCTCCTCGCTCGCGTCGAGATCGGATTGGTACGTCGCGAGGCCGAAGTTGCCTCTGAAGGCCGGATCGACGGTCGCATCCGCCGCCAAATTGGTGTGCTCCACGGTGAAGAGGTCGAACTTGAGCCCGGGCTTGATGTTGCGCCCACGCAGGGACAGGCTGTCGTTCTGCGAGCCGCGCACGACGGTGACCTCCACCGAGGGCGCGCGCTGCGCATCGTCCGGGAACTGCGCCAGGCAGCGCTGGAACTGGGGGTTCGGGTGCAACTCGAAGCGGACCACCTCGTCCGACTCGTGTGACTTCTCGCTGCGCGCGCTGGCGAGCGCGGCAGCAGGGTAGCCACCCCACGCGACTGCTGCGCTCAGCAGTGTGGCGATCCACGCCGGCTGCGCACGGCGCATGACGTTCTTCGATGCTTCGTTGATCCGGCTCATTTCCACGGCTCCTTCAAGTGACGCGGGCGTGTCGCGCCCGGCGAGATCCGACTGCTCGGGGGAAGGCCCCCGTGGCCTTCCTCGTCGTGCAGGTGGTTCCCGCCAGCGATGAGAAAGGTTCAAACGCTTCGCTGCCGGTCAAGGGCAGCTCGCGACGCGCATCAACTGCGCCAGGGCCGCGCAGGCGTCCACGAGGCCGACCTCGCGCCTCGCACCGCGGGCGTCGGCTGGCATCGCATGCGCGGTGGTCTTCAGGACGTCGAGCGCCTCTCTCGCGGAGAGGCGCGGGCTCTGCTCGCGCAGGAGCGCGACGACGCCCGTGACGTGCGCGGCAGCGAGCGAGCTTCCCGAGAGGAAGTCCCATCCATCGGCCGGGACGGTGGTGAGGATGTCCACGCCGGGCGCCGCCAGCGCGGGCGTCCGATCGGTCCAGGCGGGGAGCCGCACCTGGCCGCGATCGTCGCTCGCGAGCACGGCGATGACCGGCGGCAGCGAGGCGGGAAACCCCGGCGCGTCGCCCTCCTCCGCGGCAGCGGCGACCGTGATCATGCCGCGTTCGTGGGCGCGGGCGATGAGCCGCGCCAGGAGCTCGTCCGCCGGACCGCTCAGGCTCAAGTTCACGACGTCGGCGCCGGCGCCGATCGCGAAATCGACGGCCTTGGCGATCGTCCAGCTGCTGCAGAGCGCCCTCCCCTCCTCGGCGGTGGCGTACCAGCACGCCTTGATCGCGAGGATCTCGGCGTCCGGCGCGATGCCGAGCACGCGCGCACCCTCGCCGCCCGCGGCGATGACGCCCGCCACCGCCGTGCCGTGGCGGTCCCGCTCGAAGCTGCGCTCGCCGCCGTCGACGAAGTTCTGCGCTGTGGCGACGCGACCGTGCAGGCCTGGGTGGTCCTTGGCGACGCCGGTGTCGATCACCGCGACGCGGACTCCCTTCCCGGTCCGCGTGCGCTGGGCCGCGTCCGCGTGGATGAGCGCGGCCCCATAAGCGAGCGAGCCCGAGGGCTCGACGCGCGGCTGTGCCTGGCCCCGGAACACCTGGTTTTGCTGTGCCAGCCTGACGCGCGGGTCGACGGAGAGGCGCGCGAGCAGCGCCGGGAGCGAGCGATCGGGAGCGACCTGGAAGACGACACACTCGACCCCGATGGACGTGAGCGGGAAGCTCCCCGTCTGGACCAGCCCGTACTCGTTCGCGAGAGCCTGCTTCACCTGGGCCGACTTCCCGAACGCGTCGGCGGCCAGGACGACGATGATCTGACGCGGCTGGAGCTGCTTCGGCGCGAGCGCCGCGTCGGGGGTCGGCGTCAGCCCCGGCGCGCGGGCCGCGCACCCGGTCATCGAGCCGAGGACGCCGGCGAGCGTCGCCCATCCGAGCGTCGTCCGCTTCATGGAGACCTCGCAGGAGCGACGGCGACGATCCGCACCCTCGGCTCGCCCCTCAGGCGAGCCGCGATCGCCTCCACGCGAGCGCGATCCGACGCGCCGAGGGGGAGCTCGACCGTGTAGACGCCCCTCGGGGACGGCCCACCGACCAGGACGCCCCCGACGCCGTGGAGCAGGTCGCGAAGCTCCCGCTCGGTCGTCTCGTCGGCGAAGACCAGGTTCAGCCGGGCGCGATCTCCTGTCGCTGCGGGCGCGGGGCGCGACAGCGTCTCGTAGATCGGGGATGGCCCCGGAGCGCGCCAGAGCAGCACCGCCACGAGCGCGAGCGCTGCCATGCCCTGGACGCCGAAGGCCCACCGCACCGGACGTGGCGTGTCGCTCACCCAGGACCGAAGCCGCTCCAGCAGCGCGCGGCCGCGCGCGCCAACCCTGCGCTGCTCGCCGGCCTCGATTCGCGCGACCACCCGGGCGAAGTGGCGCGGCGACGGGGCCCAGCCTTCCGCGCCCTGGGCCGCGGAACGCACGGCCAGGGAGAGCGCACGGCAGCGCGCCAGCTCGTCGCGACAGGCGGCGCACGCGGCAAGGTGCTCGTCGACGAGCGCCGTCTCTTCCCGGCTCAGGCTCGCGTTCACGTACCACGGCAGGAGCTCCGCGGCGCGCTCGTGCTCGGCGGGTCCCGGGCGGTCTTGGTGAGGGGCGGTCATGGAGTGGTGCTCCCGTACGTCTCGCCCAATGCTCTCAGGAACCGGGCGAGGCGCTTGCGCGCGTGAAACATCCGGGTCTTGACGGTGTTGACGGGACATCCCGTCACCACCGCGATCTCCTGGTACGAGTAGTCCTCGCAGAACGCCAGCTCGATCACGGCGCGGTGGTCGGCGGAGAGCTGCGACAGGGCGTCCTCCAGGGTCGCGCCAAGCTGGCGGCCCATGGCCACCTGCTCAGGGTCGAGCGCCGCGGCGTCTCGCTGACCCTCGGCCGCGTCGGCATCGGGGTCGAGCGGAAGGGCCTCGCCGTGCGACGGCGACCGGACGAGCCGCTTCAGGGTCTTGTGGTGGGCGATGCCGAAGAGCCACGTCGAGGGGCGCGAGACCGCTGGATCGAATCGCGCCGCGTTCTGCCAGACCACCAGCATGACGTCGTCGATCACCTCGTCCACCACCTCGCGCTGCTTCAGGAGCCTCATCGCATAGCGCCCGAGGCGTGGCGCGTACCGGTAGTAGAGCTTCTCGAAGGCCTCGCGATCGCGCCGTGCGATGGAGCGGATGAGCGCGAGGTCCTCCTCGTGTTCCACGGCCGTCTCCGCCTCGCTGGGCGCCGCCGCCCTCGCGAGACTTAGGGCGGGCGCGAGCGAAGGGCGCGTCGCGATGGGGTGCAGGCGCCGCCGGGCGGCGACGGCGAGCAGGAGGGCGGGCCCGCGACGCCGCGCGCGCACGCCCTCTGCTCGCTCCGAGCCGGTCATGGCGAGCAGCGCGCGGGAGTGGTCGAGGTGTCCGGGTGCGTGCAGAGCGGGCCGAGCCCGGTGCTCGCGTCCGGCGTGCTGATCATCGCGAGCGGCCCCGCCTTGTGCTCGCCGTTGAAGGGCGTCGGGGTCAGCGGATTGAAGCCGCAGTCCACCGCGGCGTTGGGATCGTCGAACCAGAAGCCGACGTTGAAGGTGCCGGTCGGAGCGAGCCCGGCCCCCGGATCGAGGCTGAAGCCCTCGTCGAGCAGGATCGTGCGGATCACGGCGCGGATCCGGCCGTCGTCGCTCGCCGCGAGGTCCGACTGGTACGAAGCGAGACCAAACGCTCCCCTGAAGGCCGGATCGACCGTCGCGTCCGCCGCAAGATTGGTGTGCTCGACGGTGAAGAGGTCGAAGGCGAGCCCGGGCTTGATGTTGCGCCCGCGCAGGAACAGGCCATCGTTCTGCTCGCCGCGCACGACGGTCACCTCCACGGAGGGCGCGCGCTGCGCGTCACCCGGGAACTGCGCCAGGCATCGCAGGAACTGCGGGTTCGGGTGCAGGTCGAAGCGGACGACGTCGCCGGGTACAGGTGGATTCAACCCCGCGCTGACGAGGTCGAGCGAGGAGAGGTCGACGGTGACGCTGCCCGGCGTGCCCTCCACCTGCTTGCGCTGTGCGAATTGACCGCCCTCGCGCACCCAGACGTCGACCTCGTCATCGAACCGATCGTTGGCCGTGGCGATGTCCTCGTCGAAGGGCAGCGTCACCTGCGCCGGGAGGGCGAGCCGGGTGCCGGCCGGGCCGATGGCGAACTGCGGCCCGGAGCGCACGACGGAGCTCGGCAGCGCCATCTCCTGGGCGGATGGGCTGATCTCGATGCGGGTATCGCTGGCGAGCGCCCCAGCGGGGATCGTCAGCTTCACGCCGTCGAGCGCGCTCCCCTTCGCGCCGACGAGCTCCCCGCCCTTCGGGCCGATGGTTGCGCTCTGCGTGCCGTACGGGGCTCCGTAGCCGCTGCAGGCTACTGCCGCGCTCAGCAGGACGGCGAACCACGCCGACCCGGCGGGCGTGACCTTCTTCGAGTCCTCCACCTGAATCCGGTTCATGTGCTCGGTCCCTTCGAGTGATGCGGGCGCGTCGCGCCCGGCGAGATCCGACTGCTCGGGGAAGGCCCAAGCGGCCTTCCCTCCTGCCAGTGGTTCCCGCCAGCGATGGGAAAGGTTCAAGTGCTCGAGCGGCCGAGGAGGCGTCGCCGCGGCCAGCCCACTCGTAAGGTCGGCTATCGGGACGCCGTGATCGCGCTCGGCGCGGTCAGCCACGACACATCAAGGCCCATCCCCATGGCGACCGCTGCACACGCGACCTCACCGGACGGGACGGCGAGGTTCACCTCCTGGCCGGCCCCCGCAGCGAACGGGAGGTAGGATTCCAGCTCGGAGTCACTGAGCTCGCAGTCCTCATCGCGGCCCGTTCTCGCCGGCGCAGCGTACACGAAGAGCGTGCCGTCGCCCGCCGTGCTGATGTGAGTCACCACGGTGGGGCCGACTGCGAGGACCTTCTGCTCCAGGTCACCGATGTGTCGCGACGTTCCTCTCGCCGAAGCCACCGGAAGGGAGTGGCCACATCCAGCGAGACACAGGGCTACAAACAGAATCGGCCGCATCATCGAGACGGAAGATGGCTTCAAGCGCGCGCGCGGCAAGCTCGGCCACGTCATTCTTGTTGGGGGCCCGGCTGACGGCGGGAGGGCCCCCGCTCGGCAGGGACGAGCTTTCTTGGCGTGCGAGGTGAGGAACCCTTACAGCACCACGCCGGCGGCGGTGAGCGCGCGCGGACAGGAGTCGTCTGGCATGAGGGTCACGTCGCGCGGAGGACCGGGAAGCCTCGGGCTGCCCGTCGCGCTGCTCGTCGCGGCCGCAGCGTGTCACGTCGATCGCGCCTACCCGCTCGATCGCGTCCGGGAGGCCTTCGAGGACAAGGAGAGCGGCGGGGGAAGGTCCGCGGCAAGATCGCCATCGTCGTGATCCCTTGACGGGATCCCGTATGCGACCGAACAGCGCCCTCGACGACCACGCCGCGTCCGCTCGCGCCGGACTCCTCCGGCGCGCCGTCGACGTGCGCGGCGACGAGGTGGCCGCGCTGCTGCTCTCGTTCGGCTACTTCTTCTCGCTGCTGTGCGGATACTACGTGCTCCGGCCGATCCGCGACGAGATGGGGATCTCTCGCGGCGTCG
>WNGR01003932.1_pt1 | contig 16125 bp, 14 predicted proteins | sample 5407581 | NCBI WGS metagenome assembly WNGR01 (sample SAMN13153383, study PRJNA577476) | soil metagenome | isolation source: 80 cm soil or saprolite under Garry oak tree replicate 2 | place: USA:California | collected 2016-06-15 | reverse complement strand
CCCTACAGCCTTAGACTTGACTTCTTTGTACCCTACGGTATAGGAACATAACAGTCTTTGACCCATCCATCCCCTGTCTGATCCGTTCAAAGTATTCCTCTCGTACTTGAAGTACTCGAGGGTTACTACTTCTCATCAGTAACTGTATAAGTCCTCGTTGGACTTATCACTCGGAAACCATACGTGACCAATCTTTTTGTTTTGTCAGTCGGACTAGTGACCTTTGCTCAAGTCGAGCGAACGTCCCTACCGTGACGTAACACCCTGCTCTAACATAGCTCAGGGTATCATTTTTGCGTTTGAGTCTAACATATTTTATTATACGTTTCATGTGTATTTACACACTCTACTCGATGTACTTAAGCACGCGTTGTATGCACTGGCACCCCAGCTTTCTTACGCTTCGCTGGTGTGCCAGGCAAGTAGTTCTTTACTCTTCCAATACAGCTTTCTTACGCTTCACTGGTGTGCCAGACAACCCATATACTGCGCCGTTGCGTCACAAGTGACTTTCCTGCAGGAGCTGTACGCCTTGGGTGCTGCCATGAACCTCACATTGACTATTTGCAACGTTTCCATTGTTCATTCCAATCTCAAATACTGCTAACCCTCTCTTCTACTCAACAAAGGCTGACTTTCAACCCAAGTTTCAAAAGATTCTTAATGCGTTGGATAAATACGCTGAACAGACTGGCATAAATCTAAAGAAAATCTGTTTTGCTAATAAGATCAATGGTTGTGACTCCTCTGTCAAAACATGGCGCACGGTGTTGAACATCAAATAATGATTCAGAATCGCGCTACCTCTACCCAAATTTACTTGGGCTCCCAATTCATGTTTATCACCGACAAGCGTTGACTAAGACGCGTATCGATTCGTGACTTGCTATGTATCTTTGCAACGTTGCATCGATCGTTTAAGATCTCGGTTTAAGATACTAGCAAACTTGCAGGCAAATTCATGACAACCCCACAGGGACTGCCATGAATTCTGTCCGAGTCAGCTGGTGCTTACTTTTGATTTCTGGAGTATGTTGGAAGGATTCAATTCTGATACTTTGATTGGTGCTAATTCAACATTTTCGCATTTGGCTTTCACCTTGGGCAACTCATACACCATTGCCCTCATCTGTCGCGTCATTACCAGATCTTTCAGTTTGCAAAGCGTCTGTTACTCTGGTCATAGAATCATCTGCTCTATGTTCCCCCAATCAGTTTGCGACGTCGATAGTGTCAAAAACTTAATTGTTCACCTGTCGGATTTATATCTTGATTTATATCATACCTCTTGATGCGACATCACAAAGCGACAGTGCCTTGGACAGTGCCCCGATTGATCTAGGATGAACGTGTGGTCGAAAGGATCGAGTCAGTTTTGATATATGATGGCATGTAAGATGACATCTACACAGCTTTCTTCAAACTTCTGGAGCCTGCAAGAGGGGGAGAGAAGATCGAGTATCGAGCAAGCAAGGTAGAGCACACTGGGACTCACATGACTTAATGATGACCAAGCATCATTTGCGTGACTGTTCCAGTAGGCGACCCAAACGACCAGCACTGCATGCAAAGCAGAGTTTTCAGTCTAATAAAACTCATAGAAAACTCTGTGAGGTGTTAACCACTTATCAGAATTTATTTTATCGAAAAACTTTGAAAAAAAAAGGTTAAGTTTTATTTGGGCTACTGGGCTGCCACTAAAAAAGAGGTAAACTCTTTTTTCTCCTAACAAATCAGATTGATCACATGATACAGCCTGAACAATTGAAGTCTTTTGTTTCAGCTGATCATGTGGTCTGTGAGGAGAAAAAAGAGTTTACCTCTTTTTTGGTGGCAGCCCAGTAGTCCAAATAAAATTTAAAATTTTTTTTTCAAAGTTTTTCGATAATATAACATCTGATAAGTGGTTAACACCTCACAGAGTTTTCTATGGGTTTTATTTGACTGAAAACTCTGCTTTGCACGCAGTGCAGGACACAGAATTCAACTCGAGTGATCGCTCCCCCCTCGGCCCTTTGCAGCCCCTCATATATTAATCAACGCCAGTAAGACACGCAGAGCACTGAAACTTTCAGCTTGTCAGGGTATTCCCGGCGAAGTCGTCCTTGGTGACTGCGTCAATCCTGCGGTATTGCGGTCTGGTTCTGGACGGTTGTCCAAGATACGGATCTTGGACGATCGCCCAGAACCAGATGTGCCACTTTCAAGGATCTTGCTGAAGGTCCTCGTAATTCCTTGGTCTCACGAGAGGTGATGGTGCTACGGTGGCAAGTTTCGTATGCTTGAGGAGTGAATGAACATCTACTGATTCTGAATTAATAGACGTCCACTCACTCCAAAATGCCATTCCCACGGGTGTCGTCAGCTGGGAATTTGATGGTCTGTGGCCCAGGCCCTCATAGTACTGCAAGTCCTACTCAGTGGCTGAAAAGAGGACAAAGGACCGACCATTCGTGAGAGCACGCCTGCCATATGCCCCCACCAAAAAATGAATTTTGCATTATTTAAGGTTGTGGCAGCGTTAACGGCGTCAACGGAAACACAACAACTAACTTAGTCGTGCGCTATGTACAAGTTAGCGTCGTCTTTGTGAATACTGAACGCGGAAACCCACCTCAGTCAGTGAAGAAACGGACTGAGGTGCGTACGATCTAGTCTACGGCTTTAAAAAGAGTTTGGCAACTGTACAGCTCATCAGCCCCTTGGGTACGTATTTAGTAGGTACTTTGCCTAAATCGAGTCAGAGCATCTTCGAGTAAAGTCACACCGATCATGTCCGTACTAACTTACTACCTATTTCTGCCGAGTTGGTACGTGCTCCCGGGCGATTGACGCCTGCGACAGCGAGCACTTGAGAACGACGTCGCATGCGAGCATACAAAAAAGGTATGCAAAGCGTGTTGCAGCACCGTCGGCGGCGAAGTAAGTTTCAAACTCCGGAAACAAACGACACAAACGGACGCGTATTACTGTACTGTAAAGTATGATAACATTGGTTTCTGGAAATCGGGTAGACTCGATTATGCTGAGGTTTCGCACCGATTGGCTTGAGGGTCACGTAAGGCACAAAGTTGACGGGTGTGGCGGAGGACATAGAGTACGTGAGTGCGAGAGTGTGGCCCTGCCTCGTGCCACCGTCCCGAAGGAACCCATACTTTGCTCGAGTCTACCAATCGTCGTATTTTACCTCGCTTTTGTCCCTGGGCGGCGCTTTCAGCAACGTTGTGCATTAAGAACTGTCGAGGAGGGCACACCTCTATGGATAGACATCATCCATATGCACTTGACATTGATGCCGTTTTCCCCGGCGCAGTTCTTCCTCCCTTGGCGATCAAAGCCCAGTCCGCGATACCTCCATGAACGTCTAAGAAAACCATACTGGCACTCGAACATGAGTTGTAAACTGACGAACAGGCGCACACAAGCACCAAATAAGTAGCTAATGCCTGCACGCGCGCATTGCGATCAACAAGGTGGCACAACGGCAACTCTAGAACGAGACATGCCTCTCAGCTTCTAATCAGCTCGTGCGCAAAGTATCACGCACCGCCGACGCTGAGAATGAACATGACCAGCTTTGCGCCCGTCATTAGTAAGATGTTGAACACTCCGCAAGCCGCATACCTGTGGGGGTTGTCCCCTAACTCTGTGTGAACAAGAGACAACAATAAGCTTCTTGTCGCCAGCCCCGCAAAATGAAGCTGGCATACGCACACATATCAACGACGAAGATAACGCCTTCTTCACTACAACATCTGGTAGTATGAATAGCGCGGCGGCCAACCCCATTCCAAGAGCCATGGGTCCAGGTTGTGCCAGAGAACAACGAATATGAAGGTGAGGACACATTAAGTCAAGCTACTTGGAGCGGTGCCACGTGCGCCAGAAAATGAGCGCCAAATAATCTGCGATGCAACGCACCATATTCCCAGCCGAGTCTAATCCGTGAGTGCCCACAGGCGGAAAAAAGGCTATGGCAGTAGAAACTATGTTGGATGCCGACAGTGCCAGTGGATGTATGCGTGAATGGGGACGAACGCGGACGCCAACCGAAGATACTGTTCCGAAAGTCACGCATGGAAAGCGGGGAGTAGGTTATGTGACCCCAAGTATGCACGTTGTGGATCGCGACGGCGTGCGTGGTGTGAACGAGTGTTTCCATCACGAACAGAGCGAAGAAAGAAGAGAAAGCAGAGCGCATAGCGCGCCGCTGCCCGCGGCGCAATATTTATTGGAATTGAGAGCTAGACCAAAATGACTGTAGCTCAATCTGTGAAACCGTTGAAGGTATCGGCCCCGCAATGTCGAGCTGCGTGAAGAGCGCGGACGCGGGATACTTCTACAAGGTGTACGGTGTACGGAACGCGCCTCTTAGCGCTCAACGACCCCCCCTCCCCCTGGCCGGGGTTAACCCAACAAACTGCCGAGTACCCGAGCACGCGGGAAGATGTCCCACATCCGCAGTACCAATGCTGGCTGCACGCCGACAGGTGGTCAATTCTGAACGACACAAAGCACAGCACGGTGATCTCGAAGCCGACGCGCCAACCCCACTCCAGCAGCCCTCTAAGGCCTGATAAGAACTAGGACGGGAGAATCAGCGAGCGCGCGCAACATACCAGTAGGGAGAATCCCGAACATATACTTGCAAATGCATGCCGTCTGTATGGTTGAACAGTCACGTCACTGGAACGGTAAGACACTTCCGGCCTATCGCCCAAGCAAGTGCGCAGTTTGTCTATTATATGAGAAGGGCTTCAGGGATGCTCGTTCCAGGTGGGAGGACGGGCATGAGCGATACGATGAGATATAACGGGAGGTAGTGCAAGTTATCAGCAGGGGATGAGTCAAGGAGGAAGGGGCGCGTGTACGCGTGTTTCAGGGAGAAGAAGGCTGCGCACCAAGGGCAGGGAAGTGCATTGTATCACTGGTATTCTGGTATTCTTCGATAGCGCGTCAGAAGGTTTGGATGTGCGAACGACCACTAGGAGAAAGAAAGAAACCAAAACCCTTATCTCAGGGCACCACAGAGAGTAGAAAGCCAAGGAGAGATTTCCGCACGCCATGATTGCGGTGGGTTTGGTCCCAAAAAGGCGACATCGTCGAATGGGAGCACGGACTCCGGAAGAGGCGACGCAAGAGCCGCGATGGAGCGGGAGTCAATGATGAGGCCCTTTTGAAGCTTGAAGCCTGAGGGTGACCCCAATTGGCCATATGTCTGCTTTGGCCATATGTCTGCTTGAGAGTGCTGCTCGGGGTCGGGGCAAAAGTTTCCGGCGTTGTACAATCCGCCGTGTTCCCTTAACCTGTAACACAGTCCTTGGTGTGGTCGTTACCATCCTGTCCTGTCCTCCGAGAGTGGGATGTGAATGTGAATGTAAATGTGAAAGGCGTTGACCTCAGTTGACGAAGGCGTGATCGGTGAAAGACAGGAAATGCACATGGTAGTGAGATTAAAGTAAAAATGTATTTGTGCTGTCAAACGAACTGTGTTCGACAAAGAACCGAGGACGAGCGCAGCGCAATATGCGTTACGCAAGTAACAATCTGAGGCACGCAACAGAGGACAGGTTAGGAAACAAGTGGACCGGACACAGGAACCAAATTTACTGTTCGTTCCAGGTCGTTACTGTTTGTTCATATGTACGCTACGCACGTACTTAACTTAGGTAATTTCAATCTGGCATATGACCTTGTCAAAGACAACGATGGTCGCCATCCTGACCGACAAATCATTTTCAACAGCATCTCACGATGCACAGCTGAAAACATCACTGCGGCCTCCCGTACCGTTGCGTCCTCAACACCACCCTTGGCTCCCTCTCACATCTGCGTCCACGTCCGCGGAGCCAAGCTTACACCCCTGCGTCGACTCTGACGTTCCTGCTTCTCCCTCGGAAAGCGTATCCAGGGTACGCTCGCTGCGCCTGGCATAAGGCAGTGCATGTGGATGGTGTACCACCCACAAACATCGAGGCTGTCAGTATGATACTCACCGTGAAGTAGCCCGACAGGGTTGGAAACGTGGCTGCCAACGCAGCACGGAGAGCCGGGCAGCAGAGTACGGAACGCTAGGCGCCGCGCGGGTTTGTCGTTGTTGGGTTCTTACGATGGGTCATGGTAACTGCACGGGTCGTCGGTCTGTGCTCATCTCTTCATGGCGATGTCAGGTGTAGTGATGAGGGCATACCTAGGGCCATCGGGAACATCCGAGTTTGTTTCACCCGGCGTCACAATGGAACTCTTACTTGCCCTTGCGGAGACCAATCGTCCCGTTTATGTACCTTAGCTGGCAATTAGCTGGTGCTGTCTGACAATCATCGAAACAAAGACCGGCCGGGGGGGGGGGGGGGTTATATAGATTTCGTAAATATCTACTATACTGCGTTTATATGAATAACTTAGACACGTTACAGTATCTACACACTTGAGTCCTTTGACAGGAAAAAAAATTTGAGATTACTGCATAAAACTGTTTGCCTCAATAACATAGCCATCTAACACTGATATTACATAACGCGTAGTCACAGTCACATCTCTGCTAACATGAGCAAAGAAATCAGAGAGAAACTTGAATGAGTCTGAACTCGTTTCTCAGGATTGGCAGGACCAAGGGCAGGACAGTCGCTTCTGATTACGGTTGTCTGGTGCGAAAAGCCTCATTGACAGATCCAACACTTATGAGACGTCATTCTCTGTTGTATGTTGGCTGTTGCCAGGCGGGCTCTTACTTGGGAACAATACGTGGGAACTTTCCCAGGCCGTATGAACGTCCCAGACCTGGCGGCGCTGTCCCACCATTATTATTAGATCCCGCAACGCCCCAGGTCCTCACTGGCAGTTGCTCAAATGTGTAGATTTCTGGACTTATCTGGACAATCTCGGCGTGGTGAGCTCGTCTCTGGTGACTGCACCCTTGACTGCACCCGTCTCATGAATCCATTACGGTCTTAAAATCAAGCCTTGAATCAAGCGCTCTCCCACGTCAATCGTTGTCCCTGGTCTTGTACGTGAGTTGGTCCAAGACCTTCGGTTCAGTGGCTGTTCCAAAGGCTTGGGTGCTACCACGCACGCTGTGAGCGCTTGCGACGTTCCATTCTTCTCTCGAATACTACCACCAGCCCTATCCTTCCACTCAACAATGTCTAACTCGGGCTTTCAATCGATTCTCGATGCATTGGATAAATACGTGGAGCAGACTGGGATAAATCTAAAAGAAAATCCGTTCGCTGACAAGGTCCATGGCTGTGACACCCCCGGTGCCATCCTCCTGCTACTTCAAGAGAACGTGAAAGCGTTCAAAGAGTATAGGGACAAAAATCGGAAGTTCATCGATTGCCTTGACCCAGTGGTACAATTCGTTCACGCCTTCTCTGGAATTATTGGCGAAGCAGCTGGTCTGGTGAGCCGTGAACACTTCGTTCTCTATTTTTTTTTACTATTTTTCTTTTTCTACAAGGTTCCGTTCCAACCTACAAAACTAATCTTCGTCGGCATTGATGTTCTCTTCACTGTGCGTGCCTTCCTTATTCACTGATCAAGTCCATCTGATATCCAAGTACTGTTAGGCGGCTGATGGAGTAAGCGCGAGCTATGATGGACTCCTTGAACTCTTTGAATGCATTGGAAACTTCCTCAAACGCCTCCGTATTTATACTGAAATCTCCTTGGACCATTTGAAGGATATAGTCGCGAAGATAATGGTCGAGTTGATTTCCATACTTGCCCTAGCAAAGAAACAGATCACACGAGGACGACTCAGTAAGCGGGTCCTTGCTTTAATGAAGACGACTACCACTGAACGCATCGCAGAACACTTTGCAAAGAAATTGTTGGGGGATAGCGAGATCGAGACCATACTGAAGAGATTGGACAGACTCACGCAGGAAGAGGCCCGCATGACCGTCGCACAGACCTTGGCTGTCGTTCAAGGTCTTATGAATAATTTGAAGGTGGTTATGGACGGTGAGTGAAGCTGCCTAGCTACTGATCATCTGATCGGACTGTTGTCTGTGTAGGCGGCGAGGCGTCAACGAGTGCGATCCGGCAGACTCTTGGTGAGTTCAACCTGTGCGCGTAAATTGGTGTATCTTGGTCTCATGGAGAATACTAGTTACGATGCAGGAGGTGGCGAGTGAAATTAATAAAATGAAGCGTGTGTATCTCGTCTAATATTGGTGACCGTGGAAGGTGAACCTTGTCCCAGGTGATCAATTCCAGAAGGATGCAAGAGGCTGGATCTCACCCCCAGACCCGTCTAAAAATCACATCATTGCGCGCAGGAGCTACCACGGTGAATCTGCAGTGTGGTTTACCCGTGGCAGCACCTTCGACAAGTGGAGTGAAGCCGGCGGCCTCTTGTGGATACGTGGTAAACGTATGTTTCCGAAACCTTACCTATCCTTTCAGCCACTGATGGAAATTGACTCATTGTGACTGTAGCGGGATCGGGGAAGAGCATTCTATGGTAGGTGCCATAAATGATGCACATATCTTCTGCTGGCTCTATATTGACACTCGTCGACCAGTTCCAGTATCGTCGAAGAGGCCAAGGCTCTACGCGACGCGGGACTGGGCTTGGTAGCTTATTACTACTTTGACTTTAGAGATACCGCAAAGCAGGACGTCCGTGGCTTGCTATCCTCCCTCGTCGCCCAGCTTTGCGCCAAGTCGGATCTTTGCTACGATATTCTTTCTCACCTATATTCCCAGCACGATGCCGGATCACAGCTGCCTGATGATGAAGCGCTTACCCAATGTCTGAAAGACATGCTCGAGCTACCAGGACAACCCCAAATTTATATCATCGTAGATGCTCTTGACGAATGTCCCAACTCCTCCGGGGTGCCATCTCCGCGCGAAGGCGTCCTTGACCTCATAGAGGACTTTGTCGAGTCACATCTTCCGAATCTTCGCATCTGCGTGACTAGTCGTCCCGAGGCCGATATCCAGGAGGCTCTCGGGCCGTTGGCATCTTATTCGGTTTCCCTTCACGATGAAGATGGTCAAAAGCAGGACATCTTAGACTACGTCAGTTCTGTTGTCCAGTCTGACCGAAAGATGCGAAAATGGAGAGCGCAAGATAAGGAATTGGTTATCGACACACTCTCGCGAAGGGCCGACGGGATGTAAGTAATCCCCATTACTTATTTTGACAATTTTTTCATTTGACTGCAGGTTCCGATGGGTTTTCTGTCAACTCGAAGCATTGCGTGGCTGTTATCCCCAGGCGCTTCGGCGTGCTCTTAACGAGTTGCCTGAAACCTTGGATGCGACATACGAGCGCACATTGCTAAGCATCGAGAAGGCGAAACGAGAATATGCCTACCTCCTCTTTCAGTGCATCGCAGTCTCTATCCGCCCGCTTCGCGTCGAAGAGCTCGCCGAAGTTCTTGCCGTTCTTCTCGACACCAGAGAGGATTCAGAATATCACGTTGACTGGCGCCCCGAGGATGCACAGCGAGCCGTGTTGTCGACATGTTCCAGTCTGATCACCGTCGTAAATGTCGACGGTTCATCAGTTGTCCAGTTTTCGCACTTCTCTGTGAAAGAATTCCTGACGTCGTCTCGCCTTGCCAACGCGGGAGAGCATCTTTCTCGTTATCACATACTTCCCCATTCCGCCCACGCCGTCCTTTCCCGAGCTTCCCTCAGCGTCCTGCTCAATCTTGGCGACCAAGTTGAAAAAAGCACAGTAGAAAAGCTTCCACTCGCAATCTACGCTTCTCGGTACTGGGTCGACCATGCCAAATTCGAGGTATCATCAACTATCCAGGATCTCATGGAGCGTCTGTTTGATCCAGACAAGCTATATTTTGCGACATGGATCTGGCTATACGACATGGACCGTCCTTGGGAAGGACACATGGCGACAGTGCGCCCGATGCAACCAAAGGCAACGCCATTATACTACGCTGCACTATGTGGTTTCCGCAACCTTGTAGAATACCTCGCCACAACACACCCAGGGGACGTCAGCGCTAGTGGCGGGAGTTACGACACCCCGTTGCATGCTGCGTCTGCCAAGAGAGAGGTCGACACTGCTCTGGCATTACTTGAGCATGGCGCGGATATAAATTCCCTAGACGACAGGGGCCGAAGTCCTTTGCACACAGCGTCACGAAGCGGTCGTTGTGACGTAGTGAAATTTCTACTCGAACATCAAGCGAATGTTGACGTCGAGGAAGACGTCATACGTTGGACCCCATTGCATTTGGCGGCGCAAAATGGAGAACTGGAGGTTTGTCGGCTACTGCTGAAGCATGGGGCAGCTCTTGACAAGACATCTGAGAACCAAGATACGCCACTACAAGTGGCGTCCCGTTTTGGGAATCTCGAAATCGCCCGCTTCTTAATCGAGCAAGGCGCGAATACGATTTCCAAAGATGATCGCGGTTGGACTCCGTTACACAGTGCATCACGATACGGGCATCTTGACCTCGTGGAGATATTGCTTGAAGTCGGCGTGGATGTCAACGCGCGAAGCGCAAACGAGGAGACTCCCTTAAACCTTGCCTCGGACTGCGGGAACCCCGAGGTTGCTCGCTTCCTAATAAAGCATGGAGCGAATGTGAACTGCCGTGACAAGCGAGGCCTGACTCCTCTCCACATAGCGGCACGACACGGCTACCTTGACGTCGTGCTACTTTTTCTCAACCTCGGTATTGGTGTCCAGGTCCAAAATCGGGATCACGACACTCCACTGATGCTGGCGTCACGGGGGGGACATGTAGAGGTATCGCGCTTTCTGATCGAGCATCAAGCCGACGTTAATTCCGTCGGCGATGGGGGATGGACGTCACTACATTTCGCATCACGAAATGGTCATGCCAATGTCGTGCAGCTCTTACTTGACCATGGGGCGAATGTAAATGTCCAGAATGCGCGTCTCTGGACTCCACTCCATCGTGCATCAGCGGATGGACATCTCAAAGTTGCAGAGTCACTAATCGAACGCAGCGCAGAAGTCGATGTGCGGAATGAGGACGAGGAGACTCCGTTGGACCTGGCATCGGGAAAAGGGAAACTCGAAGTTGCACGCTTGTTAATCAAGTGCGGATCAAATGTCAATTCACAAGACAGCCAAGGCTGGACACCGTCACATTCAGCAGCACGAAATGGACATCTCGACGTTGTGAAGCTGCTACTTGATTCCGGCGCGGATATCGGCATGCGGGATAGGAACGATAACACACCCTTCGACATTGCCCTTGAATACGGGAAGCGCGACGTTGGGAGCTTCCTAGCCATGAATGAGGGGAATCTGGGTACTCGAATCGGAGACTCCGCACGCTCAACTTCATTGGAATCGGAGTTGAAAAACAACCTCGCCGAGATTGTGGAGCCGCATCTGTATGTTGGCGACTCTTCCGACGATGAGAACACTTCGTTGCATAGTGCAGTGGCGAACAGACGCATTGGCGTGGTCCAAAGACTACTTGATCGCGGTGCAGATGTCGACGAACGGGACAAACTTCTCCAGACTCCGTTGTACGTAGCATCGAAGGACGGGAAACTCGAAATTGCGAGGACATTGATCAAATACGGTGCGGACGTGAACTCTCGAGACACCATTGGCTGGACCTCGTTGCACTCGGCAGCACGATATGGGCACGTCGATGTCGTGCGGTTGCTGCTCGACAATGGTGCCGACGTGAACGCCTTGCAGCGGAACTACCAAACCCCGTTGCACGTCGCATCGTGTAACGGATACCTCGAGGTTGTGCAGTTACTACTCGAACAGGGAGCAAATGTACAATTACGGAATGCGTACGGCAGGACGCCTTCTCAAGAAGCATCAACAATAGGGTATCGGAGTATTGCGCAGTTGTTCTCAGAGTATGGCGGACGTGGGGCATAGGGGTCCAGCTAATGTATCCCACGGTTACAGACCTGTAATATAATGTACTGTACCGCGGTTACTCTGTTGTGGGAATTTTTAATTCGGACTTTCGGTTGTGGCCGAGGACCATCAGGTTGCGGACTCGGAATTACAGTAGCCTGAGTAGTCACACGGTTACACTGGCAGTCGCTCCGAGTCAGATGTGTGTATTTCCAGATCTGTCTGGATAATCTCAGCGTAGTGAGCCGATTACGGCCTCGCAATCAAGCGCCCTACCAGCGTCTATCATCATCCAATGACATCAGTAGTTGTGAAATTTTGTTTTTGGTGGTTTTTTCCCATGAAAAACCACGAAAAACCGCCTAAAACGGTGAAAAACGGCTAAAACAACAAAACCTAAAAACCTATGTCCATTTCTGCAAAAACCTATTCAAAATTAGTGCAGGAAAACCCCCAAAACCACTAAAACATATTGAAACCTGAAAACCTATTAAGGCCCCATTTGGGATCCCGGTTGGGGTTGGGTTAGGTTAGGTTTGGCGGGTTAGACCTTCCTAGAATAATAATCTGACTCAGCAAAATTACTATTATAGGAAGGTCTAACCTGCCAAACCTAACCTAACCCGACCCTAACCGGGATCCCGAATGAGGCCTAATTTGCTTGCACGTCACTGTGGCTCAATCAGGCACATGCCCTACTGGTGGTGTCTATCACCACAAGCACTACTTCTGACTCCTCCGAGTCCTCTCCCCACTCTAGCACAGTACTTGTAAAGTCTCTCATGTGGCAGTGCTAATAGAGCTTTTGCCCAAATTTGAACATATTTTATGGATTTTGCCAAAATTATATTTATTTATATTGGTTTCTGGGTTTCCGATTTTCCAGGTTCCCTGAAACTGAAAAACCCAGAAAAACCCGGAAAAACCCGAAACAAATTTCACAACTTACTGATGGATCTTGTTCCTGACTTCGTTACACAACCTGTGGTCGAGTGACTGTTTGCGTCTTGAGTGCTGCGGCCGCACGCGCTGTGACCACTTCCGACATTCCATCGTTCTCTCCGGTATCGAATACGACCAACCCTCTCCTTCCAGTCAACAATGCCCGACTTTCAATTGATTCTCGATGCATTAGATAAATATGCGGAGCAGACCGGGATAAATCTAAAAGAAAATCCGTTCGCTGATAAGATCCGTGGCTGTGACTCCCCCGGTTCCATCCTCCTACTACTTCAAGAGAACGTGAAAATGTTCAAAGAGTATCGGGACCAAAATCGGAAGTTCATCGATTGCCTTAGCCCGGTAGTACAGTTCGTTCACGCCTTTTCTGCAATTCTTGGTGAGGCAGCTGGTTTGGTGAGCCGCGAGCAATCATTTCCTTCTCTATTGTTATTTTATTTTACTCTTTCTCCGCCAGGTTCCATTCCAACCTGCAAAACTGATCTTCGTCGGCATCGATGTCCTCTTCACCGTGCGTGTTTTCCTGGCTTTTGTACCAACCAACCATGTCCCCCTGATATCCATTCATATCAGGCGGCTGAAGGAGTCAGCGCGAGTTATGACGCCCTCCTTGAACTCTTTGAATGCGTCGGAAGCTTCCTCAAACGCCTCGAAATCTATACCAAGATCTCTTTGAGCCCTTTAATGACGGAGATAATCGTGAAGATAATGGTCGAAATACTTTCCATCCTTGCCCAGGCGAAGAAACAGGTCAAACAAGGGCGATTCAGTGAGTGCTTCCTTACCGCGTTTATAGGTTACTATACTAAACTCGTCACAGAGCAATTCGCAAAGAAGCTGTTGGGGGACAGCGAGATCGAAAGCATAATGCGAAGATTGGACCGGCTCAACCAGGACGAGGCCCGCATGATGGATGCGCACATCTTGGAGGTCGTCTATGGTCTTATGAACAATATGAAAGTGGTTATGGACGGTGAGTGGAGCCCCTTAGTGGGTCCCGAGCCCCTGACCAAATTGTTGTCCCTGTAGGCGGCGAGGCGTCTACCGGCGCTATCAGAAAAACTCTCGGTATGGTCGAATTATGCGGGTGATCCGTATCTCTCGCTCACGGGCAAATGTTAGTTACCATGCAGGACGTGGTAAACGAAATGAACAAAATGAACCGTGTGTTGTCTCATCCATTATGCGTGGCTCCGAAGGTTGAACTCGCCTCATAGGTGACCGTTTACACGAGAAATCTAGAAGTTGGCTTTCCCCGCCAGACCCGTCGGAAAATCAAGTGATTGCGCGGAGAGATAATCATGATGTATCTGCGGTGTGGTTCACCCGCGGCAGCACATTCGAGAAGTGGAATGCGAACGGCTGCCTACTATGGATTCATGGCAAACGTACGTGATTCGAAGGTCCTCCTTTCGTTTCCGGCGACTGACGGCAGCCTGTCACTGTAGCGGGATCGGGGAAGAGCATTCTGTGGTGTGTGCTACATCCATTTACCTCGGACATCTCGATTTGGATTAAAATTCGTCAACTAGTTCCACCATTATCGAGGAGGCTATGGCCTTACGTGACGCGGGATTGGGCTTGACCGCATTTTACTACTTCGACTTCAGAAGTACGGCAAAGCAGGACGTCCGTGGATTGTTGTCATCCCTCCTCGTGCAGCTCTGCGCTAGGTCAGATCCTTGCTACGAAATCATTTCTCGCCTTTATTCCACATACGATAATGGATCGCGGTTGCCTGATGACAAAGCGCTTGTCCAATGCCTGAAGGATATGTTGGAGCTCCCAGAACAGCCGGTGATTTATCTCATCGTAGATGCTCTCGACGAGTGTCCCAATACCTCCGGAGTAGTGCCTCCACGCGAACGTGTCCTCAACCTCATCGAGGACCTTGTCGAGTTTGATCTTCGAGGTCTTCGTCTCTGCGTCACCAGCCGCCCTGAGGCCGATATCCTTGACGCTCTTCACCCTTTGGCATCTCATATCGTTTCTCTTCATGACGAAGACGGTCAAAAGCAGGATATTAACAACTATATCGCCTCTGTTGTCCAATCAGACCGAAAGATGCGAAAATGGAGAGCACAAGATAAGAAATTGGTTATCGACACACTCTCGCGAAGGGCCGACGGGATGTAAGTGATCATCATTACTTATTTTGACAATTTTTTTTCATTTCACTACAGGTTCCGATGGGTTTTCTGTCAACTCGAAGTATTGCGTGGCTGTTATCCCCAGGCGCTTCGGCGTGCTATTGACGAATTGCCCGAAACCTTGGACGCGACATACGAGCGCACGTTGCTAGGCATCGAGAAGGCGAAACGAGGGTACGCCTACCCTCTTTCAGTGCCTCGCAGTCTCTATCCGCCCGCTTCGCGTCGAAGAGCTCGCCGAGGTTCTTGCCGTTCTTCTCGACACCGGAGAGGATTCAGAATATTACGTTGACTGGCGCCCCGAGGATGCACAGCAAGCAGTGCTGTCAACATGTTCCAGTCTGATCACCGTCGTAAATGTCGACGGTTCATCGGTCGTCCAGTTTTCGCACTTCTCTGTGAAAGAATTCCTGACGTCGTCTCGCCTTGCCAACGCGGGAGAGCATCTTTCTCGCTTTCACATCCTCCCCCATTCCGCCCATGCCGTTCTTGCCCGAGCTTCCCTCAGCGTCCTGCTCAATCTTGGTGACCAAGTTGACAAAAGCACAATAGAAAAGCATCCACTCGCAATCTACGCTTCTCGGTACTGGGTCGACCATGCCAAATTCGAGGGCGTATCGTCAAGTATCCAGGATTTCATGGAACGTCTGTTTGATCCAGGCGAGCCATATATTGCGACATGGATCTGGCTATACGACATGGACCGTCCTTGGGAAGGACACATGGCGACAGTGCGCCCGATGCAACCAAAGGCAGCGCCGTTATACTACGCTGCACTATGTGGTTTCCGCGACCTTGTAGAGTACCTCGCCACAACTCGCCCAGGAGACGTCACCGCTAGTGGTGGGGGTTACGACACCCCGTTGCATGCTGCGCTTGCCAAAAGAGAGTTTGACACTGCTCTGTGATGAATCGCAGCGGCTGAGGGTCGTCTGGCACACCAGCAAAGCGTAAGAAAGCTATATTGGAAGAGTAAAGAACTACTTGCCTGGCACACCAGCAAAGCATAAGAAAGCTGGGGTGCCAGTGCGTACAACGCGTGCTTAAGTACATCGAGAAGAATGTGTAAATATACATGAAACGTATAATAAGATATAGTACGTTAGACTCAAACGCGAAAACGATACCCTGAGCTATGTTAGAGCAGGGGAATGTCTCTGATCAAAACACCCG
>WNGR01004025.1_pt1 | contig 16132 bp, 16 predicted proteins | sample 5407581 | NCBI WGS metagenome assembly WNGR01 (sample SAMN13153383, study PRJNA577476) | soil metagenome | isolation source: 80 cm soil or saprolite under Garry oak tree replicate 2 | place: USA:California | collected 2016-06-15 | reverse complement strand
TCGACGACTGGACCTTCTACGCGCCGCAACTGCACGACCTTTACGACGCGCTCAACCAGGGCCGCGCCCGCAACGCCTTCCCGTTCGACGCCAAGGAATGCATGGCGCCGCTGCCGCGCGCGTTCCAATGGGCCGACGGTTCGTCGTATGTGAACCATGTCGAACTGGTCCGGCGCGCGCGCGGCGCGGAAATGCCGCCGGAATTCTGGACCGATAAGACGACGTGCTGTGCGCATCGGAAGAATTCGGCATCGACTTCGAAGCGGAAGTCGCCGTGATCACCGCCGACGTGCCGATGGGCGCCACGCCCGAGCAGGCGCTCAAAGGCGTGCGCCTGATCACGCTGGTCAACGACGTCTCGTTGCGCAATCTGATCCCTGCCGAACTTGCGAAGGGCTTTGGCTTTTTCCAGAGCAAGCCGGCAACCTCATTCGCGCCGGTCGCCGTGACGCCCGACGAACTCGGCGAACATTGGCGCGAAGGCCGCGTGCATCGACCGATGATCGTCCACTGGAACGGCAAGAAGGTCGGCCAGCCGGACGCCGGCACCGACATGGTGTTCCACTTCGGCCAGTTGATCTCGCACGCGGCGAAAACGCGCAATCTGCGCGCCGGCGCGATCGTCGGGTCGGGCACGGTGTCGAACAAGGACGCGAAGCGCGGCTATTGCTGCATCGCCGAGAAGCGCTGCCTCGAAACCATCGAGCACGGCGCGCCACAAACCGAGTTCATGAGATACGGTGACACCGTGAAGATCGAAATGTTCGACGAAGCCGGCAAGTCGATTTTCGGTTCGATCGACCAGGGTATCGCGCCGCTGGATTGACGCACCGCGTTTGTGCGGAACGCGGGATGCCGGCCGCGGCCGCGCAAGCTTCGTTGCTTCTTCCCTGCTTCTTCGCCGCATACGAAAGGGTTTCGCCCGATGCCGTCGCCCCGGCGCGCCGCTACACTGACTGGCGCGGCGGCACGCTTGGGGTGGCCGGCTGCCGGTTCATCGCAAGCCCAACGCGAAGCAGCGCATGAACAGAAAATAAGCAGCACGACATCGGCAGTACATCAAAAAACGAAAGACCGACGTGAGGAGACAGCATGCCGCGATTTGAATCGTTTGGACCTGGAACCGGGGGCGCTCGAGTCTCGAAAGTGCGCGTAGGTAAATCCAGACCGCGTCATACGCTCGGGCGTCTTACCGCCGCGCTGGTCGCTTCATTGCCCGCCATCGCGCTCGCGCAGGTGAAGATCGGCCTCGTGTTGTCGCTGACCGGGCCGGCCGCGTCGCTCGGCATTCCCGCCCGTGACACGGCCACGCTGCTGCCCAAGCAGATCGGCGGCCAGAGCGTCGAATACATCGTGCTCGACGACGCGTCCGACACCACCCAGGCGGTGCAGGACACCAAGAAGCTGATCTCGGAGAATCACGTCGACGCGATCATCGGCTCGTCGATCACGCCGAATTCGCTTTCGATGATCGACGTGGTCGCCGACGGCGAAACGCCGATGATCTCGCTCGCGTCGTCGGCGAAAATCATCGAGCCCGTGGACGCCAAACGCCATTGGGTCTTCAAGACGCCGCAGACGGACGCGATGATGGCCTCGGCCATCGCCGGGCACGCCAGCACGCGCGGTGTCAAAACGATTGCGTTCATCGGCCAGGCCGACGCGCTCGGCGAGACCTTCTACGTCGAAGTCGCGAAGTTCGCGCAGCTGCATCACATCAACGTGGTGGCGAGCGAGCGCTTTAACCGCACCGATCCGAGCGTGACCGGCCAGGTGCTCAAGATTCTCGCGACGAAGCCCGATGCGGTGGTGGTCGGCGCGGCCGGCACGCCCGCCGCGTTGCCGCCCAAGACGCTCAGGGAACGCGGCTACAAAGGGCTGATCTATCACAATCACGGCGTGGGCAATAACGATTTCCTGCGCGTATGCGGCGCCGATTGCAACGGCACGTTCCTGCCCGCGAGCCCGGTGCTGGTCGCCGCGCAATTGCCGGCGGATCACCCCGCGAAGCGCCTCGCGCTCGACTACATCGTGCGCTTCGAAGCGCTGCGCGGACCGGGCAGCGTGTCGGCGTTCGGCTCGTACACGTGGGACGCGGGCATGCTGCTCGGCAACGCGGTGCCGATCGCGCTGAAGACGGCCGCGCCCGGCACGCCGGAATTCCGCCGCGCGCTGCGCGATGCGCTCGAGATCACGCGCGGCCTCGCGGACACCAACGGCGTGGTCAACATGAGCGCCACCGACCACCTCGGGCTCGATCAACGAGCACGCGTGATGGTCGAAATCAGAAACGCGAAGTGGGTTTATCAGCCGCGCTGAAGTTGTGTTCAACGCGGCGGTTTCAACCGATGCATCGATCGACGGATTGCTTACCATGTCTCAGGCACCACACCGTAACGACGCGTATTACGCGCACTACCAGTCGCTTCAGTTGCATCGCCATCCGCACGGCGTGCTCGAAGTCGTGATGAGCGGCGAGGGCGCGAACCGCAGCGGGCTCGCCACCGCCAACGCGCGCATGCATTTCGAGCTCGCCGAAATCTGGCGCGACATTGATCGGGATTCCGAAACGCGTGTCGCGATCATTCGCGGCGAAGGCAAGGGATTTTCGGCGGGCGGCGACCTGCAACTGGTCGAGGACATGGCGACCGATTTCGACGTGCGCGCGCGCGTGTGGCGCGAGGCACGCGATCTGGTCTACAACGTGATCAACTGCAGCAAGCCGATCGTCTCGGCGATGCACGGCCCGGCGGTCGGCGCGGGGCTCGTCGCCGGGCTGCTCGCCGATATTTCGATCGCGGCGAAGACGGCGCGCATCATCGACGGCCATACGCGTCTGGGCGTCGCCGCCGGCGATCACGCGGCGATCGTCTGGCCGCTGCTGTGCGGCATGGCGAAGGCCAAGTATTACCTGATGCTGTGCGAGCCGGTGAGCGGCGAAGAAGCGGAGCGGATCGGCCTGGTGTCGCTCGCCGTCGACGAAAACGATCTGCTGCCCAAGGCATTCGAGGTCGCGCGGAAACTGGCCAACGGCTCGCAAACGGCGATTCGCTGGACCAAGTATGCGTTGAACAACTGGCTGCGCTCGGCGGGGCCGGCGTTCGATACGTCGCTCGCGCTGGAGTTCATGGGCTTTGCCGGGCCGGACGTGCGCGAAGGCGTGAACTCGCTGCGCGAGCGGCGCGCGCCCGACTTCGGCGGCGCGGATCCGTGGAGTGGGCGGCCGCAAAAAGCGTCCGGCGGTGGTGCATCGGACGGCGAGAGTTCCTGATGCACGGCGGTGCGCGGCGCGCAAAGGGACGCCGGTCGGCAAGCGAGGTGTTGAGTGAAATTTGCTACCCGATGGGGCGAATCGCCGTCGCAAACTGAGTGCTCAACCGGACGCACGACAGGACCCGCAACCGGACGCACTAGAGGACGTACAGCGAGGCACAAAACCGGGCAAAAACCGGGCACAAGCGAGGCACAAAACCAGGCGCCACGCACGGTATCATCGAATCAGACGCGCGCGGAACGGCGCCATTTCCTTCCCCTCAAGCAGCGAGGCGACAAGCATGACCGATACACCTGGCTCCACGCCACCCTTTCCCGGCTTTCCTGGCTTTCCGCCCGCCGAAATGCTCGACCAGATGTGGGGCATGATGCGGCTCTCGCCGTTCGGCTCGGCTTTTTCCGGCGCGCAACCGGGCGCCGGACTCGGGCCGTCGCTCTCGATGATGTCCGACATGATGGCTCCGCTTACCAACGTCGAAGAACTCGACAAGCGCATCACCGACATGCGCGCCGTCGAGCAATGGCTCAAGCTGAATCTGAGCATGCTGCAGTCCGCCATTCAGGCGCTCGAAGTGCAGCGCGCGACGCTCGCAACGTTGCGTGCGTTCGGCGCGTTCGCGCAGGCGTCGATGGAGCAGCCGGCTGCGTCCGCCGCGCCGGGTTCGTCGCCGGCGACCGGCTGGCCGCATCCGGAAGCGCCGGGCTCGGGCAGTGCCGGTTCGTCGTCGTCCGGTGCCGCCGGGTCGGCAAGCGACGAGGACGAGGCTTCCGCGACGCCCCCCTTCGACGCCTCCGCGTGGTGGAATCTGCTGCAATCCCAGTTCAATCAGATCGCCCAGTTCGCGATGACACAGCCGGCAGCGGGCGGCTCCGCGACGGCGTCCCCGGAAGACGAGGCGAAAGCTTCGGCGTCGGAAGGCGCGCAGCCGTCTGACGCGCGCGAGGAGCCCGAGCCGGGCGGGCAAGCCGCGACCAAACGGCCAGCGGCGAAGCGGGCATCGACATCCACGAAACGCACGGGCAGCGCGAACGCCAGTCCGCGAGCCGCGAAAAAGTCTCTTTGACCGCAGGAATGAAACGGGGCGCGACTGGCGCGGCCTTAACCCATGAGACGCGAAAGACGCACGAACAGGCAGTGCTCACTCAATGAAGAAGTCGAATTCACTGCCTGTCATGGTTTTGCCCCCGATCATCCACCACACTCGCTGGATTGCGTGTTTCATTGAGAGAGGTCAATCGGGCACCGGAATTGCGGCTGCTACCACGCGGGTTCCGTAAAGTCAGCGTGCTATCATTGTGTAAGCTTTATCTGGCTTTTGGGCGTGCGCTGAAAACAACCAATCCAGCCGCCCTTGCTCCATTCGTCGCCGGCACCACCGGCGCAGGGCTGCACGGTGCGGCTTCACCGCAAAACTGGCTCGACCTCAGGCACAGGGTATCCCTCACCCATGGTTGGCCGCGCAGCGCGTAACTTACGGTTAGGCGCCCGCGCAAACGCCCGGACTTCTTTGCTGCCCGGTGCATTCAGGCAGCCGATTACCGCGTAAAATTTAATGCTTGGCCGGTGAACGGTGTGTTCCGTTCGTCGTCAGCGAAAGTGCTACACGTAGTAGTGACAGACACAGACAGTATGCGCAGAACAGGGGTGGGACTATGAACACCATGCTTTATCCGGAACTTTATAAATCGCTTGAATCCGTTCGATGGGACATGGAGAAAGACATTCCCTGGGACAAGTTCGATGCATCGCTCCTGACCGACGAGCAGGCCGCGACGATCAAGATGAACGCGATCACCGAATGGTCGGCGTTGCCCGCCACGGAAATGTTTTTGCGTGACAACCATCACGACAGCGATTTCTCCGCGTTCATGAGCGTGTGGTTCTTCGAGGAACAGAAGCATTCGCTGGTGCTGATGGAATATCTGCGCCGCTTCAAACCGGAAATGTGCCCGACGGAAGAAGAACTGCACGCCGTGCGCTTCGAATTCGATCCGGCGCCGCCGCTCGAAACGCTGATGCTGCACTTCTGCGGCGAAATCCGCCTGAATCACTGGTATCGCCGTGCAGCGGAATGGCACACCGAGCCGGTCATCAAGCACATCTACGAAACCATTTCGCGCGACGAAGCGCGTCATGGCGGCGCGTATCTGCGCTACATGAAGAAAGCGATGGCGCAAACCGGCGACATCGCGCGTGCCGCGTTCGCCAAGATCGGCGTGCTGATGGCATCGGCGCGCCGCACGGAAAAGCCGCTGCACCCCACCAATCTGCACGTGAACCAGGCGCTGTTCCCGCGCGACACGATTCAATCGCGTCTGCCGGATCCGGAATGGCTCGAACGCTGGCTCGACGAGCAGATCCGTTTCGACGACGGCTGGGAAAAGAAGGTGATCGAACGGATTCTGCACAACCTGTCGATTCTGTTCGAGCGCACGTTCAATACGGCGCAGGAATTGAATCGCTACCGCAAGGAAGTGGTTGCGCGTTTGCAGGCCGATCAGAAGTCGGCTGGGCAGCCGGCTTGATGGCTTTGAGTTTGCGGGCTTGAGTTCGCCGGTATAAGTTGGCTCCGGCGGCGCTCGCTCCACGAACGGGTTTTACGGTTTCAGGAACGGTCCGGCAGGCGTGAGCTTGCCGGACCGTTTTGCTTCATGCCGCCCAGCGTGTATCGTGGCGGCTCTTTCCCGTTTCTTTCCGACTCCGTCATGGCTGCTACTTTCGAACGCAAGATTCTTACGCGCGATGCGCTGGTCCAGCTCCGTTCCTCGCTGAACGCGCCGGTCGTATTTACCAACGGGGTGTTCGATATCCTGCATCGCGGGCATGTCACGTATCTCGCCGACGCCAAAGCGTTGGGCGCTTGCCTGATCGTCGGCGTGAATAGCGATGCGTCGGTCCGCACGCTAGGCAAGGGCGACGACCGGCCTATCAATAACGAGGCCGATCGGATGGCTTTGCTGGCGGCTTTGGAGAGCGTCGATTACGTGGTGTGCTTCGGCGAAAAGACGCCTGTCGAGTTGATTTCGGCGCTGCGGCCGGATGTGCTCGTCAAAGGCGGCGACTACGATATGGATGCGTTGCCCGAGTCGGCCATTGTGCGCGGATGGGGCGGTAAGGCTTTGGCGATTCCGTTCGAGCATGACCGCTCGACCACCGCGCTGCTGAAGAAGGTTCGCACGCAAGGCTGAACGATGCGCTCGCCCGCGCGCTGGGCAAGTCTGTTACGCGTTGCCCGCCGGTCTGCGCGTTCCGGTTTGTCTTCTCACTGAGGCAAGGCCGATGCCGCGATCGGCGCAGCGGGCGCCGGGCCGCCGACTACTGGCTGGTCGGCGGCTTGAGCCTGTGTGACGGGTTCGACGCGCAACCACTCCGGATGGACCTGCCGGTTCAGATGATTGGGCTCGCGTCCGCCGGCTGTGGGCGTTGGCCCGAACACGCCGCGCACCGCGACGAATGCCAGCAGGTTGGCAAGAAATAGTATGGCGATCAGCCAGCGCAGCATCGTTGTTCTCTCCGTCTGGAAATCGGACCGCCGTTATCTCGATGGCGGACTCAGGCGCCGCGTTGCATCGCGTGTTCGGTGGCAATCAGTGCAAGACCGGACAGCACGAGCGAATCGTGGCGAGTATGCGGCACCTTCAGCGCGCTTGTCACTTCGTCCGCGGCGCCGCCGCTGACCACGAGACGCACCGGCACCTGCCATTCGTCCTGCAAGTCACGCCACATCCGCTCGATCAAGCCGGCTTGCGCCAGCGTGCAGCCGGCTGACAGCGAGCGCGGCGTGTCGGTCGCGAAAAACGGGCCGCGGCGCACCGCGTCGGGCACGCCGCCGGCGTCGAGCAGGCCGCGTGCCGCGTCGGCGTCGAGCGTCGGCAATTGCGCGGTGTGCTCGCCCAGTGAGCGCATCATCAAGGTCCAGCCCGGCGCGATCAGGCCGCCGACAAAACAGCCGTCCGCGCGCAATGCCTCGAGCGTGGTCGCCGTGCCGAACGTCGCAATCAGCAGATGTTCGCCGGGAAACGCCGCGTGCGCGCCGATCATGCCGGCCCAACGGTCGCTGCCGAGCGCGTGTGGCGTGGCGTAGCTATTGGTCACACCGCATTGCCGCGCACAGGCGCGAATCGTCGTGAGCGGCAATTGCGGCCAATGAGTACCGAGCAGTGCTGTGATCCGCGCCGCGACACGGTCGCCCGCGACGTTCGATAACCATGCGCTGCCGGGCGCCGGCAAGTTCGACCACCGGGGCGCGTCCTCCGCGCCGCCGTGCGCCAGCGCGCCCGACGCGATCTGCGTGCCGTCCGCCTGCACGAGCGTCCATTTGATGCGGCTATTGCCCGCATCGATCAGCAGATAAGGCGCACCGTTCGTCATGCGGCACCGTGGGCCAGACGCAGCGAGACGTCGCCGGTCGCGATAGCTTGACGGCCCGCTGCCGTGTCGAGCAGGAGTTGGCCGCGCTCATCGACGCCCGCCGCCACGCCGCGCGCCAGTTCCTCGCCTTGCTCCAGCAGCACGACTTCGCGGCCCGCGTAGGCATGCACGGCGTTCCAGCGTGTCTGGAACGGCGCGAAGCCTTCAGCGCCGAAACGCTGCAGCGCGGGTTCAAGCGCGTTCAGTTCCGCGGCGAGCGTGTCGGTGAGATTGGCATTGGGCAGCGCGCGTTGCAGTGCCGTCGGCGCCGTGCCGCGCGCCTGCGGCGGCGCGCCGGCGTTCAGCGCGCCGACTTTGGCGGCCAGTTCGTCCGCGCCCTTCACGTTGGTGCCGATGCCGATCACGACGGCGCTGGCGTCGCCGGTGCTCCACGCGGTTTCGATCAGGATGCCGGCCAGCTTGTCGCCTTCGAGCAGCACGTCGTTCGGCCACTTCAGCGCGATCTGGCCGGGGCCTGCGACCGGCAGCGAACGCAGCCCGTCGGCCAGCGCCACGCCGACGGCGAGGCTCAGGCCCGCCAGCCCTTCGAGCGGACGCGGCAGTACGCACGCAACCGAAAACAGCAGCGCATTGCCCGGCTCCGCATACCATGGACGGCCACGGCGCCCGCGCCCGGCGGTTTGCAGATACGCAACCCGCACGATCGGACGCGGCAGCGCGCCGGCTTTGCGTGGCAAGGCTTTGACGCGGGCCATCAGGTCGGCGTTGGTCGAGCCGGTTTCCTCGACGATTTCGATCGGCCACTCATGCGCATGCGGGCCGAACAGCGCGACGGCCCGCTCGCGATCGATGCGCCAGTCGGCAGCCGCGGCGGCCTGGGGTGAGGTCTTGTCAGCGTTCATGTCCGGTATTGTAGCGACAGCGAACCGCGCGGGCCGCCGGCACGATCGATCCGCCGCGCCTTCGTTACAATGGCCCCTTAATCCGATAACCAGATTCCAGCGATCCTTGAACTACGACACTCCGCCCGGCCTTGAAGTCGCGGCCGGCAGCCAAGGCAAGATCGTCCGGCTCTCGGGCCAGTGGACGGCGCTCGCACTCGCGCGCGACCGCGCCACCGGACATGTGATTCCTCAGTTGCGCTCGCTGATGGGCGCCACAGGCATTCGCCAGTGGGATCTGTCGGGCATCGACCGGATGGATCACGTCGGCGGCCAGGCGCTATGGCGCGTGTGGGGCCACCGGATGCCTCCGGACACCGAGCTCACCGATACGCAGCGCGATATTTTCGAGCGCATCGCCTTGCTCGACACCGCGCGCGAAACGGCCGAGCCGGTGGTCAAGTTCGATCCGTTCACGCGGCTCGGCCTCGCGATCTTCTCGTTCTTCGAGCATCTGTACGGCGGCGTCGGCATGCTCGGGCGCGTCGTGCTCGATCTGCTGGCGATCGTGCGCAAGCCGAAAATCACGCCGTGGACCGAAATCTCCGCGAACATCTACAACGCCGGCACGAGGGCGCTGCCGATCACCGCGCTGGTCGCGTTCCTGATCGGCATCGTGCTCAGCTATCTGTCCGCGCAGCAACTGCGGCTCTTCGGCGCCAATCAGTACATTGTCAATATTCTCGGGCTTTCGGTGATCCGCGAACTGGGGCCGGTGCTCTCGGCGATTCTGGTGGCGGGCCGTTCGGGTTCGGCGATCACCGCGCAGATCGGTGTGATGCGCGTGACCGAGGAGCTCGACGCGATGCGCGTGATGGGCATCCCGCACGGGCTGCGGCTGATCCTGCCGCGCGTGATCGCGCTCGGCGTGGCGATGCCGCTCCTCGTCATGTGGACCAACATCATCGCGCTCACCGGCGGCGCGCTCGCCGCCAAGATCGTGCTCGGCATCGACATGAGCTACTTCGCGCGTGCGTTGCCGGGCGTGGTGCCGGTCGCGAATCTGTGGATCGGCCTCGGCAAGGGCGTCGCGTTCGGCATGCTGATCGCGCTTGTCGGCTGTCATTTCGGTTTCCGTATCAAGGCCAATTCGCAGAGTCTCGGCGAAGGCACGACGACCTCGGTGGTGACCTCGATCACCATCGTGATTCTCGCGGACGCCGTGTTCGCGATTCTCTTCCAGAATGTGGGGCTCGGATGATCGCGCCGCTCACCCAGGCCGTGCGCGGCCAGCCGATGCCCTCGATCGCCGAGCCGGTGATCGAGGTGATCGACGTGACCAAGCGCTACGGCCGCAACATCGTGCATCAGCATCTGAATCTGGACGTGCGGCGCGGCGAGATCGTGTCGATCGTTGGCGGCTCCGGCTCCGGCAAGACCACGCTGGTGCGCCAGATTCTCGGGCTGGAACGCCCGTCGTCGGGAACCATCAAGCTGTTCGGCGAGGACCTTGCTACGATCTCTCCGGAAACCGCGCTGCTGATGCGCAGCCGCTCCGGCATGCTGTTCCAGCGCGGCGCGCTGTTCTCGTCGCTCTCGGTGTTCGACAACATCGCGCAGCCGGTGCGCGAACTCGGCCAGGTGCCCGAAGACCTGTTGCGCGACATCGTGATGCTCAAGCTGGAGATGGTCGGCCTGCCGTGCAAGCATGCGTCGAAGATGCCGTCCGCGCTCTCGGGCGGGATGATCAAGCGCGTGGGTATTGCGCGCGCGATCGCACTCGAGCCCGAACTGCTGTTTCTCGACGAACCGACCGCCGGGCTCGATCCGCAGGCGTCCGATGAATTCGTCGAACTGATTTCCGCGCTGCATCGCGCGCTGGGTTTGACCGTGGTGATGGTCACGCACGATCTCGACACGATGGTCGCGCTGTCCACCCGCGTCGCGGTGCTGGCCGATCGCAAGGTGCTGGTCGCCGCGCCGGTCGAGGAGGCGGCGGGTGTCGATCATCCGTTCATCCGCGAATATTTTCTCGGCCTGCGCGGGCGCCGCGCGTTGCAGGCGCTGCCGGCGGAGCGCCGCGCGAAGCTGCCGCGTGCGGCGCTCGAGCCGGCGTCGTCCGAATTGCCGCTGTGAACCAGGGAACCTGACAATGGAAAACAAATCACACGCCTTCTGGGCAGGGCTCTTTACGATAGCCTTGCTGGTTGCGATCGCGGTGGCGGCTTTTTTGTTCAATGTCGACCGTTCCGTGCGGGTGCCGTACGATCTGATTGCGCGCACCAACGTGACGGGTCTTTATACCGACGCAGCCGTGCGGTATCGCGGGCTCGACGTCGGCAAGGTGCAGTCGATCAAATTCGACCGGGCTCATCCGGGGCAGATTCTGATCCGCATTCTCGTCGACACGCACGCGCCGATTACCCATTCGACTTTCGGCAGCCTGGGTTTCCAGGGGGTGACGGGTATTGCCTTCATCCAGCTGGACGACACCGGGCGCGATCCGTCGCCGCTGCCGTCGTCGGCCAAACAGGTGGCGCAGTTGCCGATGCGCCCGGGCTTGCTCGATCAATTGCAGCAACGCGGCGACGTGCTGCTGCGCAAACTCGAAAAAGTCACGGACGACGTCGACAATCTGCTGTCGCCGGAAATGGTCGCTCAACTGCAGGGCACGGCGGCAAGCATCCAGAAGGCCGCCGACGGCGTCGCCACGCTGACCCGGCAGGTCACGCCGGTCACCGGCAAGCTGCCCGCCACCATCGACCAGCTGGATCGCACGCTCGCGTCGACCAATCAGTTGATCACCAGTCTGAACCGCCCGGACGGTCCGTTCGAGACCAATATGAACAAGGTCGGCACGGCGGCGCAGCAGGCGGGCGACGCGTTGACGTCGATGAACGGGTCGCTTCAGGAGCTGTCGGCGCGGGTCGGTTACGACACGCTGCCGCGCGTCAATTCGCTCGCCGAAGACGTGCGCTCCGCGGCCCGCTCGGTGGACCGCGCGGCCGATACGCTCAGCACCAACCCGCGCAGCGTGCTGTTCGGCGCGCCGGCCGTGGCGCCCGGGCCGGGCGAGCCGGGCTTTACGTGGCCTGCCACCCGCGCCGCTAAATGACTTGAAGGTTTTGAAGAAGGAAGATGGTTATGTCACGCTCGATTCACCGATTGTTGTCCCCGCGCGCCGCGCTGGCCGTGCTGCTCGCGTTCGGCGTACTGGCCGCGGGTTGCGCGGGTACGCCCTCGGCGCTCTCGGACATCCGCTACGACTTCGGGCCGCCGAATCCGGCGGCTTCGGCGGGCACGGCGCCGGCCGTGAAAGTGCTCGATGTCAGCGCGCCCGGCATGCTCGAGTCCGACAAGCTGATCTACCGGCTCAGCTACGCCGATGCCCAGCAGACGGCCGCCTACGCGAACAGCCATTGGACGATGCCGCCCGCGCAGTTGCTGACCCAGCGTCTGCGCAATGCGCTCAGTTCGAACGGCACCGTGCTGACGGGCGCCGACGGCGTGCGCGCGCCGGTGCTGAAGATCGACCTGAGCGAGTTCGAACAGGTTTTCGACAGCAGTTCCCAAAGCCACGCCGCGGTCACTGCACGCGCCACGCTGACGCAGAACGGCAAGGTGGTCGGCCAGCGCACGTTCATCGCGCGCGCGCCCTCGAGTTCGGCGGACGCCGCCGGCGGCGCGCAGGCGCTCGCCACGGCCAGCGACGATCTGGTCGCGCAGATCGGCGCGTGGCTCGGCGTGCAGGCGCTGGTCGCCGCGCAATGACCGGCCCGCAGCGCGCGCAACGGAGCGCTGCATGAGCGAAAAGCCCTGGCAGCGCCGTCCGTCTGCGCTCTCCCGACAGGCGCTGGTGCTGTATGCCGCGCTGATCGTCTACGGTTCGTGGTATCCGTTTTCCGGTTGGCGCTCGCTCGGCCTCGGTCCGTTCGCCTTTCTGTCCGATCCCTTGCCGCAATACCTGACGGCGTTCGACGTCGTCACCAACGTGCTCGGCTACATGCCGTTCGGCGCGCTGGTGGTGCTCGCGGTCTATCCGCGCTGGCGCGGCCCGCTGGCGGTCGCGCTGGCCTTCGTGCTGGGCGGATTGTTGTCGGGCGCGATGGAAGCCGTGCAAACCTATCTGCCGACGCGCGTCGCTTCCAACGTCGATCTGGCCGCGAATGCGCTCGGCGCGCTCCTCGGCGCGGCGATCATGTCGCCCGCCACCGGCGCGCTGCTCGATCGCGGCTTGTTGCGGCGCTTGCGGCTCCTGTGGTTCGAACGCGATCGCGCGGCGCTTGCGTGCCTTATCGTCTCCTGGCCGTTCGCGACGATGTACCCGGCGCCACGCCTGTTCGGGCTCGGCAACTGGCCGCGCGCGCTGTGGCTGCGCTTCGATTCGACGACGCAAGATGCGCTGCTCGCATGGACGCCGCCGCGCTGGCATGTCGGCGCATGGCCGGCACGGGTCGCCGCCTGGCTGCCCGTCGACGTGTGGGAAGCGGCGATCACCACGCTCAATCTGTTTGCCGCGCTCGCGCTTGCGTCGCTGGCGGTGCGCCGTCATGCGCCGCGCGCGCGCCTGTTGATCGCATTTATCGTCATGACCTTGGGCGTCAAGGTGGGCGCGACGTTTCTACAGTCGCAGTCGGGCCTGGCGTTCGACTGGGCGACGTCCGGCGCGCTCGCGGGGCTTGCCTGCGGCACCGTCGTGGCGCTGCTGGCGCTGCGCCTGCGGCGCCGCTCGCGCGCGGCGCTGGCGGCCTGCGCGCTGACCGTCGCGCTGGTGTTCGTCAATCTGCTGCCCGTGAATCCGTATTTCGACGTCGTGCTGGCCGACTGGCGGCAAGGGCGTTATCTGCATTTCAACGGTCTCGCGCACTGGCTCGCGTGGATCTGGCCGTATGCGGCGCTGGTGTGGCTCGCGTTCGTCGTCGAGCAGGCGTGGCTCAAGCGGCGCGTGAAGCACGTGTGACGGCGGAGCGCCGATTTTCCGGGTGGGCATGAACGGGCCGGGTGTGGTTGCCACACGCACGGCGCGGACCCGCCGACGCACGGCCCGCCGCTCAGCGACCGCCCGCCCCGGTCGCTATAATCGTCCGCACAACCAACAGGCGCGTCGCGGCGCTTCCAGCGCCATTTCCACTCTTACAGCCTCGCCACCGCACACCATGGATTCCTTCTACAAGCACCACGTGTTCTTCTGTCTCAATCAACGCGAACCGGGCGCCGATCGCCCGAGTTGCGCGAATTGCAACGCGCAGGCAATGCAGGAGTATGCGAAGAAACGCGTGAAGCAGCTCGGCCTCGCCGGACCCGGCCAGGTGCGCATCAACAAGGCCGGCTGCCTCGATCGCTGCGAACTCGGCCCGACGCTCGTCGTGTATCCCGAAGGCGTCTGGTACACGTATGTCGACGAGAGCGATATCGACGAAATCGTCGATTCGCATCTTGTGAACGGCAAGATTGTCGAGCGCCTGAAAATCGATCAGTAAGCATCCCCATGAACGTACACACGAAGAAATATCTGATCGACGGCCCGGTCGGCAAGATCGAGGTCGCGCTGGATTTGCCCGACGAAGCCCGCGAGAAGAGCGCCGCGCCGCGCGGCATTGCGCTGGTCGCGCATCCGCATCCGCTGTTCGGCGGCACGATGGATAACAAGGTCGCGCAGACGCTTGCACGCACGCTCGTGCAACTGAACTACGTGACGTATCGCGCGAATTTTCGCGGCGTCGGGCAAACGCAAGGCGAGCATGACGCGGGCATCGGCGAGCGCGACGATCTACTCGCCGTGATCGATCATATGCGTGCCGAAGCCGGGCAGGGCGATCTGCCCCTCGTGCTGGCGGGCTTTTCGTTCGGCACGTTCGTGCTGTCGCATGTGGCCGCGAAGCTGCGCGAAGAAGGTCAGCCGATCGAGCGGATGGTGTTCGTCGGCACGGCGGCGAGCCGCTGGGAGGTCGCGCCCGTGCCGGAAAACACGCTCCTGATCCACGGCGAAACCGACGACACCGATCCCATTCAATCCGTTTACGACTGGGCGCGGCCGCAGGAATTGCCGGTGATCGTGATTCCGGGGGCGGAGCACTTTCTGCATCGCAAGCTGCACATTCTGAAGCGGATCATTGTCGACGCGTGGCGCTGACGGGCGGGCGGCGCGTGTTTTCCGGGGTACAGGTACGCGAAAACGGAAATTAATCGCCCGGCTTTGCGCAAAGTTGGCGAGATAGCGCGCGTATAATGGGCGCTCTTTTTTGGGCGCAGCGCCGCCCATCCGGCAGTTCGCGCGACGCGTAGCGTCTTTTCGCGCGCAGCGGTGCCGGATGCGGGCGTGCTGCGCGAACCGATCGCGTGGCCGGAAGTCCATGGGCGCCGCGCCGTTTTTACGGCCAGACGCTCGCCGACCGGCTCTTCCAACAATGCGCCCTGCGCACGATGTACTTTTCCGCACGAATCGACCCTATGCGTTTCTCCACCTTCGGCCGCACGTCATTTCCGTCCGCTTTTTCCTTTGTTCCCAATACGCTTAGCCGCGCCGTCACCCTCGGCATTGTGTTGCCGGCAACCCTCGTCGCCAGCACCGCGTTCGCGCAAGTGCCGCCGCCGGCGGTGAACGCGCGTTCGTGGGTGCTCGTCGATGCGACCAGCAACCAGGTGCTCGCATCCGGCAATCCCGACGAGCGCGTGGAACCGGCGTCGCTTACCAAGCTGATGACCGCGTACCTCGTCTTCGAGGCATTGCAGACGAAGAAGATCACGATGGAGCAGACGCTGATGCCGGGCGAAGCGGTGCGCCGCGTTCGTACCGACGAGTCGCGCATGTTCATCGAGGCGAACAAGCCGGTCACCGTGCACGATCTGGTGTACGGCATGATCGTCCAGTCGGGTAACGACGCCGCGATCGCGCTGGCTGAACTGGTCGGCGGCAGCGAGTCGCAGTTCGTCAATATGATGAACACGGAAGCGCAGCGCCTCGGCATGAAGAACACCCATTTCGCCGACGTGAACGGCATGCCCGACCCGCAGCACTACACCACCGCGGGCGACCTCGCGGTGCTGTCGGCGCGCCTGATTCGTGACTTCCCCGACTACTACAACATCTTCTCGGTCAAGGAATTCACGTACAACAAGATCAAGCAGCCGAACCGCAACCGTCTGCTGTGGATCGACCCGACGGTCGACGGCCTGAAGACCGGCCATACGCAAGCCGCCGGCTACTGCCTGATCGCGAGCGCGAAGCGTGCGCTGCCGGGCACGCCCGACGCGTCGCGCCGTCTCGTCTCGGTGATGATGGGCGAGACCAAGGAACACGACCGCGTGCAGGACAGCCTGAAGATGCTGAACTACGGCTACACCGCGTACGACACGGTGCGCCTGTACAAGGCGGCGCAGGTGGTGGGCACGCCGCGCGTCTACAAGGGTGCGCAGGACACCGTGCAGATCGGCGTGAAGAGCGATCAGTACATTACCGTGCCGAAGGGCATGGCCGACAAGGTGAAACCGCAGATCGAGCAGATTGATCCGCTGATCGCGCCGATCGCGAACGGTCAGCAGATCGGCACGGCGAAGCTGGTTGCCGACGGCAAGGTGCTGGCGCAATTCCCGGTGGTCGCGTTGC
>WNGR01003929.1_pt1 | contig 16133 bp, 6 predicted proteins | sample 5407581 | NCBI WGS metagenome assembly WNGR01 (sample SAMN13153383, study PRJNA577476) | soil metagenome | isolation source: 80 cm soil or saprolite under Garry oak tree replicate 2 | place: USA:California | collected 2016-06-15 | reverse complement strand
TGGGAACGCACGGCCGCACCGGGCTACCACACATGCTCATCGGGAGCGTCGCCGAGAAGGTGGTGCGAACCGCGCCCTGTCCCGTGATGACAATCCGGCGATCCGACACGACGCGCGATCAGGCGAACCCCGGAGTGATGTCCGGTGGTCCAGGCTGAGCCATTGTTGGCGGCCGCTCGTTCCGCACGCATCCGGGGTCCGACTGTGTCACGCTACGCTCAGGCGGACGGGTTTGGTCGCGGTCGCGGTCGGGGTCGGGGTGGGGCGGCTTCCTCACCTCCCGCCGACGAACCTCCGCAGATGCTTCACCCCGATCGTCCCATGCGACAGCAGCGCCTCGTCGAACTTCCGCTGGTCGAAACCTCCCGCCACCCGCACCTCCCGCTCGAGCCGCACGAGCTCGTCCCAGCCGAGGAAGTACTGGCAGAGCTGGGTCGAATCGAGCTTCGCGCGGAGGAGCTTCTTCTCCGCCTGCGCCTTCTCCTGGAAGCCCTCCTCGATCATGAGCCGCAGCGCCTCATCGTCGGTCATGGCGCCGCCCTGGAGGCCGGCGTCGAGGATGGCGTTCGAGGCCACGATCATGCGCCCGCGGAGATCCATGAAGCGATAGCGGTCGTTCTTCTCGCCCCCGAACCCCTGCTGCACGACGAGGCCCTCGCCGTAGACTGCCCAGCCCTCGGCGAACGGTCCGCTCCACAGCGTCGCGCGGAGGGCCGAGGGATCGCGCCGAGCCCACCACGCCTGCGTGTGGTGCCCCGGCAGCGCCTCGTGCGCGGCGGTGAGCGCGATCTCGTAGTCGTTGTTGGCGCGCAGGTAGCTCTCGGCGCGATCGGCGGGCCAGCTCGGGTCGACCGGCTCGACGTAATAGGTGCCATGGAAGGGGGCTGCGCGGTCGAGCGCGCCGGGCGACAGGTACTCCGCCCCGCCACCGCCGCGCTTGAACTCCGGCATGGGCTCGACCGAGAGCGTGTCCTGCGGCGGCAGCGGCACGATCCCCTTCGCCTCGACGAACGCGCGCAGCCCGGCGAGCTTGTCGGCGCTCGCCTCGACGAGCTTCTCGCGCGGCGGGTGGTCGGCGGACACGCGGTCCTTCACGCGCGCGATGAGCGAGGCGCCGGTGGGCTCGGCCTGGCCGGGGAAGAGCTCGCGAAAGAGGCGCCGCGCCACCTCCTCCAGCTCGCGGCGCGCGGCCGCGAAGTCGGCGCGCGCCTCCCGCACCATCTCCTCGGGGGCGAGGTCGGTCTGGAGCGCCAGTGGAAACTTCTTCCGATAGAGGTGCGGCCCGAGGCGCCAGCTGCGCGTCGCGCGCGAGGGCAGCGTACCCTCCAGAAAGGCCTGGTGCTGGCGCAGCGCCGCCGCTGCCGACCGGCGGGCCCGCTCGGCCGGCGCATCGCCCTTCGTGAAGGCCGCCAGCTCGGTCTCGAAGAACTCGAGGCGGCCGCGGTTGTCCTTCACCGCCTGCTCGAGGTGAACCGTCGAGACCGGTCCCGCGAGTGCGCGCTGCCGCGCCGCGAGCCAGCGGGGTAGGGCGGTGAGCTGCGCCGTCACCGCCCGCCGCCGCGCGACCTCCGTACCCCAGCTCCCATGGACGACGTCGGAGAGGCGCGCCGCCACCACCTCGCGCGGATCGTAGAAGGTGAAGCCGTCTCGCAGGCGCGGGTCCCAGGTCCACTCGCGGACCTGGGTCAGCTCGAGCAGCTCCAGGGCGATCCCGTCGGACAGGATGGCGGCGTCGACCTGGCCGTCGGGCGAGAGTGCGCCGCCGTCGATCGCCGCGAGCTGCCGCCGCAGCCCCTGGAGCTCCGCCACGCGCCTCTTCACCCCTACCAGGGAGAGGTCGGCGAGCCGATCGGCGAAGCGGTGGTCGCCCATGTAGTCGGCGAGGTGGGGCTTGGCGCGGAAGAGGCCGTCGAGGTAGCGGCCGGTCAGCACCGAGAGCGGGGTCGGGGTCGCCGTCGCGGTCGAGGTCAACAGGGCGAGCAGGAAGGGCGCGAGCATGGTCGCGGGATCTAACAGCTCCCGTCCCCCTGTGAGTGCCGCGAAAGGGCCCGCTCCTTGCTTCGCGATGGGGTGAGCGGCGCCAATTTCTTTGTGGGCGCGGCCCGGACGGCCTAAAGATTCGTCACCTCCGCTCATCCGAACCTCCGAGGTCCTCGTGCTGAAGGCCAAACCCGTTCTTCTCGTCGTCCTCGATGGTTGGGGCCTCCGCGCCGAGCGCGATGCGAACGCGATCGCCCTCGCCGGCACCCCCAACATGGACGCGCTGGCGCGCGACTACCCTTCGGCCGCGCTCCGGACGAGCGGTCTCGCCGTCGGCCTTCCGGACGGACAGATGGGGAACTCCGAGGTCGGACATACGAACCTCGGGGCAGGGCGGATCGTCTACCAGGACCTCGTCCGCATCAACCTCGCCGTGGAGGACGGGTCCTTCTTCCAGAACCCCGTCCTGCAGGAGGCGATGAAGCGCGCCAAGTCCGGGAGCGGCACCGTCCACTTCATGGGCCTCTTCTCCGACGGCGGGGTCCACAGCCATGTCGAGCACCTGCACGCGCTCCTCGAGCTGGCGCGCCGGGAGGGCGTCCCGCGCGCCTTCGTCCATGCGTTCCTCGACGGGCGCGACACGCCGCCGCGGAGCGGACTCGGGTACATGCAAGCCTTCGAGAAGCGAGTCGCCGAGACCGGCTACGGCAAGGTCGCGAGCGTGATGGGCCGCTTCTACGCCATGGACCGCGACAAGCGCTGGGATCGCGTGGCGCTGGCCTACGGCGCGCTGGTGAAGGGCGAGGGCCATCGCAGCGCGACGCCGCTGCAAGCGATGGAGGAGGCCTACGGCCGCGGCGAGAACGATGAGTTCGTGAAGCCGACGGTGGTGGTGGACGGGACCGGCGACCCGCGCGGGCGCGTGCGCGACGGAGACGTCATCGTCTTCTTCAACTTCCGAGGCGACCGCGCCCGCGAGCTCACGCGGGCCTTCACGGAGGAGGGCTTCGCCGAGTTCGACCCGAAGCCGCGCCCGCAGCTGTCGTACTACGCGTGCATGACGGAGTACGACCGGACCTTCGGGCTGCCGGTCGCCTACGCCCCCGACCAGCCGACGCGCATCTTCCCCGAGATCGTGGCGGAGGCCGGCATCGCGCAGCTCCGCTGCGCCGAGACGGAGAAGTACGCGCACGTCACGTTCTTCTTCAACGGCGGGCGCGAGGTGCAGTACCCGGGCGAGGACCGGATCCTCGTCCCCTCGCCACGGGACGTGAAGACCTACGATCAGAAGCCCGAGATGAGCGCGCGCGAGGTGACCGACCGGCTCGTACAGGCCATCGACTCGCGCAAGTACGGCTTCATCCTCGTCAACCTCGCGAACCCGGACATGGTGGGCCACTCCGGAAATCTGCAGGCGGCCATCCAGGCCGTGAAGGTGGTCGACGAGTGCATCGGACGGCTGTGGAAGGCCGCCCGCGCGGCGCACATGGCGATGCTCGTCACCGCCGACCACGGAAACTGCGAGCTGATGGTCGACCCCGTCACGGGTGAGCCCCACACCGCGCACACGCTCGGGCCAGTCCCCTTCATCCTGGCCGATCCCGATCTGAAGGGGGCGAAGCTGCGCGCCGAGGGCGTCCTCGCCGACGTGACGCCGACAGCGCTCCAGGTCATGGGTCTCCCCCAGCCGCCGGAGATGAAGGGTGTCGGGCTGGTGATGCGTTGAACCGGTTCACGGCCGCGCTGCTCGACCTCCTCTACCCCCCGCGCTGCGCCGCCTGCCGCGAAGGCCTCGACTCCTCCGCCGAGGGTCCGTTCTGCCGGACCTGCCGCGACGCGGTCGACCCCGTTCCGTCCGGCTGCGGGCGCTGCGGCCTCCCGGGTCCGGCTCCCGTCTGCGGCGCTTGCCTCGCCGCGCCGCCGCCCTTCGTCAGCTGCCGGGCCGCCGGGCTCTTCGGCGGTCCGCTCGCCGATGCCGTCCACGCCCTCAAGTACGGAGCCCGCCCCGCCCTGGCGCGGCCGCTCGGCGTCTGGATGTCGGCGGCCGTCCCCTGGCCGGTGGGAGCTGCGGTCGTGGCGGTGCCGCTCGGCCGTGGCCGGCGCATCGCGCGCGGCTACGATCAGGCGGCCTTGCTGGCCCGCTCAGCGGCGCGCGAGCGGCGCCTCCCGTTCCTCGCGGGCGCGGTCTGGCGCGTGCGCGAGACCCCGCCGCAGGTCGGGCGCTCCCGGGCCGAGCGCCTCGCGAACGTGCGCGGCGCCTTCGCCGCCGGCCCGGCGGTGCGCGGCTGCGACCTCGTCCTCGTCGATGACGTCGTCACGACCGGCGCCACCGCCGCGGCCTGCGCGGAGGCGCTCCTCGCGGCGGGCGCCCGCTCGGTGGCGGTGGCGGCGCTCGCGCGCGCCGACTGAACGGCCACGGAATCGAACGGCGGCCCCGGGGTAGACTGTCTCGATGCTGTCCGCCCTCCTCCTCGCCACCGCCCTCGCCGGTGCCGCCCCGAGCGCCTCCCCCGATCCGGTCGCGGAGCGGCTCCACGCGCTGCTCGACGAGCTGGAGCGGGACCACGCCGCGCCGCGCGCACTCGTACCGCTCATCCAGCTGGAGCAGCTGGAGGACGAGCTCCCCGACCTCGCCCGGGCGGGCGTCGCCTACGCGCGCCTGGCCGAGGATCCGGACGCGCACCCGGAGGTGCGGGCCTACGCCCGCTTCCGGCTCGCCGACGTGGAGCGCTCGCGCGGGAACCTGCGCCGGGGGGAGGCGGAGCTGGCGCGGCTCGCGTTCCTCTCCGGCTGGCAGCTCGCGGGGCCCTTCGACAATGAGGGCAAGCGCGGCTTCGACGAGGTCTTCCCGCCCGAGAAGGCGCAGGACCTCGCGGCGCGCTTCCAGGGCAAGGCGCGCGAGGTGGGCTGGCGCTCGCTCCCGCCCGAGGCCGTGGTGGGAGGCTTCGCGCACCTCGGCGCGGCCGTCCGCCCCGCCCGTCACGTGGTGGTCTATGCGCTGACGGTCGTCGAGGCGCCGCGCGAGCAGCGCGTTCGCCTGCACCTCGGCGCGAGCGGGGCAGTGAAGGTCTTCGTCGACGGCGCGCTCGTCCACGCCGACCCGAGCTACCACCGCGCCCGCCTCGACACCTCCGCCGTCGAGCTGACGCTCCACCGCGGCCCCAACCGCATCCTCGTGAAGCTGTGCCAGGCCGAGGGGCGGCTCGGTCTCTATGCCCGCCTGGCCGACGCACGCGGCGAGCCGCTCCGGCTCCCCACCTCGCGGCCGGGGCCCCTGCCGGCCCCGCCGCGCGGGTTCTCGCCGCGGGCGGCGCCGCTGCCCGGGGTCGTGGAGCTGCTCGAAGGTCGCGTCCGGAAGGCGCGTGGGGCGGCGGCGGCGCAGGCACGGCTCGACCTGGCGGTGGCGCTCTCCGAGCGCCGGCCGGGCGAGGATCGCGAGCGCCGGGCGGCGGCCGAGGCGCGCCGCGCCGCCGAGCTCGCCCCGCGCTCGCTCGAGGCGCAGCTCCTGGCCGCGCGGCTCGACGAGGACGGCAACCGGCGGCGGGCGCACCTCGAGGCGGCGCTGGCCGCTCACCCGAACGACCCGGTGGCGCTCACCGCGCTCGCCCAGCACGAGCTCCATCACAACCGGCTGGCGCGAGCGCGGGGCTTGCTCGGGCGAGCGCTCCTGGCCGTGCCGGGGTTCGTCGCGGCGGAGCTCGCCCTGGCCGACCTGCACGAGCAGGTCGGGCTCGCGGCGCGCGCGCGCGACGAGCGCGCCCGTACGGCCGCCGCTCATCCGTTCCACCCGGCGGCGGTCGTCGCGGCGGCGCGCGGCGCCCGGCTGCAGGATCGCCTGGAGGAGGCGACCCGCCTCCTCCGCAAGGCGCTCGCGCTCCGCTTCGACGACGCGGCGGCCCGCGCGACGCTGGTGCAGGTGCTCCTGGACGCGGCCGATCTGGAGGGGGCGGTCCGCCTCCTGGGGGAGACGCTGCGCCTCGAGCCGGCGGATCTCCAGGCGCGGCTCCGCCTGGCGGACCTCCTCGCCGCGAACGCCCGCTGGGACGACGCCGAGAGCGCCTATGCGGCCGCGCTCGCCATCACCCCCGACGAGCCGGAGATCCTGGAGCGTCGCGGGCAGGCGCGCCTGCGCGGAGGCCACCGGCCGGAGGCGCTGGCCGACTTCCAGGCGGCGCTGGAGCTGAAGCCGCAGAACGCGCAACTGAAGGAGCTCGTGCGCGCCATCGAGCCCACCCGCGAGCGGTTCGAGACGCCCTACCTGCGCGACGCGCGCGCGCTCGCCCGCACCGCCCCGGCACCGGAGCAGGACGAGGACGCCCTCATCCTCTCCGACCTGAAGGTGACGAAGGTCTTTCTCTCCGGCCTGGCCTCGACCTTCCGGCAGCTCGTGGTCAAGGTGGAGACGCAGCGCGGCGTCGACGCCTGGCGCAGCTGGGCCACCGGCTACACGCCCGACCGCCAGGAGGTGCACGTCGAGCGGGCGCGGGTGGTGAAGCCCGACGGCAGCGTGATCGACACCTACCAGGAGAGCGACCGGAGCTCGTCCGAGCCGTGGTACCGCCTGTACTACGACACGCGCACCCGGCAGCTCGGCTTCCCCTCGCTCGCGCCGGGGGACCTGCTCGAGATCGCGGTCCGCACCGACGACGTGGCGAGCGAGAACCTCCTCGCCGATTACTTCGGCGAGGTCGTGTTCCTCGGGGATGACACTCGCCGCGCCGACAGCGAGTACGTGCTGCTCCTGCCGCAGGGGCGCCGCATCTTCACGGCCGACCCGGCCCTGCCCCGGCTGGAGAAGAGCGAGAAGGCGCTCCCGGGTGGCGTGGTGGAGCGCCGCTGGCGCGCCCGGGACGTGGCGCGGATCCAGGCCGAGCCGGGCATGCCGGGCTGGAGCGAGGTGGCGCCCTACGTCCACGTCTCGACCTACGCGAGCTGGGAGGAGGTGGGCCGCTTCTACTGGGCGCTGGTCCGCGAGCAGCTCGCCGTCACGCCCGAGATCCAGGAGGCCGCGCTCCGGCTCGCCGCCGAGGTGCGCTCCGAGCGGCGGGCGAGGAACCTGCCGGAGGCGGGGGACGAGCTGGCGCTCATCCAGGCTGCCCACCGCTTCGTCGTCACGAACACGCGCTACGTGGCGCTCGAGTTCGGGATCCACGGGTACAAGCCCTACCGGGTGGACCAGATCCTCGAGCGTCGCTTCGGCGACTGCAAGGACAAGGCGAGCCTGACCAAGGCCCTCCTCTCCGCGCTCGGGGTCGAGTCGCGCCTCGTGCTCCTCCGGATGAAGAAGCTCGGCCGCATGCCGGAGCGGCCCGCCTCGCTCGCCATCTTCAACCACGCCATCCTCTACGTCCCCAAGCACGACCTGTGGCTCGACGGGACCGCCTCCTACTCCGGGTCGCGCGACCTGCCCGACGAGGATCGCGGCGCGACCGTGCTGGTGGTGAACCCCGACGGTCCCCCGCTCTTCACCACCATCCCGGAGGGCCGGCCGGAGGACAACGCCTCGCGCAGCAGCTACGAGGTCGCGCTGGCGGCGGACGGGAGCGCGATCGTGACCGGAGAGGCGCAGGTCGGAGGCGTGCGCGCCCCCGGCTACCGGCGCGCCTACGCCTCCGAGCACGACCGCCGGGTCAACCTCGAGCAGGCCATGAGCCGCACCTTTCCCGGTCTGACGGTGAAACAGCTGGCGGTCTCGGACCTCGCCCGGCTGGAGGACGACGTGACGATGCGCTTCACGCTCGCCCTGCCGCGCCTCGCCGACCGCGACGGCGACGGGCTGCGCTTCTCGCCCTTCGGCCGGAGTCACCGCTTCGCCGAGGGGATGGCCCCTCTCTCGACCCGGCGCTACGACCTCGTCCTCGGCGCGCCGTGGGCGTCGCGCCTCGCCTACCGCTACCTGCTACCGGCCGGCCAGCGCGCCGCCGAGCTCCCCCCGACCGTCCACCTCGACACGCCGTTCGGCACCTTCGAGGTGCGCTACCGCTCCGAGGCGGGCGCGCTGGTGGCCGAGATGCGCCTCGTCGTGAAGGCCGGCCGCGTGACCGCGGCTACCTACCCGGCTTTCCGCGACTTCCTCTCGCAGATCGATCGCGCCCTGGCCCGCCCGGTGCGCGTCGCTCCGGCCATTCCTCCGACGGCCGCACGATGATGCACCTCCCTTCCCTTCCTCCGTTCGCCCTGAGCGTAGGGGCGCGCAGCGCCCCGGAGTCGAAGGGCGAGAGGGCGTGCTTCGACTACGCGCCCGCGGGCGCTACGCTCAGCACGAACGGATGGCCCCCCTTGCGACACATCGCCATCGCCGCCCTCCTCGCGCTCTCCGCCTGCGCCACCGCGCGCGCGCCGCTCGACCGACCCGAGGGCGATGCCGCGGCGCGCGGCGCCTCCGCTCGCGAGCTCGCGCGGGCAGGGCTCGATGCGCTCGTCCTGCGCAGCGACGCGGCCACCGCCGAGCGGCGGCTGGCCGAGGCCGTACGGCGCGACGGAGGGGATCCCTGGGCGCGCTACGGCAGCGCGCTCCTCGCGCAGCGGCGGCTCGACGACGCGGCCGAAGCGGCGCACCTCGTGGCGCTCATCGCGGCGGCCCCCTCGCACCCGCTCGCGGTCGTCGCCGCGCGCAGGCTCCATGACCTGGCTTCGCTCGCGCCGTCGCTGGCGCAGGCGGTCCTGGCCGGGCTCGCTCCGGTGCAGCCGCGCCTCGCGTCCGAGGCGGCCCTGCGGGTGCGCAATACGCGGGCGCGCGCAGCCGAGGCCCTGGGCGACACGGCGAACGTGCGGCGCCTCCGGGCCGAGACCGGCTCGCTCGCCGCGGTCACCCTGGCCGGTCCGTTCGGGGCGCTGGCTGCCCTCGACCTCGACACGCCCTATCCGCCGGAGCTGGGCCCGCTCCCCGAGACCGCGCCCGCGCCGGGCGGGTTGCCGTCTGTCCCCGCGCGGCCGGTCGCGACCCCGGACGGAAAGGTGCTGCTCCAGGGCGAGCCTGCCGGCGGCGACATCCATTACCTCGCCGCCGACGCGGTGCTCGCTCGCGGCGGCGACTACCTGCTCGCCCTCGCCAGCCCCGGCTCGCTGCGGGCCTTCATCGACGGCGTGCCCATCGCCGAGCGGCGCGCCTACGCCGGCTTCCCGGCGCTGTCGCAGCTCGTGCCGCTGCGCCTCGGCCCGGGGCGCCACCGGGTGCTCCTGAAGCTCGCCCGCGGCAACGGAGGCGGGCTCCTGGCGGTCGACCTCGCCCGCGCCGATGGCGCGCCCTCGGACGCCACCTTCGTCCCCGCCTCGCCGGGCGCTCCGGCCGCGCCCGTCCGCGCAGGAGCCCTGCCGCCGCGACTCCCAGGCGCGGTCGAGCGGGCGCGGGCGCTCGAGGCCGAGGCGGGCCCGGTCACCGCGCGGCTCGTGGCAGCCCAGGACGCCGCCGACTTCGATCGCGAGGTGGCCAAGGCGCTGGCGGAGGAGGCGCTCGCGCGCGCGCCGGGCTCGGCGCCGCTGCTCGCGCTGCGGGCGGAGCTGCGGCAGGACGACCCGACGCTGGCCGAGCGCATCGCCCGCTCGCGGGCCGCGGCCGACCTCGACCTGGCGCTGGCGGCCGACCCCGGGTACGCCGCCGCCCGGCTGGCCCGCGCCGAGCTGGCGCGCGCCGGCGACCGGCTCGACGACGCGGCGGCGCTCCTCGACCGCCTCTCCGAGGCGGACGCGGCCCGGTCGCGGGCGCTCCTTGCCCGGGCGCGGCTGGCGCAGACGCGCGGGCTCGCCGAGCGCGCCGAGCGCTTCGCCGAGGAGGCGCGCCGCCGCGACGGCGACTGCGCGGCGCTCTCACTCCTCCTCGACCTCGCCTCGCAGCGCGACGCGGTGGCCCGGCAGGACGAGCTCGTCGCCGCGCTGGCGCGTTGCCCCGGCGGGCGCGAGCGGGTCGTCACCCACCGCCGCCGCCGCGGCGACCTCCCGGGAGCGCTCGCCCTGGCGAGCGAGATCGTGCGCGCCGACCCGGCACGCCTCGACGCGCGGCTCGTGCGCTCCGACCTCCTCGCCGCGAGTGGCGACCCGCAGGCGGCGGCGGACGACCTGGCCGAGCTGGCCCGCACCTGGCCGCGCGAGCCGCGCCTCCCCCGGCGCAGGGCCGAATATCTGGACGCGGCCGGCGACGCGAAGGCGGCGCAGGCTGCCCGCGCGCTGGCGCTGCTCCTCGACGCGAGCGACCTCGGCCTGCGCCGGGCGCTGGCGGTGGAGGATGGCCACGAGCCCCTCGACGAGCTCGACGAGGACGGTGCCCGCACCCTCGCCGCCTACCGCGCGAGCGGGAGGGGGCGCGCCACCTCCAGCGTGACGGTGCTCGACCTGGGTGCGATCGAGGCCCATCCCGGGGGCGCCTACACCGAGCGCATCCACAGCCTGGTGGAGGCGCGCGACGAGCGCGCGGTGGACCGGCTGGGCGAGGTGGCCGTCCCCGACGGCGCGCAGCTCATCGAGGCGCGCACCGTGAAGAAGGACGGCCGGGTGCTCGAGCCGGAGCAGCCGCTCGGCGACAAGCGCACGCTCTCCCTGACCGGCCTCGAGCCGGGGGACTTCGCCGAGTGGGCATGGCTGCGCACCGTCCCGGCGCGGGGTCCCGCCGTGCCGGGTTTCGCCGCCGATGCGTTCTACTTCCGGGCCGACGAGCCGCTCTGGCGCTCGGTCTACGCCGCCGCGGCGGCGAGGGACCTGCCCCTCTCGGTGGACGCCCACCACCTCCCGGCGCCGGAGGTGAAGGAGGAGGGCGGCCGGCAGGTGGTGCGGGTGGTGCGGGAGGAGGTCCCGCCCGTGCTGCCGGAGCCGAACGCGCCAGCCGAGGCGGAGTACCTGCCCTTCGTGCAGGTCGGCGCCGGCGCCAGCACCGAGGCGCTCGCGCGCGCCATCGCCGACGGCGCGCTCGAGCCGTGCCGGCCCAGCCTGGAGGTGCGCGCGCTCGCAGCCGAGATCGCCGCCTCCGTCCCGGCGCCGCAGCGCGGGACGGACGCCCTGCCGCGCGCCGCCTACCGGCGCGTGCACGAGCTCATCCTGGGCCAGGGCGGCTCGTTCGCCGAGCCGGCCGGCGCGGTGCTCTCGCGCGGCCGGGGCAGCCGGACGGTGCTCTTGAAGAGCCTCCTCGATGCGCTCGGGGTGAGATCGCGCCTCGCGCTCGTGCGCGACTTCGGCCGCGACCCGGCTCCGTATCGCTTCGCCCGGCCCGACCTGTATTCCTACGTGGTGCTGCGAGTGGAGCACGGCGGAGCGGTAGCGTGGATCGACCCGACCATCCGCGGCGCCCCCTACGGTTCGCTGCCGGCGGCGCTCCGCGACGCCGAGGCGATCGTCCTGCCGGCTCCGGGCGAGCGGGCCGAGGTGACGCGGACGCCGCCGGACGACGGCTCCGAGCGGCGCCGCACCCGGCTCGCCATCGCGGTGGACGGGGAGGGGAACGCGACCGTGGAGGGAGCGGAGGAGTACCGCGGCGTCGAGGCGGCCAGCCTGCGGGACGCGATCGAGAAGATCGACGGGCCGGCGCGGCGGCAGGCCATGGAGCAGACCCTCGCGCGGACCTTCCGCAGCCCGTCCCTGCTCGACCTCCAGGTGGATGGGGAGCGCGCCCTCGAGGCCCCGATGACGCTGCGCTGGCGAGCGCGGGTGGAGGGCTGGGCGCGGCTGGAGGCCGGGCGCGCGGTGGTCGAGGCTCCGCTCTTCCCGGCGCGGCTCGGCGCCCGCTTCCTCCAGCGCGCCGTACGCGAGCGGCCGCTCCTGGTGGCGAGCGACGAGCGCAGCACGACCGAGCTCGTGGTCGTCCTCCCGCCCGGCTGGTCGCCAGCTCCTTCGACGCCGCCGCCCGTGACGAGCCCCCATGGCGGCTACCGCCGCGAGGAGCGCGGCGAGGCGGGCAGGCTCCTGCGCACGGATCACTACGACCTCCGGCGCGGGCGCGTCGCGCCGGCCGACTACTCCGCCTTCGCCGGTTTCGCGCGCGCGGTCGACGCGGTGCAGGAGGAGCCCATGGTGTTTCTCCGGGCCACCCCGGGTGAAAAATCACCCGCCGCCCCGCCCGCGCAACCGCCCGGAACGTGAGGGAAGGCGGGCTGGCATCGCCGATGCTCTTCTGCTCGGCGTGCGCTTCGCTCTCCCCCGAGTCCTCGCCGAGCTGCTCGCGCTGTTGAGCCAGCTCGGGAGGGCGCACCTTCGCGCGCCGGTCCTCGTCCCCGCCCACCGTCCGCTCCCCCGCGGGCGGGTGGTGACGCGGTAGGCGCGGCAACTCCAGGCGGCTCCTGCGCTGGCTCCCCCCGGCGCAGGAGCCGCTTCTTTCCCAGCCCCGGGCAGGTCCGTCGTCCTGCACGTCCATCCGCCCCGGGGGCTGGCGCTGTCACAGGCCAGCACCTCCGCGTCAGGCCATCAGGCGCTCCACCGCCGCGCTGTGCACGTCCATCCCGCGGCTCGTGAGGACGAGTCGCCCGGCGCGCACCACCGCCAGCCGCGCCCGGCGCAAGGCCGCGACCTCCGCCCGCCGCGCCGACACGACCTCCTCGACCGCCACTCCCTCTCGCGTCCGGAGGGCGAGCATCATCCGCTCCTCGGCGAGCTCGCGCGGCCCGAGCCGGTCCTCCTCGACCGTCGGCAGCCGCCCCGCCTCGACGGATTCCAGATATGCGAGCGGAGCCCGGGCATTCCCCCAGCGCAGCGCCCCCGCGCCGTCCACTGCGTGGCGACAGCCGAACGCACCGACGCCGAGGCCGAGGTAGCTCTCCGACCGCCAGTAGAGCCGGTTGTGGACCGACTCGAACCCCTCCCGCGCGAAGTTCGAGATCTCGTACCGGCGCAGCCCCGCCCGGCGCAGCGCGCCGCGGATGGCGCGCGCCTGGGCCACCACCTCGTCGTCGCCGGGGAGCGGCAGCCTCCCTTCGCGCCGCAGCCGGGCCAGCGGCGTCTCCTCGGCCAGCACCTCGCCCTCGAGCGTGAGGGCGTACGCGGAGACGTGCGTGACGGGGAGCGCGCCCACCCGCTCCGCGTCCGCGCGCGCCGTCGCGACGGTCGAGCGCCGGGCCCCGTAGATGAGGTCCACCGCCACGTTCCCGACCACCTGGGCCGCGGCGCGGACGGCGCGCTCCGCGTCGCCGGGGCGGTGTCGCCGGCCGAGCTTGGCGAGCACGCCCGGGTCGAACGACTGCACGCCGATGGAGAACCGGCTCACCCCGGCCTCGCGGTAGGCGGCGAGCCGCCCCGCGTCGGCGGACTCGGGGTTCGCCTCCAGCGTCACCTCGGCCTGCGCGGGCAGCGCGAAGCGCGACCGCACCGCCGCCACCACCTCCGCCACCCGCGCCGGATCCCACAAGGAAGGCGTGCCGCCGCCGAGGTAGAGGGAGCGGGCCTCGAGCCCGTCGAAGCCGTCCGACCGCAGCGCCAGCTCGGCCAGCACCGCCCGCGTGTAGCGCTCCTGGGGGATGGCGCGGTCCGTCGCGACGGCGAAGTCGCAGTACGGACAGTGCACCGTGCAGTACGGGAAGTGGACGTAGATGCCGAAGGGGCGCGCGGCGGGTCCGGGCCTTGGAACGAGGGCTGCGCCCTCGCCCCGTCGAGCGAAGCTCGCCGGGGCCCCACTCCTGCTCGCCGGGGCCCTTCGCGCGTCGTCGCGGCGTTCGCCGCTCCACGCCGCGCCTCCCGGCGCGCTCGCATCGCTCGCGGGTTCGAGAATCACGATCGCCCGTCTAGCCGGGCTTCTTCGCCTGCGCGAGCAGATCCTTGTTCTTCTGGTGGTAGCGGGCCACCTCGCCATTCAGGAAGTCGTTCTCCGACCGGAGCTCGTCGACCTCCTCGCGCAGCTTCGCCACCGCCGCCTGCGCCTCGGCGAGGAGCGCCTGCTGCGCTCCCTGGCCGGCCCGCTCGCGCTCCAGCTCGGCCGTGCGCCTGCGGGCCTGACCCTCCGCGCGCGTCACCGCCTCGAGGCGAGTCTCCAGCTCGACGAGCGCCGCCTTGTGGCGCTCGGACTCGGCCGCGTGGCGCCGCTCGGCGGCGGACCCCTCTTCCGACGCGGCCCGACGTCGGGCCTCGGCCTCCCCCGCTGCCCGGGCCGCTGCCGCCTCGCGGGTGGTCTTCTCCGCCCCCAGCTCGGCCGCCCGGCGCTTCAGGGCGGAGAGCTCCGACCCGAGCCGCGCGAGCTCGCTCCCCCGCGCCTGCAGCTCGACGGCGGCCTGCTCCTTCACCCGCTCGCGGTCGGCGGTGGCCTGATGCGCCTGGCGCGCCGCCGCCTCGACCTGCTGGGTGCGCTGCTGCAAGACCTCCTGCGCGTGCGCCAGCTCGCGCCGGAGCTTGGGCGCCTCGGCAGCGGCGGGCTCGAGCGCGCCGAGCCGGTGCACCTCCGCCTCGAGCGCCTTCGCCTGGGCGCGGGCGGCCTCGGCGGCCTTCAGCTCGGCTGACAGACGCTGCGCAAGCTCGTCGCGCTCGGAGGCGAGCTGGGCCTCGCGACGGGCGGCCTCGGCGATCCCCTCCGAGAGGCGGCCCACCTCGCCGGCGGCGGTGGCGCGGCCCTCGTCGAGCGACTGCGCCAGGTCGGCCACCTGCACCCGCGTCGTGGCGAGCTCCGCTTCCTGGGCCCGGTAGGCCTGCTCGAGCGCGGTGGCCTTCTCGGCGTAGGCGCTCGCCTCGGCGCTCGCCTGCCGGAGCTCGGCGGCCAGCCCCGCGCGTGCGCCTTGCTCGCGCTCGAGCTCCAGGCCGAGCGCCTCGCCGCGCGCGCGCGCCTCGGCGAGCTCCTGCGCCAGCGCCTCCGCGCGCGCGAGCGCCGTCTCCTTCTCGCCGCGCTCGCCCGAGAGCTCCGCCTGGGCGCCGGCGCGCTCCTGCTCGCGCACCGAGGCCGCGTGGACGAGCTCCGCCTGGAGCCGCGAGACGTCGGCTGCCAGGCCGTCGCGCTCGGCGCGCGCCGCCGCCAGCTGGGACTGGAGCGTCTCCCGCTCGGCCGCCTGCTGCGCGTCGGCCTCGGCGCGGGCGGCGCGCTCTGCCGCCAGCGCCGCGGCGGCAGCGGCGCGCGCCTCCGCCCCTGCGGCCTCCAGGGCTGCCCGGGCGTCGTCGGCGGCTGCGAGGCGCTGCGACCAGGCCTGCTCCGCGGCCTCCTGCGCCTGCATGGTCTCGGAGAGCACGTCGGAGACCGACTGCCGCGTCGCCTCCGAGTCGGCCAAGCGCCGCTCGAGCTCGGCGCGGGCGGCGCCGAGCTCGGCCGCCGCCTCGCCCGCCTCCGCCAGCCGCCGCTCGAGCTCACGCCGCGCCTCCTCGCCCGCGAGGAGGCCCTGCCGCGCCGTCTCGAGCGCGGAGCGCAGCTCGCCCGCCTCGTGGCGCTGCGAGGTCATCGCTTCCCTGACGCGGCCGAGGAAGAGGTCCTTCGCCCGCAGCCGCTCGCGGAAGTACTCGACCCGCTCCTCGGGGGTGCCGCGCGGCGGCGAGGGATCTCGCGGCCACTCGGCGAAGAGCTCATCGAGCGCCAGCGCCACCACGGCGGGCGCTGGCGCCGTCGGCTGGACGCGGGCCGGTGCGGGGCGTGGGCGGGGCGGCGGTGCGGCGCCGGCTGCGCCAGGGATGGGCGGGGGGCCGCGGCCGGGCAGCGGCGGCGGCGGAGTGTCGGTGCCTTCGTCGCGGACGAGTCGCGCGGCGTGTGCCACCACCTGCGCGAGATCGAGCGGCTGCCGCAGGTACTCGTCGGCGTGCGTGCGCGTCTGCCGGTGCGCCTCGATGGCACCCTCGGTGGCGTCGCTCGTGTAGAGGATGAGGGGAATGGACGCGAGCGCGCGCTTCAGCCGGTTGCAGACGGAGAAGCCGCTCATGTCCGGCAGCTCGGCCGCGAGCAGGATGAGGTCGGGCCGGCTCGCCTTGCAGCGATCGACTGCCGGCTCGCCAGCGGCGAGCGCCGTCACCTGGTACCCCGCCGGCGCGAAGGCACGCCGGACGGCCTCGGCCAATGCCGGATCCGGATCGATGAGGAGGAGCTCGCGTCCCATGCGGGCGGGACATGCTAGCGCGAATCGACCGGCAGGCGAAAACCCAGGCCGTGTAGGCGTGCGGGGCGGGGTGTGCGCAGGGTCGCGGTCGCGGTCGCGGTCGCGGTCGCGGTCGCGGTCGGGGTCGAGGTCGGGGTCGAGGTCGGGGTCGGGGTCGAGGTCGAGGTCGAGGTCGAGGTC
>WNGR01011211.1_pt1 | contig 16134 bp, 15 predicted proteins | sample 5407581 | NCBI WGS metagenome assembly WNGR01 (sample SAMN13153383, study PRJNA577476) | soil metagenome | isolation source: 80 cm soil or saprolite under Garry oak tree replicate 2 | place: USA:California | collected 2016-06-15 | reverse complement strand
ATCGAACAGGTGAACCATCATCGTGTTCCTCCGAAGATGACGCAAACGCTGTCGGCAGGCGGACACGTAGAGCTACCACGCGAACTCGCCGCCGCGGACTATAGCGTCATTCGCTGGTTCTACCGCTGAGAGTCTCGTCGCTGTGCATGAAAGCCTGCAGCGGAAATATGAATTGAAAATCAACCTGATGAGTGGATAATGGACTATGGAAAGCATTCTGATCATCGACGACGATGTAGAGCTTTGCAGAATGCTGGATGATTACCTGACTCCTCATGACATCAGACTCAGCATGAAGCATCATGCGGCCGATGGCATGGATGCGGTGCGGCGCGGAGGGTTCGATCTCCTCATCCTCGATGTCATGCTTCCAGGATTGGATGGCTTCGCCGTCTTGCGCGCTATACGGCACTGGTCGGACATCGGGGTCCTGTTGCTGACCGCTCGGTGCGAAGATGCAGACCGCATCCTGGGTTTTGAGGCCGGTGCAGACGACTACCTGCCAAAGCCTTTCAATCCCAGGGAACTTCTGGCGCGTATCCGGGTGATCTTACGCCGCGGCAACAGGCATGCTCTTGCCCCTGGCGAAAGCGGATTTGGTCGAGCGGGTCTTCGAACGGCAGTACCATCCAGAGGACCGCAGCCTCGATATGTGCGTATGCCGCCTGCGCCGCAAGCTTGATGGGAACGACCCGATTAACAGCCGCATCAGGACCATCCGGAGTACGGGCTACCTCTTCAGTACCAAAGGCCGGTTCACAATGGCAGACGGGTCCGCGTTGGACGGCAATGACTGAGACGAGAAGGGCATGCAATGAAATCCATCACCCTTAAGATGTTCCTCTCGTACTGGGTCATTATGATGGGGGTCAACATCGCCTCGGATTTAGTTGCGCCCGAGCAGATGCGGCGTTATTCCCTCATACGGGAGGCCATCCGTTCGGCCATGGTGATACTCGCTCAACAGGAGCTGGATGCGTACGAAACGCATGGTTGTGGAGAGGGCACGCAATACGCCCTGGCCTCTGGGGATGTGCTTTACATTGCCGATACAAATGGCCGCACGCTATGCACAGATACCGGAATTCCAGGGCTTGACTCGCTGGCAGCCAGGGTGCGTGGCGGCAAGAGTGTGATGGGGCACCGATTCGACAGCTTTCAGGTGGTCGCCACCGCGATGAAGGGACGCAGTGGCCGGGAGTACGTGCTCTTTCTTAAAAGCCCCTATCTCTCCAAGGTAAATTTGCTGACCTGGCTTTTTCCGGGTCCGACGACAGTCGCAGTGTCCTGTGCGGTCACCCTTGTGTTCGCAGTTCTGTTGACGTTTCCTTTGCGCAGGCTGAGAACGGCGACGCGCCAGATTGCGTCGGGGAATCTTGACGTCCGCGTGCCCCTGCGACATCGCATGATCCGCTTCGGCAGGGCAGTCATCGACGACGACCTGGATCGTCTCGCGGTGGACTTCAACCACATGGCGGAGCGACTCCAGGGGCTGGTCCACGCGCAGCAGCTGCTTCTGCGCGATGTCTCGCATGAGCTGCGCTCGCCGCTGGCACGGCTCAGTGTTGCGCTGGAGCTGTCAAGGCGCGAAGGTGGAGGTCACATGCAAACCCACCTCGACCGGATTGAGCGTGAAACACAGAGGCTGAACGATCTCATCGCACAGCTTCTCTCGCTCTCCTATATGGAGCTTACGCAAGAGATCCGCGACGCCACCATCGTCTCGCTTAGCGATCTGGTCCGCGACGTCCTGCCAAACGTCCAATATGAGGCCAGCCTGCGTGGCTGCCACATTACAGCCATGATGGGTCAAACTGCGTCGTTCGCGGGGACGCCCGTCTGCTCGAAAGCGCGCTCGAAAACATTCTCCGGAATGCGCTTCGCTACACGCCTGAAAACGGTGTCATCGAGGTCGATCTCGCCGAGACGGAGTGCGATCAGCAAAGGATAGCTGAGCTCAGCGTTTGCGATCGGGGACCGGGAGTTCCAGCAGAGGAACTCGACGCGATACTTCGGCCCTTCTACCGCGTCGATAATTCACGCCAAAGCAAGACCGGCGGCTTTGGCGTGGGTCTTGCGATCGCCGACCGGGCAGTGCGGCTGCACGGTGGAAGCATTGTCGCAACCAATCGGCCTGATGGTGGTCTGGTTGTGCGGATGCGTTTTCCCGTCGCTTAGCGCTCGACGAGAGAGGCAGCTGGAGATGGGGCGCCAGCAGCATACACATATCGTGAATATGCGCTCCATCTTTCGTATCGCCATATATTAAATACTAAAAGTCGGGTTACTATAACGGCAAGCGAAGTTTGCTGCGGGGTAACTTGATGAGCTTCCTACCCTTAGCTGGAAATCGCTCGTTCTCCCTGTTGTGGGCCTTGCACGAAGCCTGTCCGCAACATGCGCGCGTTGTTTGTCAGGCGGGGATGGATGGTAAAGCCCTCTCTTCGAACAACAAAATCTGTGGGAACTAAAGTGACGGACGCGGTTCCTTCACATCATCTTAAGCAGGAATAAGCTGAAATTGAGGTGAATATGCAGGCGCTGGTCGCTCTCACTCATCACTTCGGTACAGCAAGGGCCGCCCGAGGCAAAGGCGGCATTATCAATGTTGCCTCGAACGCCAGCTTTCAGCCTCTCCCCTACATGGCTACCTACGCTGCGACCAAAGCTTTCGTCCTCCACTTCAGCGAGGCTGTTCACCACGAACTCACCGGAAGGGGCGTTCACGTAATGGCGACTTGTCCGGGCCCAACGGCGACCAGCTTCTTTGAGGGCACCTCAACCCACCTATCGCCAAAGGACATGGACAGTTCGGAATCAGTTGTCAGAAGAACACTGGAAGCATTTGACCAGGAGCGAGCCGTCGCCTGCCCACGACGGATGAGCGTTCGGCTCGCATCTTGGTTGCCCAGACTGCTTCCTCGCGCTCTCGTCGCCGGCATTGCCGGGATGGCAACGGTCAAGATGGGTCTTGATGACTGATAAGCCTTGTGGGGGAACCTATTCCTCAGTCAGCCTGAATTCCCACCACACCGGAACAATGGGCCGCAGCAGAGAACCGAGTCACCCTGAACACGGCGATCTTCCTCTATCAGCATGCCGCACGCAATCCGGCGGGATTGAACCCCAATGCCTGGGCCGACGACGACTACCCGCCGAGTAAGCCAGAAGACAAGAGGATCATGACCGCCTGCTGCCGGATAGCCGGAGTTTGGCGTATTCGAGGTAATGATGAGCACGAATGAACTGGTCCCCCATCAATTTTCGACCGCTGTTGCGGTCACTTACCCGGATCAGGGAAGCTCTGGCGATAGCCTCTCCTTCATTTATTCACACATCTCATGACAGCCTGAAACAACTCGTTACCTCCGTTTGACGTCTCACAGTCATTCAGAGAAGTAAGGCTATCCATAAAACAGCCAATTTAGCAAAGCAGATGTTGTCGATTCCTCCCTGGATCTAATAGAGCAACAAGTGAACCTGGAGGTGTTGTATGGCCAGAGATGAAGGGCTCAGGCAACGTGAAGCTAACGGGTCTACTTCAACGAGCACATGCTCGTCCATAAACCGACATGTGCCGCATATCGATGCCCGCTTTGGCGCACGCATACGCGATCTGCGCAAAGAGCGCCAGTGGACGCAGTCATATATGGCCATCCATTTCGGCATTGACCGGAGCCACATCAGTGACGTGGAGAGAGGCCGCAAGTCCATGACGCTCTCGCTGGTAGAAGTGGTGGCCCTCGGCTTTGAAATCTCCCTCTCTGAACTGCTGGACCACCTATAGATGGGAATGACGTTCGATCAGCGCGGATCTTCTGAAGGTCACCGAGGCAGTGAAACGTGAGACAGCCAAGGCGAACGTGAGCACAAGGAACAGCAGGGAATAGCATTTAAAGAAAACGACAGTCGTCTAGGCGGAGGCTATTGATCCCCGGCCCAGCTGCCTTCCGCTCGTTCGGCAGGTGCTTACTGGAACTGGCCGCAAAGAGCACGCTCAGCCAGGTGGTCAGTTGGCGTGAGTCGAAGAGATCTTCGCTAACCCGCTCGTCAAGGACGCTCCAGCTCGTTGCGGCGAGAGCGCGGCGACGAACATTTTGCGGCCAGAGCTTAGGACCAAAGGCTTACTCCACGCGCTTGGTCGAAAGCTGCCTGTCCAAGAAGGACCACAAGCCGGTGCAGCAACCCTGAAGAGCCAAAGCTCGTATGAGCGAGATCTCTCACGCTTGCGTTTTCTGCGAGCCCCGTGATGGGCCGAGTCTTTCCTGATGCCCACAATTAGTTCAGTCGCTCGGCTCAGCAACCTGCTCGTGAAAGTTTTCCGCCCGGCGATCCCATCCCCCCTCTTCCTCGGAGGGCAAGGGACGATTAAGGTGAAATTTCAGCACCTGATGTACGGACTTGACGCTGTGCTCTGGCATCTGATCGATGAAGTTCTTAAGCTCGTTGCGAGTCGCCATCATGCGGGCATCATACCGAAAGTCCGCGCAATCTAAGTCGGCTAAAGCCGACATGCGGCTTAGCAATTACGCGCGGTAGCGCCCGACCATTTGTACGGCCCAATGCGCCGGTTATTTATTGACGATCCAATAGGCCCGCATTGCGGAGGACGCGACGCACCTTTTTGGGGGAGATGGAGAGGCGCTCGGCCACTCGGGAGATCCTCTTGTTCTCGCGCACCCACACTTTAGGGATAACAATCTCCGCGAACTCTTCAGTAATTTGCTGGAAGGTTTTATCGCCCAACACGCCTTCCGACCATGCACGGAGTGTGTCATTAATGCCACAGACTCGCAGGACCAGCGTCTTCAACACAGAGAGTTCTTCGAACAAGTGATCTCGATCTTCCGGTCCGAGCAGAGCGGAAGCGGCAGCCGCACACTCGTTGGCCACATCCCATTCCTGAAAGAAGTCGCTCGCGGCCGTCATACCCCGCATAATGTAAGCGCCCGCCAGCAGCCGGCGGTTCTGTGTGTGTTGTGCAAGTGCTATGGCCTCATCGCAGTATTGCTTCGCAGTATCGGCATGAACCTCAATATCTTTATCCTCCCCAAGTCGCTCATCGACTCGTGCATTTTCAGTGGCAGCTTGCAGCATGCGAGCCCTGGCCATCAGTATCTGGTCATTCTTTTTCACTGCAAGTTTGTAGGCTTCAAGCGCTTCCTGAGCCGCACGTTCAATATCTCCACTATCCACGTGTAAGTGCCCGGCATTCACGAGCACCGATCCAATGCCACTTGAATACCCATGCAGCGCGTAGATCTCCATGCCGCGCCCCAACTGCTCCAGTGCCTCGCGGCAAATCTCGTTATACCGGGCGTGAAGATTGCCTCGACCGCGTTCATTCCCAGCAGATGCAGCGCCACCTCGCAATCTGTCAGGCCTACGGGCTCGTGCGTCGATCCGCTTCCGAAGTTGCAGTGCGAGGAGCCGTTTCGTATAGGCAGAGTTCACCAATGTCCGGGCGAGATTTCGATGGTCCGAATGCTGTACCGAATAGATTGCAATGGCCCGGTCAAAATGCGCGAGCGCCTTTGTGTATTGTCCCGCTCTGCGTACGATCCGGCCACGGGCAGACTCAATATTGCCCAGCGCCAAGTCATAGTCAGTTGTTTTCAATACTGCCTCGGCGTGACCCAACAGCTGCAATGACTCTTTATGCAGCCCCTTCTGAAACAAGAGCCAGCTTTCCTGGATCTGGATGACCGCGGTGAACATGGTTTCCTCGGAAGTCTTCTGGGTCAGACTGCGAGCTTGCACAAGGTGGTGAAGCGCCATGTCATATTCACCCTTCTTGCGATGCGACCGTGCTTTCCAGAAGTGCGCGAGGGCCATCAGCTTTTCATCCGCGAGCTCTCTCTCGGCCTTGAGGACAACCTCCAGAATCTCGATGGCCGTGTCGGCGTCCTCGGCGGACAGTGCGCGGAACGCTTCGACCATACGCAACCTGAAGTAGTCCCCGAACGGCATCCTGCGGCGCAATGCGGGCGAGAATCTCTTCAGAAGTAGATCGATGAGCTCGTAGTCCCTGTACCCAGCATCGACCCACTGTACGATGCAAAGCAGTAGCTCAGCCGAATGCGCGCTCCTGGGATCCAGTCTCATCCATGCCTCCTCCTCTGTAAGCATGTTTATCCCTTTGGCTATTTGCCGGCTCTTGAGCGCCGCGGTTAGCTTCGTCAGAAACTGTAGTCCAAGAGACATCGGTCCCAATTCTAGGTCTCCAATCCGTTGCGGTCGAGAAATAGTTTGCTCGAACCACGGCTCCAGAAAGTCCTGGGGGTCGTTCAAGTATGTATCTACCCACATCACTTCCTGATTGTTCTGCTCGAAGCTGGCAGCGTATCGAGATCTCAGATATGGATGCATTTGTCCATCTGTCCGAATCGGACGACTCCACTTGATCACAACGACATTGTGGGTTTTACTCGCACAACAAGTAACACCGCACGCCAGATGCATCGGAGGAGAACGACATGAGCCAGCGATACGCAACTAACGATTGGAATTCGCCCCGATGGGGCGGAATCATACGCACGTACTCGATGAAAGACGTGAATCGACTGCGCGGGACGGTACGAGTCGAGTACTCGCTTGCTCGCGCAGGTGCGGAGAAGTTCTGGCGCCTTCTGCACAAGGAGGCTTACATTCCTGCACTTGGCGCACTCACCGGAAACCAGGCGGTGGAGATGGCTCAGGCGGGGCTGAAGGCGATCTACCTGAGCGGTTGGCAGGTGGCAGCTGATGCTAATCTGGCCGGACAGATGTATCCCGACCAGAGCCTGTACCCGGCGAATACTGCGTGCTGATCAGATTGCCCATAGTGAGGGCTCGAACTCAGTCGACTGGATGCTGCCGATCGTGGCGGACGCGGAAGCTGGATTTGGAGGCGTGCTCAATGCCTTCGAATTGATGAAGGGCATGATCGAAGCAGGAGCGGCCGCCGTACACTTCGAAGATCAATTGTCTTCTGCGAAGAAGTGCGGCCATATGGGCGGCAAAGTCCTTGTGCCGACACGAGACGCCGTGCAAAAGCTTGTTGCGGCACGCCTGGCCGCAGATGTGCTCGATGTTCCAACGGTCTTGATTGCGCGAACGGATGCTGATGCTGCAAAGCTCATTACCAGCAACTGCGACCCAGTCGATCAGCCTTTCCTGACCGGGGAGCAGACGGTCGAGGGGTTCTTCGCTTTCCGAGGTGGACTGGATGCCGCCATCTCGCGTGGTTTGGCCTACGCACCGTACGCTGACATAGTCTGGTGCGAAACTTCCCAGCCAAACATGGAAGAGGCGCGGCGTTTCGCTGAGGCGATTCATGAGAAATTTCCGGGAAAACTGATGGCATACAATTGCTCGCCATCGTTTCACTGGAAATCCAAGTTAAGCGAACGGGACATCGCGCACTTCCAACGAGAACTGGGAGCTATGGGTTACCGGTTCCAGTTTGTTACCCTCGCCGGCTTCCACTCCCTGAATCTATCCATCTTCGAGCTGGCGCATGAATACGCGCGTACAGGGATGTCAGCTTACTCTCGCCTGCAGCAGCGCGAATTCGAGATGGCAGAGAAGTACGGATATGGGGCGGTCAAGCATCAACGCTTTGTCGGGACAGGCTACTTTGATGAACTGGCTACCGTGATTGCCTCCGGACAGACCTCGATTCGTGCGCTCCCGGGTTCAACCGAAGAAGAACAATTCGAAGTCCTGCCGTTTGACGAGTCAATCAATTCGGCCACTTCTGCATCTGGAATGGGTGATTGACCTAACGGCCCTTGACTGCGACGCAGTTTTGACACTAAAAAGACTTGCAACACAGCTTTGGTACTAAAAGGGGACGTGATGAATTCAGCAATCGAAATCGTTGAACGTGAGTTGTCTTTCGCCGGTCCCGGCCAGGAGATTCTGACGCCAGAAGCATTGGCTTTTCTTGAGTCCCTTGACCTCAACTTTGAGGCACGCCGCCTGGACCTGTTGAAGGCACGAGCTATTCGGCAGGCCAAATTCGATTCTGGCCAGTTGCCGGATTTCCTCGAGGAAACTCGTCACATTCGGGAAGCGAAGTGGACAGTGGCCCCAATTCCCGGCGATCTACTTGACAGGCGTGTGGAGATCACCGGCCCACCCGAGCGCAAGATGGTGATTAACGCGCTCAATTCCGGTGCAAATGTCTTCATGGCCGACTTCGAGGACTCCAATGCACCAACATGGAACAACTGTGTCGAGGGGCAGCTAAACCTGCGGGATGCCAACCGGCGTGCGATCAGCTATCGTTCGCCGGAGGGTAAGCTCTATGAGTTAAGCACGAGTCCAGCGGTGCTCTTTGTTCGGCCCCGCGGGTGGCACATGGTCGAGAAACATCTCCGTGTAGCTGGCTCTGCCATGTCCGCCTCGTTATTCGATTTTGGCCTGTATTTCTTTCACAACGCCCGGACGCTGATTCAACGAAATACTGCTCCGTATTTCTACTTGCCCAAGATGGAAAGTCATCTGGAAGCCCGGCTTTGGAATGACGTCTTGCTCTTTGCGCAGGACTATTTGGGAATTCCGAAGGGCACGATTCGTGCTACCGTGCTGATCGAAACAATCCCTGCCGCATTCGAGATGGATGAAATCCTTTATGAGCTGCGCGACCACTCGGCAGGCCTGAACTGCGGCCGCTGGGACTACATTTTCAGCTTCATCAAGAAATTTAGAAACCTTCCGGATCACATGTTGCCGGAGCGAGGCGGCATTACGATGGAGCAGCCATTCCTCCGTTCCTATGTCGAATTGCTAATCCATACCTGTCACAAACGCGGCATCCATGCCATGGGAGGCATGGCTGCGCAGATTCCTATTCGAAACAATCCCAAAGCAAACGAAGAAGCTATGGAACGCGTACGCCAGGACAAGCTCCGTGAGGTGAAGGCCGGGCATGATGGCACCTGGGTTGCGCACCCTGGTCTGGTCCCCATCGCGCGCGCCGTCTTTGACGAGCATATGAAGGACGCCAACCAGATCAGCATGCCAACAGATCATCAATCTCGCGTAACTGCACAGGATCTACTCGCCCTGCCGCAAGGCCGTATCACGGAGCAGGGATTCCATCGGAATATCGACGTGGCGCTGCAGTACATCGAATCCTGGCTGCGCGGGGCTGGCTGTGTGCCGATCTATGACCTGATGGAGGACGCCGCAACGGCTGAGATCTCACGCGCGCAGCTTTGGCAGTGGGTTCGTTACTCTGCTCGGCTGGAGGATGGTCGCAAGGTCACCATGCAGCTAGTTGCGGACGCGCTTGGACAGATTCTCGATAACACAAATCGAAAGATGGGCAAGGCTTCATTTTTGGCTTCGAAGTTCCAGCGTGCCGCTGATCTTTTGTTGGTCCTCTCGGAAGGAGAATTTCAAGAATTCCTGACAACTTCAGCGTATGCGGATCTCGAGTAGCATCAATGATCCGGCTCTTGATACGGTGAGCGGAGGTCGCTCACCGTCTTACGGTACTTGGCGCGGACGCCGGCGCGCGGCTGGATTCTTCTTGCGCGCGGCTTTCTTGGGACCAAGCTTCGAAACCAACTCTTCCAGTTCGGCCAGCCGGCGCTTCATTTCGTCCACTTCCTCGTTTTCGGACTTCGTCGCATGAGGTGTCTGGGAGCCTTGCGCGACATGGCCGGCCTCGGACGCGTGAGGCACACCCGCGGCTTCACGGTGCTCCTCCGGTTGAGGCGGATAAAATCCGAAGGGATTTACGGCTGGGGGAATCAAGCGGAAAGTGTTCTGGTAAAGATCAAGGATTGCCTTCATATACCTGAGGGTACTTTCCTGACCGGCTCGCCCCGAGGCGATCACCATTTGGCGCAGAACATCGAGCGGGAAGTCGGAATTCGTTGTCTTGGCGTCTTCTACGATGATTTGCGTCAATATCAACCGCGTGATGTCTTCACCGGTCGTGGCATCGACAACCTGTACGTCCTCGTCACGCTGCAGCATCTGGGCTACCTCGTCGAGATTCACATACCGGCTGTTGGTTGTATCGTAGAGGCGCCGGTTTTCATATTTCTTGATGAGGATGATCTTCGGGGCCATATTTATTTTTGATTTTATCCCTTGACAAGCCTTCAAGGCGGCGTATTCTCAGATGTATGCTGCATTGCAGCACAAACCGCAGCATGAAGTCCTAAGGAGGACTCTATGAGTACTACTCAGAGTTTCACGTCTGCCGCTAAGCAGACGGAAATAGTGGATAGCATTGCAACGCTGTACACGAAGGGTGTGGAGCGCCTTGCCGAGACGCAGAAGAAGATTCTCGACCTGGCACAGCAACACAACGCCGAAGCGATTGACGCCTGGAAGAAGATTGGTCAGGGAACGCCGGGCGCACCGGGACTCTTCATCCTGGACCTGGCCGCTACCACCTTCGGACAGTATGCGGATTTGCAAAAGGGCGCAATTGATCTGGCCGTGGAGCAGAGCCAAGCGTTGGCAGGCATCGCCAAGGAGCGCGTCAATTCGGTCTCCAAAGCAACTGATGGCGTGACCGCGCTGACGCAGGAGACCGTAGAACGTACTGCTGCACTGCAGAAGAGAGCAATTGAGTTTTCGGCAGCGCAGACCAAGAAGGCTATTGACGCTTTCAAACAACAATCGGGCGTTGCTGGAACTCCAGTCGAAGCAGCCGCTACCTCGTTTCAACACGGAGTGGAGACCATCGCCGAAACCCAAAAGGAGTTGTTGAACATCGTCGGTAAGGCGTCGCAGACTAAGGCGCGCGCGTAAGCAGCTTGTTTTCGTAACGGTCTTGAATACCGCCCGGAGTCGTGAGCCGCTTTTAGGTGAGCGGTTCACGATCACCGCTCGTGGCTGTCTTCGGGTGTAGCCTTCAAGGGGCACCAGAGTTAAGGAGCGATGGATGAGTGAAGCTGAAGCGGGAAGTACCAATCAGTCTGATCCCATGGAAACATTTCGTGAGCTGCGGGATGCCTACCTGGATATCTGGTCGAAGACCATGGTCGAGGCAGTGAATACCGAAGGGTATGCCCAGGCGTCAGGGGCGATGTTGGATAGCTATTTGACCCTCTCGGCCCCATATAGGGAGACCTTCGAGAAGACGATATTACAGACACTCCAGCAGCTCGGCCTGCCGACCAGCCTAGATTTTTCCGGACTTGCCGGGCGATTGACGAACATTGAGATGCGGCTCGACGACATGGACGCCAAGCTGGACCGTATTGAGAAGCTCATCGTGCCGTCGGAGCAGTTCAACGATGTGAACGCGAAGCTGGATCGCATTGAAAAGCTAATCATGCGGCCTCAGTCTGTCCAGCAGATAGAACCAATAAAGGCAACTGAACCGGCCATCCAGTCGGATCCCATACACCGGACGGTTCCAATAACCCCTGCGGCTCTAAAGCAGGCGAAAGCTTCAAGGCCGGTCCTGCAGACAGCGCCGTCACGACAACCGGGGGGCAGAGCGCCGAACGCTGCTCAAAAAACGACTGCGGTGAAACCGAGGCAACCGAATGCAAAAAAGGGAGCAAAGTAGACAATGGCACAAGTGCAGGTTGCAACTGACCAGTACCCTATTTTTGCGCAACGCCTACAGACTCTCACCAGGGTGATGACCACGAAAGCCTCGATCGCCCAGACATCCAAGGAATTGGTGTGGACGCTGAACAAGGCCAAGCTTTACCGTTACGTTCCTGTTGTCTCCCAACAAGAGCGGCATCGAGTTCCCTTGCTCCTTATTTTCGCACTCATGAACCGGCCTTCCATTCTCGATCTTCGTCCAGGCAGCAGCTTTGTCGAGTTTCTTGTGCAGCGCGGCTATGACGTGTACCTGTTGGACTGGGGCGTTCCGGGTCCAGAGGACAAGCACCTGAAGTTCGACGACTACACACTGGAGTACATACCGAGAGCGATCCGCAAGATTAAGGCTCTCTCCGGCGTTGAGGAAGTTAGCGTGCTTGGCTGGTGCATCGGTGCCATCCTTACGACGATTTACGCCGCCCTAAGACCCGACGATGGCCTGCGCAATCTGATCCTGCTTACCGCGCCCTTGGACTTCTCCAACAAGGAGAAGCTGACCTTCGGCCGCTGGACCGACGAAAAATATTTCGATGTCGACAAGGCCCTCGCCGCCTTCGGCAACATGCCAGGGGAAATGATTGACTATGGTGCGAAGGCGCTCAAGCCCGTCGAGAACTACATCAGCAACTATATAAAACTCTGGGACAATCTGGACAATTCTCAAATCGTCGACGCTTGGCACGCCATGAACACCTGGGTCAAAGACACTATCCCCATGGCTGGCGGGGCCTTTCACCAACTCATCGTCGATCTGTATCGCAATGATCGGCTGATGAAGGGGGAGTTCTTGATTGGTGGGGAGCGAGTGGATCTGAGTCGGCTGCGCGCCAATCTGCTGACGGTGATTGCCGAGGGCGATCACATCACTCCGCCCTGCCAATCGGAGTCGATCCTTGACAAGATCAGCAGTACCGACAAGGAAATCTTCCGCGTCAAGGGAGGCCACATCGGCATAATGGCGGGGAATGGCGCACACAAACGCACCTGGCCACACATCGAAAGCTGGCTCGGTGCCCGCTCCAAATAGCAATCGCTGGGCGGTCTCCTTGTAGGCCACAGCGTTACTCTTGATCTCCTACATGTAGCAGCCGCCGTTGATGTTTATCTGTTGACCGGTTATGTAATCGCCATGGGTGACCAGAAACGCCACGGCCGCGGCGATCTCTTCGGGCTGGGCAAAGCGCCCGAGCGGAATTCTCCCGCGGATCCGCTCTCGTATCTCCGGAGATACTCCTGCGAACATGTCGGTATCCGTATAACCTGGCGCGATTGTATTGGCTGTGATGTTGTGCTTGGCGACTTCGAGAGCAAGCGATTTGGTAAATGCGATGATGGCACCTTTACTGGCTGCGTAGTTGGCCTGGCCAAAGGCGCCGGCCTGCCCCACCACCGAACTGATACTGACGATCCGTCCGTACTTCTGTTCTATCATCGCCGGCAACGCCGCACTGGTGCAGTAGAAGTTGCTGTTGAGGTTGTTGTTAATCACGTGATCCCATTCGTCACCCACCATTTTTGCCACCGATTTGTCACGTGTGACCCCGGCATTGTTTATCAGGATGTCGAGACGCTTGAGCGGCGAATCAAGCACATGCTTCACGACCCGGCGCGCGTCTTCCTGATCCGATACGTCGCCCTGGACCAGCAGGCAATCCATGTCGGCCTCGTGCAGTGCATCGTGGAGTGACGCTGCACTCTCGGCACTCGTCCGGTAGTTAATGGCGACTGTCGCTCCCTGACTGGCGAGCGCAATCGCAATTGCACGTCCAATGCCGCGGCCGGCACCGGTGACAAGGGCAACTTTGCCCTTGAGTGACTTCTTCGTGGGAATGCTAAGTGGATCTACTGATATGTTGGCTTGATCTACAAATATTGTGCTCATGACGCCCATCCTTTTTATTAGGAGTTGACTGCCTCGAAGATTGCGGCGATGCCCTGACCGCCGCCGATACACATGGTGACCAGTGCGTAGCGGCCACCGATCCGGCGCAACTCGTGCAGCGCTTTCACCGTCAAAATCGCGCCCGTTGCGCCTAGTGGATGCCCTAGCGAGATACCGCTGCCGTTCGGGTTGGTTTTGTCAGAGGGGAGGCCGAGATCGCTGGCCACCGCGAGCGCCTGTGCAGCAAAGGCCTCGTTGACCTCGAATACATCAATTTGATCGATTGTCAGTCCGGTTCGCTGCAATAGCCGTCTAACCGCCGAGACTGGCCCTATGCCCATAAACTCAGGTTCCACGCCGGTCACCGTGTAATCGACTAACCTTGCCAATGGCGTCAGTTCGCGCTCTTCAGCCGCCTCACGCTCCATCAGCACCACCGCTGCCGCGCCATCGTTGATGCTTGATGAATTGCCGGCCGTTACCGTGCCGGCTTTGTCAAACACAGGTTTCAGCTTCGTGAGGTTTTGAATGGTTGCATCCGTCCGAGGAGATTCGTCGGTGGCAAACTGTATTGTGCCGCCCTTGGTCTTGAGTTCGATGGGCACAATCTGGTCCTTAAACTTACCGCTTGCGATTGCATCCAGAGCGCGGCGGTGGCTCTCAGACGCCAGCGCATCCTGAGCTTCGCGGCTGATGTCCCACTTGCGAGCGATGTTCTCGGCAGTGACACCCATATGGATTTCCTCGAACGGGTCGGTCAATGCGCCCACCATGGCGTCAACCGCAGCAGTGTCGTTCAACCGCGCTCCCCATCGCAGGCCGTTCATCCAGTATGGTGCCCGGCTCATCGATTCGGTGCCACCAGCCACCGCCGCTTGAGCATCGCCATGCACAATCGCCTGTGCGGCGGTGAGGATAGCCTGCAGGCCGCTACCGCAAAGCCGGTTGAGAGTCAGTGCCGAAGTTTCGACCGGCAAGCCCCCGCGCAATGCGGCGACACGCGCAAGATACATGTCCTTAGCATCGGTGTGAATTACATTTCCGAAAACGACATGGTCAATCTCCGTGGAAGAGAGGCCTGAGCGCTGTACAGATTCGCGCGTGACCGTTGCAGCCAGTTCGCTGGGCGCCAGATCCTTCAGCGCACCTCCAAATTTCCCGACAGCGGTGCGCACCGCACTCAAAACGACAACTTCCCTCATCCTGTGACTCCTCTCAGTTGCCCGGTTCTTCTTGCATGAACAGGTGATACCCCAAAAAACAGGTCCGCGAATGAGATCTCAGTCGCAAGTCCGGCTGCCCATTGACGAAGTCCTCTGGCATACGGTCGACAAGTATTTTGAACTCGTCACGGGGTGGTCTTTGCTGAGCCCAGCTTACTCAGAATCCAGACAAGCGACGTCGGCTAAAGCCGACACACGGCTTTGCAACTACATGTTCCCCGATCCATTTAGCCCTTGGCGAAGAAGTTTGGCGTCAGACTATCCTGCTTCGAAGAGTCTTTGTGATCTCGACAGAGCGAAACCAGTCGGTGAGCTGAAGGCCGGATATTTGCTGTTTGCCACTCCATGACACCGCTTCAGCACTGCTTTGCGAAGCGAATTCCCGGCGAGGCCTGCCCGACCAGGCGTCGGAGCGGTCAGCCCTTCAAGGCAGAGGGATGCGAGGCAAAACGCGGCATCGAATGACTCTGGTTGCGAGCATCGCCGAGCGTTGAGTGAGGCCAGTAAACGAGGCGCCCCCGGCGTCCAGGAGCCGAACGGCGGGGGCTTCTATAGCGTTGCGGTTTCCTTGGCGTGCCGGAATCAATTAGAAGTGAAACCCGCCTCCACAAATCAGGACTTCACCTGTGACATAGTCCGAGAGGGGCGAGCAGAAAAACAGAACCGCCCCGGCAGCTTCTTCTGGCGTACCCAGCCGTCCGAGGGGACAGGCTTTCTTCACGGATTCCAGCATGCTGGGTTGGACGCCAATACGAATCTGGTGGCCATGCATCTCCATGTTAGCGTCGGCGCCGGTGAGCGGCTGCACAAGCCGTGTCTCAATCAGGCCAAAGCCAACAGCATTCACGTTGACGTTATACCGGCCCCACTCCTTGGCCAGCGTTTTTGTCAAACCGATTGCACCAGCCTTCCCTGAGGCGTAGCCAGCTTGCCCAGGGTTGCCGTCCGTACCGGCGATGGATGTGATGTTGACTACCTTGCGCATCACGCGCTCGTTGTTATTGGACTCGCTTTTTGCGGCTTCGCGAATGTAAGCCGAAGCTGCGCGCAGGATCCGAAATGGTGTTACTAGGTGAATTTCCAGCATGGCCTTGAACTGTTCGTCCGTCGTTTTCTGGATGACGTTGTCCCAGCTGTAGCCTGCGTTGTTAACAATGATATGAAGCGAGCCGAAAGCTCCGAGTACAGCCTCTACGATCGCTTCCGGCGTCGATGGATCAGTCAAGTCACCGGTAAAGTGTCGCACTCGTTGTGGTTGCCCAAATTCGGCTTCCGCTTCCAACAGCAGCTCTTCGTCCATATCGCTAAGCATCACATTGGCCCCCGCTGTAATCAGACGTTTTGCAATGGCCCTGCCGATACCCCGTCCAGCACCTGTAACCAGGGCTGTCCTACCTTCCAATGTAAAGGACATCTCTCACACTCTCTTCTGTCGATGCTCCAACAGGTGGAACAACTGCC
>WNGR01004168.1_pt1 | contig 16135 bp, 16 predicted proteins | sample 5407581 | NCBI WGS metagenome assembly WNGR01 (sample SAMN13153383, study PRJNA577476) | soil metagenome | isolation source: 80 cm soil or saprolite under Garry oak tree replicate 2 | place: USA:California | collected 2016-06-15 | reverse complement strand
TTCCATGAAACGATTAAGAAATGGGGAAAGAAGAGGGTTTCGTCAGCGGCGCGTTCAAGTTTCCCCAAGACAGCTCCGTAATTAAACCCACTACTACAGTTGACACGTCGACATGATGTGTTCGATGCAACCCTAGATTCCTTGGCTCTCCTTGGCCCTCACATTCCTCCATATGTTCGCTAGTTCGTCCACCCGAATTCGGGTTTCATGACGATAAAACAAGCGGACTTAGTGGGGGTGGCCAGACCAACTTAGGCAAGGTCGACACCAATTCATATGGCTGCCCCGGAATCGCGATGACTTGGCGATATCGATATCGCAAACCCAGTGTACTTGCTTCCGCACCGCTCATGAGCCCATTTTTTGCGCAAAATTAGATGAGGGTACCGATGATACGATATATATATATAGCTCGGAAAAAAACACACACACACACAAAAGGGGGGGTCACCACAGTTCGTGCGATACTGAGAGCCTGGAGTTTGCTCCGTACTTAGAACGAAAAAAAAAAGTTTCTCCGAGACCGCACGCAGCAGGTGGAGCGATAAGCCCAGTGGGGATGGGATAACTATGATGCGTGATAGATATCAGATAATAATTAAATAAATAAATGGAAACGGGATATGCTTTTTGGGGCGCCGGCCGACCGACCAGCCGACCGATCACCCTCCGGCCGCGGCAGTGTTGTGTGCCGACTCTCCGGCCTACGACGTTGCCCGAGTCCTGACTGACATGACACTCGGAGCAAGACTCGGAGTGGCAAACCATCATGCATCATATTCGTTGCATCTTTTGTAATGCAGTCCTTCGCATCCCTCCCTTACTGCGCAGCTTGGCCTACCCTTGGCCTGGCTTACAAACAGGGTGAATAGTGCAGTCCGGAGTACAGGAAAGGGGGGCAAACCTTGGGGCAAACGAATATCCGAATCCTATACCTCCGCGCCATGAGTGTCTATTGCCATTTGCTAGTTGGCGGTGCCATACCCGCATCGTATATACGATCTATGTTGTCGATCACCGTATCAAAGGTTACATAATATAGGTTATATTTACGTTGACCGATCCCTGCAGGGGCAGCGGACGCACTCGTGTGAGCACAAAAATGCGAGTCGGAAGGTGCGCCCCGAGCGAGTGCGTTTGTATGTGTTGTTCGCCATACACACGCTGCACACGTGCTGCGGTGCGGCGTTCATCTCACCTACTGTAGACGACGGGATGGACCAGATAAGAAGAAGGTTAGTGGTGGTGTTGTCGACGCAGCAGTAGCGATCAGAAAACTGGGGTTATGTGTGATGGCAGTGTTACGCCCGACACCCTCAAGCCTCATGCATGGGTGTCAAACATTTTGATCATTTTGTTGTAATTATCGACATTTCAACGAGAACGCGTGTTGTCGGATCTTGCGGTCGAGACTCGAGAGTGGATTAAAAAATGTATTAGGGTGACGGGACCCCAAAGAATTTGTACGGTTGTCGTGTCCAACTCGTGCACAAAAGTCAAAATACATTCATCCGGCGACATACAGTAGTATGGACACATGGGAATTGATCATTATATGCACGTAAGGGAGTCGGATTGGATTTATTAGAACGCTCCGCCAAGCGAAGCGCACGGCCCCTCTTGTAGTAGCAGACCTAGGCGGCACACGAGGCTCGTATATGTATAGTGCAGTTCAAATAAAACGTTCGAATTAGAAAAACGAAGACGAACAGCCACAGGGGGAAGAAGGCGGGCGAGAAGGTTAGCATGCCAGGGGGGCAAGGGTCGGGGGTGGTCGGACTGTGGTCGGCCTGTGGTCGGCCTATCATGACCCCAGAAATCGGCGAGGACTAAAAATAAGTGAGGAACGCTTGGTAAAGGCACTATCATTGGTAGAGAATCAATGCTCCAAGGAACGCTCGGTCACGGGCCCTTACAGTGCCCTTACCAAGGGTGCCAAAGACGCAAAAATTGGGCAAGACATCAGTGGCATGTGAACGTAACTTAGTGGTGAGGATAGACATGGGCGCTAGTACCAGAACGGGTAGTAGGGCGCAAGAAGTTGGGCGCCGGCGCTGAGACAGCACTCATTTGTACAGCATACAGTAGGTTCTTGGCCGAGGAGCCGAGAGTAGCGGGGTGCAATGAGGACGTGGGGGGATTGGACGGTACGGCGCATGTGATCAAACTGAGAACTGAGTGATGAGAGCGAGAGGCTATATAGGCTCGGGTGTCAAATGCGTCATGGGGTTCAGTCTACCACGCGAAGGTGGAGGGATTATGGCATATGCGGATGCTGGGCAGGTGGCCACGGACAGAGCTTGGCACAGAGCCATGGTCGTGGTCATTACAGTCCAGCTGTACCAATGGCATTGCAAGGTCCGCAACAACCTGAACAACCGGCGTAGGTGGCGGGATAGCAGGACAGGAGGTTGTTACAATGAGCCGTAAGAAACGCTAAGCTAGAATGCTGGAATGTGGGGACAGACAATGAAAGGGTACGTAAAGGTAGCGCGGGGTAACGAGGGATATTTTTAGGGTGATAAAGAGGTGAGGTGAAAATAATATAATAAATAAAAGAATAGGGAGGAGAAGTGGCGTCGGTGTCGGAGGAGGGGAGGGGGAGGCCGGAGTGGACATAAGAGCGATTAGATGAGGTTTCGCAGATCAAAAGGAAAACGTGTGACAAGTGGACCGGACCGGGGATGAGGATACTAAAAGGGAATACCCCATTGACATGAACTAAATTCAACTGGTCGCCCTCATCTCATCTGTCCCTTTCCCCCTTCCCTCTTATCCATCACCGCCTTGTCTGTCCTGTCCACACTCAATTTCAATCCACAATGCTGTCTGCTCGTCCCCTCGAACCCGTCATCCTCCCTGATATGTATCCCTTCCCCTCCCATCTCACTCCAGATCCTCTAGATTTGTCCCCTTCCTCTTCTCCCCATCATTCCCCACGTCCATCGGACGATGACTATTCATCCACCACTCAGTCGGAACTATCCTCTTCCACAGTTCTTCCCAAGTCGGAGCAGGTTTGTTTCGTCCAAGTCCACTCTCCTCAACCACAATCCTGATCGTCCTATTTTTTTTTCTTGCTTTCAAGGCTCCCGCAACTCGTCCCTCGAGGACTCCTTCCTTCTTGAGACCCAAAGGCAGTCCTTCACAGCCGGGCTCCCCTACAGCGGAACACCCCACCATGACTTCTAAGCTCGGTTTCACCTCTCGCCGTCGCTCATTCAACTTTCGCGCCAGCCCTGCTGCCACACCAAACACTCCGTCTCCTAGTGCTTCCCAACCTCAGTCCCCGGAGCAGTCCCCGGCCCTGCAGCACCAGGCTCCCCCTACAGTCAAACCTCACAAACATTTCTCTGGCCCGCTTCACGATCTCAGGCGTTTCTTAAACAACCACATACCCCATCATCATCACCATCACCACCACCATCACAACCAAAACCACTCAGCCACATTGCTCGCTCCCCCCCTGGCCGCGGCGGGTCAAGTCGAAATTAGCGTACATACTCCTGTAGAGCCTCGTCAACTTTCCGTTGACTCCCTACGCGGTCGCGATCTTGAATCTCACACCTCTCTGGACGGCGCACACACCCCGTCTACCCAACCTTGCACGGAACCTCCGAGTCCCCCAGGATCGAGCCTTACCCCGGAATCGCTCTCCGCACAATTCCCCGAGGGAAAGTTCCACAAGGAGCACAAACTTGCGGCGTTTATGCGGAAAGACAAACTCCCTCATGTCAAAGATGATAAAGCTGCTAAAGTTACTAAGGATCGGTCTTCCGACCGGTCGCCATCACCTGCTCACTCCTCTACTTCTGGTGACCGACGATCACGGTCACCCGTTCCAGATATGCATCATACACAGCATTCTACGCCCTCACGCGCTTCTAGTTTCAATACCCCCTCTCGTTCACATCCCATCAACTCCCTTTCCGAGGCCACTCAGGCGCATCTCACTAAGAAGTATGGCAAATGGGGTCGCGTCCTCGGCTCTGGCGCAGGCGGTACGGTGCGCCTCATCAAGGCCAGCAACAAGAACGGCGGTCACATCTTTGCTGTCAAGGAATTCAGGCCGAAACGCAACGGTGAGTCCGAGAAGGAATACCAGAAGAAGGTTACCGCAGAGTTTTGCGTCGGTTCGACTCTCAAACACCCCAATATCATCGAGACCGTCGATATCGTTTGTGATCACGGCCATTACTACGAGGTGAGCTGGTTTATCAGCCTCGACTGCGCCTTCATCTCAGTTTCGTCTTTCTGATTCAGGTCATGGAATATGCACCATACGATCTCTTCAGCGTGGTCATGTCCGGCAAGATGTCCCGTCCCGAAATTTATTGCGTGTTTAGGCAAATCTGTGATGGTGTCGAGTACCTACACGAGATGGGTCTGGCCCACCGCGATTTGAAGCTCGACAATTGCGTCATGACCACGAACAATGTAGTTAAGCTCATCGACTTTGGCACGGCCGTTGTCTTCCATTACCCGGGAAGCTCTCATCAGAGAGCGACGGGAATCGTCGGGTCCGACCCGTATTTGGCTCCGGAGGTCATTACGCAGGAAAACTACGACCCGCGCAAGACCGACGTTTGGAGCGTCGCCATCATATTCATGTGCATGATCCTACGCCGTTTCCCGTGGAAGATCCCAGACGCTAAAGCGGATCCAAGTTTCCGTGCGTTCGTCCACTCGCACCCGGAGTTATCGCAGAAACCGGCCCCTCGAGTCTCCCCGTCGTCTGACGGGCAGACGGTCCGGAGTAATACGGTCCCCTCCGGAGTTGACTCATCACAAGGACCTCAGCCACCTGCACCACACAAGTCCGCTACTGCGCCGGTTGATTTGAACAACCCCACACCCTTTGATGGCTCCAGCAGTCCATCCCAAGACAGTCAAAGCAGTAGCAACGCGTCTTCCACCGATGCTGAAACTGTCCTGAGCGCTTTCGAGACGAGCTCCATCCCAGACAGCCTGGACACCGAATTCACACTGTGTACCCATGTCTCTGATGAGTCAGGATCTTCCGATGATCTTAGTCATGATGATATTCCCTTGGCTCATTTCCTACCTGGGTGCACGGGTCCTCGTTCCTTCTCCGTCACGACTCTTCCTGCTGTCCTTCCAAATGGCATATCCCGTGCGGAAAGCCCCACGCAACTTGATGCATCTGTAGAGATATTCGCCCGTCCAGGGGCATCGACGGAGTCACTCCCAACCTCACCGACGCTCAGCCCGACTTATCAAGGGATCCGCACACCTATTCTCGTTAGCCGAGTGGCAGCATCACCCACGGCAGCTGGAACGTCTCTAGATGACTTGCCGACACCCACACTGAAACTACCAATGGTGATTTCACCGCGGACTCGCGCATCTACCATCCATGGGCCACTGTCACCGGTCTCCGTTGGGCGGTCGGGAGATGACCTTGCTGTGGACGCAGTCCAAGAGCCTGAGGAGAATGCCACGTCCGAAGGAGGTTCCAATGATACGATTGCACAAGACCTCAGCGAGAAGGAATCTACTCCTACACCGGCGGAGAGAGTGGCTATCCGCCGTCGCCGCGTGGACAGCGCAGCCTCAGTTGCGACCCACAACGGCTATGTCGGCAGCGCGGAATCTATTTTCCTTCTCCTTCCGCGCGAGACGCGGCCTGCCATTCGGCGCATGTTGTTTGTTGAGCCCGAGGCGCGTTGCACTCTTACAGACCTTCTCAAGGGTCGCGGCAAGACCTCTGGCCTCCTTTGTGGATGCAACCGTCATGTCGGTGGTTCACAATCTCGTGGCATTGATACCCCCCCTGGGGTGTGTCAGGACCACGATCTGAGTGTGGGAGAGGAGGACGACGGTGATGCATGGCTCAAGGGCATTAAGACATGCTCGACTCTTGGGGTCAGTAAATCCGACCACACTCACATCAAAGTAACTGTAGAAGAGAAGGCACACAAACGACGGTTTTTCTAGCGCATATGCAGCCCATATACTTATATATCCATCACATCCCTTTCGTTTCTGTTCACTTTTTTCCCGCTCACTTTCCTCTTGCTCATTACACCGGCCTTACCATACGCCACGAGCCAACCATCGTTCACTCACATGTCCACATTTCCCTTTGTCACACTAGGCGAGCTGACCATTGGACTGGATCAAAAGAATGCACCTCTTTTGCATTTTTCGCGCCTTACATGTGTGCTACGCTCTCTCCTTGTCTGGGACTGTCTCCACATGTGTATGTTCTGGCCTTATCTACCGAATACTGCTAGATTCATCACCCCCCCTGTAATAATATTTAACCACACAACTCCGAGGCTAATACATCTTGGAAGTTATTTGGACAAGTCTAGAGTTGAATCCGCTGACATGCTAACATCATAGGTACTTGAGTGAGAAGCAAACCGACTTCACTGCACTTATGAGAGTATTATCAATGCACATATGTACACACTTTACAACTCGTCCCTATTAGGGCGGGCATTCGCTCTCCGGCGACCTTTGGCAGCACCGTTCGGAGTCCGGTCACCCTGTTTTCTCTCTTCGTCACGCTCTGCCTCCACTTCGACTTCAACCTCCACCCCCTCGTCACGGACGTCGAACCCTGCCGCGCGTAAGGCGTCTTCGAACATGTTGGAATCCATCAGCTGGGAGAGATCGTCGACGCTCCGCTCGAGATCCGCCCCATCGTCCAACTGCACCTCGCTGATGAACTCGATCACCATCTCGCCGTCGCCGACGTCCTCCACGACGACACGCGGCTCGGCGCGACCCCCCGCGCCCGCGCCGTTTCCTGCTGCGGGGTTGCCCGCCGTTTTTCGGAGGATCGCCTCGAGCGCGCGGCGCAGCAGGTCATTGCGCTCCAGCGCCGCGGACTCGGCGTCATTGTGCGGCGCGTCGTTGTCGTCGTCACGGCCGGGTTCTGGAGCGGCGGCTGCTGCTTCGGCCGCATCTAGGGGTGGCGGGGTGGGGGCGCGCCGCTGGCGGTACGGGTGGTCGGATTCCGGGAGGGAGTTGTCGGCGTTGGTGAGCGTGGTAGCGTCCACGACCTGGCGGCAGCGGATCGAGGCTTCTTCGTGCTGGTCGACGCGCGATTTGAAGCCGGGCTCGCCGCAGAGACGCGGTGTGTTGATTACGAGGATGTAGTGACACGTCTTTGTCTCTTTCACGAACATGATGGTGTCCGTCATTGTCATAGAGCAGTGGAACTAAAACGGGCGCAAATGGACAATTTTAAAAAAAGGAAGGAAGATTCACATGCAAAAACGGGAAGATGAGTTACACGTTACGAGCAAAAGGGCGCACTAGTTGCCTACCTGGACCTCTATTTCGCGTCGCTTTCCTGTCTTATCGCACGTTGTACCGTCTCCCCATCGTTGAAGGAGGTACCGCGATCCCGCACCACGCGCGAGCTCGAGGTTGGCACCTACTGCGCCATGATCCGCCTGACTCAAGTCAACTCCAGAGCCAGACTCCGGTGCCCGACCAAGATCATACGCTTCCCACTAGGAGAAGCGTATGTAAAGCTGACGGGAACAATGTGAATACAAAGGACTTACGTCAGGATCCTCCTCGATCTCATAAGCTTTTCCTGGAATTTGGTCGGTGAGAGCGGGAGTTGACACAACGTGGAAGCACACCTGGTGCCATTGGACGCTGGTGAATCATTTCTCGGAATTGCCGGACGTGAGAGTTGTGGCAGTATGCGTAGGTAAACCATCCTTGGCGATGCTAAGGGGGAAGTCATATAACCTGAAGGGGAGAGCAGACACGTCACATACGTATAGGCAAGTTCCATCCAGCGGTTGGAGGAGCGACCAGCTGTGAGATGCGGCGACTTCTGTGATAGTTTCTTCCGGGGGTTGCGGCTCTTGCTTGGGTGATGGAGGTATGAAACAAAGATATGTATCACGCGGACCCATTTTCATTAATTCGATCGTGTAATCTTGGGTCGATTTGACTTGCGCTTGCTTTACAGGAAGATAGGCAACTCGGGGTCAGCGAGGGGTTAGAGAGGCAGGCGAGAGTAATTAAGGACCTACAGTTGTGCCGTCACCTGCGTCAATGTGTTTGAAAGGAGGACGGTCCTGCCATTGAGTGGGATGGTCGAGAAATTCCGGTTCGCCTCCATGCAGTCCTTCACGAAGCCAGCGCTCGGCTGTTTCATTCAGAAGAGGCAAACCATTCAGAAATGAGACCCTGTGTTTTGGAAAGGCATAGAGATCATCTGGAAGAGACTGGAATAGACGAGCAAGAGACAGGGGAGAGTAAAAGAGGGGAAGGAGGAAAAGGAGAATCCTAGGCATCGAGGGTACAAGGGCGAGGAGGACAAGAGCGGAAGAGAGGAGAGAGAGCCACGTGGCAACATCCGGGTCCCTGGACTTTGTGGCGCCGGAGGGGGGGCTTTGCGAATTAGATTCCTTGCGGGCTTGGGCGAAACTCCGGGAATGGCCGTTCGGTCTCCGCGACGATTGGCCGGTTGTAGGATAGCACATGGCCAGGGCGAGCAGCGATCGCATCCCATCCCAACGCCTGCGCTGTTATTATTGTTTTTTTTCAAACGGGAGATATTGCGCTTATGGCACAGTGTGGGACGAGCGGGAAAGGTCCTCTGGGTGATTTCTTCCCCAGAAACGGCATTTTCCATTGATATGGACCTCGGTCCACCTTGCCCCAATTAAATTAATTACGTATTCCACGGTTCCAGGGCCCTCCGCCAGCCCGACACAGAACGCTTTCTCAAGAAGAACATTATCTAAAGCAATAAAAATGCACGCGAAAAGAACCCTATTCAATTATGGCAAAATAATCGTTATAACCCGTCCCCTCCCTTCAATAATCCCCCCTACTACCCCTCTTTTCCCATCCACCATGTCTGACTCTCCAGCCGACGACACCTTTGACGATCCCAAACTTCCCGACGAGCTCGATGAGGGTGCTCAGCTGGCGGGGAATTCAGACTCGGGTCAGTCCCTTTCCTCTGCATTCCTCTGCAGCGATCGATAAGGCGCGTCCTATCCCATTCCGTGCGCTGACAGTATCCTTCTTCCTCATTTAGGCGCCCCTTCTTCACCCGTGAAGCGAGGGCGCGGTCGTCCCAAGGGCAGCAAAAACAAGAAGAGCGCTGCGGGCGCGTCCGCGTCCGCGCCCGAAGCTTCCCCAGCGGCTGGCGAGAAGAGGAAAAGGGGGAGGCCTCCTAAAGTACGCCCGCCTGCCAAACCCCCTTTCCTTCTCTCCTCTCCTCTCCCCTTCCTACTCACCTTCTTGAATTTTGCAGCCCAAGAATCCCCAGGGGGACACCTCGACCGGTGAACCACCCGCGAAGCGCAAGAGAGGAAGGCCGCCAAAAAATCCCAAGCCTGCCTCTACTCAGGAGGACGCCGGCGAGGGCGGTACCTCCGACCTCCCAGTAAAGCGAAAGCGGGGCAGGCCCCCGAAGAACGCCGCCTGAAATAATATTCTGATTGGATGCATTGTATACGTTTATGGAACCGTCCTCCGCCGTGCTGATGCGACGACGCTTGCGCCCACGACCCTCGAGAACAATACCCACTTCTTCTTGTTGTCTGTCCCTTGGACTCTTTATTGTTGCACTTGTCCCGGTAGTATCTATTTCCCGCACCACTCCACTTGTACTCCCCTTTTCCATAGCATTAGGTTCCTGGTGGACACGGTGTTTTCATAGCTGATCCTTGTATGATTGGATGTCAAGGTCGAGAATGTTTGATAAAAACATGTGTGACGATACGTTCATCATGACGTTCCATCAGTTTCCGGGAAAAGAAAAAGTAGAAAAAAACAAGGGTTTCTCAATCACCGCAGAAAACCAGCCCTTCTCGTCCCTGCATATCCGAACATATTCGATTCTGGCCAGATTCCCGGGACCACGAACAATGTGGTCGGAGACCCCTATCTCCAATGATTACTTGACATGCTTCTACGAATAAGTTCGTGTTCGGTGAAATAGCGCCATCGAGGCCATGCCCACACTCGCAATACCGAGCACCACCGATCCAACAATTCCAACGTTAGAGATCACACGGTCTTGGTTGGCTGCTTTGCGTTTCGCAGTCGAGTAGCTGATGTCAGGACGAAACGTCACCATTGTGTAGAGTGGTAGCCATCCGCGAGGTATTCCCGGCGGGAAGGTCACACCCGCTGCGAAGGCGCCAAGACTTGCCAATGTGACAGGCGTGCGAGAAGTCAGTGAGAATAATAGGTTGTCGACCATCCTTCGTAATTTGTGGGCCGGTGTTGTTACAGAGTGACGCATCTCCACACTGGAGTATTTTTGTTTACGCATGAACGAGGCCAGCGACAGGGTTACACTCACTAATTGTCCATCGCCAGGTCATTGATCGCAATGAGGTCTTCGTGCCTCGACTCGGAATACCGGGACAAGGCCCTGGCAAGCCGAAGATCAAAATCGTCCGGATCTTGAACCGTCGTGGGACGAACCCCTCCCTCGTGAAGTAATGCTGTGAGGACCCGAACGTCTTCGAGACCGCAATTTAGGCCTTGGCCATAGAAAGGTACCATGGAGTGAGCCGCATCCCCCAGGATAATTGCGCGATCCTTGTAGTGGTACGGTTTTGCCTGAAAGAGAAAAGGAGAAGAAAAAACAAAAACGATAAAGACATATACCGCAAACATATATGCGGATGACAAAAGTGCCATACTTTGATAGAGACTAGCGGGCTCCGCGGGTTCTGGTGAAACGAATTCAATAATCCCTCCGTTCCTATGAGCCCGAAAGCGTCCGAAAAATGTGTCTTGAACCACGAAAGAATTTGGTCATCGTGAGATAGCTTCTCGAACTCAGTCGTTGGAGCGAATAACGTGCAAGTAAATGACTTGTCCTGTATGAAGTATAACACACGTTGCAGATAAGAACGGGTTATGTTGGGGCAGACAACTGACTTTGTTGGGCAATGCTATAAGCATGAAAGAATGCCTTGGCCAGATATGTAGATGATTCGGATCAAGGAGAAAAGCTGGATCATTACGATTGTCTGTGCCCGCTGGTATTTTAAGTTCAATGTATTCGTGAGGGATATACTCTTGCTGAAAATCCATGCTACAGAAGAAGTGTCACAACGCAGCGCGTTCCTAAGCGAGTGAGGTACCTACCGAATGACCCTCATCAGCTGACGTCTTACGACAGAATAGCTGCCATCGGCGCCAATACAGAGGTCAAAGCTCCTTTCGAGTTCTTCGCCCTTGCTGACATCGAAGACCCTTATCACGCGCCCGTCAAAGTTTATAGACACAATTTTATGTCGGAACAAGACACAAATGGAATCGGCGGAGAGGGCTTCGTTGAGGAGTCCCTGGTTGAGAAGGGCACGGTCGATGGAATTGATGGACTTTTCAAGAACAAGGAAATTCAGGGACGACACAAAGGCGGTACAAGGGTGTGAACGGACGATGAAGGGGTGAGAATATAGTACCCACCTGGCCATCCCTATCGTAGGGTTGGCTGTCTAAATTACCGTTGGAAGCATGGATCATTCGACCACTCATGGGAATAACACTGTCGAGGAAGCGAGAGGCCGCGGCGGGATCAATTGCCTGCATGGCAGCTATTCCGCGAGAAGAGATGGCGAGGTTAATCGATCGCTGCTGGGCGGCCTCCCGTGAAGAAGGTAAGCGCATATCTAGCGTTGATTTTACGTTGAGAAAAATAGGGTCTGTGATGAAAGAGGAATGTACCAGGGCGGGCCTCGTAGATTTCGACGGACCAACCCATCTTTGCAAGGGCAATGGCGGCGAGACAGCCCACAGGGCCAGCACCAACTACGACAAGTTTTCTAGTCATGTGTTGGACGTCGCAATATTCAACTTGGATACCAAGTCACGCAGGGCGCACTTCCATTCAACTACACAAACCAGGCAAGTCGCTTGACAAATTCCGCGGCCACACATTTATCAGATGCAGATAACACCCAAACCGCTAATTTGTGTTTAATTTTCGGACAACGCCTGACCGCGCGAATTGCCGGGCAGTCGATGAAAGCTGGTTTGCCTCAAGTCCATCGGCGCATATACATTCACCCTCTTGATCTCATCACCTCGCGAATTGCCGGGAGGTGGTTGAAAGCTGGTTTTTTGCCTCAAGTCCGTTGGCGCATACATTCACCTTCTTGATCTCATTCGCATCTATGGATCTCCCATCTCGACGTCACTTTGTTATTCCTACTAACAATGACATCGGCGCATCGGGCGTTAGAGGTTAGTCCTCCTTCAACCCTCCAATTTGCTTCCGCGCAATCGTAAAATCGAGCGCCCACCGAAGCGCCCTGAACTTGTATGATAGGCGAAGAACCTTGCACTTATCTATGTGGTAATTCTCTGGGCCTTCTTCCCAAGCCGGCAGAAGCGCTAGTCCAGGAGGAACTTCGTGTCTGGGGTTCTAGGCAAGCACCGTAGACCGTCCGTTTTCATTTCTCACAGATATGCTGACACCATTTTTCATATTCGCAGGGCCGTCCAGGGACACCACGATCACCCACTTGGAAGGGAATGGATGAATATCACTGATCATGTCAATCCTCTCCTCGCTGAGCTTTTAGGTAGAGAAAACCCACCAGTCGCCCTTGCAGCTTCTCAACTCACTCTTCCGCTTCGGCGAAGGTGCCCGTGAGGCTGAGGTTGCCTGCATGGGGACACTGACGGCCAATCTACATCTCATGATGAATACGTTTTATAGACCCACCCCCGGACGGTACAAGTTACTCTGTGAGGGCAGGGCTTTCCCGTCCGATCAGGTACCCCTTGTTCCTTCTTCCATCCTTTTCTTTAACGTCCCATTTGTCCAAAGTACGCTTTCGCGTCCCAGGTGCAACTACACGGGTTCAAGCCTGAGGATGCCATCATCGAAATGAATCCCCGTCAAGGAGAATTCACCCTTCGAGAAGAGGATATTTTGGAAGTAATAGAAAAACACGGGTCTTCTATTGCTCTTGTCATTTTCAGTGGCGTGCAATATTACACCGGACAATGGTTCCCAATGCAGTCGATCACTAAGGCAGCTAAGGCCCAGGTGAGGTTTATCCGTTCATCTTCCCCAGGCGCTCGTGGAAGTGTCCAACTTGTTCTAGATCAATGTCCGGCCAGGATATTTTTCATAGTCCTGGCACCTTCGGCGTTTTTTACGTTCTAATTCGACTGATCGGAGCTATACATAGGGCTGTATTTGTGGATGGGACCTTGCTCACGCGATCGGAAACGTCCCTCTCTCTCTTCACGATTGGGACGTCGACTGGGCAGTATGGTGCAGCTACAAGTATCTAAATTCGGGTCCTGGAAACATTGCTGGCCTGTATGTACACGAGAAGTGGGACGAAAAGCCAAGGTGCGGGGAGTTCTCATGCCTTCTCTGACACATTCACCGATCCCCTCACCTGCCACACCGTGTTTTCTCTTACTTCGTTTCCTGAGGGGCGGAGCAGGTCTGTATGTTGACGTGTATCGATTACAGATACGCGGGCTGGTGGGGACATGATCCTGCCACACGTTTTCTTATGCCACCGATTTTCTCCCCTATCCGCGGTGCGCAAGGGTTGCAGATGTCTAACCCATCCGTCCTCGGGGTCGCCTCTCTGCTTGGTTCCCTTCAGGTGTTCAAGGAAGCCGGGATGATGGAACGTTTACGCGAACGTTCCGTCGGACTGACAGCCCATCTTGAAGGACTCCTAGTTCGGTCGGCTTATTTCGTCCCCCCCCATGAGGCCGCCGTAAAATTGCCCTTATGTGTCGGTTCAGCGGGCCCCGTTCAATACCACCGTCCCACTTTCACCATTATCACACCCACTGCTGCGAACTCTCGAGGTTCACAGCTTTCCCTTCTGTTTTTCTCGTCTGATACGGAACTCATGCAAAAAGTTCACGAGAGACTTGGTAGCTACGGTGTTATGACGGACGAAAGGCACCCAAATGTCATCCGATTAGCCCCCACAGCTCTGTACAACACTATTCAGGATTGCGAGAACGCAGCAAAATATCTAGAAGAGGCTCTCAAGGAGCTGGACAATTAGAGAGGCGGCAAGGTAGAAGAACCAGAACGTGTTTGTGCTTCAAATAGTCAATGCAGAATATAGTATGAAGTCTCCCACTATCTGAAGGAATTTTCCCGACTGAAGAACTGCGTTGTGTTCATCTTCCAGATCATCCCAACTTTTCAAAACCCGGCTTGACCCCCCCAAATTCCCCTCGTGAAGAGATCGCAAGTGCTCGTACATACCCTGGCTTTGACGCATGTCCACAAGGGTGTCTCCTTTGGAGTGGATGATGATCCAATGAATATGACTTGCCCCTTCACGGAGAGGTGTGCTTGTAACAGCATATTGGTTGTAGTTTGACAGATCGCCGAACGCATTGGCAATGAACCAGTCACGGTAAGTCGGAAAGGACTGAAGCAAGGCATCAATGTTATAGATACCCTCTGAAAATATCACACCCCGGATCGCCCGCAAGAGCTCCGGTGACGGCATCAACGCAGGCTCCGACGAGTCGAGAATTATGCAGGCGAGCATGTGTGCACTGCAACTATGACCCATAAGGAAAAGCTTGTCAGGGTTATATGGGGGCGATTGGCATCCCGCGGGCCCAGGCCAGGAAAGCAGGAAAGTGAGCAGCTGGAGGACGTCCTGCGCATGTGCAGGGTGTTGCAGCTTGTCGTCTGGTTTGCTCAGCCGATAGTTCGGGACGGCTACCGGGTAAGACGTGTACACGGCGAGGTTGCGCGCAAGGCCGCCGTGATCCTTCTTATCTTCACTTAGTGAGGGACAGCCGTAATTCGATGTGTATTTGTCATGGATCATCATATTCAATGGGCGACCCGAACTTACGAGCGCCAAGCACCACCATGCACAAAACAGATGAGTGGAGCGGGGGGTGCCTGTGGGGGTCGATGGGGAACGAACAAGTCAAAGGTGTGTAAAGGATTGGGATTGGTATCGTTTGTGTAGGGTATATCCAAAAACTCCGTGGTCATGATGAGAAAAGGGAGAGAAAGGTCGTCCGTCCTGTCCGACCCGAGAACCGTCCTCCGTCCTGCGCGACCCGAGAACCGTCCTCCGTCCGACCCGAAGACCCGACCCGAGGACACGAGGACATACGGCAGCGTCGCACCCGTGATCCTATCGTGACGTCATGGCTTGACTAACAGATGAGTATAATAAATAAACACCTTCTCGCTCCCGTTTCCACCCAATTCCTCCGACCCGACTCAACTCAAACACCCCAAATGGCTTTCACTGGCTCTGACATTTGCAAAGTGCGTAATAATTCGTTCCTTCAACTTGTAACTTACAGTTTTTAGATCCTGTTCGTTCCCTTTCCCCCCTTTCCATTCACGCCTTCTGGTCTCACCCTCATTTTAGCTGCGCCATCTTCATCCCTCCCGTAGGGGTTTTCTTGGAGCGCGGCTGTGGTGCTGATTTCGTACGTCACCCTATTCACATATATCTTTCTTTTTTCTTTCTTTTTAACACTACCCTATACCAACAGTTGATAAACATCCTCTTGGTATGTTGTTCATTCTTCGGAACCAATCACATCCTCTTGGTATGTTGTTCATTCTTCGGAACCAATCCCGTCCGAATTACTAATGTGTCCCTCGTCTTGCCCAGACGGTTCTGGGTTATATGTATGTTTTCATTCTTTTCCTTATGTCTCCTGTTTTTGACATGTGCTTTTTGTTTTTTCCTTCGCATTCAGACCCGGTATCATTCATGGTAAGTAGCACAAACATGCTTCGACGAGACTGTCTCACAGAATTGCCTTACTGTACAGCATTATATATCATCCTCAAATATTGAGGCAGAATCGAACGCCACGATTCCTATGTCCTATGTCCATATGTTTCACTCGTACATCTTAATTGCCACGACGATGGTTGTCGCTTGTATATAGTACAAGGATACGGACGTTGTTTGTCTCTTTCACGTGACTCAAATCCGAACATTTCCCCAGTGTCGCCTGAGTGAATTGTTCCGATTTGCCCCGCCTGCTACTCTGAATCCTCTGAATCCTCCGCTACTTCACTTTCCTCGTCATCGTCGCTCTCTTGCTCATTTAATTGGTGAATCATCCGTGCGCCAACGATCCAAGTCTTCTGTATGTTCTCTAGTAAGTTACCGCCTTTAAC
>WNGR01026767.1_pt1 | contig 16138 bp, 20 predicted proteins | sample 5407581 | NCBI WGS metagenome assembly WNGR01 (sample SAMN13153383, study PRJNA577476) | soil metagenome | isolation source: 80 cm soil or saprolite under Garry oak tree replicate 2 | place: USA:California | collected 2016-06-15 | reverse complement strand
TCTCCACTTCCCCCTTCACCATTCCCTCTTCACCATCCCCCTTCACTGGCTGCCCTTCTCGTGCTTGCTGGCCCAGAGGACCGACCGGACAATGTTCTCGTACCCGGTGCACCGGCAGACCTGCCCGGACAGGACCTCGCGGATCTGCTCCGGCGACGGGTCCGGGTAGTGGTCCAGCAGCCACCGGGAGGTCATCATCATGCCGGGCGTGCAGAACCCGCACTGCAGCCCGTGGCACTCGGAGAAGCCCTGCTGGATCGGGTCGAGCTCGCCGTCCCGTTCCAGGCCCTCCACGGTGAGCACCCGGTGCCCGTCCGCCATGGCCGCGAGCACCGTGCAGGACTTCACCGGGGTCTCATCCAGCCAGACCACACAGGCCCCGCAGTTCGACGTGTCGCAGCCCCAGTGCGAGCCCGTGAGGCCCAGGTCATCCCGCAGGAAGTGAATGAGCAGCAGCCGTGACTCGACTTCGCGCGCGTAATCGGCACCGTTGACGTTCACAGTGATCTGCATGTCAGGCGCCCCTGTGCTGGCCCCGGGGGGACGACCCCCCCAGACCCCCCCGCGTGCCATCCGCTCGGGCCGACCTCCGGCCGGCCGTCGCGGCTGGCCCGGCTTCGCCAGTGCCCGGGCCGGGCTGGCTGGTATGGGGCTCGCCTGAGCTCGGCTGCGCCCGGCGCAACGCCCGCAGCAGCGCCCGCTTGGTCAGCTCCTGGGCGAGATGCCGCTTGTAGTCAGCCGGGCCCCGCTGGTCCGATACCGGATGGCAGTGCTCGGCGGCGATCTCGCCGGCCCTGGCGAAGCTTGGCTCGGTGGCCGGGGCACCCCGGAGGAACGCCTCGGCCTCGGCTGCGGCGAAGTTCCGCGCGCCGACGGCGCTGAGGCCGATGCCGGCCTCCGCGATGGTCTCGCCGTCCAGCCAGACCGCCGCCGCGGCCGCGCCGACCGGCCAGTCGCCGACCCGGCGGCCCACCTTCTCATAGGCGCTGCCGCCGCCGGGCCTGATCGCGATCCGGATCTCGGTCAGCAGCTCGCCGGGGGCCACCACGGTCTCATAGGGCCCGGTGAAGAACTCCCGGACAGGCACCGTCCGGCTGCCGTCGGGATCTCGGATGACCATGGTCGCCTTCAGCGCCGCGAACGCCGCGGACAGGTCCTCGGACGGGTCAGCCTGGCAGAGCGAGCCGCCGACGGTGCCCCAGTTGCGCACGATGGGGTCGGCAATCACCTTCTCGGCGTCATGCAGGATCGCGAAGTGCCCGCCAGCGACCGGCGACTCAAGCAGCTGCGCATGCGTGGTCAGCGCGCCGATACAGAACTCGCCGCCGGTCACCCGGATGTGGCAGAGCTCGCTGAGCCCGTTGATGTCGACCAGGGTCTCCGGCTGCACCAGCCGGAGCTTCATCATCGGGATCAGGCTGTGCCCCCCGGCCAGGATTCGGGCCTCGGGACCGAACCTTGCGAGCAGCACAAGCGCGTGCTCAACGCTGGTTGGCTTCTCGTACTCGACGTACGCCGGAACCTGCATGCATGCCCACCTCCCTCGCACCACGGCGCGTGTTGAGTTTACGATCCGACCGAGGCATCGGCGATCGGCGGAACCGCTGGCCCGGACACCGCAGCCACGGGCGCCGCTTCGCGTCCGCGCGCAGGCATGGCCCCTGAGTGATACTTAGATTGATGACTCTCACGCAGCTCAATGCGTTCGTCCTGGTGGCTCGGCTGGGCTCGGTGACGGCCGCCGCGAACGCGCTCGGTGTCAGCGAGCCCGCCGTGTCGCAGGCGCTGTCGGCACTCCGGCTGCACCTGGGTGACCCGCTGGTCAGCCGCGGGCCGAGCGGCATGACGCTGACCACGGGCGGCTCCAAGCTGCTGGCCACCGCGTCGCAGATCGTGGTGCTCGGAGCGGAGGCCCACGCCGCGGTCCGCGCCGCGCAGGGCGCTCCGCAGCAGCTGCGTGTGGTAGCGACCTCCACGATCGCCGAGTTCGTGGTCAGCCCGCTGATGGAGGCGTTCACCCGGCGCTTCGCGGGCTCCGTCGAGGTCTCGGCCGGGGTAGCGGCCTCGAACGAGATGGCGGTGCTGGTCGCGAACCGGCTGGCCGACATCGCCATCGGCCCGGCCGTGACCCATGATCCGGCCCTGCCCGTGGTGAGCGAGCCCATCTTCAGGTACCGTCTGGTCCTGGTCACGGCCGGGGAGTCCAGGCTGAAGGGCAGCGCCCGCCAGTGGCGGTGGCTCGTGGGCCCGTCCGGCACCGACCCGGGCAGCGACATCGGCCAGCTACTGGCCGCGCTGCGCATCCCCGATGACAAGATCGGCGTGTTCCCCAACCAGACCGCCGCCTGGGCAGCGGCGGCCGACGGCGCGGGCGTGGCGCCCGCGGCCGAGCACCTCGTCACGCAGCAGCTGCGCCGGGGCGAGCTTTCGCTGGTCGAGCTGCAAGGCCAGCCGGTGGCTGGCTGCTGGCACGCGACCCTGCTCGACCGCGAGCACCGGAGCACCGCCGCCAGCGCCCTGCGGCGCTTCCTCGGCACCCCGGAGGCCATGCACCTGATGCGCGCCCCGGCGGCCGGGGTCCCGCCGTCCCGGTTCCGCCCGCCCGTGTACGTCACGATCTGGAGCTGATACTCGGGTGGCCAGCGTCGCCAGCGCGGGACGTCCGCTGGCCGGGCCGCCGCGCTGACCACAGCGGCCGCCACCGGTCTGAGCTGCGGCGTCCTGCCACATCACCGCGCCGCACGCGCCGCGCATCAGGCATCTTAAGCAAGAGCTTATTTGCGCCTTGCGGACGCCATCGGCCCGGTGGAGCATGTGTTCCTAGCAGAGCTGACGGTACGTACTGTCCAAAATCAGGAGCGTGCGGCATGCGGATTGAATCCAGCGGGCACAGCCAGGGCAACCCCCGGCTGTACGAACTCGTCGAGCACGCGCCGAAGACCGGCAAGAGCCCCACCGTCTGGGCCTGGCCCGAGCTGATGGACTACCTCAAGATCGCCGGCCAGCCTGTGGCCGGCCCCTGGCCGCCGCACCAGGAGCCGCGGCCGGATCCTGAGGAGGACTCCCTCCCGGTGGCGGTCGCCGACCCCGAGCCCCCTGAGCGGCGGCAGTATCCCGAATCCGGCCTCCGCGACGAGAGCTGAGGTTCACCCCGTCCATAGGGAACATATGGAGGGAGGGACGGATGTATCCGTCTCGGTTCCAATATGAGGCACCGCGATCACTCGACGCGGCGATCGGCCTGCTGCACGACGGCGGAGACTACGCCAAGGTGCTGGCCGGCGGTCAGAGCCTGGTCCCGCTGATGAAGCTGCGCTTTGCCTCGCCGGAACTGATCGTCGACATCAATGACCTGCCCGGCCTGGACTACCACCGGGCCGGCCCCGACGGCACGCTGCGCATCGGCGCCCTGTGCCGCCATGCCGATCTCGAGCGCTCGGACCTGCTCAAGAGCACCCAGCCGACCATGGCCGCGGCAGCGCCCCTGATCGCCGATCCCATCGTGCGCAACCGGGGCACCCTAGTCGGCTCGCTCTGCCACGCCGACCCGCAGGGGGACTGGGCGTCGGTGGTGACGGCGCTCGGCGGCTCGGTCGTGGCCCGCGGGCCCGGCGGCAGCCGCACCATACCGATGGCCGACTTTGTCACCGGGCCTTTCCAGAACGCCCTCGAGCCGGACGAGATCGCCATCGAAGCCGTGATACCGGCCGCGGGCGGCATCCGGGCGGGCGGCTACCTCAAGCTCGAGCGGCGCGTCGGCGATTTCGCGACCGCCGGGGTGGCGGTGGCCATCGAGACTTCCGGCCAGACCGTGACCCGGGCCGGGATAGCCCTGACCGGGGTCGGCGGATCCACCATCGCGGCCACGGAAGCGGCCGACGCGCTGCTCGGAGGGCCGCTGACCGAGCAGAGCATCGGGCGTGCGGCCGACCTCGCGGCCGCGGCGGCTAGGCCGAGGACTGACCACCGCGGCAGCGCGGAGTACAAGCGCCACATCGTGCGGACCTTCGTCGTGCGCATCCTGAGCCGCACCGGCGAAGCCGTGCCAGCCGCGACGGCCGGCCAGCGGTCGGCCCGAGCGGATGGCACGCGGGGGGGTCCTGGGGGGTCGTCCCCCCCGGGCAACACGGAGGGCCTGACATGACCATCGTTTACGAAGACCGCGGCGATGAGGCCGCGGGCGAGGTCCCGGTACGCCGGATCAAGTTCAGCATCAACGGCGCGAAGAAGATCGCCGAGGTGGAGCCCCGGCTTCTGCTCTCTCATCTGATCCGCCGCGGGGTAGGGCTTACCGGCACGCACATGGGCTGCGACACCACGAACTGCGGCGCGTGCACCGTGCTGGTCGACGGGACGGCGGTGAAGTCCTGCACCATGCTGGCGGTTCAGGTCAACGGGCGGGAGATCACCACCGTCGAGGGCCTGGCCACCGCCAGCGAACTGCACCCGCTGCAGGAAGGCTTCAGCGACGAGCACGGGCTGCAGTGCGGGTTCTGGAGGACGTGCGCTGGGCGCTGTCCGGCAACCTGTGCCGCTGCACCGGCTACCAGAACATCGTCAAATCGGTGCTGTGGGCCGCCGACAAGCTCAGATCCCAATCCGCCGGCTAACCCGGGCCGCTGACCAAGACGGAGACGGTCATGACGCAGGCACTGGACGAGATCAAGATCGGCGGGCTGGGCGCGCGGCGCAAGCGTGTTGAGGACCACCGGTTCATCCGGGGCAAGGGCAACTACACCGACGACATCACGCTGCCCGGCATGCTGCACATGGAGATCCTGCGCAGCCCGCTGGCGCACGCGCGGATCAAGTCGATCGACGCCAGCAAGGCGTGGGAGATACCCGGCGTGCACCTGGTGCTCACCGGCGACATGATGGCCACCCGCAACCTGGCCTGGATGCCCACGCTGTCCTACGACACCCAGGCGGTGCTGGCCACCGACAAGGTGCGCTTCCAGGGCCAGGAAGTGGCCTGCGTGATCGCCGATGACCCCTACATCGCCAAGGACGCGTGCGAGGCGATCGACGTCGAGTACGAGCCGCTGCCGGTCATCGTCAACCCCAAGCAGGCCGTGGCACCGGGCGCACCGGTTATCCGCGATGACAAGGAAAACCAGCTGGACAACGTCATCTACGACTGGGAGGTCGGCGACGCCGCCGGCACCGACCGCGCGTTCGGGCAGGCGGACACGATCTCGCGGCTCCAGCTGCACTACCCGCGCTCGCACCCGAGCCCGATCGAGTGCTGCGGGTCGATTGCGGACTTCAACCGGGCCACCGAGAAGCTCACGGTGTACATGACCACCCAGGCGCCGCACATCATCCGGGCCGCGGTCGCGCTAGTGGCCGAGCTGCCCGAGCACATGATCCGGATCATCTCCCCGGACATCGGCGGCGGCTTCGGCAACAAGGTCCCGGTCTACCCCGGCTACGTCTGCTCGATCCTGGCCTCGATCCTGCTGGAACGGCCGGTGAAGTGGATCGAGGACAAGTCCGGCAACCTGATCTCGACCGGGTTCGCGCGGGACATCTACCTCGACGGCGAGATGGCGCTGCGCCGGGACGGCAAGATCCTCGGCGTCCGGATGCGCTGCGACGCCGACCACGGCGCGTTCTTCTCCGACGCCCAGCCCAGCAAGTTCAAGATCGGGCTGCTGCACTCGGCCTTTGCCGCCTACGACATCCCGGTCGCGCACCTGGCCGCCCGCGGGACCTACAGCAACAAGGCCCCCGGCGGTGTCGCCTACCGGTGCTCGTTCCGGGTCACCGAGGCCATGTTCTTCCAGGAGCGGATGGTCCAGGCGGCCGCCGACGACCTGGGCATGGACCAGGCCGCGTTTCGCCGGATGAACTTCGTCAGGGACGAGGACTTCCCGCACCGGACCCCGTTCGGCTTCCTGCTCGACTCGGGCCAGTACGGCAAGTGCCTCGAGGTGGGCCTGAACGCAGTGGGCTACCAGGACTTCCGGCGGCAGCAGCAGGAGGCCAGGGCCAACGGCAGGCTGCTCGGCATCGGGATCTCCACGATGACCGAGCCGCTGGGCGCGGGCAACAGCCGCGAGTACGACATTCTCGGCATCAAGATGTTCGACTCGGCCGACCTCAAGGTGCACATGACGGGGAAAGCCATCGTCCGGACCGGCGCCAGGGGCCAGGGCCAGGGGCACGAGACGACCTGGGCCCAGATCGTCAGCCACGAGCTCGGCATCCCGGCCGAGGACGTGACGGTCGAGGAGGGCGACACCGACACCGCGCCGTTCGGCATGGGCACCTACGCTTCCCGCAGCACGCCCGTCGCCGGGGCGGCGGTCGCGATGGTGTCCCGCAAGATCCGGGCCAAGGCCCGCAGGCTGGCCGCGCATCTCCTGGAGGTGTCCGAGGAGGATGTGGAGTGGGAGCTCGGCCGGTTCTACGTCCGGAGCGCTCCCGAGCGCGGTGTGACCATCCAGGAATGCGCGATGGCCGCGTACAGCAACATGCCGGACGGCATGGAGCCGGGCCTGGAGAACACGGCCTACTACGACCCGCCCAATCTGACCTGGCCGTTCGCCGTCTACATCGTCACGGTAGAGGTCGACCCGCAGACCGGGGTCTGGGACGTGCTTAACATGGTCGCCGTCGACGACTGCGGCATCCGGATCAACCCGATGATCGTCGAGGGGCAGATCATGGGCGGGCTGACCGAGGCTTACGCGATGGCCAACATGCAGTTCATCACGTTCGACGCCGAGGGCAACTGCGTCGGCTCGAACTACATGGACTACCTGCTGCCGAGCGCCTGGGAGACACCGGGCTTCGAGCTGCACAGCGAGGTCGTCACGCCGTGCCCGCATCACCCGATCGGCGCCAAGGGGATCGGCGAGTGCGCGGCGGTTGGCGGCCCGGCGGCCTTCGTCAACGCGGTACTCGACGCGCTCAAGGGAACGGGGGTCCGCAATATCGACATGCCGCTGCTGCCAGACCGGGTCTGGGAGGCGATCACCTATCGCCGCGACATCTCCGGCGAGCCGCCGGTGCACGCGGATGACTGACCGGACGCCGCGGATGGACGATGGCTGGGGCGTGCTGGAGCAGGCCGCCGAGCTGCGGCGGCGCGGCCAGGCGTTCGCGCTCGCCACCGTGGTCTGGCGGCAGGGCCCGTCGTCCGGCCAGCAGGGCGCCCGCGCGATCATCACGGCGGACGGCGAGCTGCACGGCTGGATCGGCGGAGCCTGCGCGGAGCCGGTGGTGCTGCGCGAGGCGCGGCAGGTGATCGCCGCGGGCGTGCCACGCCTGCTGCTGCTCGGCAGTCCCGAGCAGTTTGGCCGCCTCAATCAGGCTGGCAGCCCCGAGCAGTTTGGCAGCGCCGGGCAGTTTGGCAACGCGGCGCGGTTCGGACCGGCGGTGCCGGACGGGATGACCGTCGTTCCGATCTCCTGCCAGAGCGAAGGCGCGCTTGAGGTCTACATCGAGCCTGTCCTTCCGGTGCCGCACCTGGTCGTCGTCGGCCGCTCGCCGATGGCCAGCACGCTCACCGAGCTAGCCAGCGCGCTCGGCTGGAACGCGCAGCTTATCGACGGCGTCGATTTCTCCGCTGCGAACGCGGATGAGCGCTCCATGGTGGTGGTCGCGACACAGGGCCATGGCGACGAGGAGGCGGTCGAGCAGGCTGTCACCGCTCGGCCCGTTTACCTGGGTCTGATTGGATCGCATCGGCGCGGCGCGGCGGTGCTCGGCTATCTCGCCGACCGGGGCGTGCCCAGCGAGCAGCTTGACCGGGTCCGGGTGCCGGCCGGCCTGGACCTTGGCCGCACGTCACACCGGGAGATCGCGGTCGCCGTGCTTGCCGAGCTTGTCCAGCTGCGTGCTGCCGGGGCGCTGTCGAGTGGCGCAGCGGGCTCGGCGGCGGGCGGAGCGGATGCGCCGGCCAGGCCCGCGGAGGCCGTGGACCCGGTCTGCGGGATGACCGTGACGGCCGGCCCGGCCAGCCACCCGCTGGAGCACGACGGCGTCATCTACTACTTCTGCCGGGCCGGGTGCCGGCGGGCGTTCGAGCAGGATCCCGCTGCCTACCTGAAGAAAGGGACCCGATGCTGATCAAGAACGACTTCGAGGTCGCCGAGCCGGTCGAGAAGGTGTGGCAGTTCTTCGAGAACATCCCCCAGGTCGCGGCGTGCCTGCCCGGCGCCGAGCTGACCGACGACCTCGGCGGCGACAAGTACAAGGGCGGGGTGGTCGTCCGAATGGGCCCGGTCAGGCTGCGCTTCGCCGGAACCGCGGACATCACCGAGCGCGATGACGCCGCCAATCGGATCGTGGTGCATGCCAGCGGCGCCGAGGAGAAGGGCAGGGGCCAGGCCAGCATGATCGTCACGGCCACGCTGGCGCGCTCCGGGCGCGGCACCAAGGTCGCCGTGACCCAGGATCTGCAGCTCTCCGGCGCCGCCGCGCAGTACGGCCGGGGCATGATCTCCGACGTGACCGCCGTGCTGATGCGTGACTTCGCCGCTAACCTGCAGGACCGGATCGACCGGGCCGAGCGCGGTGAGTCGCCGGAGCAGCTCGCCGCCGCTGCCGCCGAGGCGAAGGGCTTCACCGTCGGCCTGCGGGCCGCGATGATGGCGCTGCGCCGCGTTTTCCGCCGGTTCTTCGCCCCTTACCAGGCCGCCAGCTGAGGAGAACGAATCATGGTCTTGTGGTGGATAGGCAACGTCGTCCTGCTTGTCGTGATCCTGCCCGTCGTCATCTTCCTGCTGAACCGGGTGCTCGCCGCGGTCGAGCGGATCCGGGGCGCCGCCGACGAGATCCTCAGCGGGGGGGTCGACCTCGTCGGGCAGCTCAGCGGCGTGCCGGAAGGGCTGGCCACGACCGACCGGACCGTCAACGAAGTGGCCGTCGGCGCCGTCCGGTACGCGGGCTCCGTCGCCAAGCTTCTCGGCTGAGCAGATCGGCTGAGCAGAAAGGACAACCGCCATGCCAGCAGCCGCCTGGGCGACATTGATCATCGCCGCGCTGATCATCGGGATCACCGCGGTGGGCCTGCTACGGGTCATCCTGCATCTCCGGCAGGTGCGCGCGGCGCTCGTCGCGACCACCGGCGGGGTGCAGGCCGTCGCGCAGCTGACTGCCGCGGTGCCGGACCGGCTTACCTCGGTGAACGCGAGCCTGAAACCGGTGCGCGACTTCTGCGAAACGGTCTGAATCGGCAAAGGAGCCTTTGATGCACGCATACGTCCTTGCGCAGGCCGCCGGGGACAGCACGAGCCACACGGGCTGGATCGTGGGCTACACGATCGGCATCGTGATCGTTATCGTTGTCGTGGCGCTGGTGGTGCCGATCCTGCTGCTGGCCCGCGCTATCGGCACGGAGGCGCCGAAGATCAACGGCGCGCTGACCCAGGCGGTGCACAACACCGCGCCGCTCGCGGCACTGCGCACGACGATCGAGCACGCCACGATCATCATCGGCGGCCTGCAGCGCGGCCGCTCAAGGCTGGGAGGCTAGCGATGCACGCACTGGCCATGTCCGGCACCGAGCATGCCCTGTGGGTGAGCGCGATCATTGTCGGCTTCGTGGTAGTGCTGGCGGTTGCGGCACTGCTGAGCCTGCTCATCTGGCTCGTGAAGATCATTGACCGCCGCGTCGTCGAGGTGCGGGACACGCTGAAAGCCGCGGCGGCGAACACCTCGGACACCGAGCTCATCCCGCAGGTTGCCGACGGCGTGGAGGCGGTGCTGGCCGAAGGCCTCCAGCACCACCTGTTCCTCGGCCGCGTGCTCGGAAAGGTAAAGTCATGACCACGCTGGTCATCCTGACCGTCGTCGATATCCTGCTGCTGGTCGCCGGCCTGGCGTTCTATCTGTACTGGGTGGGAACGCTGCTCACCCGGATCGCCGGGAACCTCGAGGAGTGCGCGGAGATAGTCGCCACGATCGTCGGTCACGCCAGGCTGATTCGGGGGCCGGTCGGGGGCCGACGCCGTTCCGGCGTGCTGGCCGGGCTGTCGGGGCAATAGCGTGATGCGGCGGCTTGGAACCGGGCAGATGGGACGAAATCTAGGACAGCGCGGAGCCGTCCGGGCCGCGGCGGGCGACCGGGCCGGTGGTGGGCGCCGTGTACTCGCCGATCCACTCGTCCTTCCACGACTGGTCGTATTGCTGGGCGTTGCAGCGCGGCTGGTACACCGCCATGAGCTCACGGGCTATCTGCTCCCGGTGCGGCCGGCCGCCGCCCGGCACCTCGTACGTGCAGATGTATACCTTCCACCGGGATCCGGCCCGGCGCACCCAGCAGTGCGCACGCGGGTGCTGAAAGGGGAAGCGCTCGGCGGCGAGGTCATCGCAGTGGCCCACGTAGATGACCGCGTACCGGCCGGGCCTGGTGTCTGGTTCCGGCTTGTACGCGATCGCGTAGACGGCCGCGGCCGACGGCGGTGTCCACCCGCCGAGCAGGCGCGGGCCCTCGAATGGGTACCCGGCAAGTGACCCGAGCCTGATCATCCGTCGCCGCCCGGGTAACCCGGGTAGCCGGTCTTGCCGGAGCCCTCGGCCTGGCCGGCCTCACTGACGGCCTCGGTCCGCGTGACGGGCCAGCGCGGCAGCCCCGCCTTCGCCACGGCGCGGCCGAATTCCGCGGCTGCCTTCTCGATTGCCTCGTCCCGGCTGCCGGCCTGGACTACCAGCCGGGCGCCATAGCGGTTCGTCCCGATTCCGGTGGCGATACCCGCGCTGGCCGCGACGGCATCGGCAAGCTCGACTACCTCCTCGCGCGAGAGCACCCGGTCACCTTCGGCCTCGATGCCAACGCTCCATCTCACTGGGGTACTCCTGACCTCGGTTTCGGCGGCAGTTAACTAGGGTTCGGCGGCAGCGCCGCTAGCTCAGGTTCGGCAGCAGCGCGGCCAGCTCTTCCAGGCTATTCAGGTCGTGGCCGGACAGCATCAGGTCGATGTGCGGCGCGGCGGCCATCATCCCGAGCGTGCTGGGCCGGAAGTGCTTGTTGTCGCCTTTGTGCGGGTTCATCCATACCACTAGGTGGCTGAGCCGGGAGAGCCGCTCCATTGCCGTCGCCAGGACGCCCGGGTCGCCGCGGTCGAGGCCGTCGGAGCAGACCACCACGACGCCGCCGCGGCACATTCCCCGGCGCCCCCAGTCCCGGACGAAGGCGTCCAGCGAGTCGCCGATCCTGGTCCCGCCCTCCCAGTCGAATACCGCCTTCGCGGCCAGTTCCAGCGCATCGTCCGGTCGGCGGTGCTGCAGCGCCCTGGTCACCCGGGTGAGCCGGGTGCCGAAGCAGAAGACCTCGACCTTGGCCGCCGCGCGCTTCGCGGAGTACGCGAACTGCAGGAGATTGCGCGAGTAGTCGGCCATCGAGCCGGAGATGTCGAGGATGAGGATCAGCGGCCGGAGCCTGACCCGGCGCTGCCGCCAGAACAGCTCGGCAGGCTCGCCGTGCATGCGCATCGACTCGCGGACCGTGCGGCGCAGGTCAGGCGCCCGCCCGGACCGCGCGGCGGCGGTGCGCCGGGTGCGCCGCCTGGGCGGAGTCAGCCGGATCCGGGCCATGATCCGCCGGAGCGCGGCGAGTTCCTCCGGCGTGCAGGCGGTGAACGATTTGTGCCGCAGGACGTCCGCATCGGAAGCCATCAGGCCGAGCATCGCCTTGTCCCCGCGCCTGTCGTCGTCCGGCTCAGTGGCCGGGATTTGCAGCACTGCCTGAGTCTCCGCCGCGGCCGTCGCCTTGATCGACAGCAGCTCGCGGACCGGATCGGCAGCCGCAGCGAGGAAGAATCTCCTGAACACGGCATCGTAGATACCGATGTTCTCGCGGCGGGTGACGAGCGTCGTGCGCCCGGCCCAGTACAGGTCGAGCAGGTCGGTCGGGTCAAGCGGGGCGAGCGCGGCGCAGTAGGTCAGCACGTCGCCGGAGCCCACGGCCAGCCCGGCGATGCGAAGCTCGTGCGCGAAATCCACCAGCACGCCGACGAGCGGAGCGCGCTCAGGCACCGGACGTGATCTCTTCCAGGTTGTCCCGCACCAGTTCCAGGTCGTCGCGTTCCTTCACCACGGCACCCAGGGTGTCCTGCGCGACCTGGGCATCGAGCCCGGTCTCGCCAAGGAAGTCGAGGGTCCGGACCCAGTCGATGGTTTCGGCGACTCCGGGCGGCTTGGCTAGGTCAAGCTCGCGCAGCCGGTTGACCGCGGCAACCACCTTGCGGGCCAGCGCCTGCGACACGCCAGGCTCCCGGACGAGCACGATCTCCACCTCGCGCTCGGCGGGCGGGTAGCCGATCCAGTGGTAAAGGCAGCGCCGCTTCAGCGCGTCGTGCAGCTCACGGGTGCGGTTGGAGGTGAGGACGACCATCGGCGGACTCGCCGCCTTGATGGTGCCGATCTCGGGAACGCTGATCTGGAAGTCGGAAAGGACCTCGAGCAGGAAGGCCTCGAACTCATCGTCGGCGCGGTCCACCTCGTCGATCAGCAGCACCGCCTGATCACCGGCACGGACCGCTTCCAGCAGCGGCCGCTCCAGCAGGAATTTCGGGCCGAACAGCTTGTCAACTGCCGCCTCATCCGCGATCTGGTGCTCGGACAGGGCCCGGATGTGCAGCATCTGGCGGGCATAGTCCCATTCGTAGAGTGCCTGGTTGGTATCGATGCCCTCGTAGCACTGCAGCCGGATCAGCCGCCGGCCGAACACGGTTGCGAGCACCTTGGCGACCTCGGTCTTGCCCACCCCGACCTCGCCCTCAAGCAGGATCGGCCGGTGCAGGGACAGTGACACGAACAATGCGGTGGCAAGGCCGCGGTCGGCGAGGTAGCCGCCCTGCCGCAAGATCTCGGCTAGCTCACGGACGGTCTTCGGGCCGTCCGCCCAGCCGCGCTGCCCGCGGCCGGCATCCTCGGCAGTCAGCGGGACTCAGCTGACCCGAAGACGAGGTCCCGGACGCTCCCGGTGCCGGGAGTCAGCTTGCCCTCGCGCTCCAGCCTGGCCCGCCAGGCGGTGCGCAGGTCAACGTCACCATCGGCGCCCGCCAGGCCGTCGAAGCCGACGTCTGCCATTCGCTTGCAGGATTTCGCGGGGCCGCAGGCCTCGTCCAGGTCCGCGCTGGTCTGCCCCTGCGCGCTCCACACCCCTCGAAGGACTTCGAGGGCCTCATCCGGCTCACGACTCATGTCCAGGTACCTTTCGGCAGTACTGCTGTCCTAGACCCGACTGTAAGTCCTGCTGGCGGATGTGGGCGACCGCGGATTAAGAGTTCTCTTATGGAGCCTCTTGACCGCCGGGCGCGCGGTCCGTCCCGGGCGTACCGTGATGACCGGCCGCGGCATCGGCCGCCGGAACGGCGTGCGCCGCGTCGGCCCCGGCCTCGCCGAGTATGCCGTCCAGGACCTGCAGCAGGTCGCGCACCCGGATCGGCTTGGTGAGATACGCGGTCGCGCCGCTGGCGAGCAGCTGATCGATGTGCTTCTGGGATGCGTAAGCGCTCAGGATGACGATGGGAATGTTGCGGGTGGCGGGATCGATGCGGAGCTGATGCATGACATCCTCGCCAGGCATGTCGGGCAGCCGCAAGTCCAGCAGTATCAAGTCGGGACGGTGCTGCCGGGCCAGGTCGAGAGCTACCCCGGCGAGCATGGCCGGGATAAGGGTGGCTGACGGCCGCTGCTTGAGTACCTGCTCCACCAGCCGGAGGTTCTCGACCATGTCTTCCACGTAGAGCACGGTTCTGGCGGCCGGGTAGGTCCGGCTGGCGACTATCGGGTCGTGCCCGACCGCGGGCTGGGTGATGGCGATCGGCTCGGCGGCCGGCAGGTCGACCCAGAACATGCTGCCCTCGCCGGGAGTGCTTGTCACCCCGGTGGAACCGCCCATCGCGGCGATCAGGTGATGGGACAGGGTCAGGCCGAGCCCGGCGCCATCGACCCCGGCCTGCGCGGCATCGAGTCGCTCGAACGGCGTGAACAACTTGCCAAGCTGATCTTCGGCGATGCCCCGGCCGGTATCGGCGACGCTGATCCGGACGCGGTTGCCTGGCTGCTTGCCGACGCTGACTGTCACCTTGCCTTCCGGGTAGTTGTACTTGATCGCGTTCGACAGCAAGTTGATCAGCACTTGCCGTAGCCGCTGCAGGTCGGCGGCCGCGTACTGGCCGTCCGGCAGCTGCGGGGCGGGGTCAAGGTGAACGCCGCGCGACAGCGCCAGCGGACGGATGACCTCGAGCGCGTCGGCGATGACGTCCTGCACCGGGACGGCTTCGATGGACAGTGACAGCTCCCCGGCATCGCCGCGGGAGATGTCCAGCACCTCATCCAGGAGCTGCAGCAGCTGCTGGGCTGCCTTGAGCATCATCGACATCCATTCGCGGTGCTCGGCGGTGATGTCGCTGAAGCTGAGCAGCTCGCCGAAGCCGAGGATGGTGTTGAGCGGGGTGCGCAGCTCGTGGTTCACCCGCGACAGGAAATGCTTGCTGACGGCATTGTCGGCGCGCAGGGCCTCGCAGTCAGCCCGCAGCGCCTCGTTGGCCGCCTGCAGCTCCCGGCAGCGGCCGACCACCTCGGCTTCCCGCTGCTCGGTCCGGAGCTGCAGCTGGCCGGCCAGTAGCTGCTGCTCGGTGTCCTGCTGCTTGAGCTGGACGTAGCCGGTGATGTCTTCAACCTTGTGGATGATGTAGGCAAGCTCGCCACGCGGCCCGAATACGGGCGAGTTCACCCGGCTGCGGTAGCGGATCTCGGTGCCGCCGCCGTTGGCGTCGGGCAGGCTGACCTCGTGCTTGTGCACGGCCATCGTGTCCGGCGCGCGGTCGCGGCAGACCCGGTCCAGCGAGGCGCGAAGATCTGCCGCCTCGGTCACCATAGCGGTGCCGAAGTCGGCGGAGCTGCCGGGGAAGATGTCGAAGATGCGCTGGCCGACGATGTCGGCCCGGCTGGACGTGGTCTCCCGCAGGAAGGCCTCGCTGACGGCGACGATCACCCGGTCGGCGTTCAGGACCAGGTAGGAACCTGGTGCCGACTCAAACAGCGCCCGGAAATCGGGTTCCTGCCAGTCCGCCATCCCGGCGCCCCCGCCATCCCGGCGCCTCGCCGTTCAGCCGATGCGGACGACTTGGCCTACCGAGCGTATACCCACAGTTATACAATTAATACAACGAGTTACATCGGTGGACGGTGCCGGAGCTGGGTCAGCGGAGCGCGGACAGCAGTTCTGCGTAGGCCTCGATGTAGCGGGTGACGTCGGCACCGGTGGCCGGCACCGGGACCGTCGGGCCCGCGCCAGGCAGGCCTTCCCAGATGCCGCGGTTGGCGAGCCAGATCCGGATGAGCCGGGTTAGCTCGTCATCTGTGCGCGCGTATGCCTCGGCGCCGGTGCGCGGCGCAGGGCCGTACCACTGGCCCGACCGGGGCCCGAGCCGGATCACCGTCCACGGCAGGCCGGCGGAGCCGATGGCCGCCTCGATTCCGTCGGCGAGCTCGGCTCCCAGGGCCGTCGTGCGGGAGTACGCCTCAGGGACGAGCACCCGGGTCAGCGCCGCCTTGGCGGCCGCCGCGGACAGCGGGTTCCCGAACAGGGTGCCGCCGGTCGCCACGTTCCGTGCCGCGTCCAGTTCCTCGCCCAGCGCGGCCGTGACGCCGTAGACGCCCATGGGCAGGCCGCCGGCCACTGCCTTGCCGATCGTGACCATGTCGGGTCGCAGCTGCCAGATCGCCGTCGCTCCGCCTGGCCCCACCACGTGAGTGTGCGTCTCGTCGATACCCAGCAGGGTGCCGTAGTCCCGGGTCAGGGCGCGGAGGCTGGCGTGCCAGCCAGGTTCGGGCAGCAGCATGTGGATGGTGTTGGTCATGGCCGGCTCGGTCAGCACGAGGGCCACGTCGCCAGGTTCGAGCGCCCGGCGCAGCGCGTCGACGTCGTTGAACTGGGCGATCCGCACCCGGCCGGTGACGCCCTTGGACAGCCCGCGCTGCAGCGTCCTGGCCTGGCCGTCCGCGATGTCCACCAGGCCTTCCTCGAAACCGCCGTGGTAGTGGCCCTGGAACAGCACGATCACTTCGCGGCCGGTGACGGCCCGGGCCAGCCGGATCACCTCGGTGTTGGCCTGCGTGGCCGACAAGGTGAACTGCCACTGCCGGACGGGGTAGCGGCGGGCAAGTTCCTCAGCCA
>WNGR01018167.1_pt1 | contig 16142 bp, 17 predicted proteins | sample 5407581 | NCBI WGS metagenome assembly WNGR01 (sample SAMN13153383, study PRJNA577476) | soil metagenome | isolation source: 80 cm soil or saprolite under Garry oak tree replicate 2 | place: USA:California | collected 2016-06-15 | reverse complement strand
CTACTACACCGATCCTAGTATCGAGTCATCGTATCGTACATGTGATTCTTGTGCTGACTGATGCTGACTGTCCATGACTAATTACCGCTTACCCAAGTAGTCATTACCTGTGAGTAAGTGTCTCTGCGTGAACGTAACATCACCCCCTTTTCAGGCGCAACGCCCACGTTGGGAACTCTCTCCTACCGATCGCAATACGTCATCCACAAGTCCTTTGTCTTGATCCCTAATCTGATTGAGCGCGTCCACCATCTCCAACCTCCGAATCGTTTTGCACTGCATGGCCGCCAACTCCCCCCAACAATCTTCACCTTCCGCAATGGCTTCTTCTATACGCGCCAACTCCTGTGTCATGATGCAGAAGCGATGAACCTCCGTGACCAATGACGGGTCATTGAGTCGCCGCAGCATGCGGTCCGTCTGTTCCTTTCCTTCGGCCTCCATCTTGAGGAACTCGAGCTCCTGGGCGCAATAGACGGGCTTGCCGTCATAGTGGAAGACGGGCGCGGCATACAAAGGTGTGGTGTACACCTTGTCGCTGTCGTCGCGCAGCCCGATGACGAAGGGATTCGGGTGCATGATGACCTGCACATATTGCGCCTGCTTGGTGTCGCCCTCGGGACTGGTGGGGAAGGATACAAAATGGTCCCCATCATTGCGCTGGAACCCCGGCGGAGTTGTCTGGCTCTTTGTAACATAGCTTCCCTTATAGAGAGGGAAGCCCATGGTAGTGGCGGCGTAGGGAGTCTCATTCGGTTTGTCAGTGTCCGTTAAGTAGCGCATGAAGAGGTGCTCATCTGGGTAGAGCTCCCCGTCGCTGATGCGGCTGCTGTCCCTGCTCCACAGCCCTCGCGTTGTCGGCGTACTGACTGGCACAGTGCTTCCCTTGCTGCCATCTTTGCGCTTCGCTTGGCGACGGCTTTTGTGAAAAGCTCGTCCTTCCACCGTGAGCAGATCTTGTGGACCGTCTTGTGCATGCCAGTTTGGGTCGCGAAACGGGACTGGTAGAGGGATTTCTCCCTCACGGCCGTCTTTAGCTCCCCAAATGTCGGTGTCGGCATCTTGGACCTCTGACTGATGGGTAGGCGTTGCTCCCATTCCGTCTGGGTCAGACAGTCTTCGCACCATTGGTGATAGTGCACGCGGGGGCAACGGGCTCTGGACGAGGTCTGGAAACTTGAGTAGGACTGTTCCCAACTCGTGTTCGGTGAGGGGTGCAACGAGGAGGTTCTCGTCGGTGACGTGGGGTCGGATATACTTTTTGGCACACAACTCTCATGCCTCAGTGGGTGAGATAAGTCCTCCTTCCAACTCGGCCCCAAAGATGCATTCCAGGGTCCCGAGGTAGTAGTTATTGACATCCGTCATGAAAGATATGAGTTTGCGAGTGAGGGATGGTTTGGAAGGATGAGAGGGAATGTGGTACTCGCTTGTATTTCCCTGGTTTATATGTGTTCTCGTGGCGGAGTTCCGATTTTCAAACTCCCTTATCGCGTCAGGGGCATGTATGTCCGCCCTGTCGACCCATTCGTTATCTGAGTCTGGGTATCCCTTCCATTTGATGAGGTATTGCTTCTTTCGTCTTTTGCCGAATTGCTGAGAATCTAGAATCTTCTCGACCTCGTATTCTTCCTCGTTGTCTACGAGGTCTGGAGCCGGTCGAGAGTAATTTGATCCGTGGAGTTCGGTTTCTTTGTATGGCGTGAGAAGATCGATGTGGAATACGTCATGAATGCTCCACTGCGTGGGAAGTTTTAATCGATAGTTGACAGGGGACATCACCTGAATGATGGGAAATGGACCGTGCCTCTTGGGCGCAAGCTTGGCGGTTGGCTGGTTCGTCCGTAGATGACGTCCCTCTAGCCACACAAGATCACCCTCGTGATACTTGGGCATACCTTGGTGCTTGACCCATGACTGCTGCGCTTTGATCATCAGTTCCTGGGTGTGTTGCCTGGCTCTTTTGAATTGGTCCAGTCTCAACGCCACTTGTGGTATAGGGGATGGCTTATCCGTCCAATCAGCTTGGGGGTTGAAACCATATAGCATGAAGAAAGGGGACTCCCCCGTGGTCTCGCTTGGCCAGCTATTGTGCGCGAACTCCGCAAGTGGTAGGTAAGTGTGCCAATTATCTTGTCGCTCATTTACCCAGAATCGTAGGTATTGTTCTAGCCATTGATTCGTTCGTTCCGATTGTCCGTCCGTTCGGGGATGATACGCAGTGGATATGTTCTGTGTCGTTCCTGTGGCCTTGCACAGTCCTCGAATGAAGCGTGAGGCGAATTTTGGATCCCTGTCGCTGATGAATTTGAGTGGTAATCCGAATCGTGGGAATACGTGTTGGACTATCAGCCCCGCCGTTTCTTCTGCAGTCATACTTTCCTTGCATGGGATGAAGAGGGCTGCTTTGGTACAGTCGTGATCGGTTATGGTGAGGATGGAATCGCATCCCTGCGAAACGGGTAGTTTAGTGATGAAGTCTAAGGCGACAGTCTCGAAGGGCATAGCTTCGTGCGTGGGAAAGATGGGCGATAGTGCAGCCTTTGTAGGACGCATGTTGATCTTGTTCCGCTGACATTCTGCGCATCCTTTGACGTAGTCCATCACGTCTTGTCTCATGTTTGGCCACCAATACCTCCTACTTGTTAGTTGGTGTGTCTTGTTGATTCCCGGATGTCCGTAGGTTGGGGCATCATGGTGGGCCTGTATGAATAGTCGTTTGTGTTCCATTTTGCCCGTTACCACTCGTCGTCCGTCTTTGTACCAGGTCCCTTCGACCTTCTTCAATTGATGGGCATTTATCCATGGTTTGATCATTTCCTCATTTTGGTCGTATATTGGATTTGTGGGTTCCATTTCTTCCTGGGCCAAGATCCTTCGCATTGGTGGGGCGTTTTCAACTCTTCCGGCTCGGGTGAAGACGTGATCTGGTAGTACAACCACATCCTTGTTGTCGTTTTCGCCTTGATCGTATCCAGGTCTTCGTGACAATGCGTCAGCTCGTCCATTAAGTCTGCCTGGTAGGTGACGTATCTCGAAATCGTATTCGGATAGCTCCAGTACTTCTTGTGCTACCCTGCGCGATATTCTCTGCGGCAGTCTCCAGTACTGCAGGTTGAGGTGGTCGGAGTATATAATAATCTTGTGAGGAGATCCCGCTAGTAGGGGTCTCCAATTCTTAAGGGCCATGACGATAGCTAGGAGCTCAAGGTCATATATGTCGTAGTTTCGTTGAGCTTCGTTGAGTGTGGCTGAATAATATCCTATAGGGTGCTTTTTACCGTCTTCTTTGCGTTGAAGAAGTACTGCGCCTACCGCGTATCCTGAGGCATCTACCTCAAGTTCAAACTGGTCATCCAATTTGGCATGCGCAAGTACGGGCTCTGTTGTGACTCTTTTCCTCAGTTTGCTCCTCTTGTCCCCATCGCCATTCTTGATCTTTTCGCGTGAGTTTGTGTAGTGGTTTTGCGAGGAACGTGAATCCTTTAATGAAGGGACGGTAAAAGTTAAAAAAACCAAGCGCCTTTCGTACTTCCGTCACATTTTTGGGTACTGGCCACGTGTCGACGCCCGCAATTTTGGCGGGGTCCATTCGTGTCACCCCCTTTTTAAGGATTACCCCCAGGTAATCCATGGAGGCGGAATGGAAAAGGCATTTCTCTGGTTTGAAGTATAAATCGTGGAGTTGGGCGACTTTGAGGACATCGTGGACGGCTTGTCGATGGTCATCAAGGTTGGTACGGGTAGCGATTCCAATGTCGTCCATATAGACGCGGATGGTGGTTCCAAGGGGTTCGTGCTTGAGGATGGTATCTTGGTAGATGAAGTTCATCATGGTTTGAAACGTCGCTGGTAAGTTTGTGAGTCCAAAGTACATGACCATGGGTTCGAAAAGTCCGTATCTGGTTTTAAACGCGGCTTTCTTCTCATCTCCTTCACGAATTCATACATTGTTATAGCCCCACCGGACGTCAAGTTTCGTGTATATATGCGCATTACTGAGGTCTCTGATGAGGTCCGCAATTAGAGGAAGGGGGTATTGGTTCCGGATTGTGATGGCGTTGATCTTCCGGTAGTCCTGTACCGGTCGCATTTTCCCATCCTTTTTGCGAACGAAGAAGAAGGATGATGCGTATGGCGACTTTGACTCACGGATGTATCCTTTTTCGAGTTCATCATTTAGGAATTTTTGTACCGCTTCGTCTTCAATTTGATTCATGGGGTATACCTTACAGTCTACTGCATCTGGTGCATCCTTTTTGAACTCGATTGCGTGGTCCCAGGCTCTTTTTGGCGGGTATCGTTTTGATTCTTCTTCGCTGAATACTTTGGCGAACTGTTGATATTCTGCGGGAACTTCAACCTTTGCCGTGTATTGTCGTGCTTTGATGGCCAGCTCCGTAGAGGTTGTGGCTCTGTTATGTACGTCACTTGACCCTTGGATTCGTGCGATTATTGGGTCCTTTCCTGGAATGAGGGGATTGACTGACCGGAGGATGATGGGTAGTTCCTTTTCATTGATTACCCCGTTCTTCCATGTAAACTTGGGCTCGAATGCTGCCATCCAGGGGTATCCTAATACAATATCCTCGCTTCCTATGTTTGTAACGAGGAATCGTATTTCCTTTTGAACTCCGCCGGTCTGTATTTTGAGGATGATATAGTGTGTGATTTCTCTGGCTTGGTTGGCCGTATTGTCGATGTTCCATATCTTCCTGGGTCTTTGTAGTGGTCTTTTTCCTAGTTTCATTCTTCGTATGAAGTTTTCACTCATGAAGCAATCGGTTGCTCCAGAGTCTACGAGTGCTTTAATGTCGGCCATTGCGTTGCTAGTTCTGATAGAGACGGGGATATGCATGGAGCGGAATCGCGTAGTCACTATTACAGAATTGAACTTATGGACTGCCCTCACCCAGGCCGATGGGTTCAGGCGTTCTGAAAACCCTCTCTTCCAACGAGGTCCCTCATCACCAATTCTTGTACGTCTTCTCCGGCCGTGGCTACTCCCTTGAGCCATGCATCAGCTTGTTGTTGTGGCGTTTGAGTGTTGGTACGCGCTATCATCGTTTGTTCTTCATCACAGATACTTCGGTCGTCGACCACGGCGTCACGCCCTTGACTTGGGCGTGGGACCCAGTTGCGCTGGTTATTTGATCTGTTCCATGTATGCTGGGGGCAGTTGCGACTCAAATGTCCCTTTTGGTGACATGTGTAACACTCAACTTCGCGTAGGTCTCTTTGTCTTCCGCCTCCCCTTCCTCGTTGGAGGAATCCTCCTCTTGGGGCGTATGTGTTACTTGTCATTGTCACCGGGTTTATTACCTCGCTTCCTGCTACACGTCCTCGTGTTCGCCCAGCTGATGTGTCCATTGCATTTGGGTCGGATAACATTCGCTGGGGTATCCATCCTCGTGGGCGCGACGTTGTCATTCCTCCGCGGTGCGCCTTGAGTCGGGCTTTCATGTGGATATAGTCTTGCTGTCTGTTTATAGCTGCCTGTTTCCACTGCTCGTAGGAGCGGGGTCGATCGAGTTCAAGTATCTTTTGATACAACCCCATGGGTAGTCCGTCGGTAAAGGTTTCAATAGTCTGAGGTACGTCAAATCGGTACTCAGCTAGTCAGATAAGTTCTTCAATTTCGACAACATAGGCATCAATGTCTTCCCCTTTCATTTTGACCCCTGCTCTCAGTATGGCTTGCGCATTTTCTTTGGCAAGGCTGTCGGCGAAGCGTCGGGTAAAAGAGGAAGCTACTTCATTCCATAGCCTCTCGTCGTTCGTGGCGATTCCACCTTGTATTTGACGGGCTAGCCATCGATTGACTGCCATTACCCACTCGTTAACCCGACTTCCTTTGATATAGGTGAGGAAAAACATAGCTCGTCGATATGGGTTGATCATGAGAGCGTTGTCGTTGTTGACTGCCCAGTATAACTCCCATTCGTTAATAAAGAGGGTCGTCTTCTTCCTGTCTCCATCGTAGATTGTAGGGGGTTCTCCTACCAGTTTCCCTTGTTGGGCTTGTGGGATGGGAGCAGGTGGCGGTCCCCATCCTCCTCCTGGCGGTCCTCCAGGTGGTCCTCCACCACCTCCTGGGTACCCACCTCCTCCGGGAAATCCTCCTCCTCCAGGGAATCCTCCTCCTCCGGGGAATCCTCCTCCTCCGGGGAATCCTCCTCCTCCGGCTCTCGGCCTGTCGTCTTGTGGAAGGCGGATGGGTGGTAATTCTTGAAGTACTTCTGGTCCACCGCTTGGGGGATCGGGCCTATCGGGTTCTTGGGCTCGTCTTAGCGCGGCTTCGTCGTCTACTATGTTAGCGATACGTTCGATCCTATGTCCCGTGTGTGGGTTGATCTCGTTGGTTATTTCCCTTCTGAGGAGGGCGGGTTCCTCGATGGTTGTCATCGTCGTCATTGCTGGTGGATTAATGTGGATGGACTCAGCTAAGTCGGCCAATCTTTCCTCTTCTGTGGTATTTCCTGGTGCTCCTGATTCAACCGTATTTTCGGAGCGTTCGCTTCCTTCGTCTTCGTCTTCGGTAGATGGGGCTGGAGTTCTTGGAGTTGGAAGTGGTTGCCCGTCTATTGGTCCTACTTGTCCAGCCGTTCGTACTTTGTCTTCGAAAATGTCACAACGATAGTCTGGTCCTGTGGGTCTGTCAACGTTCCACCTTTGCAGAGGTGCGTTCCAAGTGATCTCCGTCCAACACACGAAATTGTGATTGAACTCGACAGGATAATATTGTGATGGCCGAGTTGGGATATTGACGAAATATCCTGTGCTTCCTCGAACAGTTCTCCACCTTGCTTCCTTGAGATATATGAGAGGTACGTCTCGTTCTCCTCGTTGTTCAAGTGAATAGGGTGCGAAGACCCAACGATCTTTAGTGGTAAGGCGCGCCACAATGGGAGCTTGGTCTTAATGTTACGTTGCCACTGAACGTCTACTACACCGATCCTAGTATCGAGTCATCGTATCGTACATGTGATTCTTGTGCTGACTGATGCTGACTGTCCATGACTAATTACCGCTTACCCAAGTAGTCATTACCTGTGAGTAAGTGTCTCTGCGTGAACGTAACACTTTGCTTGCACTGGTACACTTGCGCATGTGAGTACTACTGTACCACTGTGGGATGAGGGCCCATGTGAGTCAGGGGTGGAGAGCAATTTCGTGAGGGAGAGAAAGTGTAGGGAGTGGAAAACAGAAGTCAACTTCCTTGCTTTGAGGGCAAATGCTAAGGCAAGTGCTGATGCAAGCGTGAATGAAAAGGGGACCAGTCGCTGGAAATGCTAACAGAGTTTGTAAGGTCTGGGGAAACCAAGAGAAAGGGTGAGCGAAGTCGATGGAGTTGATGAGAATGGATGGTGAAGGGATCTGGGCATTAAGGTATGGAACCAAAGCAACCCAGGTGGCAAGAAAGCAAGTTGTTGGCAACAGAGAAGGTCGAGGAGAGACTAGAAGGCAAGGTGATTGAAGACAGAGTCAGGAGCAACGAGGAAGGCAACGACAGCGAAGGGCAATACTTCAAGTTGCTACTTATCATAGACAATTCTAGGGAACGGAATTCATTGCTGCCACAGCCAACCTGAGGAGCATGGCTGTTAAGACGAATGGACCCCAGGCCAGAGACACTGGCAGAGCAGTAAGGTGTAAGGTCAACATGTGTAGCATCAGGAAAACCCCTCATTTACTTTTTCACCTTTTTCTGTGCTTTTCTGTGCTTTTTAGTAAAAAAGCAGAAAAAGTAAAAAAAAGCAATCCCTTCTACTTTTTTTGTACTTGTCAAACTGCTAAGAAAAAGCACAAGAAAAGTAGACTACCAAATGTACAAAAATGGACCAAATAATATGTCCAAAAATGGATATAAAAGGACCAAAGGGACCAAAAGGAATAAATTGGGACCAAAACTTCCACAAATGGAACAGAAAAGGACCAAAAGGACCAAATAAAGGACCAAAAATCCAATGTTCCCCCAGAAAAATGTCCAAAAAAGCACAAAAAGCACAAAAAGCATAGGAAAAGTACAGGGGATTTCTTGTCAGTACTTTTCAAAGAGAGTACTTTTCTTACTAAGAAAAGCATGAAAAAGCATGAAAAGCATGGAAAAGTAAATGAGGGGTTTTCCTGATGTACCAGCATCACAGTCGTGTCTGTTAGTTCATATAACATCATTACAACCACCTTAAGACATGTGCACTACCCTTCTATCCTTATGTGTATGCATTAAAGGTGCATCTGGCCCATTACTGTGATGGGCTGCAACAGACTTAAGGCACTCAGTTTGGCACCTGCGGATGTCAAGATGAACCCTGTTGCCATTGAGCAAAAATGCAACTACTCGGGTTAGTAATGTGCTTCTCATAAGTATGAAATGAGCAGCACATTGGTAATAATAGGCCACTAACTTGAAAGGAAGGATGAAAGGGTGATGCAAGGTGTGCTACTAGTATGTAGCAGATCACCTTCCATCATTTATCCACAGCACAGGCCACATTGACAGCCCAGGTGACTCTGAGTTGGACAGTCTTCCACATTCTAGTGGTCTTTACAACTAGTGTTAGTTCACAATTCTGCGGCAATAGTGGGTAGTGTTGCAGGAACTTGCAGCTATTCCTGGCTTTAGCCGAGAGCCATAGCTGGCTTGAACATAGCCAGATGTAGCCAAGCACAGACTCAAATCCCCATTTGGATAGGTCTGTTCCAGCTCTGCTCAGCTCCAATCTCGGCTTGTCAGGTGGCTAAGCCACTAACAAGCCTATCCTTCTCGACTGACTGAGTGAGTGAAATTACATAGCACTGGATACTCAGTCTTGCACACTTGTAAACCATCCCCTTGTACAGTGCACGCCGAGTCCCTCACGATGGTCACACCCCCAAATTCCAACAACATGCCCGTCCCTTTTGGGACCCCAGTACACACTTGCAGTTCAACGACTGGATATCTTGGCTCAAAATACCTCTCATGAGATCAGATCTTTTGTGTCATGTCACAGGAAATGGCCCCCTTTTTTCTTGGCCCTATGCCCCCTCAAGAATTTCTTTCCACTTTTCTTTTGAGTACACAACCTCAAGCTTTGAGCTTCAAGGCTGACATGTTTGATGTTATGTTGCCACTGAATGTTAGCCTTGACTTAGGCTCCTAGTGTGGGGTGCAACACGACTTAGCGATGATAGACATGGATCCTTGGATCACGTGCTATAACGGGTCACAAGGTCTGCAGACACTTGGACGTGAACTGCTTGGTGTACAAGTACTAGTACTACTGTCCTAGGATCGAGTCATACTAACTTACATGTGATACTCGTGCTGACTGATACTCCTGTCCATGACTAATTACCGCTTACCCTTGTAGTCATAACCATAAGGTAAGTGTCTTTGCGTGAACGTAACATCACCCCCTTTTCAGGTGCGACGCCCACGTTGCTCAACCCCTCTCAGCGCATCGTCTACCAGTCCATCATCTTGATCCTGAATCTGTGCCAAGGTGTCCGCCATCTCCAACCTCCGAATAGTCCAGCAGTGCATGCCAGCAAGCTCCCCCCATCGATCCTCACCTTCTGCAATGGACTCCTCGAGTCATGCCAGCTCCTGGCTCATGACGCGGAACCGATGAATTTCAGCCGCAAGCGAGGGGTCGTTGAGGCGACGGATCATTCGGTCCGTCTGGTCTTGGCCTTCCGCCCCCAACTTGAGCTTCTCGAGGTGCTCAGCTTGGTACATGGGCTTCCCGTCATAGTGAAAGATGGGCGCAGCGTACAGTGGTTTGGTGAATACTTTGCTACTGTCATCCTGTAATCTGATGACAATGGGATTTGGGTGGAGTATGGTTTGCACATACTCCGCCTGCTTGACCTCGCCGTCCAGCCCTGTGATGGGGAAGGATATGAAGTTGTCCCCCATATTTGGCTTGAACCCCAGCGGGACTTTGCCTCTCCTGACCTGGTAACTCCCCTTGTACAGGGGAAAACCTGTGGTCGTGGCTGCGTAAGGAGTTTCGTTCGGGTCGTCAGTATCCATGAGCATGCGTATGAATGGGTGCTCAGCTGGATAGAGGTTGTCTTCGTTCATGTAACTGGTGGTGCAACTCCACGGGCTGTGCATTGCCAGTGTACTTGCCGGCACAGTGCTTCCCGAGCTGCCATCTTGGCACTTCTCTTTGCGACGGCTTTCGTGAATTGCTCGTCCCTCCACGTTGAGCAGACCTTCCGTAGCGCTGTTTGTGATGCACTTGGGTATTCTGAAGGGGACCGGTAACAGGATCTCGCCTGGATGACCGTCTTTAGGTCCCCAAATGTTGGTATCGACGTCTTGTATGTTGGCTTGGTGGGTAGGGGTTGCCCCCATGTCATCAGGGTCTGACAGTCTTCGCACCATGGGTGATAGTGCATGCAGGGGCATTGGCTTCATGTCAAGGTCTGGAAAGACGAGTAGGACTGATGCCAACTCTTGTTCTGTAAGGGGGGCGGCGAGTAGGTTCTCATTGGTGATGTGTGGTCGGATATACTTCTTAGCACAGAGTTCTCATGCTTCAGAGACTGTGATGAGCCCCTCTTCAAGCTCGACTCCAAAGATACGTTCCGGAGAGCCAAGGTAGTAGTTGTTGACATCAGACATGAAGGAGATGAGTTTGTTAGAGGGTGTAGTAGAGTGGAGTGAAGAGGGGATGGAAGACTTGCTCGTATTGCCCCACCTTATATGTGTTCTTGTTGCAGAGTTTTGATTTTCAAACTCCCTTATCGCTTCTGGGGCATGGACATCCCGTTTGTCTACCCATTCATTATCTGAGTCTGGGTATCCCTTCCATTTGATGAGATACTGCTTCTTTCGCCCTCTGCCAAATTGCCAGGAGTCCAGAATCTTCTCGACTTCATATTCTTCTTCGTTATCGATGAGGTCTGGAGCCAGTCTCGAATAGTTTGATCCGTGGATGTCGGTTTCTCGGTATGGTGTGAGAAGATCGATGTGGAACACGTCATGAATACTCCACTGTGTGGGAAGTTTCAATTGATAATTGACAGGGGACATCACCTGGACAATTGGAAAGGGGCCGTGTCTTTTGGGCGCAAGCTTGGCAGTCGGTTGATTAGTGCAGAGGTGACGTCCTTCTAGCCACACGTGGTCTTCTTCACGGTATTTGGGCATATCTTTGTGTTTGACCCATGACTTCTGTGCCTTGATCATCAGTTCTTGGGTGCATTGTCTTGCCCTCTTGAACTGGTCTACTCGTAATGCCACCTGGGGTATTGGTGATGGCTTATCCATCCAATCAGCGCATGGGTTAAATCCATACAACACAAAGAAAGGGGACTCTCCGGTAGTCTCGTTTGGCCAATTGTTATGCACAAACTCCGCCAGGGGTAGGTAAGCATGCCAGTTATCTTGCCACTTGTTGACCCAGAATCGCAGATATTGTTCTAACCACTGATTGGTGCGTTCCGACTGTCCGTCCGTTCTCGGGTGATAGGCTGTGGAGATATTTTGGGTCGTTCCTGTCGCCTTGCACAAGCCTCTTATGAATTTTGATGTGAATCTTGGGTCTCTGTCACTTATGAACTTCAGCAGAAGTCCGAATCATGGGAATATATGTTGGACGATTAATCCTGCCGTTTCTTCTGCTGTTATACTCTCCTTGCAAGGGATGAACACTGCGGCTTTCGTGCAGTCATGGTCCGTAATGGTGAGGATCGAGTCGTATCCCTGTGATATCGGTAGTTTAGTGATGAAATCTAGTGCGATAGTTTCAAATGGCATAGCTTCCAGTGTGGGGAATATGGGTGACAATGACGCTTTTGTGGGTTGTGTGTTGATCTTATTCCGCTGACAGTCGGTGCATCCTTGGACATAATCCCTTGCATCCTGTCGCATGTTTGGCCACCAGTACCTTCAGCTCATAAGTTGGTGTGTCTTGTTGATCCCTGGGTGTCCATATGTGGGTGCGTCATGATGAGCTTTTATGAGGGCTCGCTTGTGTTCCATGCTCCCTGTCACCACGTGTCGTCTGTCTTTGTATGTAACGCCACAGCCGGCGTTATCGTGCGACGTGCGCGGTGTCGGTTTATCGAACGTGAAGTCATATCAGGACTTCAGCTTGGTGATGAATAAGATCGTGGGAGCTAAGCTCAACCAGATATAGCGGGGATCTCTACCAGGGACGCAGAATGTATGTTGTCTGCCGGCGAGGAGCAAAACTATAAGGCCCTCTCTCACACCCTTAGGGAGGGCAAAGGGTGACTGTCCTAGAGATTCGAGTAGATGCTGTGATTCGAAGAGATATTGAGTCTACTGTACAAGCTAAGTAGACTACGGTTTATATAGTACAAGCCGGTGTTTGTCCAAGACAAACACATGACGCGATCCCACTATCGGGATCCTAGGAATGAGTCATACTTATCGTACATGAGTAAGCGTGCATCATAGTGACGTCATGATGGCGTCATATGGAACGATCAGTCAGCCAATACGTCATGGATCAGTAAGCAGTCCATAAGCAATGTGAGTCATGGGGGCGGCACGTAATGGAATGTGATGGAATGAAGTGGAACAGAAAGAAACGTGTCCGGATTCGTAACATTACCCCCCTCTCAGGCCTGAAGTCAGCCCGACTTCAGCTCTCCCCGTCGCCGTATAGCTTGATGTCAACCTCCTCGTTGACGGGATCTTCATCGTCAATAGGCAGGCAGCGGTGGCTGCGCATGAACCCCAACGGTCCCTGTCTTCCGCAAGCACGACATTGCTCGCGTGTTGGGCAATTGACCTCTGCGTGTCCTGGATTGTTGCGGAGACACTTACTGCACCATACTGGTACGTTCTCCTTTTGCTCTAATGCCTCCTCTACTGTGCGACTTCCTCGCGGCACCTCAATCTTCAGCCTCTTGAAGAGACACTTGTTGGACCAGTGCGTGTAGCTCCCGCACCAGTTGCACTTCTTCGGCCCCTTCCGTTGCGGACAGCGCCTCCATTTGTGATTAGGGCTGTCGCACTGCCAACAGAGGCTGGAGTGCGGGGTGTCGTTGAGCCACGGCATCTCAAGCGGTCCCCTCGGTTGGAGCCCAAGGGGTGCGTCTGAAGGTGAATGCGTCGGCCCTGTAATCATGCGGGTGTAAGCGTCGGCGAGGGTTTGATACAGACCCGCCCTCTCCATCTGATCCTGGATTGCTCCGATCGTCTGCTCTACGTCGAACCGCGCGCCTCGGAGTCGGGTCTCTTGTTGACGGAGATCGTCGAGCTGTTTCTCGATTTTGATTTGGAGCTCGAGTTTCTCCCTAAGATGCGATACCTCCACGTCGATGCGTGGGTCTTCCAGGCGTCGGAGCGTCTCGTCGATGGCGTAGGCGTGTGGGTTCTCTCTTGAGAACTGGAGCAACTGTGAGTTAGTGATTGGGATAGGGAGGTGTGTCGGATTTGGGGTGGAGAGGTAAACGGGCGCAGCATAGAGGGGCTTGTCGCATCCCATCGTCCCGACGACCTCCTGCCCTTGGTTACGGTAGTAGATGAACGGCGCTATTACTTGTGTGGCCTGATAGGAGTCGTCGGTGCGGATGAGGAGGGGGTAGTATCGGAACGATGAGGGTGTGTTAGGGAAAAAGGGGAGGCCTGGGTTGTTGTTGTCGGTGGCTTGGTCGGCGATTCTGTGGTAGTTGATGGGCTCTTTGACTTCCTCTACGACTGTCGCCGAAAGGTCCTCCGTGAACTGGAGGAACCGATCCTCGGCCATTTCTCTAATCATGTCCGCGGATGGGATCATGACTGGTGGCGGGGTGGTGGTGTTCTCTGCTACCACCGTCCTAGAGCCTGTTGGAGACGAGATATGGGCCCGTAGAGCTTCGTCCACGAGGATGGCGTTCCGGTAGGCCCCTCATTCTCCGACACTCTCGTATTCATCGATGAAAGAAGAAGTCATTGAATGGAGTGGTGGTATGGAAGTGGAAGGAGGTAAAGGTGATGGGGTCTGGTTTGTCCTGAAGGTTCCCCTTTTATCCTTTGTTGGGCGCTCCTTCGGCGTTGGGGTATCGGCGATAGAAGTCGGTAATAAGTTCAGGGGTGTGTTTCAGGTGCTCCACAGGTTCCCAGGTGCTGTCACTCGTGGGGAAACCCTTCCATTTGATTAGGTAGTGCAGCTTGCGCCCCCGTCCTTGTCGGCGTACTTGTTGTACTTCTTCAACTTCATATTCTTCTTCTCCATCGATAAGGTCTGGTGCCGGTTGGGTATAGTTCGGCCCGTGTAGCATTGTCTCCTTATAGGGCGTCAGGAGGTTTGCGTGGATCACCGGGTGTATCTTCCATTGGGGTGGTAGTTCTAGTTCGTACGAGATGTCTGATAGAACTTTCTTGATGGGGAATGGTCCGTATCGCTTTGGAGCTAACTTTGATGTGGGGTAGTGAGTGCATAGATTAACCCCTTCGAGCCAGACTAGGGCTCCTATCTTGTAGGGCGTAAACTTGGTCCTGCCCCTTTCTGCCATTAGTCGTTGCGCATGTTTGATGCAGTCTTGCACCTTTTCTCTAGCTTCCTTCATCTGTTGTAGTCGCTGGTCCACTGATGGCGACTTCGTTGTCTTTTCCTCCCATGTCGTCCTTGGTTCGCTTCCCATAAGCAACTTGAACGGTGAGTGCTTTGTGGTTGCGTTGGGCCAGGAGTTGTGCACAAACTGGGCTATTGGTAGGAGATCAGCCCAGTTGTCTTGTTGGACGTTGCTCCAGTGTCGTAGGTATTGCTCAACCCATTGGTTATTCCTCTCTGACTGTCCATCCGTCTGCGGGTGGTAGGCTGACGATATATTCTGTTTGATCCCTAGTGTTTCGCAGAGGGTTCTCATGAAGATGGATATGAACTGGGTCCCTCTGTCCGTGATAAGTCATTTGGGGATGCCGTAGTGGGGGTATATGTGCTGTAGGTATAGCTTGGCGAGCCCTTCTGATGTTGTGGTTTCGTTACATGGGATGAATATCGCAGCCTTGGTGCAGTCATGGTCGGTGATTGTGAGTATCGAGTCGTATCCTTTGGATGGGGGGAGTTTGGTGATAAAGTCCATTGCGACTACTTCGAACGGTTGGGCTTCGGGGTTGGTTGTGATCGGAAAGAGACAGGGTTTTTGGTGGTGAGTGTTGATTTTGTCCGCTTGGCATATGGCGCATCCTTTGACGTATTCCTCTACGTCCTTTCTGATGTTCGGCCACCAGTATTCCTTTTGTGTTAGGTGGCAAGTGTTGGCGATTCCCGGGTGTCCGCGGTGGGGAGGATCGTGAAAAATAGATATCACCCCCCTCTTAAGTTTGTTGCCGCCGGCAACAACCAACGCAGAGTCTTTCCACCAGGTGTTGTGTTCGTAGCGGAGCTGATGTGAGTTTGCCCACTGTTGAATTGTCCGTTCGTGGGCCAGGTTGCTTGCGTTGACTCTTGATCGTAAGTCAACTTCTTCAATTGATTCTTTTCCTGCTACTCTGATGAATATTTCTTCTGGGAGAATGACTACGTTGTCGTTATCTTCACTCCCTGTGTCGTAGTCGCTCCTTCGCGATAGGGCATCTGCTCTTGCATTCTTTGTCCCCGCGATATGCTTTAGTACGAAGTTGTACTCCGATAGCTCTTGGAACTCCCTTGCTACCCTTCAACTTATTTTCCTTGGTTCCTTCCAATATAGCAGATTGGCATGATCAGTGTGAATGACGATTTGGTGAGGTGCTCCGGCGAGATATACTCGCCAATGTTTGAGGGATTTGACTATGGCCAGGAGCTCCCTATCATATACGTCATAGTTTCGTTCTGCTTCGGAAAGGGTTTCAGAGTAGAAGGCTGTTGGAACGTGATAAGTACGTAAGAGCCTTATCTATAGCAGTTACGACATTACAGCATAAGTTACGATAGTATACTTACTATATACGGTAGTCACGATGCACACGGTAGTGGGCATATCATGTATGAAGACCCTGAAGGCTTTACGCCTTCCGTATATGGCGTCGCATATCAGGCGTGTGTAAAAACGCAATATTGTGGACGCCTTTACTCATCACTTTTGAGTAAACGGATATGGGTGGGTCATAGAGTATATAAATCCCCCTATGGGGAGAGTGGTGAATACACATCCCCTTCGCTCGTCCTCACTTGTGCACACACACAAAACCTCTACTCCCAAAGTCT
>WNGR01007310.1_pt1 | contig 16143 bp, 15 predicted proteins | sample 5407581 | NCBI WGS metagenome assembly WNGR01 (sample SAMN13153383, study PRJNA577476) | soil metagenome | isolation source: 80 cm soil or saprolite under Garry oak tree replicate 2 | place: USA:California | collected 2016-06-15 | reverse complement strand
CAAACATCCTGTATTAGTATATAAACCCTAGTCTACCTAGCTTGTACGGTAGACTTGACTTCTTCCAATCCACGACATTCTAGTCTCATCCGATAGGGAACTCTTGGGTTGTTCCAAAGGAGGGCTTTCATCTGTTTGCCTCTCATCAACGCGGGCCTTCATATTTTGCCTCGCATACCCAACCAGAAGCGGACCTTCGACTTTGTCTTGCACCCGCTAGTCGTAGTAGACGACTTGGCATTCCACTCACATCCATCTTGAGCGCGGCTCGATGTGATACTTGTACATCACCGAACTGAAGCCCTGATACAGCTTCGCTCTACAAAGATCTAAGACCTCGAACGCATGTCGCACGATAACGCCAGTCGTGGCGTTACATTAAGTCAAGTCTCCCATTGTGGCTTCGACTAGCAGAGCCAGAGCAACCTTCCAGTCAGAACTCATCGAAAGAAGTCTAGAAGACGACCTACCAGACGACGTTAAAGGAACAGCAGTCTACAAAAGCTTTGCAGACCAAGAAGGTTACTACGTATTCGACAAAAATCAGCAAGGATATATCCCCATCCACTTCCTTGAAGATCGACAACTGTGGACACTCATCGATTACGACGATAAGAGTCACAGTTGGTTCACAACCAAACCAGCACCACTCAAATACGGTCTAGGACCCTATAGAAGCAAGCCCGCACACGGGATAGACGTTGATTCATCAGAAGGAGAACTCGCAGACACCGAAGAGCCCACAGATAAAGGGAAACAAGCTACACCTACCCCGCAAATCTTCATACCTTACGCCATGACCAGCACACAAGCCCAAACTACCACCACCGTACCCACAACCACCTCTGGAAGTGGACTCACCATCCAAACCATTCCTCTAGGAGGCGGCGGAGGTGGCGGTGGAGGTGGCGGAGGAGGAGGCGGAGGTGGAGGCGGCGGTGGCGGAGTCCCCGCAGCGCCACCCGCACTCACAGGAAAGTTGGGAGGCAACCCACCAAAAGAATTCCACAGGGATGGGGAAGAAAGCAAATCTTTCCTACTCAATTTCCTCCTTTACCGAGGAATGAACCCACATGTGGAACAATTGGCAATCCCCTATCAACGAAGCATGACATTCCTGTCATATATCAGAGGACCCCTCGTAAACGACTGGGTCGAAGAACAAGCACAGTGGCTCATAGATCAAGTCACTGGAGGAGTACCCCACGCCGAAGAAAACCTATGGGCAACCATCGAAACAAGATTCCACCAAGCATATACAGACACAGCGGAAAAACAAAAAGCCCAACATAGCATAAGGGAACTCAAAATGAAAGGTGATGATCTCGATGGCTTTATTGCCCAATTCGCCGCCATAGCAAAGAAAGCTGGATACGATCTCGACGGAGAAGCTACCCTTGACGTATTCCAAAGAGCCCTACCCTACAAATTAGTGGCAAACTGCGTAAAATTCAATCATCCAGTAACATGGAACGACTGGACATCCGCAGCAAGACATCACCAACAAGAATACATCTACCTTAAAGAAAGGGTCAAAGGGGGTGAACGAAGAGGAGGAGCAACAAAGTTCCAATGGAGGAACGCACTCAGCAATCAGAACCCTAATGCCATGGACATCGGGCGCACTAGGGCATGAGCCACTTTCACGGACGAAGAAAAATGACAGAGAATTCAAAGCGGACTTTGCTTCCGTTGCAATCAAAAGGGACACATCGCCAGATACTGTCCAAACCAAGGAGCAAGAGCCGTGGAAGCATCCACATCCAACACCCCTGTCGTTACTGTCCAGACAAACGGACCGGTCAGCGCAGCCCAAAAGGCACAAGCGCTCATTGCCACCCTCCATGCAGAAACTGAAGAAGTCCATGACTGCTTCGCCGACAAACTATTCGGCAAAAAGGATTTTCTCAATGCCTGAACCCGGCAGCCTGGGCAAAGGCACTTTGAATTAGCGTGTACAATAGCAGATATCGATCCATGCGAATCCCAGTTTTATTTGAATCTGCACACGTGACGGCTGAAAGAGAAGTCCTCATCGACTCAGGAGCAACAGACAACTTCATCTCAAAAAATCTGCTCCATCGACTAAAGATTGGATACCTACCAGTGGAAACCCCCATAAAGATCTGGAACGTAGACGGAACCCACAACCAAGACAGCACCATCAGTCACTTCACTGACTTACAAGTGCGCACAGGAACAGAGACAAAAACCCTCCAATTCCTTATAACCAATCTCGGAAGAGACGAAGTGATCCTGGGGTACCCATGGCTAACTGCCTTTGAACCCGTAATTCACTGGAAAGACGCCACATTGGACAAAGCATGCCAGCCAGTGATAATATCAAGCATCAAACCAGAAGAAGCCCAGGTAGCATCAACAATGACAGAAGAGGAGTGGGAAACCCTCAATACAGAAGAAGGGCCGCACACAAGGTTACGAAAAACAACGACAGCATCGGAGTTGGCCCAAAAGGCCATGGACAAGACAAAAAAGACCTTTGAACAAATGGTCCCAGAAGAATACCACCGACACGCACGAACATTCAACGAAAAAGAATCTCATCGATTCCCACCCGAGAGACCATGGGATCATGCGATAGAACTCCTCCCCGACGCTCCGAAGTCATTCGACTGCAAAATATATCCCATGAACAAAGGAGAGGAGGATTCACTGCGAGAATTTATCAACGAACAATTAGAGAAAGGATACATTCGACCATCAAAGTCCCCCTACGCCTCACCATTCTTCTTCATCAAGAAGAAAGACAGGAAGTTACGACCCGTACAGGACTATCATCGACTAAATTCCCTTACCGTCAAAAACCAATACCCACTACCCCTGATCCCAGAACTCATAGACCGGCTTTGTAACGCCACACTATTCACAAAGCTCAATATTCGCTGGGGTTATAACAACGTGCGAATCAAGGAAGGAGACCAGGAGAAAGGAGCCTTTAAAACAAACCTAGGGCTCTACGAACCCTGCATCATGTTCTTTGGATTAACCAACTCCCCCAGCACCTTCCAAACTATGATGGATACCATCTTCAGGGACATCACGGCAACAGGAGAAGTCGTAATCTACATGGACGACATCCTGATCGCAACCCCTAGTAACGTTACCCATCATCGACAATTGGTGCACCAGGTGCTAGACAAGTTGGAAGAGCACGATTTATTCCTCAAACCCGAAAAATGCACGTTCGAAGTACCCGAAATCGAGTACTTGGGGTTGGTAATAGGCGGGGGAAGAGTACGCATGGACCGCGTAAAAGTTCAAGGAGTCGATGACTGGCAACGTCCCAAAAACCTCAAAGAACTACGAGGCTGGATGGGATTCATCAACTTCTACAGAAGATTCATCGAAGGATTCTCAAAAATAGCAAGAGTCCTCAACGAACTCACAAAGAAGGACGTACCATGGGAGTGGACAGACGAAAGAGAAGAAGCCTTCCAAACACTCAAAAGGCTCATATGTAAAGAACCGGTGCTACTCATGCCCAAGTTTGAACAGCCATTCAAACTAGAAGTGGACGCGTCAAATTACGCAATAGGCGCAACATTAAATCAAAAGGACGAACGTGGAAGGTGGCACCCAGTGGCTTATTATTCCACCACACTCTCTGAAACTGAACGGAACTACGACATCTACGACAAAGAACTATTAGCCGTCGTAAAATCCCTTCGACATTGGAGAACCTACCTAGCAGGAGCGCCACACCAAATAGTCATCCACACAGACCACTCAAACCTTCTATACTGGAAGGAACCTCAAAAGATCAGTCAGCGCATCGCACAAGAATTCCAAGAGCTACAAGAATACAATTTCGTACTCAAACATGTAGCAGGAACAAAGAACACAAGGGCAGATGCTCTGTCCCGACGACCTGATTACAACACAGGGGAAGAAGACAACGACAATGTGGTAGTATTACCATCGGAAGTCTTCATAAAATTGGCTAGTGACGAGCCAATCGAAGAACTAGACACTCGCTCAAGAATCAATCTGAGCAACGTGGAGAACGTGGAAACAATCAGGAAGTGGGCCAACACGTACCAATTACACCAGGAACACAACACTTGGTGGAAGGAGGACGCATTGGTTGTTGCCGGCGACAACAATCTTAAAAGGGGGGTAATTTCCGCATTTCACGATCCACCTTACTGCGGACACCCCGGAATCGGCAACACAATCGCACTCCTTAAGCAAAATTACTGGTGGCCAAACCTGAAAAAGGACGTGGAAGAATATGTCAAAGGGTGTGCAGTGTGTCAGGCCAACAAGATCAACACGCACCACCAAAAACCTCACCTATATCCTATCGCAACGGACCCAGAGGCACAACCATTTGAAGTCGTCACAATGGACTTCATCACAAAGCTCCCTCCATTAAGAGGATACGACTCGATCCTCACGATCATGGACCACGACTGTGAAGGAGTCGCAAAATTATACCTTCAACACGTATACCCCCACTATGCATCCCAAAAAAACTGATTACCGACAGAGGATCTCAGTTCATATCAATCTTCATGAGAAACCTCTGTCAAGTCCTAGGAATCAAACAAAATATTTCGTCAGCATACCACCCACAGACGGACGGACAATCAGAGCGAAGCAACCAATGGGTAGAGCAATTCCTCTGACACTGGAGTAATATGCAACAAGACAACTGGGCAGACCTACTCCCGATCGCCCAGTTCGCACACAACTCCTGGCCTAACGCAACAACAAAAAGCTCACCATTCAAGCTACTCATGGGAAGTGAGCCAAGAATGACATGGGAGGAAAAGAGAACGACGGTCCAAGCAGTGGACGACCGACTTCAAGATATACAACGTGTCTGCAGCAAGGCACAGGAGTGTATCAAACACGCGCAACGCCTCATGGCAGAAAGGGGTAAAACCAAGTTTACGCCCTACGCCCAAGGGTCACTTGTCTGGCTAGAAGGGGTAAATCTCCGAACCCACTACCCTACATCAAAGTTAGCTCCAAAGAGATACAGACCTTTTCCCATCAAGAAGGTTCTATCAGACGTTTCATACAAGCTAGAACTTCCAGCACAATGGAAGATACATCCAGTGATCCACGCCAACCTCCTGACACCCTATAAGGAGACAGCGTTACATGGGCCGAACTTCGCCCGACCTCCACCTGACCTTATCGATGGAGAAGAGGAGTACAAAGCCAAAGAAGTACAAAAAGTCCGCTGACAAGGCCGAGGGCGCAAGCTCCACTACCTAGTCAAGTGGAAAGGTTTCCCCACGAGTGACAGCACCTGGGAACCTGTGGAGCACCTGAAACACGCCCCAGAACTAATCGCCGACTTCTATCACCGATACCCCGACGAAGAAGGAGCGCCCAAAAACGCATAAAAGGAGGAACCTCAAGATAACCAAATGACATTCCCTCCTACTCCTCATCTCCCACTCACAACCATAAAAAACCTTCCCTCATGAACTTCACCACCGACGAATATGAGTCCGTAGGGGAGCGTGGCGCTTACTGCAACACTGTCCTGGCCCAAGAAGCCCAAAGAGATATGATAAGTTCCCCCCAAGTCATGACTATTATCCCTTCGTCCCCCGTACATATCGCTACCCCACCGCCGCTCATGATTCCATCTGCCGACACTATCAGAGAAGCACCCGACGCCAGCTTCGTCACAATGCTGGAGAGTATCGCCAGCACGGCCACAAGGATCGAGATGATGGAAGAGCCCATCGACTATCATCGAGAGCCAGAAGTTGAGTCCGACGAAGACCCCGGACTCCCTTATTTCCCCAATAAGCCGGCATCACTCCGTTTCTACCCCTTGTTCATCCCAAAAGCCAACGCCACCGACGAAAAGGTAGTAGCGCCATATATCTACTACAGAAACAAGGGACAAGAGGTGGTCGGCTGCATGAAGCGCGGAGCTCCTCCGTACGCCGGTCCGGTCTATCTCCACACCCCAAACCCCGTCCAACTACCCATTCCCCTCACCAACACCCAAATACGACAATTCGCCATTGACGATCCCCGCGCCTTCGCCATTGACGAAGTGCTGCGAAGGCTCGAAGACCTGCGTATGGATGCGGAGGTGTCGAGACTTCGAGACAAGCTCGATCTCGAGGTCAAAATTTGGAAACAGTTGGAGGATGTACGGAGACAAGAGAGGACATTGGTGAGCGCACAGTTCGACGTAGAGCAGGCGATCCAAGGCATCCAAGACCACATGAAGAGGGCGTGTCTTTACCAAACACTCGCAGACGCATACGCCCGGATGGTCATAAGACCCACTCACTCCCCTTCCGACCGCCCACTTAACCTGCGACCACGGGGACCCCTCGAGATGCCGCAGCTGCATGACGAACCCCGGAACCGGGGGTGTTGGGAGTGTGGCAGTCTCACGCACCAACGAAAAAGTGCCCTTTCCACAACCGCCCAAACCGCCAGTGCACCTATTGCCAGAGTCGCAGTCACCGATCCCCACAGTGTCTCTTCAAGAGACTCGCCATTCCACCCCCACCACAGCGCAATACGCGCGAGGCATTGACTCACACCCCGCACATACCCACCAGGTGCGGCAAGTGCCTGCATAACAATCCGGGACACAAGGAGGTGGACTGCCCTACTAGGGAGTTGTGTCGCCATTGTGGGCAACGTGGCAACCTATTCTTCCTGTGTACCCACAAATGTGAAGACACCACTGACCAACTCATGCACGATGAAGAAGCAGGAGACCCCAAGCTCTACGGCGATGGAGAAAGTTGAAGTCGAGCCGACTTCAATCCAAAAGGGGGGGTAATGTTACAATTCCGGACACTTTCCTTTTTCCTTCTCACATGACTCATTACCCTTACGTGCCGGAATACCTATGACTCATTCTCGACTCAGCTATCATGACTCATCAATTACGAATCGTTCCATATGACGTCAATATTGACGTCACTATGACGCACGCTGACTCACACCTACGTCATCATGACTCATACTGACTAGGATCGCGTCATATGTTTGTTCAACACAAACATCCTGTATTAGTATATAAACCCTAGTCTACCAAGCTTGTACGGTAGACTTGACTTCTTCCAATCCACGACATTCTAGTCTCATCCGATAGGGAACTCTTGGGTTGTTCCAAAGGAGGGCTTTCATCTGTTTGCCTCTCATCAACACGGGCCTTCATATTTTGCCTCGCATACCCAACCAGAAGCGGACCTTCGACTTTGTCTCGCACCTGCTAGTCGTAGTAGACGACTTGGCATTCCACTCACATCCATCTTGAGCGCGGCTCGACGTGATACTTGTACATCACCGAACTGAAGCCCTGATACAGCTTCGCTCTACAAAGATCTAAGACCTCGAACGCACGTCGCATGATAACGCCAGTCGTGGCGTTACACTCTTGCAAAGATGCGATCAGGTAAGACTATTACGTCTTTATTGTTGTCTTCGCCTTGGTCATACCCTGGTCATCTCGATAGTGCGTCAGCTTGTCCGTTCAGCCTTCCAGGGAGGTGATGTATCTCGAAGTCATATTCTGATAGCTCTAATACTTCTCTGGCTACCCTCCTTGATATCCTTTGCAGTAGTCTCCAATATTGCAGATTGAGGTGGTCAGAGTATATGATGATTTTGTGAGGGGATCCTGCCAGTAGCAGTCTTCAGTTTTTGAGTGCCATTATGATGGCCAGCAGTTCGAGGTTGTAGATGTCGTAATTTTGTTGCACCTCATTGAGTGTGGCCAAATAGTATCCTATGGGGTGCTTTTTACCGTCCTCTTTTCGTTGTAAGAGTACTGCACCTACTGCATATCCCAAGGCATCTACCTCCAGCTCAAATTGGTTGTCCAGTTTAGCGTGCGCTAGTACGGGTTCTGTTGTTACTCATTTCTTTAGTTTGTCAAAAGCTTTCTGTTCTTCCATTCCCCATTGCCATTCTTGGTCTTTTCGTGTGAGTTTGTGCAATGGTCTTGCAATGAACGTGAAGTCCTTGATGAAGGGGCGGTAAAAGTTGAAAAATCTGAGTGCCTTCTGTACCTCTGTCGCATTTTGTGGTGTTGGCCACGTGTCAACACCCATGATTTTTGCAGGGTCCATGCATGTCACCCCCTTTTCAAGGATTACCCCCAGGTAATCCATGGAAGATGCATGGAATAGGCATTTCTCAGGTTTGAAGTAAAGGTCGTGAAGTTGCGCTACTTTGAGGACGTCATGGACTGCCTGTTTGTGATCGTTGAGGTTGGTTTGAGTTGCGATACCGATGTCGTCCATGTAGACATGGATGGTTGTTCCCAGAGGTTCGTGTTTGAGGATGACATCACGGTAGATGTAGTTCATCATTGTTTGGAACGTTGCTGGCAAATTCATGAGCCCAAAGTACATTACCATGGGCTCAAAAAGCCCGTATCTCATTTTAAATGCAGCCTTCTTTTCGTCACCTTCCCTGATATGTACATTGTTATACCCCCATTGAACATCGAGTTTGGTGTATATATGTGCGTTGCTGAGGTCGCATATGAGGTCAGCAATCAGCGGAAGGGGGTATTGATTGCATATAGTGATGGTGTTGATCTTCCAGTAATCTTGTACCAGTTGCATTTTGCCATCCTTTTTGTGAACAAAGAAAAATGATGATGCGTATGGTGATTTTGACTCACGAATATATCCTTTTTCCAACTCATCTTTCAGGAACTTTTGTATGGCATTGTCCTCGATTCGATTCATGGGGTATACTTTGCAGTCTATGGCCTCTGGTGCGTCCTTTTTGAATTCGATCGCGTGGTCCCATGCTCGTTTTGGTGGGTAGTGTTTCGATTCTTCTTCGCTGAATATCTTGGCGAATTGTTGGTATGCAGTAGGAACTTCCACCCTTTTTGTATACTGTTGTGCTTTGATAGCTAGTTCGGTGGAGGTCGTGGCTTGTAGACGGTGTTCTTCCATTGTTTCTCATATCTGAGCTATTACTGGTCTTTGTTCAGGAATCGAGGGATTGACTGACTGAATGATGATGGGCAGTGCTTTTTCATTGATGATGCCGCGTCCCCATGCGAATTGAGGTTTGAAGGTAGCCATCCAGGGGTATCCTAGCATGATGTCCTCATGTCCTATATTTGTAATAAGGAATTGCATAGTTCTTTTGATCCCATTGGTTTGTATGTTGAGGTCTATGTAGTGCGTAATATGTCTGGCTTGATTGGCCGTGTTATTGATATTCCATATCTTTCGCGGTTTTTGTAGGGGTCTTTTTCCCAGCTCCATTCTTTTTATGAAGTTTTTGCTCATGAAGCAATCAATTGCTCCAGAGTCCACAAGTGCTTTGATGTCGGCCATTGTGTTGCTAGTTCTGATAGAGATGGGAATGTGCATGGATCGAAATCGCATAGTCACTATTACAGAATTGAACTTATGGACTGCCCTCACCCAGGCCAATGGGTTCAGGCGCTTTGAAAACCCTCCCTTCCTACAAGGTCTCATATGACCAGTTCTTGTACGTCTTCTCCTGCCATTGCCATCCCTCGAAGCCATGTGTCCACCTGTTGTTGGGGAGTTTGAGTGGAGGATCGTGCGACAATTGTTTGTTCTTCATCACAGACGCTTCGATCATCGACCACCGCATCTCGTCCTTGACTTGAATGCAGTGTCCAACTCTGTTGATTGTTGGCTTGATTCCATGTGTGCTGAGGGCAGTTGCGGCTCAGATGTCCCTTTTTGCAGCATGTGTAACACTCAACTTCGTGCAAGTCTCTCTGTCTTCCACCTCCTCATCCTCTCTGGAGGAATCCTCCTCGAGGGATGTATCCACCTCGAGGCATTGTTGCTGGGTTCATTTCTTCACTTCCAGCAATCCTTCCACATGTTCTTCCTGTGGAGGTGTCCATTGCGTTTGGGTTGGATAGTTGGTGAGTCAGCGCCCATCCCCTTGTTGAGGTTTTTGGGTGCTTCCTCCTCGGTGTGCCCGTAGTCTTGCCTTCATGTGCATGTACAGTTGTTGTCGGTTGATGGCCACTTGTTTCCACTGTTCGTATGAGTGAGGCCTGTCATATTTGAGTACCTTTTGATACAGCCCTGTCGGCAGTCCTTCGGTGAAGGTTTTGATGGTCTGAGGTACATCGAACCAGTATTCGGCCATTCGAACGGCTTCTTCAAATTCGGCTATATAGGAGTCTATGTCCTCCCCTTTCATCTTGATGCCTTCTTGCAAGTTGCTTTGTGCTTTTTCTTTTGTGAGGTTGTCCATGAATCATTGGTGGAAGGAGGCCACTACTTCATTCCACAATCTTTCGTCCGTGTTTGCTATTCCTCCTTGGAGTTGTCGTGTTAGCCATCGATTCATGGCTACCACCCATTCGTTAACACGGCTTCCTTTGATATAGGTGAGGAAGAACATAGCTTGTCGGTATGGATTAACCATAAGGGGGTTGTCATTATTTACTCCCCAGTACAACTCCCATTGATTGATGAAGAGTTGTGTGTTCTTCCTATCTCCGTTGTAGATGGTAGGTGTTTCTCCTACCAGTTTTCCCTGTTGTGGTTGTGGTACTTGGATTGGTGGTGGTCCCCATCCTCCTCCTGGAGGTCCGGCTCCTGGTGGGCCTCCTCCTCCTCCCAGGTATCCTCCCCCTCCTCCAGGTACTCCTCCTCCTGGGAAGCCTCCGCCTCCTGGGAAACCTCCTCCTGGGAACCCCCTTGCAGGCCTGTCATCTTGCGGTAGGTGGATGGGTGGTAATTCTGGGAGTATTTCTGGTCCTCCGCTCGGCGGATCGGGCCTGTTGGGTTCTTGAGCTCGTCTTAAGGCTGCTTTGTCATCAACTATGTTAGCTGTGCGCCTTGTCCTGTGTCTGGTCTGTTGATTTATTTCATCTGTGATTTCTTGTCTGAGGTAGGTTGGCTCTTCTGTCCTTATTTCCGCCATCTCTGTCATTGTAGTCATGACTGGTGGATTAATGTGGATGGACTCAGCTAGGTTCGCTAGTTGCTCTTCCTCGGTAGTGTTTCCTGGTATTCTGGATTCAACTGTATTGTCGGAGCTCTCACTTCCTTCTCCTTCTTCTTCTGTAGAGGGTGCTGGAGTTCTTGGAGTTTGAGGAGGTTGTCTGTCTATTGGCCCTACTTGCCCTGCTGTTTGTACTTCGTCTTTGAATATATCGCACCTATAGTCCAGTCCTGTCAGTCTGTTAACGTTCCACCAGTTCTGAGGGGCATTCCAGGTAATTTCTGTCCAGCACACGAAGTTGTGGTTGAACTCAACAGGGTAATACTGTGATGGTCTTGTAGGGATGTTGACGAAGTACCCTGTGCTTCCTCTGACTGTTCTTCTTTGAGGTATATAAGGGGTATGTCTTGTTCCCCTTGTTCTTCGATTGAATAGGGTGCGAAGACCCAGCAATCTCTGGTGGTAAGGCGCGCCACAATGGGATTAGCTTGGTCTTAATGTTATGTTGCCACAGAACATCAGCCTTGACTTAGGCTCTAGTGTGGGGTGCAATATGACTTAGCAATGACAAGTATACACGGACCCTTCCTGTCACATGATACGAATGGTCACAAGGTCCGTTGACACTTGGACAGGAGACAATGGTCGCTTTCTTGAATACAAGTAGAGAAAGGGAGAGAGCCCTTATATCTTGCAGAGTAGAGGAGAAATGCCAGTGGCGATTCAAGAAGACCAAGCTAAGGAGGTAGGTCTTCTAACTACGTCCTTAAGTACTACAGGAAGAGGGCTTTAAAGTGCCTCTGGAAACCTGAACCCTCATATTGCTATCCTAGTATCAAGTCATAGTATCTTACATGTGATAGTTGTGCTGACTGATGAGAAGTCCATGACTAAGTACCGCTTACCCATGTAGTCATAACCATTAGGTAAGTGTCTTGGTGAGAATGTAACACCTGAGCTATCAGCACCCTTTCATCCCCTTTTTCACCCACCTTGCCAAACCCATCACAGACACAATAAAAACCACAGATGGCCCTTTCAGACGGACAAAAGAAGCAGGAGAGGCACTAGAAAAGTTAATCACCCTCATTTGTGAAGACCCCGTCCTGTGTCAACCTAATATGGACAAGCCCTTTGAGCTAGAAGTGGATGCCTCCACCCTCACCATAGGAGCGATCCTAACACAAAGAGATATGAGGAACAAGCCACAAGCAGTGGGCTATTTCTTGAAAGCCTTTACCATGGCAGAAAGAAACTATGACATCCATGATAGAGAGCTCCTAGCAGTACTATGGGGCCTAGAACACTGGAGACAACTTCTCATGGGATTCCCTCATGAAATAAAGGTGTTTACAGACCACAAAAACCTCGAATACTACCACCACCCACAACAAATCAATAGGAGAGTGGCCCGATATATCCCAAGGCTGGCGGATTACCATTACCAACTAATCCACAAGCCAGGAACACAGAACCATGCTGATGCCCTCTTCAGATGCCCAGATCACACAAATGAGGAAGAAGATAACACCGATATCACAGTCCTCACCCCAGAAGTGTTTGCCAATGCCGCCCTGTCAATCCACATCGATGACAGGGTCATGGCACAACAACTGCTACACCAGGACACACTGGAAGAGTGGGCAGCACCCTACAAGCTTGTGAAATCAGGAAAGTACTGGTGGAAAGACACTAAACTAGTGGTTGTGGACAACACTGCACTAAGGAGGGGGGTAATTTCCCTGTATCATGATCTAAAGACAGCTGGACACCCTGGAATCATGAAGATGATCTGGCTGATATCACAAGACTTCTGGTGGCTGAACATGAAACTGGATATTTCTGCCTATGTTCAAGGCTGTGCCACATGTCAAGCAAACAAAAACTTCCCTAGGAATCCAAAGCCACCACTATTCCCCATAAAGACAAAGGAAAACACCCTCCCCTTTGAAACAATCACCCTAGATTTCATTATGAAATTACCAGAATCAGATGGCTACAATACCATCCTCACAATCGTAGACCATGACTGCTCCAAAGCAGCCTTTTTCATCCCATGCAAAGAAACGATAGATGTGAAAGGAGTGGCAGAACTCCTTGCCAAAACACTCTTTCCACACTATGGACTCCCAAGATGAGTGATCTCAGACAGAGACACTCGAATCACAGCAAAGCTGATCAAAGAATGGTGCAACACCCTAGGCATCAAACAGAACATCAGCACAGTGTACCACCCACAAACTGATGGACAATTGGAGAGAGTGAACCAATGGGTAGAACAATACCTCCAAATGTTCATCAATCACCAACAAGACAACTGGGCAGATCTACTACCACTAGCTCAGTACACACACAACTTGTGGCCAAGTGCCACCATGAAAAAGACACCCTATGAACTAATTCTGGGGTGCACCCCAAAAATACATCAGCCACAATGAACAGGCAACATGCCTGAGACAAAAGAAAGACTGGAACAAATTCTGGAAGCAAGAAGAGTGGCCCAGGCAGCCATCACACATGCTCAGTCACAATACAAAGACTCCCCTCATTTCAAACCATACTCAGAAGGAGATAAGGTGTGGCTTGATGCCAGGAACCTGAAAATGACACACCCCACTTTCAAGTTAGCTCCCAAAAGATATGGCCCCTTCCCCATCACAAAAAAAATATTGGTGACCACTTACACCCTGAAATTGCCATCACAGTGGCATATCCATCCAGTGTTTCATGCCTCGCTCCTAATGCCCTACAAAGAAACACCCATACATGGAACGAACTTCCCAGAACCTCCCCCTGATCTAATAGAAGGAGAACCGGAGTGGGAGGTAGATCAAATAGTAAAAATGAGACGCTATCGGAATTAGTGTTTGAAAGTCCAGTTGCATGAACTGCAAAAAACTGCAACTGGACTGGACTGCAACTGGTTGCAACTGGACCTGCAGTTGCAGTTCTAAGGATTCAGGAATGGTCCGGTTCAGGTTCTCTGGAAATTTGATGCCCAGTAGAACTGCCACAGGACCAGTTGGGGTTGGCCTTAACCGGTCTTTGGTGGGTATGTGTCACAAGTTGTTATGCATCACGAGTGTGAGCCCGCGTGCTCCTCAACTCTCCTCAATCACGACGATGGTGGTGACAGCAGGCTCTTTTCCCATTAAAGCAGCCCTGAGATGCCATGAAGGCGACGACCTTAAAGACAGCAGTGGCTGCAAACAGCAGCTGCTCACATTCTTCCGATGCAGCCTGGCCCCATATGTGATCTGCTGCAACCATGACTATGGTGACGACAGTGGGGGGCACCCTGCTGACACAGACTCTAGCTGCGTGATCCACTAACCATGGCAGCAACAGGCAGTTGGCAGATGCAGCTCCAAGCTGCATGCGCCACCATCACAGTCCACGGAGCCTCACCACAGTGATGGCGACGATGATGCAGATCCTGACTGCAGGATCTACTAACCACAGCAGCAGCAGGCAGTCAGCTGGGCAGCTCCGAGCTGCGTGTCCCGCCCACCACGACCACCAAGGCACCTCACCACGGCAATGGTGACACAGACCTTAACTACATGGCCTACTAACAATGGCAGCAGCAGGCGGTCAGTCAACATGAGTCCAAGCCACGTGCGCTGCCAACCATGACTACCACAGCAACGGACCTTCTAACCACGGCGGTGGCAGGAAGTCAGTCAATGCAGCTCCAAGCAGCGTGCGCCACCAACCACGATGACAATGATGTCAATGGCGACAACAGTGGGGGGCATGCCACCGACGCAGACCCCAGCTGCATGACCCACCAACCACAGCAGCAGCAGGCATTCAGTCAGTCAATGCAGCTCTGAGCAGTGTGCGCCACCAACCACAACAACAATCATATCAACAGCAATGATGGTGGGGGGCATGCCGCCAATGCAGACCCCAGCTGCGTGACCTGCCAACCATGGTGGTGGCAGGCAGTTGGCCAACACCACTCCGAGCCACATACGCCACCAACCACCACCACCATGGCAACAATGATGATGGGTTGACAACCGCAACGACAACAACTGTGATGACTACTATAACAACTCCGGCGATGACTGCAAGATGACAGCCGCGACAACAGATGGCCATGAAGACTGTGACGATGATGACAACTCAGATGGCTATGACAACCGCAATATGATGACAACTAGTGATGACTACAATTGCGACGAAGACAAAAATGACAGTAGCGGTGACAGTAGCAGATGCCCTGCAGACCGTGTTGTAGTTACTTTTATGTATGTAGGGTAGACCCTGTAAGTGGTGGTAATCTTACTGTCCATGGTTTTGACTGTGGTTGCAGTCGGTCATTGAAAGGTTGTGACTGGCTCAAGATGAACCGGTTCAGACTGAGAGAGCTGGTCTTTTTGCATTCCTGCAACTGATGGGAACCGGTTTTTGTTGACTCGGTCCAGTTTGGGCAAAGGATGTGACACAGGGAACTGGTTCCAGTTCCAGTTCTTCCAGATTAAGGCAAAAGACCAGACTGAGTTGGACTTTCAAACACTATCTATGAGCTGTGCCAGACCTGTGGCAAGAGGGGTCCCTTTGGTTTCTTCCAGACCCACCACTGCAAGAACTCTTCATTGGAAGAGGAGGGCAACAACCCTAGCACTGACATTTACAATCTCATTGACCCTGAAGCACTCTAGGAAGAGTGGACGTTGGGAGGGGCTCATGTCATGATCCGGATGCTTTGGGTCATGGGACTTGTACCACCACAGTATGTCTCCTTATCTTTACTCATCCTTGTGTTTCCTTTGTCTCCTTTTGAGTAAGCATCCACCCTGTGATTGTCTTATCTACAATAACACACCACTTGACCTGTTTCAACTGTGTTTACCTATGTCTCACCTTGTGTTCTCAACTTTGGTACCAGCCTTGTATATAAACCCTGTGTACCCATAGTTCGAAGCTAGACTTGGCTCCATTTGTAATCTAGCAAACCTGTCCTTGATCCTCAAGTGTGGAACCATCTATCCTCTTCTTGTGAACCATCTCCCTTAGGTTCTTCTAGGACTGAACCCTCCTATTGAAGTCTTTGCAGTTGTACTATAACAACACCACACTCAGCTGAGACTTAGCACACCTGCAACTAGGTGTAGAGAGGTGTTCCACATCTTGGATGAGAAGTCCTTTTTTGCTAAGTCGTTGTGCACTTAGTGCATAACATCTTGGACACACTTGTACATTGTAGCCATA
>WNGR01003927.1_pt1 | contig 16146 bp, 16 predicted proteins | sample 5407581 | NCBI WGS metagenome assembly WNGR01 (sample SAMN13153383, study PRJNA577476) | soil metagenome | isolation source: 80 cm soil or saprolite under Garry oak tree replicate 2 | place: USA:California | collected 2016-06-15 | reverse complement strand
AATACTCGTCGTCTCTGCCTTCAAGAGTACCAAAGGAATACCCGAGACCGGCTTGCCCAATGAGTTCGAGAGCAAGCTTTCCCATCCAATCGGCAACGTCGATCTCTTCTGGACCATTCGACACAATCGACCAGAGATTTTTATGAAGCTGAGAAGATTGAGACCACTGGTTCAGGCATACAAACCTGGGAGAGTACCTGTTTTGTGACCCTATGGAAAATTGGGGTCATATATCGCATGTGGTTGACGTTGAATGCGGGGTTTAGCAATTTTCGTTGCTTCCGGTGGTGAGCGCCTCAAAGGGTGGTAATGTTCGTGAGTGTCCACGCGAACTTTAAAAACGAATTCCCTACCCGATGTAGCAAGGAGTGATGGCCCAAACGCCTGCATGTTTGTGCTACTCGGGTTGGAGACGAGCATCTGTCCTTACTCCAAAGGAAAAACGTACCGGAGGAATGCCTCTGTTTCTTCAAAAATGGCTTGATCCTTGACAATAATGTTGTTGCATGCCTTCGGGTCAGAAACCACGAGCTGGACGTCCTGTTCCCAGTGATAACACTGAGTATGGAGCCCCGTAGCGGTCAAAAGTCTTTGGCAGTAGGACGTACCCCCAAAAAACCATAGACGCGTGCTACTTTTCCGTATGTCCTGTATAGCCCTTCGTAGAACGAGTAGGCATAGGGGTTGAACATATGATGCCAATGACCTTCTCGTTCTTTCAGCATGCGACCCGATTTTCTCTAACCCGCGGAGCTCACCCCAAACAAGAGAGGGATTCGACGGTCCTGGAATTTTCTGGAGGCTCCGCTGCCTGAACCTATGCCTAAGGAGGGCAAGCGAAGCCGCCCCGGCCAGGGTTACAAGGGCATAGGTGGAAAATTTGAAGAGAGAAAACATGTTAAGAGATGTGGGGATGAGCAAACGCAACCTCCGAGTCCATGAGGCTTATATACTTGAATTGTATCGCTCGGACCACGATGGTACATTGACAAGTCGTTGATGATGCACTACGACTCCGGCTAGTAAAGAACCCTATCGCGAGCTATTTCCGGTTCGTAGGGATGTTAATACAGAATAGGCAGCTGACTTGGAGCAGTACCTATTATTGTTCAAGGAATCACCTTGATTACTTGACTGTACTCCGAAGTATTGCAATGATTTCAGTAGCCAGAGTCCGCGGCGAAGCGAGCCTCAAAGAACCATGCCGTAGACTGTATTAGTCAACTGTTCTGTTGTACGAGGACTGCCTTGAAAGCAGCATGATCTGCGACACTGGCACGTCGCGCCCAGAAAAGGCATTGAGAGTGTTTGGACACCCCGAGTCTCGGTGTGAGGTACTTCTCGAACCAACTTAGATAATGACCGCAGTGGCCGATTTTGCTCCGCCGGAGTCGAATGCCGCTGACGCGTCCGTGCACGGTAATCGCTCATGCTCCACCTCAGCCTGAGGGTGAGCTACTGTAACAACGCATCCATTTTAAAGTTAGTTCTGGAACCGATATCGGCTAATACAATAACAAAGACAAACGCATGGGATCCCGGGCCGACCTCACGTCTTGCCTCATTTGCAAAAGGAGTGAAAGCAACTATTATTCGAGGCTCGAAAATCGGGCCTTTTCAAGTCGTTAGTGACGCCAAGACTGACGCATTTACTGCGTCGTCTTACTATAATATGGACATCCGACACGTTGTGCGTGAATCAGGAGCTAACGTGGTTGTCCGAGTACTGTACGCGGGAACAAAAATGAACAACGAAAACAAAATGAGCAAACCATCAATATGTTGTTGTCCTCTCCCATTGTCCTCCTTGAAAAGCTCAAAGTCGGATTCAGTCGTGCGAATTTTACGTCCAAGTTGGTTTTTTTCACAGTATTTTCGCTGAAAGACCGATTCCTGGGCTCAGTGTACATATGTCAGCTTTATTTGTATTTGAAGGCCCGGATGTTACGCAGTCACTACTGTACCGTGTCCCACCACAGTAACTGAATATGCGTTTCTGCTGCAGGTCACGCGTTTCATGATTAGACGTGTTCGCATTTTACACTGCTGCACAACAAGGGAAATACCTGCCCCGAACACTGGGCCACCAGCCCGGAAATGCAGAGCGATCCGCGATACAGCGCGGCATGATCCTACTAGTGCTACATCCACTCCCTTCGTAGTGCACGCACAGGGACGTCAAGAGTTTCTCGCATCACGAACTAGCAACGCAGCAAGAACAGCAAGAAGATCATACAAGGGACCCCACAAGTCAAGTTCTACGCCGTCTGCTGCGCCCCTGGCACCCCACACTCCGCCGCCGCCTCCTTTTCTTCCTTTGAGGAACTTGGCGACTTTGAGATCAATGCATGGCGCGAACGAGCTCCTCATGCGAATGCGCGAGACGTACTTGTAGAGCAAGAACGACATCGGCGCGAGGAGCACCGCGATGGCCTCGAGGAGAGTGGACGCCCAGGGTAGACGAACACCTGCGTGGTGAACAGCGGGAATGCAGCGCCCGTCAACGAGCGGATGGTCGTTTGGCCCGCAATCGCCGGCGAGGAGTAAGTCAGGTAGGTGCCCACCAGATAGCTCACTTCCGAGGCGCTTCGGCCTCAAGCAAATAGAACCTACGCTTAGGGGAAACTAGTAAAACACGCACGGTAGAGGAGATGACGATGAGCGTGATCCCTAGACCAACGGGGATCGTGCCCATCCCAGGCACCCACCACACCACGATCTCGTAATTTCCGCTCCACCCTAGCCAGAAAATTCCAATCGCAAGCATCGGCCCACCGACCATAGCAGAGTGCAAGCATTCCTCAGCGGGAGGATATCCGTACCACTGTTTGAGCAGGAGAGGATACGCACGCAGGAACCAAAGGTTCACAACGCCAGCAAGGGCAGTGCTGATCCCGAGGCTGATGAAAACAGGTCGTCAAACGGCCGAACATTAGACATATATCCCATTTTCCAGTGGAGACGGGCGGTACACGTACTCCCGTAGATGCGACCATACACGACTGAGAGGTATACTGTCGATAGCTCGAGAATTTTGAATGGACGGAGGATAGTGCGCTGGAGAATGTCGTTAAGAGTCTAGCTGACGTCCTCGCTTTCTGCGTAGACGTCCTTGTTTCTCACAGGACCCGCGGCGCGCAGATGCTTTGCTTTCTGTGCGAGAGTCCCAGGGAGGAAGAGGAGAGAAAGGAGCGTGCATGAGCCTGCCAAGATCATCAGGACCCATAAGATCCAGCGCCAGCCAAGATCGCTACTCGTGATGCTGAGGCGACAGGTTCGATGGCTCACGACTTCGGGCCAAGACTCACAAACTACTGACGATGGGGCCGAGAACGGGGCCAAAAAGGAAACACACTCGTTGCGATGCCCCGATTCGCCAGATCCCATAAGTCTGCAACGACCCCGCCGCCCTTGGTGAGTGGCGCAACGGCAAAGAAACCGTAGAGATATCGCGTGGGCGGCGTGGCGAGCAAGGTCGCCATATTGTTCGCCCGCGCTTGGCCAATATAGGCAATGGTGCTGACGGCAGATGTACAGATGAAGACCAGGCGCAGACCGATGAGCTCAGAGCCAGGGGCCCAGAATGTGGGCCCGAGGACGAAGCCAACGACATTGAGGGAAAGTATGAGGTAACCTAGTTCCCTCCCGAGGTGGAACTCGTGTGCGATGATAGAACGGCTGTGGAAGGCGCGGATGAGGCGAATGTACTATTTGGAGACATTTCCATCAATGACGATGCTACCAGCTGGGACCTGATTGCCGGGGTATACATACACGTTGAGTGTCATGGCCGTACAAACTATGGTGAGCCACCACTTGTACCAGAACGATCAACTCTGCGAGTTAGCGGGGTCATTTGGACCGTCCCAGGTCACCAGGTTTGGGTCCTGTTATGTTTGGGCAGGAAGGACAGTGGGTCCTTTCGATTATCGTCGCCGTGAGCATTGATTCGTCTTTTGTCATGTTCCGCCTCTGACTTGACCGCCACTTCCTCGTCCTTCATGACCGTGGATGGTCGTTGTCAGTGAGTGAGAGCACAAGGAGTCGTGCCAGTGGTAGGACATACCATAGTCGGGGTACTATCATAGAAGGATGCCAGTAACGCACGGACACAGTGTAATTTGTACCAGCGAATGCAGATACGACACAGCCTAGTATCCGAGGAAGAAATAAGCGTTAGTAATCCCGGAAAGGGAATGCTATTCAAGGAGATCTCCTGTTAAGATCCTCCCAAGCACCCAAAGAATCCACCGGGAACTCGAAGGACCGATGCATTCCCACCGGAAAAGGCTTTTACACCACCACAACCACCTATCCCAACTGCGAGCTCACCACGCGGTGCCTGACATAGCCGACACGACCGGGGTGCTCCACCAAAGCAAAGAAATCATCGTTGTTGTTGCAAGTAAGGCTCTTGCTAAAGCCATAGTCAACGCCAATCGGAAAGGTTAGCCAGCAACCCAGTGCGCCAGTCTGTGCCACCATCAAGCGTAGATACAGTAGGGGCCAGACCTACTCCCTCGGGAGGAGGTCGTTTGGACAGTCCCAGGTCACCAGGCTTGGATTCGTGTCCGGTTGGGCAGCAAGGATAGCGGGTACGCGGGCCTCTTCAGAGAGTAGGCTTGCGGGGGTCTTCGCTGATGTTCTACCTCTCACTCGGCCCTCGGGCGTCAATTCTTCGCTCCTCAAGATCGTGGGTATGTGGGAATGGGAGAGCCCACGAGAAGACACCATCCGTCTTCGTCAGTGAATGAGGTTGGGAAGAAGCGCGTAAGCGGAAAGTCAACCATAGTTGAGGGGGTTGTAGGGGTACTAGTGATGCAAGGATACAATCGATTCCATGCTCAGAGATACGACATATCAGAACCGAGACCCGTTTCACTTGAAGGACGAGAAGAATGCCAAGTGTTCGATACCGAGATGCATTTGCAAGTCTATTCTGCCTCGAAGTGATCTAGTCTGCTTCCGCCATGCACAAAAACACAACAAGCATACTCGGTGGCGCCTGGAAAGCGCCATTTCGAGCATGCGCCGGCAGTCGAACGTCCGCCTCTCCGCCGCGCTGTAGGTTATCACGTAGTTTGTCTAATGTGTCTGGGTGGGGTCCAAGCCCACATTTCTCGCTACTTGTGACAGCTCTGACACGCCACGCTTCGAAAGGGGAGACAGTGAAGCAGGTGGATGATGTGGGAACGTCGATGATCCTGAACGACTCGATGGGGGCGACGTCAATAGCCCACGGGTGACTCAAACCCCCTCTAGGGAACGCGGCGTACTGTACATGCAAAATCGGGATCCCGACCTCGTGCTCCGCAGCTCGATGGGGTGGCCTCAGCGGAATCGCCCCGCGGGAACCGTACAGTCGAAACAGAACGGGCTGCCCGGTTGCGAATCCACAAAGTAGGAAACTGGTCGTCTGTGGTGCCATTGGTTGTGGGAACGTGTACAGCGCTGCGATAGACGTTGGTCAGAAACACATGCAAAGTGACGAGGATCACGTACTTTTATAGTCGTGACAGAGGGTGTTGACGTCGTCGAGACCGAGCCGAATGCTGATGAGAATGACTATCGCCCGCCGTCCCCGTCTTGACAGCTAGTGGGACGAGGCGAGACGGTGGGCGATATTGATGGCAAGTAGTAGACATATGGTCCGGACACTGCGACAAACTTCCGAGACAGACTATTCCGAGCGGGGTGTGAACGGCCCGACTCGGAGCGGACAGACAACATTCACACGTGATCGACCCTCCTCGAACCAAAGTCGACTAACTTACGTCTTTTCTCACCTGGTGCTTGCAGTACTATTTTGCACATGCATCGCAGAATCTGTATACTCCGGGGAGGGGGGGTTGCGAGTAGGAATGGAGACGGGGATGGACTTTGAGAAAAAAAAAACATCGCCCCAAGTGGGGTAGACGGATGAGTACCACCACCGTAAGTGGTGATTGACCTATTCGCATCATGAACCTACGCCACAATAAGATAAGCTTCGACAGCAAGTAAGAGACGAGTTTGAAGGTGAAAATCGCAATGCTAGAAGGGAGGGACTGTTTTCCCGACTCTCTACCCTCTCTCCGCGTCCGACCGTGACAGCCATTATTCATCGAGCAACAGCTCGCACCGCAGGAGAAACTGCGTGGCGACAGACCACTGTGGTAGTCCAACAGGGAGGAAGGGCCAGTCCAAGGTCATTAATGCACAAGGCCCTGCGTCAGTTGTCACGGCAGCCTGCAGGTGAGCCTGGCCACATTCTCATCAGGGCCTTCGGGTCTCTCATCCTCTGCAGGTTGGACGTCCATTCTTTCTGGCAGTTATCGTAGGAAGCATATCTAACGCTTGTCCTATCTCCTCGTTGAAGCCGTCCATTAATGACTATGTCAAGCTAGATACGCCTCTTCAATGGCGCGGTGGGGCGCCGCAGATATCTGCCGAATGTGATTCCGCGGCGACTCTGCGGCAGGTTTTCACCACTCTTGCAGCTGTGTCCCAGCCTGCGACTCGGCGTGACGTTCACCGCCGGGGACGTCATTGTAGGGAACCCCCTCCCCGACCTCAATCACCTGGCAAAGGCGGAAACACGTACGTTCGAAGCGCGCCATCTGGGAAAACGGACGGGAGGCATCCCCGGAGGAGTGATCTCCGAGGCGTTTACGCGGAGTGCAGTCCCGTCTATAACGCGCAAAGGATGATATTTCGCAGCCCGCTTCTGGTGAGTTTCCCTTCGACGTCGATGTCAACTGAGGTGTGCATTCTATTCTTGGCCGTGCTGACATGAACGAGGCTTCTTCAGAGGAACGAAGGATAAAGTGGTGCTAGATGAGCAGGCAGATGAATTAGGACGGTTTTGTTCGATGGCGAAGACCGCGGTTTCATCGAAGCTAGGTCGATTAAGGTCGCGCCTGAGATGGAGCGTTTGTTGAAGTGAGGTGTTATTTCTGTCTTAAGTGAGTTGATGTTTCGATGATTCGTTTCCGTTACTATACTGATTCGTATATTCATTACTGAGCGGACATCGTGCAAACCCGCGCGATGTCTACGTATTTCGTAGTTGGAGTCTCGATTGCGTTTCCTACCCAACATCTCCCCACGTCTAGTACTGTAGCGAGTAATAGACGTCGACCCAAGGGGAAGCGTAGATAGAAGTAGGAGAGAGGAGAGTAGGAAACACAATCGAGACGGACAATGCCCCGGACACATGGACATGGACACAGACGGCAGTCGTTAATGCAGGAATAAAGGCACGTTCGTTTTCCGTAATCAACGTGATCAACTTGCTCGGGTGCTCGGGCCGCGTTCCCGGACACTCTCCTGGTCGTACCTGCGACCGTTTGTTCTTTTTCCCTGTTGCTCCGCGGAAATGGAGCAAGCTTTTATTACAGTACCCTTCAGTATATAAACCTTTACCTTCTGTAGTGTAGTACCTCAGTTCCTGCATTAGTGTGCGCAGTGACTGAGGTAAGCCATTAGTACTTTACTTGCGATCCCCCTGTACTTACTCACCTTAGAAGCGTTGTCCGTTCGTACAGACACCCCGCGCACACGTTTATTGACTATCACTCATATTCATTCACTCTACATAGGTGGTAGGTCGGGCTTGGAAAGTGACTTAGCAGGCTTCCGCAGATTTACTATGTGTACTGCTTCGAGATAGGGACTTGGATGTCGAGAATATCGGGCCATGCGTGGGCCATTTTGGATATCGCGTCGCGAGTCGTCAATGTCAAGCGGTCACACCAGGGCAAGTAGATGTATGAAGAGTCGAACAAGAAATAGAAGGAAAAAAAAAAAGAACGCGTATCGTATCGTACTCTCGTCCGGGTCCGAGTCATAGTCAACATATGCAAGACACTGCATTTATGCTCACTTGGAACAATACTCTAACAACAACTGCGCGATCTCGGCTTGTCCGCTCGCCGATGCGACTTGAAATGGGGTCATTCCCTCCTCGGACTCTGCATCTACGTCTGTGCCATGCGCTAACAGGATGCGTGCGACCTCGAGCCACAATGATGACACCAGACGCTGCGACACCAAATGCATTGGAGTTCGACACTTGTTATCCCGAGCGTTCGGATTCGCGCCATGCTCCAGTAATAATCGTACAATACAATCCCCTTTGGAGTTATCAGAAAAAACTGCTTTGTGCAATGGGGTCAAGCCGTCCTTGTCCCGAGAATTAACATCCGCATTGTGCTCAAGCAGCACTCGAACAATTTCGAGGTGGCCCATCGACAGTGCATGACTTAGTGGAGTCGCGTGTACATTATTTTGAAATTTTGCATCTGCACCATGGTCGAGTAAGCATTGTACAACATTAAGGTGTCCTCTGAATGATGCAAGGTGCAGCAGCGACTGGCCCCCGATGCCCCGAGCATCCACATCCGCGCCGCACTTGAGCGGTGAACATATAGCCTGGACTTGACCTACATTTTTAAAAACCTGAACCAGATAATACCTTAGATCCTCGTGGTGTGGAAGGAACTAACTCTATAATCACCTGAACCAGATAATACTACGACATGTCAATAACGAGCGGTAGGTAGTGAGCGTGCTAAAACTTACCCTTAGATCCTCGTGGTGTGGAAGGAACTAAGGGTTACAACGGACGAATACCGAAACGCGTATAAACTACCGATCACGTGAAACACGGACCGAGGTGGCGTGACCACTCGACTCCAACAACATTGGATGCCGAGTGTAATGCAGTCCCTGCGCCACCACCTATAGCATTTGAATACTGTGGATATTTGAGAGCAAGGTGTTCAACTAGTTCGTGAAATCCACAGAATGCAGCATAGTATAAGGGTGCTGCTCCCGGTTGTATTTTGGTTTCCGGGTCAAGGGCCCAGAGGCGGTGGTCGACATTATATAACTTGACCCACGCTAAAAAGTACGGCCTGTCCGGGTCAAAGAGATATCCCATCCCGTCACAGATACGTGAGGCGACGTCCTCGACCTGTGCATGAGCTACCCAGTGCTTGGCGGCATATCGAGCTAGAGGAGCAGTCGCTGAGCCATTTTCGTCAACAGGATCCCGGAGTAGGAATCCGAGACAAGCTTGAGCGATCACCGTATTGGCGTCTTTGAGTACAATGTGGTACCGGGAGATGTCTTTCGTCGACGTGGCGAGGCAATCCGACAGCAAAAACTCCTTCACCAAAAAGTGCGAGAACTGAACAACCTGGGAAGCGCCGGCTGGAACGATGGTAATTAAACTTGAGCAGGTTGAAAGGACAGCTTGTTCACGATCTCCCCACCGCCAGTTTGAGTTCAATTCCGGGATCCCTCCCTTCGCCGCATCGAAGTCGAAAGCGAGTAGTTCAGCAAGCTCGGCAACAGAAAACGGTCGAATTGCCACAGTCAGACATTGCAGCATACGAAAAGCATGCGCCCAGTTTCCCTTCTTGATATCCATTACGATCCGCTCATATGTCTCGTCTAGTGATTCTGGAAGTTCCTCTAGCGTGCGCCGGACACTGGATGAAAGACATTGTCGCAGTGCATCTAGCTGACAGAACACCCATCGAAACCTGATTCGAGATATGAGCAAGCATCATAAGTTGGGACGACGCTCTTACATTCCGTCGGCCTTTTCTGACAGCGTTTCGACAACCATTTTCTTCTCGTCCTCTCGCCATCTCTTCATCATCGTCTCCGAGTCAGAATATACGACAGAATTGACATAGTCGACGATATCTTTCTTTTGTCCGCTTTCATCGTGTAGGGACACACGGTAACGTGCCAAAGGTGTAAGAGTAGCTCGAATATCGAACTCCGGGCGGCTGGTGACGCATATATGAAGATGCGGAAGTTGAAGGTCAACGAGCACCTTAATAAGCGCAAGGACCTGTTCACGAGGCGTTGGGATTCCAGGCCAGTTTGGACACTCGTCGAGCGCGTCCAGGATAATGTAAACGGGCCATGAATTGTGAATCGTGAGCATATCCCCGAGACAACGTATCATTACACTATCGCTGGGCTTTTGCGCACCATTGTCGTGTGCGGAATAAAGGCGGGAGAGGATGTCGCAACAAGGACGAGACTGGGCAGAAAGCTGGATGAGGAGAGAGGGGAGGAGGTTGCGACGGTGTTCCTTATCAAGGTCCCTGAAGTCGAAATAAAAGTACGCCATCAAGGCTGACCCTGCCTCGCGTAGAGTTACGATGTCTTGGATAATTGTAGAACTAGAGGGCAAAGTAAGCTCTTTGAGGTGTGTAGTTACTAAGCGATGACGAACCAGAGGATGCTCTTGCCAGAGCCGGCTATGAACGCAGACGGTGATCAGGGGTCGATCGGGAAGAGCGGGAAGAGCATACGTTTGCCGTAGATCCACAAGAGAGCGCCAGTGGACTTCCATTCTCCAAAGATACTGCCTTGAAAGAACCATTCGGCCGAGAAAAGTAGTAAGTTGTAGCAGATCCTAGCCTGAGGAGCATCGTAAGCATCCGACACCGTACACCCATGGTCAACAGAGAACTAAATGAAACTTAACCCCTTCGTCACTGCACAAGCAACTGTGGCTCCAGTTGATGAACACAAGACTACGGAATGGGCCAACTTAACAAACTTTGGGGTGCGGTAGTATCAAGAGATCGGCGGAATGGCCCCGAAGGGCCCTCCCGCAATTCTAGTGTGTCATAATATGTCATCGCCGCCGTTTAATATTGAGAATAGATCATTTCAAGCTGGGCAGTTTTTATGCAACTGCGAACCAATGCGGGTACATCAGCCTGTCCGACGAGTGCAAGGTTCAGCGCAGCGCGTGCACAATGGCGCGATGCGGCGGGGCGCCTGCAAGACGGCAGAAGCTGTGCGCGTTGCCGCGCATCGGCTCCTGCGTGCGGTCAGAGTCTACTCAACGGCGAGGGTTGCCGGAGAGGCCGGGCAGTGGGCGCGAGCAGGAGGCGCTATGGTTGCAGGTGCGTGTGAGTGTAATGGAAGGTGTTGGAACTGTACTCGCAGGCGAGTGGTGGTCGAGGAAGGAGTTGTGGTCCTTGTGGATCACGCCAAAGACCGCTGTTCAATCAGGGATAGATGCATAGGGGGATCACGTCGTCCCATCTGCGAGCGCAGCGGTGCAATATGGTGGTGTGGTGGTGGGATGGTCCCATCGAGGTCGGGGATGGTGGCGTAACTAGCGTGAGGGAGCGCAATTGAAGATGGGTCACTTGGTTAGGTGGAGAACGCACGTGCGCATGGTGACTGTTTTTGGGCGGTGGGGCACAGCACAGAACCTCCACGCATCCATGAGTGGTGGGCGGGCTCCGGCTCCGGCAGAGTAGGACCTCGACGATGCTGCGCGCACGATGACAACGCGTTCTATTCTCGTTCGCCCCCTTGGCGGGGTTGAATCGCGGGAATGGCACTTTACGATGGGAAATGGGCGTACGTGGCCCTATCTGGCGCCGGACGAGCTCCTCGACTTTGACGTTGGACCCCGCGACAAGGTCGACCACGTTCTTCTCGCCGACGCTCCCCGCGCCCGCGCGTTGGATCGCACACGAGCCCTCGAGTATGTGTGCACCTGCTTTTCGCGCTAGCTCAGTCGTGAACACGGGGGTCTCAGGTAGCTCGGCGAGGATGGGCCTGGCATGATGAGGATGAGTTGTTGATTACTATGCGCTCGGGTTTCGGAAGGCGGTATGATTGGGCCGATATGGACCATGAACTGCGTGAGCGTTTGAGCGAAGGCAGATGCGAAGGCCTACTCCCAGGACGACGATTTCATGACCAGCAATGACTCCTTTTTTTATTAGACCCCAACTGAAGAACATTGAAAAGAGTCAAGCGAAAACATTCACGCTGACACTAAGACGGTAAGATCGCTAATTTGGACTGAAGGTACGACGCGAAATCCGTTTCCCCATTCAGGCGCAAAGCCCCTTCCATTTCAGCATCCGTTTCGACATTCTCCATGGACTCAGCAGCCCCACAGAGATGTAGAACTTTAGCGAAGGCAGCGAGAACTTTGAGGTAATCAGGGTTGGGGGGCTCAACAGACGATTCCTCCCGAGATCGAAACTCAACACCCACATCACACGATCCATTACTCAAATGTCTGCCTTCTAGGGACATACGTACCTTGCACTTGTTGTTGGGAATATCCGGGTACTAGAAAGTATTAGCCTCAAGCTCAATAGCAACGAGTCACTACGAAAACGACTGACCGCCTCCGTGTCTAGATAAAACTCGAAATGTCCGAAGGTGGCATGCTCCTCCATTGCCATGTAGATGGCGTTCGTGGGAGAGCCGATATTCGGTCCTGCGAGTGTCTTAAAGTGGATTTGGGTCCAGGACCGAAGCATATCCCAGGTCGAGCCGCGTCTGTCTATCTACGAATATGTGTGAGACGTGAGAACGAAAGGACGTCACACACGATCTCTGGGCTCCTGATGGCTTTGTCGTCAAACTTGTTGAGCAAGAAGGGAATGATATACGCGACTTCCATTCGATGTTAAGTTGTCCCACCATCTTAGGAATTGCTCAACGCATCCTTTCCTTACTAGTACGAGTTTCATTCCACAAGCGCGGTCGAATACCTTTGTGATTGCACAACGATACTGTTCTCGGAACAGTATCATTGTGCGATCACAATCCAGAGAGCGACCTGAAACCTGAAATCAATTTGGTAGACCAATGCGAAGACGAAAGCATGATACTGACGTTGGCTCTGAGGATGCGGTGGTCGTCTCGAGAGGCGGACCCGATGTGCGGCATTGTTGTGTCGATAGTGAGAGTTTGGTTAGTGGTGGGCTCTGTCTTTATGGCTTTGGAGATTGCCAGCACTGAACGTACGTACTGAACCATCAGGAGTTAGTGGACGTAAAGAGAAGGATAAACAAACGAACGGACTGGGTAGAAGTAGGTAGTCTAGCCATGCTTTCGCAGCATTGACTACCCCGTCTTCACCCTTTTGATGTGCAACGTGGAGAGATCCTGCGACGTATCGTTGTCCCAAGGGGTGTGGCGCGTGCTCTAACAGATAATTGGTCGACGAGCGATATCGCGGGTCTGCTGCGCGTAGTCTCGCGCTGTTCGGGCCAATGATGTTGCGCAGTGCGTCGTCAGAAAGTACGCCAGGAGCCTCTCGATGTCAGACAAGTCCTGGAATTCTTCGGAAGTGGATGTCGACTCGGCAGAATCTGAACCGGAAGAGACACGACAGGATGGTGACAAAAAAATAATTTACAGTATATTAGTTATTTAATGTCATATTATAATTTCGATGAAATAATATAATTATTTTGTAAGCTCACGCCTCGACTCTCGACCCACATGGACATCAGACACGGGATAGGTTACACGCGACACGCTCCTCTCTTCTCTTCTCTTCGACTTCTAATGCCTCGACTTCTAATGCCTCCACATTCAAGGATTCCTAGTAGCCGATGAATAATCTATTTGCCTCTGTCAAGACTCGAGTGAACCATTTATCATCGACACTACTCCCATACAGCACCACTAGTACCAGCCATCCTTCCAGCCTGGATGGGTGTACTTTAATGGACCTGAGTATTGGAAAAAAGTGTATCATATTGGATCACGGGGTCAAATGAGCAATGGCTCAATGTACGTCGAATACTGCTTGACCATCGTCGCAATTGCTCAATATATGGCATGGTACATTGCGTGATTCGGCAGTAGGTGGAAATAGGTACTCTTTGGGATGATGTCTTCCAGCCTCTCATCCTTGGCAGGTTGGATGTAAGTTAGGAAGCATATTTACCTTTCCATGTCTCATCTCCTCGTTGAAACCTCTGGCCGACGGCAATGACATGCTGTAGACATCACTTCAAGGCATTTGTGGCGTTGCTAAAATCACCGATTATGCTTCCTCAATGACAACGCTCGCCCCGCAAGGTTTATGTTTCATTGCGCTGATACAAATGCAGCTCTTCTTTCCGGGCACAAAGGACAAAGTGATGCCACCTGGGCGGGCCAAGGCACTCGAGAAGATGATGCGAGCCTTGGGTAGACATATTGTATAGGGTGTTACTCGATCGCCATGGTCATGGGCTCGTCGGAGCTGACTCGATTCGCGTTTGAGACGGAGTGCTCGTTTTACGAGAAGAGAAGGTTTTAGGTACCGAGACTGTGAGGCAGGACAGACTCGGAAATTAAGGAGAATTCGCAGGCCCCGCAGGTTTACCATTCCGCAGACTTGGGGATAAATCGACATACTCAACCACCAACCAGGGGCCCCAGATCTCGTTACGTCCATTCGCTAATGCCACCACCAATGGGTCCTTCATTCCCTGTCCTCCGCATCTAAGTCTGCGCCATGCTCCAACAAGATGCGCCCGGCTTCAAGCTTCAAAGGGGACACCAAATGCAACGGGGTCTTGCAACCGCATCAGCCACGTGTCCGCGGCGTTCGCCTCTGGCGGTGCAAAATCGGCCATCAACGATTCGGTATCGATTATCTGCTGTAACGCCACATTGGATTCGAGAAGTACATGATAAGTATTACTGACGTATTACAGGTATCCAACCCACTGTATTATAGCATTATCTATCTTATTTCGATTATGTAATAATCTGAATTCGCGCTAACGCGGTCTTCCTGATGTCCAGCATCGTATACAGTATAGTATTTCGCTAGGCCCTTGGGGGTCCGCCCCACAAACTGATCCCATGAGACGGTGCTTATAACGGCTGGACCCGAGACTAAGAATCATGCTTCTTTCAGTGCAACTCTCGTACAACAGAACAGCACGTCGTCAAGGTTCTTCGAGGTGCGTTCGCCGCGGACTTTCGCTACTGAAGTAAGTTAACTGAATACTATTTTTTTGAGTCCGATCAAGTGACATAATGAAGAATATAACTGATCAATTGAACTTTCCTTGAACAATAATGGGCACCGCTCAGTTGCCTATTCTCGGCCCCCGATAACAAGGTTCTTTCTTTATCCGGAGTCATTGCGAATCATTAACCGATGTGGTTCCGGACGACACGATTCAAGTATATAGGCCTCATGGTGGTCTGTTCATCCCCACATCTCTTAACATGTTTGCTCTCTTCGAATTCGCCGCGTATGCCCTTGTAGCCCTGGTCGGGGCAGCCTCGCTTGCCGTCCTTAGACACAGGTACAGACAGCGGAGCCTCCAGAATATTCCTGGGCCGTTGAACCCATCTTTTTTCTTGGGTAAGCTCCACGGATTAGAGAAAACGGGTCACATGCTGAATGAATGAGAAGGTCATGCACGTCATATGTTCAACCCCTATGCCTACTCGTTCCACGAAGGGCTATACAGGACATACGGAAAAGTAGCACGCATCTATGGTTTTTTTGGGGTACGTCCTACTGGCAAAGACTTTGCACCGAAACGAGCTCCATAATCCATGTAACTTCTGGGAGCAGGATATCCAACTTGTGATATCAGACCCGAAGGCATGCAACATCATTTTCAAGGATCAAGCCATTTTTGATATGTCAGAGGTTGGCCTCCGGTAAGTTTTTCCTTTGGAGTAAGCACAGATGCTCGTCTCCAACCCGAGTAGCACGAACATGCAGACGTTTGGGCCATCACTCCTTGCTACAACGGGTAGGGAATTCGTTTTCTAAATTCCGCGTGGACACCCACCAACATTGCCACCCTTTAAGGCGCCCACCACCAGAAGCAACGAAAATTGCTAAACCCCGCATTCAACATCAATCACATGCGATACATGACCCCAATTTTCCATACGGTCACAAAACAGGTACTCTCCCAGGTTTATATGCCCCGAACCAGTGATCTCAATCTTCTCAGCTTCGTGAGAATCTCAGGTCGATTGTGTCGAATGGTCCAGAAGAGATCAACGTTGCTGATTGGACGGGAAGGCTTGCTCTCGAACTCATTGGGCAAGCCGGTCTCGGGTATTCCTTTGGTACTCTTGAAGGCAGAGACGACGAGTTCTATAGAGCACTCAAGGAATGGGTGTCAGTACGAGGAATGTTTGAAAGACGTCGTTGGTCTGACTGGCTTTCTAGCCCAGCTATGGTATCTCTTACGTGGGCTCGAAAGTTGTTTCCTTACGTCGACAAGATATTCCACCCCAAAATTCTCAAGTTCCTGGGAAGGATGATGCCATGGCCGAAGTTGAACCATTTCATGGACATCACAGAGACTATAAACTCCAAGTCGAGGGGTATTCTCGAGACGA